>Ga0136641_1000255_pt1 | contig 22496 bp, 21 predicted proteins | sample EliLak1302023Y_FD_115312 | JGI IMG/M metagenome (GOLD analysis project Ga0136641, IMG submission 115312) | Freshwater microbial communities from Elizabeth Lake, Yosemite National Park, California, USA - 13020-23Y | ecosystem: Environmental > Aquatic > Freshwater > Lake ...
CTGACGGCCACCGTGCTGGACCACAGCGCTGAGGCGGTGGAAGCGCTGCGCAAGTTCGGCTGGCCCACCTTCTACGGCGACGCCACCCGGCTGGACCTGCTGCGCACCGCCGGCGCCGAGCAGGCGCGCGTCATCGTCGTGGCCATCGACGATGTCGCACAGAGCCTGGAAGTGGTCGACCTGGCGCGCCAGCATTTTCCGCAAGCCACGCTGGTGGCCCGGGCGCGCAACGCCACCCACTGGTACGGCTTGCACAGCCGCGGCGTGCAGCACATCGAACGCGAAACGCTCGACGCGGCGCTGATGAGCGGGCGCAGCGTGCTGGAACTGATGGGCTGGCAGCCCCATGCGGCGCGCAGCCAGGCGCTGCGCTTTCGCCGCCACAGCATCGACTTGCTGGAACAGATGGCGCCGCACCAGGGCGACGAGAAGAAGCTCATCTCCCTGGTCAAGCAGGGGCGCCAGGAACTCGAGGAGTTGTGGTCGCGTGAACGCGCCGAACGCGCAGCCCATGCCAAAAATCCAGCCCAGAGCGGCTGGCACGCACCGGAAGCCGCCCCGCCGCCCGACGGCCGCTGAGCTGCAGCGCGGTTCTTGCGCATTCCTTCACGCGCCATAGCCCCCTCACCTGCGGGGTGCTGCGTGGATACCACCAGGGGCGGAAATTTACGACCCTTTACAATTCGGTATCCAACTTCACAGGCCGAAGGTGCGCCCCGCTGCGCTGCTGACGGATGACGAGCCGTGTCCACTTCACTGCCAACGACGGTCGTCGCGCCGGTCAGCGCGAGATCGCTATCGATCCCGGCCCAACTGGCCCTGCTGGTGCTGGTCCATCTCGTGCTTTGGACCTGGGTCGGCGTCAGTTCGCGGTCGAATTTCGACGCACCGGGCGACATGGTCGAGGCCTACACCTGGGCCCAGGGCTGGCAGTGGGGCTACTACAAGCACCCGCCGCTGTCGGCCTGGGCGGCCGGCTTGTGGTTTGTCGTCTTCCCGACCTCGCACTTCGGCTACTCGCTGCTGGCGGCCTTCAACAGCGCCATCGGCCTGATCGGGCTGGCCGTGCTGGCGCGCGAATTCCTGCCCCGCAACTGGGTCGTGCTGGCCGTCGCCGTGGCCTCGCTGGCGCCGGGCATCACGACGCTGGCGATGCGCTTCAACGCCAATGCCATCCTGGTCTCGACCTGGCCCTGGGCCGCTGCCCTGTTCGTGCGCCTGATGCAGCGCGGCCAGGCGCGCGATGCCGTGCTCTGCGGCGCGGCCTGCGCGCTGGCCATGCTGGGCAAGTACTACTCGGGCGTGCTGCTGCTGTCTTTCGTGGCGACGGCCCTGTGGCTGCCGGCCTGGCGCGCGCGACTGCTGTCGGCGCCTTTCGCGCTGGCCGTGGCCACCTTCGTGGTCGCCGTGGCACCGCATGCCAACTGGCTGCTGTCGCAGGTGCACGGGCCGCTGCAGTATGCGCAGGAAGCCACCGGGCAGGAAGGCCACGCCGCTTCGGTCATGCGCGCTTTCAGCTTTGCGCTGGCGCAGGGCGTGTTTCCCTTGCTGGCCTTCCTAGCGCTGCGCCTGGCGCTGACCGGCCCGGCGCGCCACCGCGGCTTTTTCCAGGCCGCCATGGCGCCCTTGCTGCCGCGCCATGAACCCATCTGGTGGCTGGCCGTGCTGCCCATCCTGGCCACCATGCTGGCCACCGTCGCCACCAGCGCGCGCACGGCTTCGGTCTGGGGTCTGGCCATCGCCTTCGGCCTGTCGCTGCTGGCGGCCAGCCGGGCGCGCGACGCCGGCGCCACGCTCAGCCTGCCCCGCCTGTGGCGCACCCTGGGCGTGATCTGGCTGGCGGTGGCCGTGCTGTCACCGGTGTGGTGGCAGGCCCGCGCCGCCTTGGGCACGCCTGCCGTGGCCGAGCCCCGTGAAGAACTGGGGCACGAACTGAATGCCATCTGGCGCCGCGAAACCGGCGTCGCCCTGCCCTGGGTGTCGGGCACCCGCGCGCTGGCCGCGTCGGTGGCCTTCTACGCCGCCGATCACCCGCGTTACTGGAGCCTGTGGAATTCGGCCGTCGAAACCCCGTGGGTTGACGACGGCAAGGTGCGGGCCGAGGGCGGCGTGATCGTCTGCGCCACCGGCGACGAGCCCTGCCAGGCGCGCGCCGAAGCCTGGAGCGCCAACCGACGCAGCGTCAGCGTGGCCAAGTCCGAGCGCGGCTTCCTGTTCCCGGCCGAAAGCTACGTGTTCTACTTGCTGCCACCGCAGGCGCCCGCCGGCCCCCACTGAACACTGTCTTGCCCTCACTGCCCTCACTGCCCCTCGCCGCCGCAGCCGCTGCCGTCGCCCACCGTCCGCGCGGCCATACGCCATCGATCAGCTGCGTGGTGCCGGCCTACAACGAGGCCGGCCACCTGCCCACGCTGCTGGCCGAACTGAGCGCCGCGCTGGCGGCCCTGAGCCCGCGCTGGGAAATCATCGTCGTCAACGACGGCAGCCGCGACCAGACCGACAGCGTCATCCGCCCCTGGCTCGACCAGCCCGGCGTGCGCTACCTGGCGCTGTCGCGCAATTTCGGCAAGGAAGCCGCGCTGACGGCCGGCCTGGAGCACACCGCGGGAGAGGTGGTGGTGATGATCGATGCCGACGGCCAGCACCCCTTGAAGCTGCTGCCGCAGATGCTGGACGGCTGGCGCCAGGGCGCCGACGCGGTCTGCGCGGTGCGCGACAACCGCAGCGACGAAAGCTGGGCCAAGCGCCTGGGCACCCACCTGTTCTACCGCATCGTCAATGCCGGTTCGCCGGTGCCGATACCGGCCGACGCCGGCGATTTCCGCCTGATGGACCGCCGTGTCGTCGACGCCCTGCTGGCCCTGCCCGAACGCAACCGCTTCCTCAAGGGCCTGTACGCCTGGGTCGGCTTTCGCACCGAATTCATCCGCTACGAACCGGCGCCGCGGGCCGCCGGCACCAGCAGCTTTTCCCTGACCCGCCTGCTGGCCCTGGCGCTGACCGGGGTGACCGCCTTCTCGACCATGCCGCTGCGCCTGTGGAGCGGCCTGGGTGGGCTGATCGCCGTGGGCGCCATCGGCTACGGCAGCTGGATCGTCATCGACCACCTGGTCAACGGCAACCCGGTTCCCGGCTGGCCGACGGTCGTCGTCAGCCTGATGTTCTTCAGCGGCGTGCAGCTGCTGTCCATCGGCATCCTGGGCGAGTACGTCGGCCGCATCTTCACCGAGGTCAAGCGCCGCCCGGTCTACCTGCTGCGCGAAGACGCCGGCCGCGGGCACATCGACGGCGCCGCCGACCCGGCCGACGGGCATCGATGACGCGGTCGCTGGCGCTGTGCGCCGATGACTACGGCCAGTCTTCGGCCATCGACCGCGGCATCCTCGCGCTGGCCCAGTCGGGCCGGCTGACCGAGGTGTCCTGCCTGGTCAACGGCCCGCGCTGGCCGCAGGCCGCGCGCGAGCTGGCGGCACTGGCGGCGGTGCGGCAGGGCCGGGTGCGCACCGGGCTGCACCTCAACCTGACCGAAGGCCGGCCGCTGTCGCCCGAACTGGCCCGGCTGTGGCCGCAGTTTCCCAGCCTGGAGACGCTGATCGTCGACGCCCACCTGCGAAGGCTGCCCGAGGCCGCGCTGCGCGCCGAGCTGCAGGCGCAGTGGCAGGCCTTCGAGCAAGGCCGCGGCAAGGCGCCCAGCCATGTCGACGGCCACCAGCATGTGCACCACCTGCCCCAGGTGCGTGTGCCCTTGCTGGCCCTGCTGGCGCCGCGCGCCGACATCCGCGTGCGCCACACCGGCCGCGTGCAGGGACCAGGGTACCTGGTCAAGCGCATGCTGATCGAGGGCACCGGCGGGCGGGCGCTGGGGCGGCAACTCGTGGCCCTGCATCGGCAGGCCAACACCCAGCTGTTCGGCGTCTACGACTTCGTGCAGCCCGACTACCGCCGCCTGATGCAGCGCTGGCTGGCCGCCCTGCCCGAAACGGGCAGCCTGATCTTCTGCCACCCGGGCGAGGCGCTGAGCGTGCAGGAGGCGTTCGACGCGCCGGCCGACCCCATCGCCGCGGCCCGCGTGCGCGAACGGGCTTACCTGGCGTCGGACGACTTCAAGGCCGACCTGCAGGCCGCCGACGTGCGGCTGGTCTGAAGCCGGTCAGCCGAAGGCCCAAGCCCGGTTGACGGCGAAGGTCAGCAGCAGCACCAGCACCGTGGCCACGGCCTGCGCCAGCAGGTAGTGGGCGCCCAGCGCCACCCCCGCTGCGACGATGGCCATGCCCAGCACGCCGCCCAGCGCCGCGGTGCCCATGAAGCGCCACCAGGCCGGCCACAGCGGCCCGGCGTGGCCGAAGGTGTAGTGGCGGTTGCCGATGAAGGCCAGCTGCGCGCCCAGCACAGCGCCGCAGCCCGAGGCCAGCCAGGGTGCCAGGCCGGCGCGTTCGACCAGCACCGCCAGCAACGCCCAGTGCGCCACGGTCGCCAGGCCGCCGACACCGGCGTAGCGCAGCAGCAGCACGGCGGTGCCCGGGCTCACGGCAGGCGGGCGGACGAGGCGGGCGGGGCGGGCGTGGCGGCCGGGTTGCCCGGGCAGACGCGGCCCGGCACGGCCAGCAGTTCAACGCCGCGCACGGTCTGCACCAGCGCGAGGCCCGCCAAGGCCGCTGTCAGGCGTGCGCGGTGTTCGGCCGCCGCCACCATCCACACCTTGCCAGCGTGGCACGGCAATTCAGCCAGCCGCTGCCAGGTCCACAAGACGCTGGCGCCGCGGTCGGGGCTGAAGCGCGTGGCGTCGAACAGTTCCTTGCGCCAGTTGTCCCGGGTGGCCACGTCGGGCGCGTCCCAGGCCGAGACCACGATGGCCGGTGTGGCCAGGCGGGCGTAGAAAGGGACGTCGTAGAAGTATTCGTCGATGAAGGCCACGCGGTCGCCGGCCTGCACCTGCGCGCCCAGCGTGAGCGCCAGTTCGCGGTGCGAGCCGGGCGCCTTCCAGGCCAGGAAAGCGACGATGGCCAGACAGGCCACCGCCGCGCCCGCCGCCACCCGCGGCCAGGGCGTGCGGCGGGCGGTCAGCGCCAGCGCCAGCAGCGCGGCCACGGGCGCTAGGGCGGGCAACGCATAGCCGACCAGCTTGGACGAGGGCAAGGAGAAGAAGCCGACGATGGCCAGCGTCCACCACAGGTAAAGCCCGACGCGTGCGGCGGTGTGCTGCGGCACCGCGGCGCGCAGCCGCGCGGGCCGCAACCCGGCCAGCCACCCGCTCCACGGCAGCATCAGCAGCGGCAGCACCGCGACGTAGAACCACACCGGCATGCGGTTGTTGAAGGTGGTGCCGGTGTAGCGGCGGAAGTGCTGCTCGACGATGAAGTAGTCGAAGAAGCCGGGGAAGCGCTGCTGCATGGCCACCAGCCACGGCAAGACCACGGCTGCGAAGACCAGCAGACCCAGCGGATGCAGCAAGGACAGCGTCTGCCGCCAGCGCCCCTGGGCCAGCAGCCACGGCCCGATGACGAAGGCCGGCAGCACGATGCCGATCAGGCCCTTGGCCAGCACGCCCAGCGCGCAGCAGGCCCAGCCGGCCATCAGCCAGCGGCGCGAGGTGCGTTGCGGGTCGTCGACGGCCCGCACGATGCACAAGCAGGCGGCGGTGATGCAGGCGGCCACGCCGATGTCGTGGTTGACGTACTGGGCGCCGACGAAGAAGAAAGGGCTGGTCGCCAGCACCGCCAGCGCCGCGCGCGCCACGGCCAAGCCGTGCCAGCGCCGCGCGTGCAGGAACAGCGCCATGCCCAGCACCCAGGCCAGCACCGCCGGGCCGCAGCGCGCGGCGAATTCGTTGACGCCGAACAGGCGCAGCGCGCCACCGTCCAGCCAGTACAGCAGCGGCGGCTTGTGGAAGAAAGGCAGGCCGTCCAGCGTGGGCACGATGCCATCGCCGCGCAGCATCATCTCGAAGGCCACGCCGGCGTAGCGGCCTTCGTCGGGCAGCAGCAGCGGGCGCCAGGCGATGCTCAGCAACAACCACAGGGCCAGTGCCAGGGCCTCGCGCCAAGGCAGCGCGGACGGGCTCAAGGGTTCGGCGGCAGGCACCGCAGGGGAAGAAGGTCGCATGGGCGGTCTGGAAGGGGCAGCAGCGGTGCAGGCGACAATTCTCGGATGTTCCAGCCCTCACAAGCCGACGTCCGCCGATTCTTCTGCAGCGCCTACGCCAAGCAGCGCAGCGGCCTGCCGCTCGACGCGATGGAAACCATCGCCGCCCAGTGGATCACGCAACACCCCGAATACGACGCTGACCTGGCCGACGAGCCCGCCGCGCAGGCCGCCGTCTACACGGTGGAGGAAGGCCGCACGAATCCTTTCCTGCACTTGTCCATGCACCTGTCGATCCACGAACAGACGGCCATCGACCAGCCCACCGGCATCCGCCAGGCTGTCGAATTGCTGGCCGCGCGGCGCAACTCGCTGCACAGCGCCCACCACGAGGTGATGGAATGCCTGGGCGAGATGATCTGGACCTCGCAGCGCAGCGGCCTGCCGCCCGACGGCCAGGCCTACATCGAATCCATACGCCGCCGCGCGACGCGCTGAAACACCGTTTCAGCGCTTGGTCACCCAGGGCACTTCCAGCCAGTTGTCGGCGCGCGGCACCACGTCCAGGTTGCTCCGCATGGCCCAGGGGATCATCTGGCGGTGCAGCGGGATCAGGTGCGTCTGCGACTGGTATTCGCGCAGCGCAGCCTTGACCAGTTCCTCGCGCTTTTTCGGATCGATCTCCTGGCTGGACGCCGCCGCCAGCTGCTCGAACCTGTCGTTCCTGACGCGGCCCCAGTTGTACAGACCGACGCCGTTCGCGGCGGGTGCGCGCAGCACCGGCGTGAAGGTGGTTTCGGCATCGGTCACCGCCCCGCCCCAGCCCAGCAGGTACAGGCTGGTGTCGAACTTCTCCATCTTCGGAAACCACAGCGCCCGCGGCTGGGCGTTGACCTTGAGCTTGACCTTCAGCTGCGACCACATCGCCGCCAGCGCGACGCAGATTTCCTCGTCGTTGATGTAGCGGTTGTTGGGGCAGTCCATCGTGACTTCGAAGCCATCGGCATAGCCGGCCTCGGCCATCAGCGCCCGGGCGCGCGGCAGGTCGTAGGGCAGGCGCACCTCGAAAGCCGGGTCGCTGTAGCTGCCCAGCGGGCTGGCCATGAGGTTGCCGGTGGGTGCGCTGAGGCCGTTCATCAGCTTGGTCTTGATGGTTTCGATGTCGATGGCCTGGTAGAGCGCCCGCCGCACCCGCAGGTCCTTGAAGGGGTTGCGGTCCTTCAGGCTGCCGTAGAGCAGCTGGTCACGCTGCTGGTCCATGCCGATGAAGATGACGCGGTTCTCGGGCCCCTCCAGCACCTTCACGCCCGCCGTGTTGCGCAGCCGGGGCACGTCGCGCGGCGCCGGGTCGAGCACGAAGTCGATCTCGCCCGAGACCAGCGCGGCCAGCCGCGTGGCGTCGTTGGCGATGGGCGTGTACTCGATATGCTGCACATTGCCCTGCCAGCTGCCCCACCACAGCGGGTTGCGCTTGAAGACCGTCTTGATGCCCGGTTGGCGGCTCAGCAGAACGTAGGGGCCGGTGCCGTTGGCGTTGAAGGCCGCGTGGCTCTCTTCCTTGTTCTTCAAGTCCAGCGGGCGCTGCACCTTGTGCAGTTCGCACCAGGCGCGGCTGAGGATGGAAATGGTGTCCAGGTGCTGCAGGAAGACCGGGTTGAAGCGCGCCAGGCGGAACTCGACGGTGTCCTTGTCCAGCGCCACCGGCACGCCCAGCGCGACGGCGTAGACGTTGAAATTCGACGTCGGCAACTGGGCCCGCAAGATCGAGAAGACCACGTCGTCTGCCGTCAGCAGGCTGCCGTCGTGGAACTTCACCCCGGCCCGCAGCTTGAAGCGCCAGACCAGCGGCGCGGGCTGCTGCCAGCTCACGGCCAGGCTGGGCACGACGGCGAGCTGGCGGTCGCGCTGAACCAGCCTTTCGTAGACCAGGCCGTTGAGGTTGTTGGTCACGCCCTCGTTCTGCGCGTGCGGGTCCATGGTCAGGGAATCACCCTGGCTGGCCCAGCGCAGGGTCTGTGCCGACGCCGGGTCGTGCGCCCACAGCGCCAGGACCATCACCAACAGGGCAAACGGCCATCGCATGTCAGCGCCCCCGTTCAGACCCGCTCGATGACCATCGCGATGCCCTGCCCCACGCCGATGCACATGGTGCACAGCGCGTAGCGGCTCTGGATGCGGTGCAGCTGGTTGACGGCCGTCGTCGCCAGCCGCGCGCCGCTGGCGCCCAGCGGGTGGCCCAGGGCGATGGCGCCGCCGTTGGGGTTGACGCGGGCGTCGTCGTCGGCCAGGCCCAGGTCGCGCAGCACCGCCAGGCCTTGCGCGGCGAAGGCCTCGTTCAGCTCGATCACGTCGAGTTGCGCCAGGCTGATGCCGGTCAGCGCCAGCACCTTGCGCGTGGCTGGCGCCGGGCCGAAGCCCATGATGCGCGGCGCCACGCCGGCGGTGGCCATGCCGACGATGCGCGCCCGTGGCGTCAGGCCGTGGCGGGCGGCGGCGGCCTCGCTGGCCACCAGCAGCGCACAGGCGCCGTCGTTGACGCCGCTGGCGTTGCCGGCGGTCACGCTGCCGTCGGGCCGGACCACGCCTTTGAGCTTGGCCAGCGCTTCCATGGACGTGGCGCGCGGGTGCTCGTCGCGGCCGACCACGATGGCCTCGCCCTTCTTCTGCGCCAGCGTCACCGGCACGATTTCGCTGTCGAAGTAGCCGCTGTGCTGCGCCGCCAGCGCCTTGGTCTGGCTGGCCAGCGCCATGCGGTCTTGCGCCTCGCGTTCGATGCCGAAGTCCTGCGCCACGTTCTCGGCCGTTTCGGGCATGGAATCCACGCCGTGCCCTTCCTTCATCAGCTGGTTGACGAAGCGCCAGCCGATGGTCGTGTCGTAGACCGTGTTGCTGCGCGAAAAGGCGCTCTCGGCCTTGGGCATCACGAAGGGCGCGCGGCTCATGCTTTCCACGCCGCCGGCGATCATCAGTTCCGCTTCACCCGACTTGATGGCCCGCGCCGCCGTGCCCAGGGCGTCCAGGCCCGAACCGCACAGGCGGTTGAGGGTGGCGCCGGTCACGTCCACCGGCAGGCCGGCCAGCAAGGCGGCCATGCGGGCGACGTTGCGGTTGTCCTCGCCGGCCTGGTTGGCGCAGCCGTAGATGACGTCGCCGACCGCCGCCCAGTCGACCGTCGGGTTGCGCGCCATCAGGGCCTTGATAGGCAGCGCGCCGAGGTCATCGGTGCGCACCGACGACAAGGCGCCGCCATAGCGGCCGAAGGGGGTGCGGATGGCGTCGCAGATGTAGGCGTGGGTGCTCATGTTGGGTGCAGCCGAAGCTGAAGTTCAGGGGATCAAGGGAAGCAGCGGAACGGCGGTGGCGGCCTGCAGTTCACCGAGTGACAGACCCTCGGCCATTTCCAGCACTTGCACGCCGGCGGGCGTGATGTCGAGCACGGCCAGGTCGGTGTAGATGCGGCTGACGCAGGCCACGCCGGTCAGCGGGTAGCTGCAGGCGGCGACGATCTTGGCCTCGCCGGACTTGGTGCAGTGTTCCATCATCACGAAGGTCTTCTTCGCGCCAATGGCCAGGTCCATCGCGCCGCCGACGGCCGGTATCGCGTCGGCCGCGCCGGTGTGCCAGTTGGCCAGGTCGCCGCTGCCCGAGACCTGAAAGGCACCCAGCACGCAGATGTCGAGATGGCCGCCGCGCATCATCGCGAAGCTGTCGGTGTGGTGGAAATAGCTGCCGCCGGGCAGCAGCGTCACCGGCTGCTTGCCGGCGTTGACGAGGTCGTAATCCTCCTCACCCGCCGCCGGTGCCGGGCCCACGCCGAGCACGCCGTTTTCGCTGTGGATCATCACCTCGCGGTAATCGGCCGCACACGGGGCCGGCAGGTGGTTGGCCACCAGCGTGGGCAGACCGATGCCCAGGTTGACGACTGAACCTTGCGGAATATCGCGCGCCACGCGGCGGGCCATCTCGTCACGCGTCCAGCGCTTCATGCGGGGGCTCCGGCGGCCGCGGTCTTGAAGCCGCCGCCCAGCGTGGCGGCGCGGGCGATCTTCAACACGCGCTGCACGAAGAGGCCGGGGGTGACGATGGCCTCGGGGTCGAGTTCACCCAGGGCCACCACCTCGTGCACGCTGGCGATGGTCAGCTTGGCGGCCATCGCCATCGAAGGGCCGAAGTTGCGCGCCGTCATGCGGTAGGTCAGGTTGCCCCAGCGGTCGCCGCGCTCGGCCTTGATCAACGCCACGTCGGCATGCAGCGGGCGCTCGAAGACCTGCATGCGGCCGTTGATCTCGCGCACTTCCTTGCCCTGGGCCAGATCGGTGCCGTAGCCGGTGGGCGTGAAGAAGCCGCCGATGCCGGCACCCGCGGCGCGGATGCGTTCGGACAGCGTGCCCTGGGGCACCAGTTCCAGTTCGACCTGGCCGGCACGGTAGAGGCGGTCGAAATGGTGGCTGTCAGCCTGGCGCGGAAAGCTGCAGATGACCTTGCGCACGCGGCCCAGCGCCAGCAATTTCGCCAGCCCGTGTTCGCCGTTGCCGGCGTTGTTGTTGATCACGGTCAGGTCGCGTGCACCCTGCTCGATCAGCGCCTCGACCAGCTCGTTCGGCAGGCCGGCGGTGCCGAAGCCGCCGATCATCACCGTCGCGCCATCGGGCACACCGGCCAGCGCGGCTTCGAAGTGGGGAACGATCTTGTCGATCATGGTCGCAAGGCTCCTGCGGTGCGTCAGCCACGGCGGCCGGGGTGCTGATCGTAAGCGGCGCTGGCGGGCCCGAGCCCGCCTGGGCGACACTCCGCAGCCCAGCCGCTACCGAGGCCCCGCCGTGGACTACCCCGATTACGACCCCGCATCCGCCGTCACCCCGCTGACCGGCGACGAACTCGACCACCTCGACAGCCTGCTGCAGACCCTGCCCGCCGACGGCGTGATGAGCCTGGACGGCCTGGATGGCTACCTGACTGCGCTGCTGGCCGGCCCGGGCAGCTTGCTGCAAGCGCTGCCCCCGGCCGAGTGGCTGCCGCTGATCTGGGGCGGCGACGCAGCGGGCGGCAAGGACGCAGCACCGCCTTTCGCCAGCAAACGCCAGCGCAAGGCCACCGTGGTGCTGGTGCTGCGCCACCTGCGGCACATCCACCACCAGTTGCTGCAGGCGCCGCAGGACTGGGAACCGATCTTCAGCGTGGCCGAAAAAGGCGCCCAGGAATGGGCCGACGCCCGAGACTGGTGCACCGGCTTCCTGCAGGCCGTGGACCTGCTGCCTTCAGCCTGGGAAGCGGCCTGGGACGACCCCGCGCTGGGCCCGGCGCTGGCGCCGCTGCTGGTGCTGGGCGGTGGCCTGGCCGACGCGCCGGTGCTGTCGGCAGCCGACGATGACGGGGACGAAGGCGAACTGGACGACCCCGAAGTCTGCGACGGCCTCAGCCGCGCGGTACCCGATGCCGTTCTGCGCCTGCTGGCCTGGCGGGCTTAGCACCCGCCGTGAACGCGGGTCAGGCGCAGCTGCCTGCTGCGGGCTCGATCAGGTCCCAGCGGTTGCCGCAGAGATCGAGGAAGACGACCACGCGGCCGTAGCGCTCGGTGCGTGGCGCTTCGGCCAGGCGCACACCGTGGGCCCGGAAGTGCGTCAGTTCCGCGTCGAAGTCGTCGGTGTGCAGAAACAGCCAGACACGCCCGGCGCCTTGCTGGCCCACCAGGGCCCGCTGCTCCGGTGTCGCGGCGCGCGCCAGCAACAGCGCGGCGCCGCCGCCCGACGGCGCCACGCGCACCCAGCGCTTGCCCGGCGCCAAGGGGCTGTCCTCGAGCAGTTCGAAGCGCAAGGCCTGCGTGAAGAAGGCGATGGCCGCGTCGTAGTCCTCGACGAGCAGGGAAACGGTGGCCAGGGTGCGCTGCATGTCAGGCAGCCTAACGCAACCGCCTTGGGTGCGGCGCCGGACTGGGCGGCCGGATCCAGGGCGGTGGCCCGCCCAGGGTCGGCCGGGCCAGCACGGCTCAGGAAGCGTCAGCGCACACAGTTGCGCCCGGCGGCCTTGGCGGCGTACAGCGCCAGATCGGCGCGGGCCAACAGGTCCAGCAGCTTGTCGTCGCCGGTACCCGTCGCGATGCCGACGGACACGGTCACATCCAGACCCGGGACCACCCGTTCCCAGGGGTGCAAGGCGATCGTCGAGCGCGCCCACTCGCCCATCAGGTCGGCGTAACGGCCGCCCAGGGGCTCGAACAACAGGCAGAACTCCTCGCCACCCAGGCGGGCCAGCAGATGGCCGCTGCGGGTGGCACTCGACAGCAGCGAGGCGGTTTCGGCAAGCACCCGGTCGCCCACGGCATGACCGTGGCGGTCATTGACGGCCTTGAAATGGTCGATGTCGATCAAGGCCAGGCCAACGGGGCGCTCGGGCACCAACAGGCGCGCCGCCGACTGGTCGAGGCCGCGCCGGTTCAGCACCCCGGTCAGCGGGTCGCGCATCGCCTCACTGCGCCAGAAATGCGCCTGCTGCTGCAAGGCCGTCTGGCGCTCGTCCAGGTCCCTGATGCGCTTGAAGGCCTGGGCGTTGGCGCGCCGCGAACGCTCCAGGTTGGCGAACAGTTCGGCGTGCCGGCGCACCGTGCGCAGGCGGGACCGGTAGCGGTTCTGCGCTTGCTCGAAGCGCCGGCTCGACAGCTTCAGCGCCTCGTCGCTGCGGCCGTTCAGGACGGCCAGCTCGATCTGCAACTCGATCAGGCGATCGGCGGTCGCGTCGGCCGGCTCACAGCCCCCCGCATCCCGCGCCGCCTCATCGAGCAGCTTCCCGGCCTCCACCCAGGCGCCCGTCTCGAGCAGCAGCGCCGCGCAACCCACCAGCAATTCCAGGTGGACGCGGGGGTTGGACTTGCCCAGGGACAGCCCCGCCTGGAAGCACAGCAATGCCTCGTCCTTGCGGCCCAGCAGGGCCAGGGCGGCCGCCTGGTTGGACAGCGCCCAGCTGCGCCAGCGTGCCGCCGCAGGAACCCCGGTCAACTCGGCCAGGGCCATTTCGGCCCAGGCGAGAGCTTGCCGGGCCAGTTGATCGCGTTCATCGGCCGTGTGCCCGGGCTGGGCGGCCCGCGCGAGCAGCGTGTAGGCCAGGTTGTTGAGGGCCTTGGTGCGCGGCACCGAGGGCTCGGGCCCCGCGACCTCCAGGGCCTGCGTGAAGCAATCGAAAGCCGGCTCCAGCTCATCGGCGAAGGCCAGGACAGCGCCCTTGTGCGACAGCGAACCCGCCAGTTGCGCCAGGTCGCCCCGACGCTGGGCGTCCTGGATCGACTGCTCCAGCCACTGCAGGCCGGTCTCGAAGTCGGCCGACAAACCGAGCGCGAAACCGATGCTGCCGTAGGCGAAGCCCAGTTCATCGCGCCAGCCGGCGTCGCTGAGCCTGGAGACGGCGCCGATCGCTTCGTCCAGGCCGTCCTGGATGCGCCCTTCCATGCCGGCCAGGTACCAACGCGCCAGACTTCGGCAGTCGCCAAGGGCTGCGCCCTCAGCCGCATCGGCTGCGCCGGCGGCATCCAGACCGACCGCTGCGCCCTGCTGCAGCACCTCGGCATGCCGATAGCGCTTCATCAAGGCGATCTGTGCCGAAACGTTCTCTTTGGCGGAGTGCAACAACATGGTCATGGAAGCATGCCACACCCCCGTCAAGTCCGCCCGAAGACGCCGATCTGCACCGGCAACCGGTGGCGGGTGAGCCTGCGCCTCAGGTGACGACCGACTGCTGTGCGATCCCGGCGTCGACCAGCACATGCTGGCCCGTCATGCCGTTCGAATCATCGGCCGCCAGGAACAGCGTGGGCCTTGCAACGTGGCTGGGGTCGAGGCGGATCTTCAGGCACTGTGCATCCAGGAAGGCCTGGTCGGCCACCGGGTCGCGGTGCAGCGCGTTCTGCCGCTCGGTGACGATGGCGCCGGGCACCAGCGCATTCACACGAATGCCGCGCTCTCCGAGTTCGCGGGCCAGCGTGCGCGTCAGGCCCAGGATGCCGGCCTTGGCGGTGGTGTAGCCGGCCAGGTTGGGCCGGCCGCGCATCCAGCTGACGCTGCCCATGTTGATGACGCTGCCGCCACCCGCATCGGCCATGCCCGGCGCCACGGCCTGGATGGCGAAGAAGTAGTGCTTGAGGTTCAGCGCCAGGCGGTCGTCCCAGAATTCGGGCGTGACGTCTTCCATCGCGTGGCGGTCGTCGCGGCCGGCGTTGTTGACCAGCACGCGGATGGGGCCGAGTTCGGCGATCAGTTCGCGCAGCAGAGCCTGGTAGGCACCGACGTCACGCACGTCGCAGGCGGCGTAACGGGGCGCAGGCAGGCCTTGCGCCGTGACTTCATCGATCACCGCCTGCCCACCACCGGCCCGGGTGCCGCAAAAGGCCACGCGCGCACCCTGCGCGGCGAAGGCGCGGACCAGTTCGGCGCCGATGCCCGAACTGCCGCCCGAGATGAAGACCAGCCGGTCGCACAGTGAGGGGTAGGTGGCGTAGGTCAAGCGCTCACCACCCCGCCGGCAGCACTTCGCTCATCGCCACCACGCGGCCTGAGGCTATGCTCTTGTGCGCGGCCAGCCCGGTGGCCACGGCGCGCAGGCCTTCAGCCAAAGGAATCTCCGCAGCCGTGCCCTGGCGGATGGCTGCTGCGAAGCGCTGGTGTTCGACGTAGGAAGCGCCAAAGTGGTTGCCGTAGTACTTGATGTGCGGGTCGTGCACCCGCTTGACCGACGCGCCCTTGCCGGTGCCCGAAGCTTCGCCCCAGTAGGCCTTGCGGCCCCAGTCTTCGCGGCGGCTGTGGCGCAGTTCGCAAGAAGGCAGCATGCTTTCCAGCTTGCCGGCGTCGCCCACCACCGTCAGGTGTTCGTTGTCCATCGAACCTTCGGCAAACATGCACAGGTCGAGCAGGGCGCGGGCGCCGCTGGGGTACTCCAGCACGCAGTAGGCGCTGTCCAGGATGTCGCTCGTTCTGGGGCCATTCGGGCCGTCGTACACCTCGTCCAGGTGGTTCACGCGCTGCCCGCCCGACGCAAAGACACGCAGCGGGTGCTCGCCCAGCACCAGGTCCATCAGGTTGAAGTAGTGGCAGCACTTCTCGACCAGCGTGCCGCCGGTGTTGGCGGAAAAACGGTTCCAGTCGCCGACCTTGGGGTAGAAGGGCGCGCGGTGTTCGCGGATGGCCACCTGGTGGATGCGGCCGACGTCGCCGCCGTGCGCGCGGCTGATCAGTTCGGCCACCGGCGGCATGTAGCGGTATTCCTGCGCCACCCAGACGATGCCGCTGCGGCCCTGGGCGCGGGCGATCAGGTCCAGGCCGTCTTCGATGCGCGTGACGAGTGGTTTTTCCACCAGGATGTGCAGCGCCGGCAGGGCCAGCGCGTCGCGCAGCATGTCGGCGTGGGTGTGGTTGGGCGTGGCGACCACGACGGCGTCGCACAGGCCGCTGGCCAGAAGCGCGCGGTGGTCGGTGTAGACCTGCGGCGCGGGCCGCAAAGCCTGCTCGCAGGCGGCCAAGGCTGCCTGCACGCTGGGCTGGTGCGGGTCGGCCAGGGCGGTGACTTCGGCGCCGCCCATGGCGAACAGGTTTTCGATGTGTTCACGGCCCATGCTGCCGCAGCCCACGATGCCATAGCGTATCGCTTTCATCCCTTGAGTCCTCCTTGTGTCAGGCCGCCGACCACGCGTTCCTGGAACAGCGCGATCAGCACGGCCACCGGCACGATGGCCACGATCAATGCAGCCGAAATGATGGGCCATGGGAATGTGAATTCGCCCTGGTACAGCGTGATGCCCACCGGCAGCGTGCGCATGCTGCCGCTGCTGTTCAGCGACAGCGCCAGCAGGAACTCATCCCAGGCGTTGACGAAGGCCAGGATGCCGGCGGTGAACACGCCCGGCGCGGCCAGCGGCAGCACCACCCGCCACAGCGCGCCCAGCCGCGTGCAGCCGTCGATCATGGCGGCGTTCTCCAGGTCCCTCGGGATGCTCTGGAAAAAGCTCACCAGCACCAGCGTGCACACCGGCAGGTTCAGCACCGTGTAGGGCAGGATCAGCGCGGTGTAGGTGTTCAGCAGGCTCAAGCTGCGCATGGTTTCGAAGATGGGCACCAACAGCGTCACCAGCGGGAACATGGTCGATGCGACGATGGCCGTCAGGATCAGTTGACGGTGCTTCAGGTTCAGCCGCGCCAGCGCGTAGGCCGCCAGCGTGGCCACCACCAGCGACACCACCGTGGAACCCAGCGCCACCGCGAAGCTGTTGCCCATGTAGCGCAGCAGCGGCTGGTCGGTGAAGGCGCGGACGTAATTGTCCAGCGTGGCTTCGTGCGGCCACCAGCTGATGGGTTTGCGCACCAGTTCGGCTTCAGTCTTCAGCGAGGTGAACAGGATCCACAGCGCCGGGAAGAAGCCGTTGCAGACCACGATGGCTGCCGCGATGAAACGCAGCGCGCGCGGCTCGAAGACTTTCATGCCGCATTCCCCACGCGCCGCAAATACACCGCCGTGACACACAGCGACAGCAGGAACATGCCCACCGCCAGCGTGCTGCCGTAGCCCAGGTCCAGGTAGTCGATGGTGGTCTTGTGGATCAGCATGGCCAGCGTCTCCGTGCTGTTGCCGGGGCCGCCGCGCGTCATGGTGTACGGGATGTCGAAGGTCTGCAGCGCGGTGATGGTGCGGAAGATCAGCGCCACGATGATGCTGGGCATCAGCATCGGAACCGTGATCTGGCTGAACTGCTGCCAGCGGCTGGCGCCGTCCACCTCGGCCGCTTCGTAGAGCGTCTTCGGGATCATCTGCAGGCCGGCCAGCAGGATCAGCGCCATGAAGGACGAGGTCTTCCAGATGATGGCCACGCAGATGGCGGTGAAGGCCCAACCGGGGCGCAGCAGCCACATCGCGGGTTCGGCCGCGTCGGCCAGGCCCAGGCGCTGCAGCAGGTCGTTGACCACGCCGTACTCGGTGTGGAAGAACCACGCGAAGATCAAACCGCAAAAGGACAGCGGCAGCGCCCACGGCAGCAGCAGCGCCAGCCGTACCGGCCACTGCCGTTTGAAGGGCAGGTTCGCCAGCATCGCCAGACCCAGGCCCACCGCCAGCGCGCCGGGCACGGTGATGAGGGTGATCAGCACGGTGTTCTTGGCGGCGTTCCAGAAGTCGGTGTCGTCCAGCACCAGGGCGTAGTTTTCACTAGCCACGAAGCGCGCGCCGCTGCCGCCCGACAGGCGCAGGTCGTAGAAGCTGTTGAAGAGCAGGCGGCCGATGGGGTAGACCACGATCAGCGCCAGCAGCAGCAGCGCCGGCGCCAGCAGCAGCACGCCCAGCGTGCGCTCGCTGGGGTCGCGCAGCTTGTCCAACCACGTCAGTGGCGGCGCTGGGGTCATGGCCGGCTTTTCATCGGGGGCCTGTCACCGCATGACCCGGCCCAGCCGCGAACCGATGTCGCCCGCGCCTTCTTCGGGCGTGCGGGTGCGCGCCAGCACCGCGCTGGTGGTGGTGCGGATGATGTCGCTGACGCGGCCGTATTCGCTGGACAGCGGGCGGCTCTTGCCGGCCACCACGCCGGCCGCGGCGTCCTTGAACCAGGGCACGGCCTGCACCACGTCGGGGTCGGTATAAAGGGCGGCTGAAGTCGGCAGCAGCGCGCCCTGGATGGCCAGCAGCTTGCCGGCCTCGGGGCTGGCCATGAAGCGCACCAGCTGGGCCGCCTCGGCCTTGTGGCGGCTGAAGGCGCTGACCGCCCACTGCCAGCCGCCCAGGCAGGTGACGCGCTCGCCGCCGGCCACGGCCGGCAAGGCCATCACGCCGACCTTGCCCTTCACGCGGGAGTCGGCGTCTTGCTGGTAGCGGTCCCAGGCATAGCTCCAGTTCAGGGCGAAGACCACCTGGCCGGCCTTGAACTCGTTGTTGGTGTCGTGTGTCTTCACCTCGGCCACGTTCTTCTTGATCACGCCCTGGTCGACCATCGTCAGCCACTGCTGCAGGCCGCGCGCGGCGACAGCGCGGTCCAGCGTGAGCTTGCCGTTGGCGTCGTTGAAGGCCTTGCCCTGGCTCCAGTAGGGCAGCAGGAAAGTGCACACGGCGCCTTCGATAGGCGCGCCCTGGATCGACAGGCCTTGCAGGGCGGGTTGACCGGCCTGTTTTTCGACGGCCTGGATCTTCTTGGCCGCCGCCGCCAGTTCGTCCCAGGTCCTGGGCTCGGCCACGCCGTGCTTGTCGAGCAGGTCGCGCCGGTAGTAGATGAACATGGCGTCGGCCCAGGCCGGCATCGCCGCCAGCTTGCCCTGGATGACGTTGGACGTGGCGTAGGCCGGCAGATAGGGCTTGAGCACCGTGGCGGCTTCGCCCAGGTAGGCGTCCAGCGGCTCCAGCCAGCCGGCGCCGAAGTACTGAGCCGGGTTGACGATGTCGATCAGGTAGACATCGATGGCCGGGTCTTTGGCGTTGAGCACGGTGCTCAGGTACTGGCGCTGCAGGTCGCTGCTGGCGCCGCCCGCTTCGGTCTCGATCAACAGGCCCGGGTTGCGCTGCATGTAGGTGGCCAACAACTTGCGCGTCAGGTCAGGGCGTTGACCCGAGCCGCCGGCGAAGACGCGCAGCTTGATGGTCGGCGCTGAGGCTGCCTGCGCCTGCGCCGGGTTGGCGCGCAGCGACAGCACCAGCCACAGCGACAGCAGGGCCGCCGCCGCTCGACGGTTCATATCGCTCCCCCGGTCTGCCGGTCGAACAGATGCAGCTGCGCCGGGCTGAGGTGCACCATCAGCTTCGTGCCAGGCTTGTCGCGGAAAGCCGCCGGGCAGCGCGCCACGACCTCGGCCGCACCCAGCTTGAAGGTCACCAGGGTCTCGGCGCCCAGCGGTTCCAGCAGCACCACTTCGGCAGGTACGGCGATGTCATCGGCGCCGTCGGCGGCCAGTCGCACGTTCTCGGGGCGCACGCCGAACTTCAATGTGGGGCAACCCCGAGCGCGCTCCGCGAGCGCAGCCGGCAGCGGCAGGCGCAAGCCGCCCAGGTCGGCGTGGCCCCCGTCACCGGGCACCAGGGTGCAGTCGCACAAATTCATCGGCGGCGCGCCTGTGAAGCCGGCCACAAAGAGCGCGGCCGGCCGGTTGTAGATGACATCGGGCGTGTCGTACTGCATCAGCTTGCCGGCACTCAGCACGGCGATGCGATCGGCCAGCGTCATGGCCTCGGTCTGGTCGTGGGTGACGTAGATGATGGTCGCACCCAGGCGCTGGTGCAAGCGCTTGATCTCGCTGCGCATCTCGTTGCGCAGTTGCGCGTCGAGGTTGCTCAGCGGCTCGTCGAACAGAAAGACCTTGGGCTCGCGCACGATGGCGCGGCCGATGGCCACGCGCTGGCGCTGGCCGCCCGACAAAGCGGCGGGCCGGCGGTCCAGCATGTGGGCGATGCGCAGCAGTTGCGCGGCGTTCATCACGCGTTGCTTAATCTCGGCTTCCGGCGTCTTGCGCAGGCGCAGCCCGAAGGCCATGTTGTCGTAGAGCGTCTTGTGCGGGTAGAGCGCGTAGTCCTGGAACACCATGGCGATGTCGCGGTGGCGCGGCGGCAGGTCGTTGACGCGCTGGCCGGCGATGCTGACGTCACCACCGCTGATGGGCTCCAGCCCCGCAATCATGCGCAGCAGCGTGCTCTTGCCGCAGCCCGAAGGCCCGACGAAGACGGCGAACTCGCCGTGGCGGATGTCGAGGTCGATGCCGTGGATGACCTCGACCGCGCCGTAGCGCTTGGTCACGCTGCGCAGCGCGACCTCGGCCATCAGTACCCGCCCTGAGGCTTCGTCGGCACCACTGCAGTCGCAGCCCCGTCGATGGCCCGCAGCGCCTGCGCCGCCGCCTGTGCCGCGCGCATCAACAGGCCCAGGTCGGACGCCACGGCCACGTAGTCGTAGCCCATCGCGCGGTAGCGCGCCACCACCTCGGGCGTGCTGCCCACGGTGCCGATGGGCACGCCCAGCGCGTTGGCGCGGCGTCCGGCGTCGGCCATCAGGTCCATCACGTCGGGGTGGGTCAGGTTGCCGACATGGCCCATCACGCCCGACAGGTCACCGGGGCCGACGAAGAGGCCGTCGACGCCCGGCACCGCGGCGATTTCTTCGAGGCGCGCCATCGCCTCGGGCGTTTCCATCTGCACCAGCACGCAGACGTTCTGGTTGGCGTGGCGGAAGTGGTCGGGCGTGGTGCCGAAGCGCGACGCGCGGCTCATGCCGGCCATGCCGCGCACACCCTCGGGCGCGTAGCGCGTGGCGGCCACCGCACGGCGTGCTTCATCGGCGTTCTGGATGAAGGGGAAGAGCAAGGTGATGGCGCCGGCGTCCATCACGCGCTTGACGTTGACGGTGTCGTTCCAGGGTACCCGCACCACCGGCTTCATGCCCGTGTTGCCGATGGCCTGCAGCATGTGCACCAGGTCCATCAGGTCCAGCGGCGTGTGCTCCATGTCGATGACGCCCCAGTCGAAGCCGGCGCAGCCGACGGCTTCGACGACGAGGGGGCTGGCCGACATCACCCAGGTGCCGATGGGCACGCGGGTGGCGCGGTCGTTCAGGAGCTGGGTGAAGGGATTCATCAGGGGCCTCTAGAAAATAGACGGCTCGGGCGTCGGCGCCGTGCCTTGCAGGAAGTCGAAGTCACAGCCCTGGTGAGCCTGCGTGACATGCTGCTGGTAGAGCTGGGTGTAGCCGCGCAGGTAGGGCTGCACCGGCGCCACCCAGGCGGCGCGGCGTTGCGCCAGTTCCTCGTCGGGAACGAGCATGGCGATGCGCCGCGCGGCCAGGTCGAGCTCGACGATGTCGCCGGTGCGCAGCAGCGCCAGCGGGCCACCCACGGCGCTTTCAGGGCTGATGTGCAACACGCAGCTGCCGTAGTGGGTGCCGCTCATGCGCGCGTCGGACAGCCGCAGCATGTCGCGCACGCCACGCTGCAGCAGCTTCTTGGGCAGCGGCAGGTTGCCCCATTCGGGCATGCCCGGCGCGCCCACCGGGCCGGCGTTGCGCAGCACCAGCACGCTGTCTTCGTCGACATCCAGATCGGGGTCGGCCATCGCCGCCTGCATCTGCGGCTGGCTGTCGAAAACCAGGGCCCGGCCGCGGTGCTGGAAGAACTTCGGGTTGGCCGCGCTGGGCTTGATGACCGCGCCGTCGGGCGCGAGGTTGCCGGTCATCACGGCCAGCGCACCGTGCGGGCTGACCGGCCGGTCCAGCGGCCGGATGATGTCGTTGTCGCCGACCTCGCGGCCGTCGAGTTGGGCGCGCAGCGGCAGACCCGTCGCCGTGATCTCGTCCAGCGACAGGTGCTCGCGGATGCGGTTCATCAGCGCCGGCAGACCGCCAGCGTAATAGAAGTCTTCCATCAGCTTGTCGCCGCTGGGGAAGAGGTTGGCCAGCACCGGCACGCGACGGGCCACGGCGTCCAGATCGGCCAGCGTCAGGTCCACGCCGGCCCGGCCGGCCATCGCGATGATGTGCACCGCCGCATTCGTCGAGCCGCCCAGCGCCATCTGCACCGCCGCAGCGTTCAGGAAAGCGCCACGCGTCAGGATGCGTTGCGGCCTCAGGTCTTCCCAGATCATGGCCACGATGCGCTCGCCGCAATCGGCCGCCATGCGCGGGTGGGCGGCGTCCATGGCCGGGATGCTGCTGGCGCCGGGCAGGCACATGCCCAGCGCTTCGGCGATGGCCGTCATGGTGCTGGCCGTGCCCATGGTGTTGCAGGTGCCGGGGCTGCGCGTCATGCGCGATTCCAGCCGCACCCATTCTTCAGCGCCGATCTGGCCAGCCTGCAGTTCGTCCCAGAACATGCGCGTGTGCGTGCCGGCGCCCACCGCCCTGCCCTGGTGGCGGTCGTTCAGCATCGGCCCGGCCGGGCAGTACAGCGCCGGCAAACCCATGCTGGTGGCGCCCATCAGCAAGCCCGGCGTGGTCTTGTCGCAGCCGCCCAGCAGCACGGCGCCGTCGATGGGCAGGCTGCGCAGCAGCTCTTCGGTTTCCATTGCCAGGAAGTTGCGGTAGAGCATGGTCGTGGGCTTGACCATCACCTCGCCCAGGCTCATGGCAGGCAGTTCGAAAGGCATGCCGCCAGCCAGCAGCACACCGCGCTTGACGGCCTCGGCGCGTTCACGCAGGTGGGCGTGGCAGGGCGACAGGTCAGACCAGGTGTTGATGAGGGCCACGATGGGCCGGTTCATCACGTCTTCGCGGCGCAAACCCATCTGCTGCATGCGCTGCCGATGGGCGAAGCCGCGCATGTCGTTGGCCGCGAACCAGCGACGGCTGCGAAGGTCGGCAAGAGCTCGGGTCATGCAGGTGACTGCGGGTTTTGTTACCGCTAACATAGGATCACGCCATTCCAGCGTCCATTCTGGCTAACCCGGTGCCCAAACCCGTCGCTACCCCTGCCCCTGCCCCTGCC
>Ga0136641_1000256_pt1 | contig 22491 bp, 21 predicted proteins | sample EliLak1302023Y_FD_115312 | JGI IMG/M metagenome (GOLD analysis project Ga0136641, IMG submission 115312) | Freshwater microbial communities from Elizabeth Lake, Yosemite National Park, California, USA - 13020-23Y | ecosystem: Environmental > Aquatic > Freshwater > Lake ...
CGCAGACTCAAGGCCACCACGCCGACCGACAGGGCGATGATGGCGATGACGATCAGCAACTCGATCAGCGTGAAGCCGGGCATCGACCGTCCGCGCCCGGCGCGGCGGCCCTGCCTACTGCCAGGAGCCGATATCGGCATTCTTGCCTTCGCCCCCCGGCTGGCCGTCGGCCCCGAGGCTGAAGACATCGATCTCGCCCTTCACACCCGGGTTGGTGTACAGGTAGGCGCGGCCCCAGGGGTCGGTCGGCAGCTTGTCCACATACGGCTTCCAGTTGGGCGGCACGGTGCCCACCGTGGGCCGCTTCGCCAGGGCCTCCAGGCCCTGCTCCGCGCTGGGGTAGCGCTGGTTGTCGAGCTTGTAGAGCTTGAGCGCCTGCATCAGGTTGTTGACATCGGTCTTGGCCGCGGTGACGCGGGCGTCGTCGGCGCGGTCGATCAAGTTGGGCACGATCAGTGCGCCCAAAACGCCGATGATGACAAGCACCACCATCAACTCGATCAGCGTGAAGCCTCGGGGGCGGCCGGTCGAGAGGCCGGGCTGGCGGCTGAGAACGGAAATGGAGGTCATGGGCAGTCAGACGCAGCGTGAGGGGCGCCGCGCGAGCGGGTTGGCTGCCATCATAATCCGCCCATGCTGTCACGCTGGTCGACGTTCGTGGTTTGGGCTCTGGTGGGAGCCGGGGCGCTGTTCTGGGGTCAGCGGCTGGGCGTCAGCGCGCCGCCGACACCACCGGGCACGCCGGTGGCCGCCAACGGGCCGGCCGGCCGCGGCGACCTGACCCGGCTGCTGGGAGCCGACCCGCCGCCCCCGGTCGTGGCCGCCGCTGCCGAGCCGCCGGCCGATGCGCGCTTCCAGCTGCTCGGTGTGGTCACACCCCGCTCTGCGGGCTCGGCACGGGAAGGTCTGGCGCTGATCGCCGTCGATGGCAAACCCGCCAAGGCCTTCCGGGTGGGCGCCGTCATCGATGGGCCCACCGTGCTGAAATCGGTGGCGGCCCGCGGCGCCATGCTGGGACCGCGCGATGGCGCCCCCCAGGTGACGCTGACGCTGACGCCGCCGGCGGCAGCCGCCACCGGCGCGCTGCCCGCCTGGTCACCCCAGCAGCCCACGGCGGCGGCCCCTCCCGACGCGGAGAACGCCGCTGGACCGCCGCCGGCGACGGGTCGTTTCAAGATCGCCACGCGTGCCTTGCAACCGGGTATGGCGCCGCTGCCGACCAACCCGAACGACAACCCGGCGAAGAACGACTAGCTAGCGGGCGGGGCTTGCAGACGCCTCGTCGATGACGGCGCTGGCGGCCACAGGGCCTGCCGGTGTCGACGGCCTCAGTCCGCCATCAGTAGAGCGCGGCGCCGAAAAGTGCAGCCTGGGCTACGGGGTCGCTGTCGGCGTCTGGCAGTTCGCCGCGCTGTGACACGCCGGCTTCCTCGCCTTCGGCCAGGTCACCCAGCAGGGCTGCCGCGCTCTTGACCAGCGGCCAGGCCAGCGCAGCGCCGGTGCCATCGGTGCTTTCCATGCCCATTTCGAGCAAGGCCGATGCGCGGAACAGGTTCAGCGCCTGGTCCAGCCCGAGGTGGCTGTGGCTGCGGCAGAAGACGCAATAGTCGGTGACGGCCTGGGCGATCTTGGCCGCCAACATCAGCGCGGCGCAAGCCGGCGCGCCGTCGATCATCAACAGGTGGCGCTTGCTGGCTGCAACCAGCATCACGCCGACCATCACGGCCACTTCGTAGCCGCCCAAGGCGGCGAGGACTTCGATGGGCTCGACGACATCGCGGTGACGCGCCTGCGCGCCCTGCAGCACGACCATCAGGTGCGACAGCTGTTCGTGGTTCATCTGCGGTCCGCTGACGATGAGATCGCGCACCTTGGTGTCGGTGAGCCGCGACAGGACCATGGCCGCGCTCTCGTGGGCCCCCACGCCGACCGCCGACAGGATGGTGAGGTTGCCGCGCAACTGCTCGCCGATCTGCATGCCGGCGCGCATGCCGGCGTGCGCCTGCTCCATGCTCATCGCCGAGGTGACGCGCGAATTCCGCGTGCCATAGGCAATCTTGCGCACCAGCAGGCGGTCGTGCGGCACGAGGTTTTCAGACATGCCGCAGTCGATGACCGTCAGCTCCAGACCCTGGGCGCGCGCGAACAGGCTCACCGGCAACTGGTTGGTCAGCAGCAGACGCACGGTGTCCTGCGTCGTGCGCCCATGCGGGTCGCGGATGCCCTCGACGACCAGGCCGTGGTCGGCGGCAAAAACCAGCAGTTGCGGATCGTGGAAGTACGGCCGCAACGAGTTCTGCATCAGCCCCAGGCGTATCGCCAGCGGCTCGAGTTCACCGAGACTGCCGCCGGCTTCGTGTCGGCCCTGCAACTTCGCGTGCAGCGCTTTTTCGAGCTGGGGATTGGTGGTCGGCGTGACCAGGGATCGATTCGGTGCTGCCATTCGGCGCCAGTGTACCGAGCATCGCTATTTCAGGAAGAGCGACACCAGCGGATTGCGTGTCTCTTCCGTGTAAGGGAATGCAAGCGAGCGGAGGAAATCATCGAACGCCGCCTGTTCGCCGGCTGGCACCTGGATGCCCACCAGGATGCGGCCGTAGTCGGCGCCCTGGTTGCGGTAGTGGAACAGGCTGATGTTCCAGCCCGGGTGCATGGCCGCCAGGAATCGCATCAGGGCCCCCGGCCGTTCGGGGAATTCGAAGCGGAACAGGCGCTCGTCGCTCGCCAGTTCGCTGCGGCCGCCGACCATGTGCCGGACATGCTCCTTGGCCAGTTCGTCGTCGGTCAGGTTGACGGTGGCAAAACGGTGCTTGACGAAGGTGCGGGCGATGCGGTCGGCCTCTTCGCGCCGGGCGATGGCCACGCCAACGAACACATGGGCCACCTGGGCGTCGCTGATGCGGTAGTTGAATTCGGTCACCGAGCGCGGCCCCAGCAATTCGCAGAAGCGCTTGAACGAGCCGCGTGCTTCGGGAATGGTCACGGCGAACAGGGCCTCGCGCTGCTCGCCGAACTCGGCCCGCTCGGCAACAAAGCGCAGGCGGTCGAAGTTCATGTTGGCGCCGCAAGTGATGGCCACGAAAGTCTTGCCCTTGAGCTTGTGCGCCTGGACATACTGCTTGATGGCGGCCACGCCCAAGGCGCCGGCCGGCTCCAGGATGCTGCGGGTGTCCTGGAACACGTCCTTGATCGCCGCGCAGACCGCGTCGGTATCGACCACCACATAGTCGTCGACCAGGGCGCGGGCGACGCGGAAGGTTTCTTCGCCGACCCGCTTGACGGCCGTGCCGTCAGAGAACAGACCGACGTCGCTCAGCGTCACGCGGCGGCCGCGCGTCACCGACTGCAGCATGGCGTCGGAGTCGACGGTCTGCACGCCGATGACGCGCACCTCGGGCCGCACGGCCTTGATGTAGGCCGCCACACCCGAGACCAGGCCGCCGCCGCCGATGGCGACGAAGACGGCGTCCAGCGGGCCCTGGTGCTGGCGCAGGATCTCCATGGCCACGGTGCCCTGGCCGGCGATCACGTCGGGGTCGTCGAAAGGGTGCACGAAGGTCAGGTTCTGCGCCTGCTGCAACACCAGCGCGTGGCCATGGGCGTCGGAAAAGCTGTCGCCGAACAGCACCACCTCGCCGCCCAGCGCGATCACGGCGTCGACCTTGAGCCGCGGCGTGGTCACCGGCATGACGATGACCGCGTGACAGCCCAGCCGCTTGGCCGACAGCGCCACGCCCTGGGCGTGGTTGCCGGCCGATGCGCAGATGACGCCGCGCGCCAGGGCTTCGGCCGGCAGCCGGATCATCTTGTTGTAGGCGCCGCGCAGCTTGAAGCTGAACACCGGTTGCTGGTCTTCGCGCTTGAGCAGGATCTGGTTGCCCAGTCGGCGCGACAGCGTGCGCGCCGGTTCCAGCGCGGTTTCGCGCGCCACGTCGTAGACCCGGGCAGTCAGCACGCGCTGCAGGTAGTCGGCCGCGATGCGCCGCGACTTTGCCGACAGTGTCTTGGCGGGTGGCGCGTCGCTGGTGGGCGGCACCGTCGGCAGGCGGGAGCCGTTGGGCATCGTGGGCGGGGGTGGCAGTGACGGTGGGGCGGTTGACCCGCCAGGGCGGCAGATCATAGGACAGCGTCCGGATGCGCCTGCGCTCGTCCGGCAGCCCGACGGGCAGGTCAAGAAAAAGGGCCCGGGGTCTTGCGACCCCGGGCCGAATCCACCAGTTTGAGGGTGGAGGAGACAATCGGCGGGTGCTTCACCGCGTGAAACACTCTTGCCCCCAGTTTAGCACTGCAATGTTGCAGTGCAATATGCTGTTTTCACATCCGGCCTCGATGGCCGACTCCCAACCACCTGCATGCCCGACGGCGTGCGCTCTTCAGGGGCAGATGCACCATGGAATGCACCATCAACTGGATGCCGAGCACCGGCATGGGCTTCGTCGCCGAGACCGGCAGCGGCCATTTCCTGACCATGGACGGCGCGCCGGCCGGCGGCGGACGCGACCTGGCGCCGCGGCCGCTGGAAACCGTGCTGGCGGGTGCCGGCGGCTGCACGGCCTACGACGTCGTGCTGATCCTGCAGCGCGGCCGCCACGATGTGCGGGGCTGCCAGGTCAAGCTGAACGCCGATCGCGCGGAACAGGACCCCAAGGTCTTCACCCGGATCGGCATGCATTTCACCGTCACCGGCAAGGGCCTGCCGCCGGCTGCCGTCGAGCGCGCCATCGCGCTCTCGCACGAGCGCTATTGCTCGGCCAGCATCATGCTGGGCAAGACCGCCGACATCGTGACCAGCTTCGACATCGTCGAAGCCTGAAGGCGGCTCAGACGCGGTGGGCCGTGAGGGTCATCACCTTGGCCGCGCCGCGCATCAGCCAGCGCAGCGGCGCGGGCATTTCGCTGGCGCCAGCCGCGCCGGCCTTTTCGGCGTGCCGCTGCTCGTCGGCCCGCATCACCTCGATGATGGCGCGGGACCGGCTGTCACCGGACGGCAGGCGGTCGAGATGGCCCGCCAGATGCTCCTCGACCTGGCGCTCGGTCTCGACGACAAAGCCCAGGCTGACGGCGTCGCCCGCCCGGCCGGCCAGCAAGCCGATCCCGAAGGACCCGGCGTACCACAGCGGGTTCAGCCAGCTGACCCGGGTGCCCAGTTCGGCCAGCCTTTCCTGGGTCCAGGCCAGATGGTCGGTTTCTTCGCGGGCGGCATGCTCCATCTGTTCACGCAGGGCCGGCGTTCGCGCCGTCAAGGCCTGCGCCTGGTAGAGGGCCTGGGCGCAGACCTCGCCGACATGATTGACCCGCATCAAGGCGCCGGCCGCGCGGCGCTCTTGCGCGTCCAGCGTTTCGCCCACAAGCAGGCCCGCCGGGTTGGGCCGGGCGGCGTGCACCGCGCCGGACAGGGTTCTGAGGGCGTTGTCCAGGCTGATGATCAGCGTATCGATGGCTTTCATGCGGAAAGAGCATAGCCCATCGATTTCCGTCTGTCGGAGCTGGCACAACGTTGTTGACAGGCAACAGGCCCAGCCCCTGAGGCATCCCCGGCTTGGCAACTGTCACTTGCGTCTGTTGCAATACCAACAACTTCCGCTGAGGATGTTGGCCTGATCCGCCCTTTGCCGGGTGCCTATCCCGATCGGGACCTCTTGTTCAACTTAGGAGATAGTCCAAATGAAAAAATCACTGCTTGCCCTGGCTGCGCTGACCGCGTTTGCAGGTGCGGCTTCGGCCCAGTCCTCCGTCACCATGTTCGGCATCGTCGACCTGGCAGCCCGTAGCGTCGACAACGGCTCTGCCGGTTCGCTGAAGTCCCTGAGCACCAACGGCCAGTCGTCGAGCCGCCTCGGTTTGCGCGGTATCGAAGACCTCGGCGGCGGCCTGCGTGCCGGCTTCTGGATCGAAGGCGACCTGGCCGCCGACACCGGCAACGCCGCGGGCTTCAACTGGACCCGCCGTTCGACGGTCAGCCTGATCAGCAACTACGGTGAAGTCCGCATGGGCCGCGACTACCTGCCGACCTTCGTGAACATGTCGACCTACGACATGTTCAGCTACCAGGGTGTCTCGACCATCGCCAACCTGCGCGGTGCCTTCCTGGCTTCCGGCGGCGCCAAAACCGGCGTTCGTGCAGACAACACCATCAGCTACTTCCTGCCGGCCATGGGTGGCGTGTACGGCCAGGTCACCGTGGCAGCGGGCGAAGGCGTTCAGGGCAACAAGCACGAAGGCATCCGCCTGGGCTACGCCGCTGGCCCGCTGAACATTTCTGGCGCCTACGGCAAGACCGACAAGGCCGGCACCGCCATCGACGACCTGACGACGATGAACTTCGGCGCTTCGTACAACCTCGGGTTCATGACGGTGCAGGCCTCTTACGAGAAGTCGGACTACTCGACGACGAACCAGAAGCTGGCCTCGGCCGGCGTGCAGGTTCCCTTCGGTTCGGGCACCTTCAAGTTCAACTACATCAAGGCTGGCGGCAGCTCGGACACCTTCCGTGCCACGCTGATGGGCGCTGGTTATGTGTACGACCTGTCCAAGCGCACGTCCCTGGGCCTCGGCTACGGTCGCGTGGCGAACGAAGGCACCAACCTGGTCGGTGCCAAGTACACCGCTTCGGGCAGCGGCGCTGCTGGCATCAAGGGCGGCGAGACCTCGACGGGCTACGACTTCAGCATCAACCACAAGTTCTGATGGCTGTTCGCAGCGCCTGGCGACAGGCGCTGTGGCTCGCGACGGGGCCGCCTCAGGGCGGCCCTTTTTATTGCCCTGCCGCTTGCAACGGCTGTCCCTGAATCGACCAGCCCGGCCCGATGTTCGCTTTCATCCTTCGCCGTCTTGCCCAGGCTCTGATCGTCATGCTGGTCGTGGCCTTCATCGCTTTCATGCTCTTCCAGTTTGTCGGCGACCCCGTCACCAGCCTGCTGGGGCAAGACGCCACGCAGGAACAGCGTGAGCAGCTGCGCCGCGACCTGGGTATCGATCAGCCCTTCCCCATCCAGTTCGCGCGCTTCGTCGGCAACGCCGTGCAGGGCGAATTCGGCCTCAGCCTGCGCCAGGGGCGCAAGGTGTCCACCCTCATCGGCGAACGTTTCCCGGCCACGCTGGAACTGGCGCTGGCCGCCGCCGTCATCGCGCTGACTGTGGGCGTGCCCTTGGGTGTCTACGCCGCGCTGCGGCGCGGCCGCTTCGGCTCGCAAGTGGTGATGACGCTGTCGCTGCTGGGCGTGTCCTTGCCCACCTTCCTGATCGGCATCCTGCTGATCCTGGTCTTTTCGGTCACGCTGAAGTGGCTGCCCAGCTTCGGCCGCGGCGAGGTCGTCAGCTTCGGCAACTGGAGCACGGGCCTGCTCACCGCCGACGGCTGGAAGCACCTGGTGCTGCCGGCGATCACGCTGTCGGTGTTCCAGCTCGCGTTGATCCTGCGCCTGGTGCGCGCCGAGATGCTGGAAGTGCTGCGCACCGACTACATCAAGTTCGCCCGCGCCCGCGGCCTGCAGAACCGCGCGGTCTATTTCGGCCACGCGCTGAAGAACACGCTGGTGCCCGTGATCACCATCACCGGCCTGCAACTCGGTTCGCTGATCGCCTTTGCCATCATCACCGAGACCGTCTTCCAGTGGCCGGGGATGGGCTTCCTCTTCATCCAGGCCGTGCAATTCGCCGACATCCCGGTGATGGCCGCCTACCTGTGCCTGATCGCGCTGATCTTCGTGCTCGTCAATCTCGCGGTCGACCTGCTCTACTTCGCCGTCGATCCGCGCTTGCGCATCGAAAAACCGGCCGGGGGACACTGACTTGAGCACGCCCGTTTCCGCATCGGCCAGTCGCTGGTCGCGCTGGCTGGACAGCGATGTCTGGTTCAGCTTCCGCAATTCGCCGATGGCGATGACCGCCGCCGTGATCGCCGCCCTGTGCGCCTTCTGCGCGGTTTTCGCGCCTTGGGTCTCGCCCTACAACCCCTTCGATCTGGCCAGCCTGAACCTGTCCGACGCCCGCCTGCCCCCAGCCTGGTCCGAGGGCGGCAGCCGCGCGCACATGCTGGGCACCGACGACCAGGGCCGCGACATCCTGTCGGCGCTGTTCTACGGCGCGCGCATCTCGCTGGGGGTCGGCCTGGCTTCGGTGGCGGTGTCGCTGGTGGTGGGCGTCGGCCTGGGCCTGCTGTCGGGCTTCATCGGTGGCAAGACCGACGCGTTGATCATGCGCGTCTGCGACGTCATGCTGTCCTTCCCGTCCATCCTGGTAGCGCTGCTGATCGACGGCGTGGGCCACGCGATGTTCCCCAACGCGCAGGACACGCTGGCCTTCGGCGTGCTGATCGTGGCCATCTCACTGACCGGCTGGGTGCAGTACGCGCGCACGGTGCGCGGCAGCACGCTGGTCGAGCGCAACAAGGAATACGTGCAGGCTGCGCGCGTCATCGGCGTGGCGCCGCTGCGCATCATGTTCAAGCACGTGCTGCCCAATGTGATGGGGCCGGTGCTGGTGCTGGCCACCATCCAGGTGGCGGCGGCCATCATCACCGAGGCCACGCTGTCCTTCCTGGGCGTGGGCGTGCCGCCGACCTCACCGTCGCTGGGCACCCTGATCCGCGTCGGCAACGACTTCCTGTTCTCGGGTGAGTGGTGGATCACCATCTTCCCGGGCGCCATGCTGGTGCTGATCGCGCTCAGCGTGAACCTGCTGGGCGATTGGCTGCGCGATGCGCTGAACCCGAGGTTGCGTTGAGATGAACGAACGCAAACCCCTGCTCGAAGTGCGCCACCTGCGCGTCGAATTCCCGACGCGGCGCGGCACCCTGCTGGCGCTGGACGACATCAACCTGGACATCGCCCCAGGCGAAATCCTCGGCGTGGTGGGTGAATCGGGCGCCGGCAAGTCGCTGACCGGCGCGGCCATCATCGGCCTGCTGGAACCGCCGGGCCGCATCGCCAGCGGGGAAATCCGGCTCGACGGACTGCGCATCGACAACCTGCCCTACGAGGCCATGCGCAAGATCCGCGGCCGGCAGATCGGCGCGATCTTCCAGGACCCGCTGACCTCGCTGAACCCGCTGTACACCATCGGCCAGCAGCTCACCGAAACCATCCTCACCCACCTGCCCGTCAGCGCGGCCGAGGCCCGCCAGCGGGCGATCGAACTGCTGCAGGAAACCGGCATCCCGGCGGCCGAGCAGCGCATCGACCAGTACCCGCACCAGTTCAGCGGCGGCATGCGCCAGCGCGTGGTCATCGCGCTGGCGCTGGCGGCCGAGCCCAAGCTGATCGTGGCCGACGAGCCGACCACGGCGCTGGACGTGTCCATCCAGGCACAGATCATTTCGCTGCTCAAGCGCCTGTGCAAGGACCACGGCGCGGCGGTAATGCTGGTGACGCACGACATGGGCGTGATCGCCGAAACCTGCGACCGCGTCGCCGTGCTGTATGCCGGCCGGGTGGTCGAGATCGGGCCGGTGGCCGATGTCATCCACCGCCCCAGCCACCCCTACACCGCCGGCCTGATGGGCTCGATCCCGGCGATGGACGACAGCCGCGAACGGCTGCTGCAGATCGACGGCGCCATGCCCCGTCTGAACGCCATCCCGCAAGGCTGCGCCTTCAACCCCCGCTGCCCGCAGCTGATGGACCGCTGCCGGCAGGATAGACCCGAGCTGCGCGATGCCGGCGCCACCCAGGCGGCCTGCTGGCTGGTCGCTGAAACGAAAGGGGCTGCATGACGACGCCGCTGGTGGAAGTGCGCGACCTGGCCAAGACCTTCGATGTCTCGGCGCCCTGGCTGAACCGCGTCGTCGAGCGCAAACCGCGGCAGTTCGTGCACGCGGTGGACGGCGTGTCCTTCACCATAGAGCGTGGCAAGACGCTGGCGCTGGTCGGTGAATCGGGCTGCGGCAAGAGCACCGTGGCGCGGCTGCTGGTCGGCCTGTACGCGCCGACGCGCGGCGACGTGCGCTTCGACGGCCAGGCCACCGACGCGGCACGCCAGGCTGGCGAACTGCGCACCTTGCGCCGTCGCATGCAGATGATCTTCCAGGACCCCTACGCCAGCTTGAACCCGCGCTGGAAGGTGCTGGACATCATTGGCGAACCGCTGCGCGAACACGGGCTCGTGCCAGGCCCCGAAGCGCTGCGCGCACGCGTCGGTGAACTGCTGCTGCAAGTCGGTCTGGCCACCGCCGACTGCGACAAGTTCCCGCACCAGTTCAGCGGCGGCCAGCGCCAGCGGATCAGCATCGCGCGGGCGCTGGCCACGCAGCCTGAATTCCTGGTCTGCGACGAGCCCACCTCGGCGCTGGACGTGTCGGTGCAGGCCCAGGTGTTGAACATCATGAAGGACCTGCAGCGCGAACGCGGCCTGACCTATCTGTTCATCAGCCACAACCTGGCCGTGGTGCGCCACGTGGCCGACCAGGTTGGCGTGATGTACCTGGGACGGCTGGTCGAAGTGGCCGCCAAGGCCCTGCTCTTCAGCCAGCCGCAGCACCCCTACACGCGCATGCTGCTGGACGCGATTCCCGACATCCACATGAGCGGCCGTTCGCGTACACCGGTGCAGGGCGAGGTGCCCAACCCGCTGAACCCGCCCACCGGCTGCGCCTTCCACCCGCGCTGCCCGCAGGCCAACGCGCGCTGCGCGGCCGAGCGGCCGGCGCTGCTCAGCTTCAGGGGCGTGCAGGTGGCCTGCCACGCGGTGCAGGAAGAGCGCATCTAGCCGGACCCGGCGACCTGCCCGTGCGCGATTCAGCGGGCCGGGATTTCCAGGTTGTCGATCAGGCGCGTGCGACCCAGCGTGGCGGCGGCCAGCACCACCAGCGGCGGCAGCTCGGTCGTCTCCGAGCCCAGCATGGCCAGACGGTCCTGCTGGCGCAGCGCGACGTAGTCGGGCCGCCAGCCGCGCGCCGTCAGGCGGTCCGTCGCCCAGCGCTCCAGCGCCGCCGCATCGCAGGGGCCGGCCTGCACCGCCGCCGCCAACTCGCGCAAGGTCTGGGCCAGGAACGGTGCCTCGGCGCGCTCTTCAGGCGACAGGTAGCCGTTGCGTGACGACAGCGCCAGGCCATCGTCGGCGCGGCAGGTTGCACCCGCCAGCACGTCCACCGGCAGACCCAGCTGCCGCGTCATGTGGCGAACCACCATCAGCTGCTGGTAGTCCTTCTTGCCGAACACCGCCCACTGCGGCTGCACGACATTGAACAGCTTGGCCACGACGGTGCAAACGCCGACGAAGAAGCCCGGGCGGAAGGCGCCTTCCAGCACGTCGGCCAGAGCCGCCGGCGGGTGCACCTTGACGTCTTGCGGCTCGGGGTAGAGGTCGTTCTCGCGGGGCGCGAACAGGATGTCGCAGCCCTGCGCCCGCAGCAGTTCGGCGTCGCGCTCGAAGGTGCGCGGGTAGGCGTCAAAATCTTCGTGCGGCGCGAACTGCAGGCGGTTGACGAAGATGCTGGCGACCACCGGATGGCCGGCCGGCGCCGCCGCCCGCGCCTGGGTGATCAGCGCCAGATGGCCGGCGTGCAGATTGCCCATCGTCGGCACAAAGGCCGGTGCGGGCTCGCCGCGCAAGGCCGCTCGCAGATCGGCCACCGATCGAACGATCTGCATGGTCAGTAGCCGTGGAGGGCGGGGTCCGGGAAGCTGCCATCGCGCACGGCGGCGGCGTAGCGGCGCAGGGCGTCGGCCACTGAGCCGCCTTCGGCCATGAAGTTGCGCACGAAGCGCGGCACCGGCGCCGTGTTCAGGCCCAGCATGTCGTGCAGCACCAGCACCTGACCGGCCGTGCCGGGGCCGGCGCCGATGCCGATGATGGGCGTGCGCATCGCGGCCTGCACGTCCGCGGCCACCGCGCTGGGCACCAGTTCCAGCACCAGCATGGCAGCGCCGGCCTGCTCCAGTTCCAGCGCGTCCTGCTTCAGGCGCGCGGCCACGGCTTCGTCGCGGCCCTGCACGCGCCAGCCGCCCAGGGCGTGCACCGACTGCGGCGTCAGGCCGAGGTGCGCACACACCGGGATGCCGCGCTCGACCAGCGCCGCTACCACCGGCACCGTCCAGCCGCCGCCTTCGAGCTTGACCATGTGGGCACCGGCCTGCATCAGCCGGGACGCACTGGCAATGGCCTGGGCGATGCTTTCCTGGTAGCTGCCGAAGGGCAGATCGGCGATGACCCAGGCCGTGCGGTTGCCGCGCGCCACGCAGGCCGTGTGGTAGGCGATCTCGTCCAGCGTGACGGGCAGCGTCGAGTCGCGCCCCTGCAGCACCATGCCCAGCGAATCGCCGATCAACAGCATGTCGATGCCGGCCGCGTCTTCCAGCCTGGCGAAGGTGGCGTCGTAGCAGGTCAGCATGACCAGCTTTTCACCCGCAGCGTGCAGGGCGCGCAGGCGGTGCAGGGTGATGGGCTTGCGTTCGTTCATGGGGCCACCAGTCGTTCGTTGGCAAAAAGGGCCGCTGCCGTCTCGCGCTCGCGGATCAGGTGCACCTGCGCACCGTCGACCATCACCTCGGCGGCGCGCGGCCTGGTGTTGTAGTTGCTGGACATGGTCATGCCGTAGGCGCCCGCCGACAGCACGGCCAGCACGTCGCCCGGCGCCACCGCCAGGCTGCGGTCATGGCCCAGCCAGTCGCCGGACTCGCAGACCGGGCCGACCACGTCCCAGGTGGTGGCGGGCTGGTCACGCAAAACGCAAGGCACGATGCCCATCCAGGCCTCGTACAGGGCCGGGCGCACGAGGTCGTTCATGGCGGCATCGACGATGCAGAAATTCTTGCCGCCCGCCTCGACGTGGCCTTCCTTGAGCACCAGCACCTCGGTCAGCAGCACGCCGGCGTTGCCGACCAAAGAGCGGCCGGGCTCGAACAGCATTTCGCGGTGGCCATGGCCGCGCGCGTCCAGGCGCTGCAGCAACTGGGCCACCAGCACCCCGGCCTCGGGCGGCTGCTCGTCGGTGTAGGTGATGCCCAGACCGCCGCCGACGTCGACATGGTGGATGGCGATGCCGGCCGCCTCGACCGCCTCGACCAGGTCGAGCAGACGGTCCAGCGCATCGAGGTAGGGCCCGGTCTGGGTGATTTGCGAGCCGATGTGGCAGTCGATGCCCACCACCCGCAGACCCGGCAGCGACGCGGCATGGCGGTAGGCGGCCAGCGCATCGGCGTGGGCGATGCCGAACTTGTTGCTCTTCAGGCCGGTGGAAATGTAGGGGTGGGTACCGGCATCGACGTCGGGGTTGATGCGCAGGCTGACCGGCGCGCGCAGGCCCAGGCCCAGCGCCACCGCATTCAGCTGCTCGAGCTCGGCCTCGCTCTCGACGTTGAAGCAGCGCACGCCGGCCTGCAAGGCCAGCCGCATTTCGCTGCGCGTCTTGCCCACGCCCGAGAACACGACCTGGGCCATGTCGCCGCCGACGGCCTGCACGCGCGCCAGTTCGCCGCCGGACACGATGTCAAAGCCGCAGCCGGCCTGGGCGAAGGTCTGCAGCACGGCCAGGCTGGAATTGGCTTTCATCGCGTAGCACACCAGATGGGCCCGACCGCGCAGGGCGTCCTGGTAGGCCGCCAGCGCGCTGCGCATGGCGCTGCGCGAGTAGACGAACAGCGGCGTGCCGAAGCGCTGCGCCAGACCGGCCAGCGCATGGCCTTCGAGTTGCAGTTGGCCGGCTTCGCGCGCCAGGAAAGGCGCGCCGGGCAGCAAGGGGGCCGCGCTCATCGGGCCGGCACCGAGGCGGCGGGCGCGGCCGGGGCTGGCGTATTCGGCTCGGGCGACAAGCGCAAGGGCCCCTTCTGGCCGCAGGCTGCGAGCAGCAGCGCGGCGCTCAGTGCCAGCCCCGCTGCCAAGGGGGTCGGGGCGCGGCGGACTAAACTGTTTTTTGAAGCAACTTGCATCGGCGGATTCTATGAGTACGGCCCCAGCGCCCACGGCCTTGAGCGACGTTCAGTACCAGCAGGAAACCAGCGCCTTGCTGGCCCGCATCGAAAGCGCGGCCGACCGCTGGCTGCAGGACGACGTCATCGACATCGACACCCACCGCACCGGCGGCCTGCTGGAGCTGGCTTTCCCCGACGGCAGCAAGATCATCGTCAACACCCAGCCGCCGCTGCACGAGGTCTGGCTGGCGGCCAAGGCCGGCGGCTTCCACTACCGCTGGGTCGATGGGCGCTGGCTGGACACGCGCGACGGCAGCGAGTTCGTCGCAACGCTGTCGCGCCACGCCAGCAGCCAGGGCGGCCTGGCGCTGCAGTTCTGAATCAGCGTTTGAAGAGATCGAGGATACCGCTGCGCTCTTCGGTCCCGACAGGGTCGGGCAGCTTGTCTTCCAGGCCGACGCTGGTGATGCCACCGCCGCCGGAGAACTCGTCGAACATCCAGTAGCCGTTGGACTGCAGCACGCCTTCGGGTGGCTGCAGCGGCTGCACAGCCACGCCCTTCAAGGCATGCTGCATCAGCTCGATCCACACCGGCAGCGCCAGGCCGCCGCCCGTTTCGCGGTCGCCCAGCTTGCGCGGCGTGTCGTAGCCGATCCAGACCACCGCCGCCAGCGTCGGCTGGAAGCCGGCGAACCAGGCATCCATCGAGTCGTTGGTGGTGCCGGTCTTGCCGTAGATATCGGGCCGCTTCAGCAGGGCCTGCGCCTTGGCGGCGGTGCCTGAGCGAGCCACCTCCTGCAACAGGGTGCTCATCACGAAAGCATTGCGCGCCGGCAAAGAGCGCATGGCTTCGTCCAGCACCGGCAAGCGGGCCTGCAGCAGCACCTTGCCTTTCTGGTCGGTGACGCGCTCGATCAGCACTGGCGGCAGCTTGTAGCCGCCGTTGGCGAAAACGCTGTAGGCCGAGACCATCTGCATCGGCGTCACCGAGCCGGCGCCCAGCGCCATCGTCAGATAGGCCGGGTGCTTGTCGGCTTCGAAGCCGAAGTTCTGGATCCATTCCTGCGCGAACGCGACCCCGGTGGCGCGCAGCACGCGGATCGACACCATGTTCTTGGACTTGGCCAGCGCCGTCTGCAGCGGCATCGGGCCCTCAAATTTGCCATCGTAGTTTTTCGGCTCCCAGGGTTGGCTGCCGGTGCTGCCGGCGTCGAAGAACAGCGGCGCGTCGTTGACCACCGTGGCGGGCGTGAAGCCCTTTTCGAGCGCCGCCGAATAGATGAAGGGCTTGAAGCTCGAACCGGGCTGGCGCCAGGCTTGGGTGACATGGTTGAACTTGTTCTTGCCGAAGTCGAACCCGCCGACCAGCGCGCGCAGGGCGCCGGTGCGCGGGTCCATCGCCACCAGCGCGCCCTCGACCTCGGGCAACTGGGTCAGCATCCAGTCGCCTTTCGCGCCGCGCAGGACGCGCACCACCGCGCCACGGCGCACCTGGGTCTTGGGTCCGGCCTTGTCCGACAAGCCCGAAGCCACGGGCTTCAAGCCGTCTCCGGTGACGGTGATCGAGTCGCCGGTCTGCAGCATCGCCGTCACCTTGCGGGGGCCGGATTCCAGCACCACCGCGGCCAGCAGTTCATCGTTGTCGGGGTGCTCGGACAGCGCCTCGGCCACCCGGGTGTCCAACTGCGCCGGGTCGTTGGGCAGGTCGACATAGGCTTCGGGCCCGCGGTAGACCTGGCGCAACTCGTAGTCCATCAGGCCGCGGCGCAAGGCGCGGTAGGCGGCCTGCTGGTCGTCGGACTTCACCGTCAGGTAGACGTTCAGGCCGCGCGTGTAGGCCTCGTCGCCATAGCGCGCAAAGACCAGTTGCCGCGCGGTCTCGGCCACATATTCGGCATGCGCCGGGTTGTCTTCCGGGTTGCGGTAGCTCAGGGGCTGCGCCAGGGCCGCGTCGTACTGGGCTTCGGTGATGAAGCCGGTTTCGAACATGCGCTTGATGATGTAGCGCTGGCGTGTCGTCGCCCGCTTGGGGTTGGCGATCGGGTTGTAAGCCGAAGGCGCTTTCGGCAGGCCGGCCAGCATGGCGGCCTCGGCCACCGTGACATCGGCCAGCTTCTTGCCAAAGTAGACATCCGCCGCCGCCGCGAAACCGCTGGCCCGCTGACCCAGGTAGATCTGGTTCATGTAGAGCTCGAGGATCTGGTTCTTGCTGAGCACGCTCTCGATCTTCAGCGCCAGCAGGATTTCGTAGATCTTGCGCGTGAAGGTCTTCTCGGTCGGCAGATAGAAGTTGCGCGCCACCTGCATGGTGATGGTGCTGGCGCCCTGGCTGCGCGCGTCGCGCAGGTTCTCCAGGGCGGCGCGCAGCACGCCCTTGTAGTCGACGCCACCATGCTGGTAGAAGCGGGCATCTTCGGCGGCCAGCACCGCATCTTTCATCACCTGCGGGATCTGGGCGATGGCCAGGAAGCTGCGCCGTTCATCACCGAATTCCCCGAGCAAGACGCCATCCGACGCGTAGATGCGCAAGGGCAGCTTGGGCCGGTAGTCGGTCAGGCTGTGGATGTCAGGGAGATTCGGGTAGGCCACGGCCAGGGCCAGCCCGACGACACACAGCACCGCCGCCACGCCGGCCGCCACCAGACCGGCCAGCCAAGCCGCTGCCCGCCCCAGGCTGCGCCGCCACGCCGATGCGGGCGTGGGCGGAGGGCGGGGTTCGGACGCGGATTCGGGTGGTGTCATGAACGTCCCGCAAGCCGGGGCTGTCGATTATAGGAAGGCGCCGAAGAGGCCCGCGCCAGCCCAAGGCCCGGTGCGCGCCACCCGTCCTTGCGGCTTGTTTCAAGTTCTTCGAGGAAGTCCCGCCCCCGCAACGCCTAGGGGGCGTTTGCGGCGCCTTTGTCTTTCGTGCTCAAGGGCTTTACTGCTAGCATTGAAGTAACTTCTTAACAAGCCCGGGGCCGTCGGCCTGCTCGATCAGGGTTCATTTTGGGATCTTGTCGTTTCATGGCCGCGTGGCTGGGGAGAGTGTGTTGGGTTTCCTGGACTCACTGCTAAGCCGCAAGCCGCCACCCATGCTCGGGCTGGACATCAGCTCTTCCAGCGTCAAGCTGGTTGAACTGAACCAGACCTCGACCGGTGAGTACGTGCTGGAGCGCTTCGCCAGTGAACCTTTCGAAAAAGGCTGGATCACCGACGGCCAGATCGAGAAATTCGACGCGGTCGCCGACGCCGTGCGTCGGGTGGTGTCCAAGAGCGGCACCAAGACCAAGCAGGTCGTGATGGCCATGCCGCAATCGGCCGTCATCACCAAGAAGATCATGCTGCCGGGCGGCCTGCGCGAAGAAGAAATGGAACTCCAGGTCGAGTCCGAAGCCAACCAGTACATCCCCTTTTCGCTGGACGAAGTGAGTCTGGATTTCTGCGTCGTCGGCCCAAGCCCCACGTCCATCGGCGATGTCGAGGTGTTGATCGCGGCTTCGCGCAAGGACCGTGTGCAGGACCGCCAAGGTCTGGCCGAAGCCGCCGGCCTGAAGCCGGTGGTGCTGGACATCGAATCGCATGCCTCGCGGCTGGCCATGAGCCGCGTCGTCTCGGCCCTGCCCGGTGAAGGGCGTGACGCCCTGGTGGCCCTGTTCGAGATCGGCGCGGACACCACCAGCCTGAAGGTGCTGCGCGACGACGAGATGCTCTACGACCGCGACCAGGCCTTCGGCGGTTCGCAGCTCACGCAACTCATCTCGCGCCAGTACGGCTTTTCCTTCGAAGAAGCCGAGGCCAAGAAGCTCAGCGGCGACCTGCCCGAAGACTACAACTCGGCCATCCTGGCACCCTTCGTGGACAGCCTGTCGCAAGAGATCGGCCGGGCGCTGCAGTACTTCTTCACCAGCACGCCGCACCACAAGGTGCACTATGTGATGCTGGCTGGCGGCACCGCCACCCTGCCCGGCCTGAAAGACCGCGTCACCGACCTCACGGGCTTCGCTTCGAACGTGGTCAACCCTTTCGACCAGATGCAGCTCGGGGCGGGCGTGCGCGAACCGCGCGTGCGGCGTGAAGCGGCGTCCTACCTCACTGCCTGCGGCCTGGCGATGCGGAGATTCGTCCAGTGATCCTGATCAACCTCCTGCCGCACCGGCAGGACAAGCGCCGTCAGCGCAAGCGGGCCTTCTTCATCAGCCTGGGTTTGAGCGCGGCCGCCGGCGCAGCCATCGGCTTGCTCTGGTTCTCGGTGCTGGAACAGATGACTTCGGCGCAGGAAGAGCGCAACGCTTTCCTGAATGGCGAGATCAAGAAGCTCGATCTCCAGATCAAGGACATCGCCACGCTGCGGGCCGACATCGACGCCCTCAAGGCGCGCCAGAAAGCGGTAGAAGACCTGCAGACCGACCGCAACGTGCCGGTGCACCTGCTGAACGAACTGGTGCGCCAGACCCCCGAAGGCGTCTACCTCACCGCCATCCGCCAGACTGGTGAGGTGGTGGCCGTGAACGGCACGGCGCAGACCAATGAACGCGTGTCGGAGTTCATCCGCAACACCCTGTACAACTCGCCGTGGCTGGAAAAGCCGGAACTGATCGAGATCAAGGCCGTCGCCGTCACGACGGCCAGCCGTGAACAGCGCCGCCTGTTCGATTTTTCGATGCGGGTCACGCTGAAGCGCCAGCAAGGCGTGGCTGCAGCCGGGCCGGCGAGTGCGGCGCCTGCTGCGGCCCCGCGGCCGGAGCCCCTGCCCGCGAAAGCCAGCTGAAGCACGCCATGGCCAAGAACACCACCGTGAACTTCGACGTGAGCAGCTTGATCGACAACGCGGCTTCGCAGTTCCGCAACCTCAACACCAAGGAACCGGGTCAATGGCCCGCACTGCCCAAGGCCGCAGCCTGGCTGGTGGCCGCTGCGGCGGTGGTGGTGGCCGGCTGGTTCCTCTTCATCTCGACGGCCACCGACGAACTGGACAGCGCGCGCGCCAAAGAGCCCAAGCTCAAGGCCGACTACCGCAACCGCCTGGGGCAGGCGGTCAACCTCGGTGAATTGCGCAAGCAGAAACTGCAGGTTCAGGAGTACGTCACTCAGCTGGAAAAGCAGCTGCCGGGCCGGGCTGAAATGGATGTGCTGCTGTCGGACATCAACCAGGCCGGCCTGGGCCGGGGCCTGCAGTTCGAACTGTTTCGCCCGGGACAGGTCCAGATCAAGGACTACTACGCCGAATTGCCGATCGCGGTTAGGGTCAGTGGCCGCTTCCACGACATCGGTTCTTTTGCCGCCGACGTGGCCAACCTGTCGCGCATCGTCACCCTGCAGAACCTGGCCATCACACCGGTGAACACCAAGGACGCCGGCAGCATGCTGGCCATGGAAGCCACGGCCCGCACCTACCGCTACCTGGACGCCGGCGAAATCGCGGCACAACGCAAGCCGGCGCCGGGCAGCAAGGCGCCGGCCGGGGGTGAAAGCAAGTGAAGCACGGGTTTTCGCACACCCTGAAGCGCAGCGGGATGCTGCCCGCCCTGGCCCTGGTCGCCCTGCTGGGCGCGTGCAGCGCCGACGAAGGCGAACTGCGCGGCTGGATGGAGCAGCAGCGCCGCGAGGTCAAACCCAATGTCACGCCGCTGCAGCAGCCCAAGAAGTTCGATCCCCAGCCCTACAACATGGCGCAAGCCGTGGAACCTTTCAGCACCCAAAAGCTGACCGTGGCGCTCAAGCAAGAGGCGCGACAGCCGAATTCCCTGCTGGCCGCCGAGCTGAACCGCCGCAAGGAAGCCTTGGAAGCCTACCCGCTGGACAGCATGAGCATGGTCGGCAGCGTCGTCCAGCAAGGCCAGCCTTTTGCCCTGCTGCGGGTGGACAACCTGCTCTACCAGGTCAAGCCGGGCGACTACCTCGGCCAGAACTACGGTCGCATCACGAAGATCGCCGAAACCGAGCTCAGCCTGCGTGAGATCGTGCAGGACGCCGCCGGCGAATGGATCGAGCGGACCACCGCGCTGCAGCTGGTGGAGAAGGCACGATGAAAACGAATCAGGAGACCCGCACCATGTTCCCTTGGCGAGCCGCCCTTGCTGCATTGACCGCCGTCGGCGCGCTGTGGCTGCCCGCTGCCGCCTGGGCGCAGAACGCGATCCAGTCCATCACCAGCAGCCAGCAATCCGGCACCGAAGTCGTGCGCGTCGAACTGGCCGAAGCCCTGACCGCCCTACCGAACGGCTTCGCGGTGCAGGCCCCGGCGCGCATCGCCATCGACCTGCCCGGCGTCACCAACGCGCTGGGTCGCAGCATGGTCGAGATCAACCAGGGCAACCTGCGTTCGGTGAGCGTGGCGCAGGGCGCTGACCGTTCGCGGGTGGTGCTGAACCTGAAAGCGGCCGCGGGCTACCGTGCGCTGCTGCAGGGCAAGGCCTTGCTGTTGATCCTCGAGAACCCGGACGCCCCGGTGGCGAGCGCGCCGGCCGCCTCATCGGGCGCCGTGGCGGCGTCTCAGACCGTGCAGTTCGCTGCAGCGCAGAACACCACCAGCCAGACGCTGCGCGACATCGACTTCCGCCGCGGTAGCGATGGCGCCGGCCGCGTCATCGTCAGCCTGCCCAGCACCCAGGTGGGTGTGGACATCCGCCAGCAAGGCCAGCAACTGGTCGTCGAATTCCTGCGCACGACGCTGCCCGAACCGCTGCGCCGCCGCCTGGACGTGACCGACTTCGGCACGCCGGTGAAGAGCGTGACCACCTTCCAGACCGGTGACCGCGTGCGCATGGTCGTCGAGCCCACCGGCTCCTGGGAACACAGCGCCTACCAGAGCGACAACCAGTTCGTGCTGGAAGTGCGGCCGGTCAAGGTCGACCCGAACAAGCTGGTGGCCGGCCAGGGCTTCCAGGGCGAAAAGCTCAGCCTGAATTTCCAGAACATCGAGGTGCGTTCGCTGCTGCAGGTCATCGCCGACTTCACCAACTTCAACGTGGTGACCAGCGACACCGTCACCGGCACGTCGACGCTGCGGCTGAAGGACGTTCCCTGGGATCAGGCGCTGGACGTCATCCTGCAGAGCAAGGGCCTGGGCGTGCGCAAGAACGGCAATGTGCTGTGGATCGCGCCCAAGGAAGAGCTGGCCGCCAAGGAGCAGGTCGAACTGGAGTCGAAGAAGAAGGTTGCCGATCTGGAACCCACGCGCACGCAGTCTTTCCAGCTGAACTACAGCAAGGCGGAGACGCTGACCCGCAGTCTGCTGGGCCAATCGCAAGGCACGGGTGGCGGGGGCGGCATATCGGGCGGAACGACGGGCGGCAATGCCTCGAACCGCATGCTGTCGGCCCGCGGCAGCGTGATCTTCGAAGCCCGCACCAACCAGCTCTTCGTCACCGACATCCCCAGCAAGCTGGAAGAAGTGCAGGCGCTGATCGCCAAGATCGACATCCCGGTGCGCCAGGTGCTGATCGAAGCCCGCATCGTCGAAGCCGACGACAGCTTCGGCCGTTCACTGGGCGTGAAACTGGGCGGCTCGGACCTGCGCGGCGTGCGCGGCGGCACGCCGGGCTACGGTGTCGGCGGCGGCAACGCGGTGACCGTTGGCGGCAATTACAACGCCATCGGCTCGCAAACCTTGCAGCCGGGCGCGGTATCGAGTTACGCCGACACGCAGTTCGTCAACATGGCGGCCAATGCGCTGGGCAACTCGACGGCCGTGCCGGCCACCGTGGCGCTGTCGCTCTTCGGCGCTGCGGCCAACCGCTTCCTGAACCTGGAAATCTCGGCGCTGGAAGCTGAAGGCAAAGGCAATGTGGTGTCCAGCCCGCGCGTCATCACCGCCGACCAGACCAAGGCGCGCATCGAGCAGGGCGAGGAAATTCCCTACCAGCAGTCGACGTCCAGCGGCGCCACCTCGGTGTCCTTCAAGAAGGCCAGCCTGAGCCTGGAAGTGACGCCGCAGATCACGCCCGAAGGCAATGTCATCCTCGACCTGGAAGTCAACAAGGACAGCCGCGGTTCGCTGACCGCTGCCGGCCCGGCCATCAACACCAAGCAGATCAAGACGCAGGTGCTGGTGGAAAACGGCGGCACGGTGGTGATCGGCGGCATCTTCACGCAAGACGAGCGCAACGACGTGAGCAAGGTGCCGCTGCTGGGTGATCTGCCCGTCCTGGGCTATCTGTTCCAGACGCGCACCAAGAGCATCACCAAGACCGAACTGCTGGTGTTCATCACCCCGAAGATCGTGGCCGACCGGTCGGCGGCGCGTTGAAGACCGCGCGCAGCCCACTCGCCGGCAGTCACAGGTCCGTCCCAGGAAACTCACCATGATGACGCTGAAACGTCTGTTGACTTTGATCGCCGTGGCGATGCTCGCCGCGTGCGGCGGCGGTGGCGGCAGCGCCGGCAGTTCGGGCTTCCCGGGCGGCGGCACCGGTGGCGGCACGGGGACCACGCCGGCTGCGGCCAATCTGGTGCTGACGCTCAGTGCCAGCAACATCGCCAACGACGGCAGCCAGACGGTGCTCGCCACAGCCCTGGCCGTCGATGCCAACAACAACACCGTGACGGGTGTGCCGGTGACCATCGCCGTCGATTCCGGTGTCGCCACGCCCAGCGGGCCGGTCACCAACGCATCGGGCGCGGTCACGGCCACGCTGGGCATCGGTTCCAACAACAGCAACCG
>Ga0136641_1000257_pt1 | contig 22475 bp, 28 predicted proteins | sample EliLak1302023Y_FD_115312 | JGI IMG/M metagenome (GOLD analysis project Ga0136641, IMG submission 115312) | Freshwater microbial communities from Elizabeth Lake, Yosemite National Park, California, USA - 13020-23Y | ecosystem: Environmental > Aquatic > Freshwater > Lake ...
AAACTGTAGTTCTGCACTTTTAGGCAATACTGCATCTAATGTGCCAGGATCATAACAATCTCCAACAATAACTTCTTGTAGTGGATCCCAATTTGTCCAAATGCTCATATGTTTAACTTCCTTTTTATATAATCTTGATAATTTTTCATTACTTCTTTATACCTACATTGAATGCCAATGCATATCTGCTTTCATTTGAGTATACAGGAGTAGTACCATGATGCATGTATGATTTAAAAATTATTACTTGCCCTTCTTTGGGTTTTATAATATGCACACGCTCAGATTCTGGGTTAAAACTTTTATAGTGATCGTGCTGTGCTATGTTATCTAAATCATGCTGAGGACTATTAAAATAGAACATTCCGCCTTGCTGAGACTGTTTGATAAAAATTACTCCAGATACAAATTTTGGAAGATGAGTATGCCCTGGTATATATTCTTTCTGCTGATATTCAGTAACCCAACTATCTTCAAGCACAAGTCCTTTTATATTGGCGGCTTCTGCATACTGATTTACTAATTGTTCTACACGCTTTCGTGTTTCTGGACAATAGTCTAAAATGTTCATGCAAATAAATTTATTGTTGACAAACTCCTCAGCATCAATTACTAACTCGTCAACAGGGTTATTGTTTATATAATCTAATAATTCTGGTTGACAAATGTTCCAGTCAGGAAAATCTGTATCTAAAATTAAATTAGGAAATATTTGTCTTATCATTTTTCTATAATCTCTTTTAGGTAATCTTCAGCCCAGTGAGTATAATAGCTGGTCTTCTTCAATTTATCCCTAGCAGATTGTAGATCATCTCTCCATTGACACAATATAAAGTTACATCGGCCGTTGTTAGTTTGTACACCATTTATAAATGTATCTTTGTCTTTGTGATCGGGCAGAAACACCATCTCTGGATATAGATTATTGTATTCTTTCGCTCTATCTTCTAGTTCTTCAATTGAATAGTGATCTGGTAATTTATATATTATTAGATCGAATGCCCAAGGAGGCGGATCTATATCACTTCCGTCAGTGTCAATAATTGATACTTCGCTGTTCTTGGCAAAAGGACAGACAGGTAACCCGCCTAATTCCGGGCGTGGCTCACTTATATGTTTTACCCAATAATCAATATCCATTTAATACCGTGAAACTAGAAATAAAGTTTCTTCCATTTATACTTTGCAATGCAAGATCTACAGTCTTAACTAAATCATCTACTGTGATAATACTATTAGTTTTAAGTATTTGCTTGTACAATTCTGCACCGTTCTGATCTGCTGTGTCGTATGGATTATAAAAATTAGTTTGCACTACTCCAGGCATAACAACAATGCTTTTGCATTTACTGCCACTGTGATTAATTTCCCAGCTGGTCTTATTTATAGTGTACTTTTCCTCTCCGTATAGGGTCAACCAAGGAAAACTGTTAGGGATATCTGCTAGAGGTTCTGCGGCCATACTGCTGGTATTAATAATAAAATGATTGCTATGCCAATGTTGCTGTTGCCATAATTTCATTAGCTCAACTTGTGCGTAATGATGGTAAGCATTATTAATAAACAAATCACAATCTTTAGTGTCCTCTACAATAAGGTCTTGATTAATTTTATTGCTAATATCAAACCCAGTATCCTTGCTGAAGCCTTTAACATTACAACCTTTATTTGTAAAATAATCAAATAGACCTTTACCTATGCCGCTGGTATGTCCTGTGATAGCAACTGACTTAAACTCCATTCCAGTCTCCGTTCATATGCCAAGTTGGACGTTTAATATCATCAGATATATTTCCTGTCATTATTAAAGTAGCATCAGGTACATGTTTCTTTAGCTTGTCTAGTAACAATCGTTCGTTGTATATCCTGTGCTTCAATGGAACAAATGGGGCGACTGGGTCATAATTAAAAATATGACTAAGGTGTATGATTGTACTAGGTACATTGTCTACCCATGTACTCACAGGCAATAGTGTGTTAAGCACAAGATCCTGGTGATGAAATTCAAATTTAACTTTGCTGATCATATCAGTCCACATACGAGCATTTACGGTTTGTTCGCTACCGGTCATAGTGATCATATGATCACCGCCCGAGCTTAGAAACTCCTTACGACTATTCACATAGTCTTGAACAAACTCTATATAGTTTTGTTTTCCATCCCAATCTAGGGTTATTCGAAACATGCACTCAAGAGCAAACAAATTATAGTCAACAAATTTAACTGTAGTATTTTCATCGTATCCGTAGTACAGCAAGTACTCATACCATTGTAAACCGCTGGCTTGTATAACCAATTGCTTCACAGGTCCTTTGAAGTCTACAGCAACAAACTGTTCTGTGTTGTAGGGGTAAAACAATGCTTGGCCTGCTACACTATACTTTCCGTATAGATACGAGCTCTTAGGAATAAAAGCCGGCTCATAGTTAGGATAGTAGTAGATCTTGTTGTTTCTAAATTGTTCCGGAAACACTTCCACAAGTTCGCCTGCGGCTAACGCTACACTGATAATGTTCCAACCGTGCCATTTGTGCTTGTACTCTTTTAACCTATGACCAGGCTTGACCCACACAGGGGTGTAGTCATCATGCACATTGTCCACACTACGCATTGGTTCTATTTGAAAATGTGGTGAGTAGTAGGCAAACTCTCCCACTACGGGAGAATCTAACTCTGTATACTTGTTAAGATTGATAATGTAGCATTGGTCGTGTAGTTCGTAGTAACCGTCATCTCTGTCTGGGATATGTCCCATCAAGAAAAACTTATAACCGCCATATACTAACTTTTCAACTTCGTTAAAGAACTCATCACCGTTGACAAACTCTGTGCCTGTGCTTAGTACTACTGCGTGTGTATAATCTTTAGCGGCTTCTTGAAGCATTAGATCTTCGTCTAGGCCTTGTATAACATTGAATCCGCTATCAATAATTTTACCTAGGACAAAGTCGCTGAGGTTTTTCATTAGTTCAGCAGTCCAAGCAGTTTGGCAGGAATGAATCCTATCTAGGAAGATAAAGACAATGTCGTCAGATCCCGCAGGTGTGGTAAATTTAAGCATACTGTTTATTATAACATCTTACGAGCATTTCGCAAAACTCTTTCTTTCTATTACCTAAAATGATATTAGCAATCATATGTACTCTAGGTTTGGCGCTTCTATTAAAAACAGCATGATCTTTGCTTATGTTTAACATAAACATTCTACCTTCACGCCACGGAACACGCTTATCTTCAATTTCCATGTCGCAAAACATAGGATGGATAATTGCAAGATTAATTGGCAATATAGAATCTAAAGGATCAATGCCATCGGGTAGTTGTCCATCATTGTGCCAATCTATATGCCCGCCCGGAGCAAGACGCATGAAGCGTATTCTAGTATATCGCTCTGCAGGAAATTGGTGTTTCCAAAAGTCTGTAATTACTGGACATCTATATGATAATTCTGTATATTGATATGGTGCATGATATTCATCGTGTCCGTAGTTGTCTGCTGTGTGTGTTCTGTCTATACCTAACCCGTGTAGACAACAGCTTGCCCATCCATCACTGGAGCTATCCCTATATTCTTGATAGAACGGTTCTGCTTCTAACGCCTGTTGCTTCCAAACATCAACATTGAACGGAATGTCTAATTCAAGCCAAGGAATAGATGTGTTCTTTAGTATTGTACGGGCTTGATTTACGATATCCATTTTTTAAATACCTCTAATGCTTGTTCCATAGTAAGACCATCTTCTGGTTTAGATTCTAAACTAATATCACAACTCACACACCATCTAGGACCTTGAGTATGGTTTGTAATGTTGTGCGGCACACCTGTTTGCACAATGCTAGGAAATTTAATACTATGAGAGTAAACATGAGTTACCTGTTGTGGCTTATAAAGAGTATACGGAGTTCCTGCTTGTGTTTCTACTTGTTCAGTTATATCAATGTTATCATTAAGTTTATACCAATGCATTAGACTGCCAGCGCCGCCAAATATAAAATTAATACATGCACGATCACCTATTGCATATCCATCTATATGTATACCACATTGATCTCCGGGTGGAGTATAGAAAATCAACGGCGGGTATGTCATTACTAAATTATGATTAGATAGCCACTGTGTAAATTCGTTAGAAACATTTTTAGGATCAGCAAACCATATTTCAGGTTCTACGATTGTTTGATTCAATATAGAATAGTCTGTAAGAGGACCAAAAGGAACTGTTAGATCAACAGCATAGATCATTTTGCATAGCCCAAAAAGTTAAACAAGAACTTTGGCTCTAATCCCATATTCATTCCGCCATGCCACTGTTGCCAATCGTCCCATTCAAATACATCGCCCTGTTCTCTATCGTAGCAAACTTCGCCTTCTAACAGAAATACCTGACCAAACGATGGTTTGTTGATATGGCAAGTAAAGCGTTTGATTATTCCTTTTTCTAACATCTCTGTTTCGTTGTCAGTAATATCGTAATGCCAGGGTACAACGAATCCCGGACGAACGCTTGTGATCCAGCAGCCAATAGTAACCACGTTAGCAAACGTAGCAAATTTATCAATGATATCCTGTGGGCAATCATAATCAAACCAACCAACTGCTTTATTATCTTCGTAGCCTGCACGTTGCCATAGTTTACGCAATGCCGCAACCTTAGGGTTATGATGTATATCATCAGTCTGATCGTTGCCCCTAAAGCGACCTTCTTGTGTACTAAGTTGTTCAATTAATGCAGGCCAATTGATCAAGCTAGATGAGTTTCCTATAAATTTCATATCTTAACTCCTATGAAGTTAAACAGCCATTTCTTCTTAAAGCCACAGTTGCCGCCTGCATGCCAAGCTCTATGATTAGACCACTGATGTGTATATCCAGATTCTTGATTTGAAAACACTTGATTGTCAACAATAAACACATGCCCTGGTTCTGATATTCCCATGTGAGTAGTAAATCTAGTAAGCTCGCCTAGCTTAAGATGTTCTTCTTCAGCGTCATCAATATCCCAATGGTACGGCGCATATCGTCCCGGACGTATAGAACTAACCCATGCACGTATGCATTTGTATCCTAGCCAACTACTATAATCTTCTATGATCTTAGCATCAAAATGTTTTCCTGGATAGTAATTGATCCATTCTACTGTACCTGCTTTATCGTATCCGGCATGTTGCCATAACTGTATGATCTCATCAAATCTACCATCTGTGTTTTGATAAAAATCAACACCATAAGTTCTAACATCGCCCTGTTTCAGGTCTAGTGTCTGTATAAGTTCATACCAGTTAATATTAGATCTGCCTATCAATTTAGTCATCTATTGCAAAGCCTTCTGGTAGTTTGCCACGCAACGAATCAATTGCATCTGGTTTTAATTTAAGAGAAAAGCCATTATTAGTTACAGTAAACTTAGACATCATACGTAATTTATCAAGTGCATTTAACACAGGACTTAGTACAGCATCAAACCTGTAACGAGATTCTTCTTTGTCGTCTAATGTCGATCTAACTGAGACGGGTATAAAGGTGCCGTCGTCTCCATCCTTTAATAACATTCTTACTACTAATTGTGCTCGTACTCCCCTGCCAAAGTTAGCGGCAGTATGTTTATTCCTTGCCTGCATAAGATACCAATGTCCATCTTTTACTAAATCATGTAATTCGTTCTTTTCTAAATCAATAATATAGCTGTCAGTTCCTGATATGTTAAGATGATACCTGTCATCTATATCAGCGTGTGACTGGTAGCATTTACCCTCATCTAACAAAATAATACGTGCTTCGCCGTGCGGTACAGTCAAGGACTTCAGTATGTGATACCATATGGTATTTTTGTATTCTTCCTTAATAGTCCAAGGATCGTAAAAGAAATCGCCAGTAGGTTCATTAATGGCCAAACGGAACTCGTCAGATGGTAAATTGTTTTTAGCAATCTGTATACTTTCTATATCAACTGAGAAGTTAGTTTTGGCGAGCATGATATATTTAACACCATTAAATGCACACATAAATATTTCCATGAAACTGGATTATAATCCACTTTATTATATAGAGTTAACACATGCCACATAAATCAACAACGTTCTGCATGCATCCGTTTACAGGATTGGCAAGCCGCGAAGACGGAGCAGTTAAAGTGTGTTGCCGTAGCCGCCCTATTGGCAATATACAAGAAGAAACTATAGAACAAATTTGGAATAACGATACAATGCAACGTATCCGATATCAAGTACTAAACAGCGAGCGTCCTCCAGAATGTGCGCCCTGCTTTAACCTAGAAGACCAGGGAGTAGAAAGTCTGCGTCAAAGACACATCAAAGGTGAGATACCTGAAGCACGGATTAATTTGTATCCTAATACACCTTTACAAGAAATAATGCCGTTTGAATTTCCTACTATGGAAATTAAACTCAATAATCTTTGTAATCTTAAATGCCGTATGTGCAATCCCACAGACAGCACAAGCTGGAATGATTGGAGTGAGGTTGAGGAATTTTATGACAAAGAAAAGAACTATATTGCAGGCAATGTTCGCAAACTCAATTTAGTTAGAAAACCATACTTGGACAAGTTTGAGGATAATCCTAATTGGTGGGATAGCTTTAAAAAACTATTACCTTACTTCCGCCGCGTAGAGTTTGCTGGCGGTGAGCCCTTAATGGATCCACAACACTTTCAAATACTAGATATGTTAAAGCCTTACGGGCAACAAATAGAAATCAAATATGCTACTAATGGCACAACATTAGGAATTACAAAAGGAAGAACTATACATGAATATTGGCCACATTTTAGATCAGTTGCCGTTAATGTCAGCATTGATGGCATTGGTGATGTTTACGAGTACATACGTGGTAACGCTAACTTCTCTGAGGTTGTGGAGAATGTTAAAACAATACAGGCGATCCCAAACGTCAGCAGAGTTGTTGGAGCCGTTGCTGTCCAAGTAAGCAATGTACTAATATTAGATAAGATGATAGAATATTTCCTAGATGATCTAGGCATTGTGTTTTATACCAATATGGTTAATTACCCTAACGTGCTATCTATACAAGTGCTACCTAACGAATTAAAGTCCATTGCGATTAAACGGCTCATTGCTGTCAAATTGCGTGTTCCGGAATTTAAACACGTTAAAGCCAACCCTATTTTATTAGACATTACCAACAAGCAGATCGACGGAGTGATTAACTTTATTACTTCAAAAAATACCACACATCTATGGAGCGAGTGTGTAGAGTTTAATCGTAGGTTAGATATAACTCGTAATCAAAGTTTTACAGATGTAACTCCAGAGTTTATAGATTATAAATGAGACAGTTTCTACTTACACTCGGTGACAAACAATCTAAGACTATTGTGTTTGATATACTGTCAACATCTATTGCGAATCGGTGGGCGGATGAAATTGCTAAAGGTTATCCGCTGTACGAACAAGATAGGTTTAAAGGTTGGCCAGAAAGTCCAAGGACAGAAGCATACTATTATTACCAATTAAAAGAGCAAGTATCTATAGTCAATAACTATCAAGCAAATTTAATTCCTAATATACTTCATATGTTTACGCAGGATACATTAAACGTATTGCATAAACACTTTGAGGACTTGCGGGGATCTATTGATGCAGGCACTGAGTTTTACAACAATGCACCGGACTATGTGAAATCTGCTGTAGATAAATTTAATGTATTGATACACGAGCTAGAACATTACATGCGACATTTTGGATATCCAGAATTAGTCGGAACCTACAAGGATAGACCCAGGATTGAATTGTTGTCCGAGGACTACAAGCAGTTTACATTTAAATGGAAATTTGGTTATATGTATATTAATTACTGCGAAGTAGGTAAACCTTTACTTGATGTGTTTAAGGACAATGATCATCTCGTAGGGCACGATAACATACGCCCATTGACATATTATAGCGCAGACTTTACAATTAAGTTTGGCCCAGATACTACTGAAGAAGTTTACCAAAAACGGTTAACACAATTTAACGAATGGTATGCAAAACAAAATTTTAACTTTGATCAGTTATCGTTGGGTATGATTCCTGTAGCAAAATTAAACTTAAAAGACAGTAACCTATTAGGAATATCATCTGATGGTATAATATCATTGTTATCCCAATATCAGAATATCAAATCAACATGCTTAAAATAACGGGACGCTGGGGACACGAAAGTTCTATTAAAGTAGAATGGAACCTTGGTAAACGCTGTAACTACGACTGTACATACTGTCCATCTGCCATACATGATAATACCAGCAAACATACCGATATAGAAATACTTAAAGATGTTGTAGACAAGTTAGTATCGTTAGGCAAACCAATACGTCTTAGTTTTACAGGCGGAGAGCCTACAGTACATCCTAAGTTTGAAGAACTAATCAACTATGCTAAACATGTTGGTATTCATTGGATCAGCGTGACTACCAATGGTACACGTAAACCCGAATGGTATGATAGACTACGTGTAGATCAATTTGTGTTTAGTGTGCATTTTGAGTACGACTATAAAAAAGTCATTCATACAATAACAAGCCTTAAGAATTTTAGCAAGACATCTATAGTTGTACAACTAATGGCTCATCATGATCATATAGAAAATGTTAAAGATGTTGCAGAGTACTTAAAAATTATGGAATTTCCTTTTACTGTACGCAGAATACGTTGGACAGAAGGTGACCATAATATATTTGACGATATGCGATATCATCCTGATGATTTTAAATGGATGATTGAACAAGAAGCAACTGTTAAGACCAACGTGATCATTTGGTTAAATGACGATACTCAAATACCAAAACATGCTAACGATGTAATTAAAGAGCATCTTAATCAATATAAGGGATGGTCGTGCAATGCAGGTATAGAAAGCCTAATGATTAATTGGGACGGAGAGGTACATCGGGCAACTTGTAGGGTTGGTGGAAGACTCGGAAATATATACAAGGGAACATTCGATGTGCCTAGTAAGCCTGTAGTTTGCGATCGTGATTTCTGTACCTGCGCGGCTGACATTCCTTTAACTAAAACAAGTATTTTAACTCTGAAAACGTCTTCTTAAAGTCTGTTCCGCGCTGTGTATCTGTAGTAGTTAGATAGTCTTCTAACATAGGCAATTTGTTCGTCCAATCTTCGGCCATCATATACTGCACTAGACCTTGCCAACGTTTAAATCCATATGGGTTTTGCATAAACTCTGCATCAGTACTTCTCCTAGAACAAAAGTGCTCTACATTCTTTGCTACTTTTGCTTTTAGATGACTGGGCAACACTCTAATATTTAGATAGCTTGGCAAGTACACAAGATGTGTGCCAACAAGTCCTGCACCGTAAGGAGGCAAATTAATCTTTTTAAAGTTTCTGCTTTCTTTCCAATGTACTAACTCTGGAATAGTAAGGACATTTAACAACTGAACAGCACATGCAATATTTACAGTTATGTTTTTAGGAGTATCATCTAGTCGAAGTAAGTTAGCGACTACGTTTTCCCATTTGCTAGGGTAACGTATATAATCATTACGACTGCCTACTGCATCAACGCTGAAATTAAATTTAACTTCCTTAAAATGATTCCATAGTTCAAATAGCTTTTCTGGAAGCTCTAAGCCGTTGCTGTTATAGCGTAGTGTACATAACTTAGCCGCACCTGTTTCTACCATAAACTCTAGTATCTTGTAATGCTCGGGTATCAGTAAAGGTTCCCCTCCGGCAAAGTATAGCTCGCGGATATTATATGCTTGCAAGCGCATGTCACTTAGGAAGCTACCTTTCTTATACCATGTATAATCAAAGTCACTATTCCACTGCTGATCTTGTTTTAGTTCAATAGTCTTGTACTTGGGATACTGTAGCTTCCATTCTTTGATCCAACTACTACTGTCATGTGGACTGCACATGATACATTTAAGTTGACACAAATTACCTAGTCGTAAATCAAAGTATGGAATGTCAACAGGTAAGCTACCATCTTTGCCCGTAGCATCTATAATAGTTGTCATGTCTAAGCGTTCATTCCAAACTGCGGATTCCCATTGTCGCTTACTTACAATACCTTTAGATTCTTCTTCAAAGCATTTAGTACAGCTAGGTGGAACGTTGCCTTCGAGCATTTGGAGACGCACGGTTTTCATGTAATTACTGTTCCAAATTTCTGCAATAGAATGAGTTTGTAGATTCATTACTTGGCCGTTTTGTTTTACCAAGCCAACTTCTTTACTATCTTCATCGCCTGCTCCACTGGCATTGGCTGTACAGCACACCCGCACATCTCCGTTAGGGCGTGTTGCTAAGTGTATCCAGGGCAATGGGCAAAATGTTTTAGACATCTTCTTTTTGATCCCTAGGCTGTGCAAATGATACTTTATTAGATCGGCCACATGTTCGTGAACAAGTAATTAATTTTTTAGTTGTCCAGTACTTAGTCCAGCAAGTTTGCCAAGGCTCTGAATCTATAATATCTTTAATAGAATTATCAACAGCATTAACATTACCTAACGTGTTCATTAGGCCTGCATACTCATTTCTAATTTCATATCTAACACTGGATAGCGGATTATCTTCTATATGGTTATAAGGAATACTAGATAACCAACAGCAAGGGAATACATTTTTGTAAGCATCAATGTATAGCTCTCGTTCCTTTTGAGCATAGCAGTCTATTTCCATAGTATCCATAACTTGTTTGTAATTTTCTATTACCTTCTTGTCAATGAATACCATCTTATTATCACTAGAAGGTTCTAAATGATAAACAGTTTCTCCTTGCTTGTTTAGTACAGGGTATTGCGGATCCAGCAAGAAGCGAGAGCTATTCTTTACTGTAAAGGTAGTAAATCCTAAATCTTTAGACATTTGTCTTGCTTCTTCTACTTGATGTTCGTTATGCTTAAATCGAATAAACACCCACTCGGCTTCTATACCTTCTTCAATTACAGCTTTGGCGTTACGTATAATAGTATCAAAGTCTGTTCCTATTCTATAGATACTATGTGTATCTGCTAATCCGTCTAGAGCAAATACTATTCCGTTCTTATCTGGCATTGCCTTAGCCAACTGTTTCCACCAACTAACAGATCTAGCACTACCGTTAGTGTGTATCCGCACAGGCATGCCGGGTGCAATTTCTTTAGCGTATTCGCACATCTTAATAAGATCATTATTAAGTATAGGATCACCAAAATTACCACAGAAGTAAAAACTTCTAATCTGCTGAAATACTTCAGCAGTCATTACAGCTTTAAAATCATCAATGGTCCACCCTGCAGATGAAATTAAAGGATTGTCTAATCCGCCGTGTATGTTTCGACTGCACATAGGACAACTGGCCTGGCAGTTGTTAGTGATCTCTAAATGTATTTGTTGTAACTCGTTAAACTTGAACATCAATAGCCCATTGTCGTTCTTTGCACCAGAAGCACTCTTTACATAAAGGAACATATTGGCCCGGTGTATATGATTTATAATCTATATCCGCAAACTCGCCTTCGCAACTGCGTGTTATTTCAAACAGATCCGTTAGATCCATATCTCTATACTGTTTAATAACCCAAGACTTTTCAGTAAATCTAAAAGGATGTACAGCCCAGCAATCCATATGTTTCATTAATACTAAATGCTTATTATCTTCTGTTAGATCTACATCTCTAGGACTCAGTCCTTTAAACTCTACATTTTTAGGATTACGAGTAACTGCATTGTAATATGCATCTATGTTATGATGATGACAGATAAACTCTGCATAGGCACGTTGCTGTATGTTATCCCCACTAACTTCTTTTCCATATTCATCTGTTAGGATACGTCCTTTATTGCCCCATTCAAGATCAGGTGCTATGAAATTAGTATGTCTTTGAAATCTTATATTAGGAAACTTTATAGTCAACCATTGTATAACTCTATCTGCATCGTACTGTTGCCACGGGCGTGTCTTCCACATACGCACATGATTAATGATATATATTGTAGTATGATCTCCAATAAACGAGCATATAAGGTATGCAAGTAGAGCAGAGTCTGCTCCGCCACTAACGCTTATAGCAATGTTTTTCCATTTCTTATCAAATGGTATATTAACGGTATCTACATTATAGAAATTCATTTGATATAGTCTATTGATTTATTGCAAAATTGCAAGTGACTAGATGCACCTGGGTGTCTTCCATCCCTGCTAAACTCAGCAGTATTCTCGTACTTGCCTCCAAGATTTTCAAAATAAGGAATTAACATCTCAGAATCCTTGCCTAAAAAATTATACAGTAGATTGTAAGTTGACGGAGACCAACTTGAAAAATAAATTTTAGTATTATTCTCCCTTGCAATCTTTGTGCAAAGTAACACAGTTTTTAAAGTATTGTATTCTAAGTATTCGTCTGACAATACACTATAGATCTTTCTTAAGTACGATTCGTCGGTTCCTATGTTAGGACCAACGTCCTGAACAACTAAATCTGTTTCATTTATTTTAGGAAATTCTAATCTAGATATTTCAGGCAATAAAAATATTGCGTAGTCAAACTTTTTATGCTGTGACATTAACTCAAAGTATCGAGCAGATCGATTAAAACTTGATCCGGGCACACCAAAATTATAAGGAGTCGCATTTAATGCCTTTCCTATGAGTGTTGGAAAACAATCGGCTTCTGGTACACCAACACCAAATGTTAAACTACATCCAAAAAAGGCAACTGATGTATCAGTATCCCCTAAATCAAAGTCACCACGAAATCCGTAATCGTTTATATCATAAACAACATCTTCTAATGTATAAAGAGTTGTTTTGTTAGCAATAGCATCTGCTGAATCAAGTTTTTCTTGTTCAGTTAAGAAATACAAAGTTTGAGAAGCATAGTATATTTCTTTAGTCAACAATCCTTTTAAATCCTTAATAGAAGTTTGCTTCCATAAATCAACTACACGGTTGTCTATTGCGTCCCAAGGCATGAGGCCGTCCCATTCGTGTAGTGCAATAAGAGAAGGAACTGCACGTAAGAACTTTGATTCTGCAGAAGGCAGTTTGGTAAAATCAATTAGTTTTAATAATAGATCAAAGTCTTTCATCTTGTTCCTATAATCATCCAACGTGTATACAATGGCAATTCTAACTCCCCTGCCCACAGCACATTTATATGGCTTTGTTTTTTAAATTCTTCTAAATTCTTTGCTGTTCTAATGTGCTCAGGTATATCATAGTTATTGCTTTGTAAGACCAGCATACTATCTTTAGGGGTGTATGTTAACCAACGATCGTATTCCTCTTGAGTAAGATGCTCGCAACTTGTGTTTATGATAATGTCGGCACTCATATGCATTGGATGACTTATATCCACTATGCTTGCACGGAATCTGCCCTGCATCTCCTCTAGCTTGTTCATTGTTTGTGCAATGGGCTTACAAGTAGGGTCAATATCGTAGCTGGTGATATGTGTAATTGGAATATTGCTTTGAAACAACATACTGGCCAATGTTCCTACCCAACCTGCACATATCTCAACACTAGATCCTGCATGCACATGCTCATCTAGATTATCAATTAGCCATTCCTTGCTTTTGAGTTGACCAGACCAGAATGCATCCATCGTGCGTATAGGATCCGGGCTTTGACGGATAGCTTGCATCCAATGATGTAGATGTTCTGTATCAATTAGCATTTATAAAATCGTATATTTCTTTAGCAATTATTGATTGCCCTTTGTGTGTAGGATGCACACAATTAGTAATGTATTCACTAGGTTTGGTAAGTTGAGAATAGTGGGTCCACCAACCTCCGCCACCTAAATGACTCATGCCTTCTAATTCTAATAGATAGTGCAAGAAAGACTTATGTCCTTTAGGGTACAAGAAATTATTCCAATTTATCTTATCAATTAGCTTTTTATGCTCTCTACCCAATATAGGAATGTTACTTCCGAGCGTTTTACTCAACCAATCTTTGTTTGCCCTAGCATCAAAACCATTTGTTATGATTAGTTTATAATTATCCGCTTGGCAATATGTTTGTGCGTCAAGTATGTTTAGTATCAGTTCCCCGGCCATGAACTCATTAGAGTAGATATTCTTTTCGTATGCCTGCCATAGATCTGGGTGTGTGGCTCCAGGGTCGTGTGGGTTTGGCCACATAGTTTGGAAAGCATAGTGTTCTTCTGCACCGTAATTTTTCTTAACAAAATCAAATCTCTCTAGCCCTGTTAACATATAAACTACTATAACTTCGTCTGCAAGTGATAGGTCAACTCGTGTGTTAAGATATATTTGTTTTAATGCTCCCCTGTTACCAATGCCAGCTTGTCCAAAATTTACAGGTATGTAGTCATCTAGATATGTTTGGCATATTTGATTGACCCAACTACCCTGATATTGTTCTGCTATTAGTTTTTTATCGTTAGTATAGATAGGAATATTGTATTCGTGCTTTTTCCAAGTTGCATCTGTGTATGCACCAAGCCCCTGCGTAAAACTATCCCCAAGGCCAATAATAACCTTATTACCTTTCTTTAATTTAGGAACTGCAAAATTATACATTAAAATATTCCTTACAATAATTTACAAGCTCAGTAGAAGCCATAGGTCTTTTATGTTTAGATTCGTGAAACATTTTGTAGTTATGTTCTAATATTTCGCTCATGCTTTCAAACCAACTTAGTTTATCCTCTATCGAATCTATTCTCTTCAGCTCTGTAATTATAGCATCTATTCTTTCAAAAGTCGATAAGTTATCGTAGGTTTCATTAATGAACCCATCAAATGTTCTGTAGCCCATATCACGCATTGCTTGTAAACTACCCTTGCCTCCTAATATAATAAACGGATGCATACATGCTATAGGCTTGAAGGTTTTTTCACTAATGAATAAAGCATTGTCATTGTCTGCAAATATAGGTTCGCTTACTACTGTTACCCAAGTATCTTTATATATCTGTTCCATGATTCTATCAATGTAGAAGCCATCGTCAAATTGGACATTTGATTTGCCATATACTTCTAAAGGTAGCACGGTTCTTGCTTCCTGTAGAAGTTCTTCGTTGGGTAATTTATTGTCTAAGTAGGCTTTGTTATCTTTGTAGTCGTTCATACTAACTAACCCAATATCCAATATGCCTGCTTCAAACATTTTTATATAAAACCATATACGGTGAGATCTCAATCTCTTTTGTAAACAATTAAATGTTTTGATACTGTTAGATTTTTTATATCTTATGTTCTCTTCCCAATTGGGGTAGATGTTATATTTTTCACTTATAAACCTAACGTAAGATTCAAAGTGTGTGAATGGTATAGTTTTAATCTTGTTAGTCTTATTACCGGCCCACTGTGCATAATCCTCTGCTGTTTTCCAGTTGCCTGTAACATATACAACTGCTTCTGGAGGAATAGTATACTTGACACAACTTTCGTGAAACCATTGCCATAGGTACGGTGTATGGTATCCTTCCAAGCATTGATCTAATAACAGCACAGCCCGACCTTCTTGGAGATCTCTTAGGTATGTAGGATTTAACCATTCAAATAGATTCTTTTTACCTCTAGGAGTTGTCCAGTTATCTGGATGATGTCTTACCCCTGATGCAATAATATAAGGGCTAGGTTGCTCACCAAACTTAAAGTTTTGCTTAGTGTATAGTAACACGTCTTGCTCTACATGATCGTATGTAAGAGTAACTGTTGCTAATATGCAGGGATGAAAGCGGGTTAGCCCCGATGGATTAAGATCTGGGCAGTCTATAAAGTTTTCTAGACTATCTTCTTGATTCCGTTCAAATGCAAAATTAAGAAGAAAGGGCTTTGCAGTCAATATAGAATTGTTCGAGTTCTGGAAAGGTTTTGACGAAGTCCGTATTACGTCGGAGATCGTATTCAGTAAACCAATTATAGAAGTCTCTACGACCCTCAATAATTTTTGTATCTTCATAATTTGTATTTCTCATATATTCAACAACGCGGCTAAATTTCTCACGTTCAAGTTCTGAGAACTTGTTACTGTGCATATACTCTAATGCTATCTCCATGTATGGTATAAACTTATCTTTAGGCAATAGATTCATATCGTACTGCAATGGTTCTTTTAGATAGGGAGTATCAAATCTAATGCGTTGTTTGCGGCTGAACCAACTATTGTATTTCTTACGCCATTCTAGTATCTTAAGTAACAATGAACTAAAGTTTGTAACAGTTAAGATATTGAATGTACACATGAATGTAATTGGTTGTTTTGTTTTAGTTAGGTACGTGTCTAAGTTTTTTTCCCATACTGCTAAGTCTAGGCCTGTGCGTAGATATTCAGCAGGTTCCCCCCAGGTATCAATACTGGTAAACAATTTAAAGTGTTTGATCTTACCTTCAGCAAGCAACGCATTGACCTTAGTAACCAATCGTTCCATTAGTACCGGTTTAACTCCAAGGTTACTGTTGATATTAATCTCTAGATTGGGCTTAGGATTAACTGATAGGTCATCCAACAGTTTCCATGTACTAGATTGCAGTAATGGCTCGCCTCCTGTAATGCGTAGGATGTTTAGAGTCTTACTGACTTCGGGCCACCAGCGCCACCATGCTTCAACATATGGATTAGTTTCTTCTTCGTATATCTTAAGGTAGTCAATATCATTGCGATGATTCTTAACCATTGTATAAGGACCAAAGTCTTTGATCTCTTTGTAGTATGCAGAGCTGTGCTTTGGATGACAGTAACCGCATTTGAAGTTACACTCATTGCCAAAGCTAATTTCAATGTATTCTGGATTGACAGGAGCCAATGGTGCGGCTTTGATATGGGCTAATCTTTCTTCTGTATAGATGCTGGCGTTACGCTCGTGTCTATCACTGATGTGATCACCTTCTAGTGATTCAATGTTCCAACAGTATTGACAGCCGCTAGGCTTTTTACCATCCAGCATCTCTTGACGTTCTAGTGTCTTTAGTGGGGTATTATGCAGGACGCTAGGATCTGCTAGGTCTAACGGAATATCGTGAGGACGCGGGTGGTAACAACTGTGTGTTTGGCCACTCTGTAGGTATATAGTAGTATGATGCCATTTAGCCAAGCAGAATGTAGGACTTATCTCGTTGACTATTGGTATTATTTTGTGTATGCGACTTATTTCACTCAAGAGAAACCCTCAGTTATTAAAAGCTATTTTCATAGTAGTAATTATCTGAGGGTTAGCTGGGGTTAACGATCTTGTGGTTTTGGTATTGATTTGATCAAATGGATCATTAGCGTATGTAACGCTTCACCTAATGTTTTAGGTACCCGAACTGCTTCTGCGAGGAAGTTGTTGTATAAAACCATTGTGGTCTCCTTATTTGCCGCTATAGTCTTTGACTACGCCGCCGTGCCGCTCGCTTTGTCCCTTGGCTCCGGCTTTCCCTCTTAGGATTTTTCCGGAACCCTTCTTACCCTGTTGACCGCTACCATCTGTGTGGTCGCTGTCATGGGCAGTATACCCTAGGCTAACACACTGGTTATAACGAACACGGCTTAGACTGCGTCCACCTTTGCATTGGCTACGGGTTGGGTTTGCGATTTCTGATATAAATTCAATGGCTCTCATATCAGTATTTATTGGCATTACGCTCTTTGTAAAAGATATGCCCACCAATCCTATTCACAGTTTCTTTACCATGCACCCAAACAGGACGGATGCCTGTTGCGTGAAAGTATAGAGCATCTGCGTACTTTGATCTGAGGTCCTCATAATGCTCAGAATCACTTAGCAACACCAAAGCAACACGCTGGCTTTCAATCCATCGTTCATCGTTACTCTTGGGGTTCTTAACAAACATGCAACGCCAGCTGAACTGACAGATGCTGATCTTAGACCATACTGTTTGTGTTTCTCTAATCGTGCGAAACCATTCTCGCTTTTCGATTATTTGATGTTTAGGAATGTCCTTAGTTAGTTTCTGATCAACAACCCCACAAATGGTGTTCCTGAATCTGCCGTCAACCGAACGATTTATCGTTACAAGTCCCACGGCTACTTTACCTTCTTCTGGTTCACTGCCTGCTTCAAAGAATATATTCCTTGCTAGACAATCGAATTCCTTTATATTGATTACAGGGCTTATCATTGCTTTTGCAATTCCCTGTAGTCTCTCACTTGTCATGTCGTAAAAGTCGTGCGAACTATATGACGAGTTGCTTGCTGTTTGGTAAGAGTGTTTCTCTACCATTGTTTCTGCATGACCGGGTGCCATTACGGTCAGGGCGTATACTGCTACTAACACTAATAAACGTGTTATTGACATAATCGTGTCCTCCTATTTTTGTATACTTCTAGTGTCTATGTGTGTAAATCCTTTACGGGTAAGTTTAGTTACTAGATTCTGTAATATCTGAGCTAGAATAGGGCAAAAAAGACTCATTTCGCCCATAATATATGTAGATTACTCCTCAGAAGTGCTTGCTGTGCCTGTATCATTAGTTTTGTAATTTCCACCGCCTTGCTGTGGCTTACGTGGTTCGCGTTTTGGAACGATTGCCGCGGCCAGCTCTGCCTGGATCATATCTCTCTTAAATGAATTACGTGCCACTGGATCAATAATGGTAGCCATAAAGCGTTTGGTTTGTTTTGATAGTTTAAATGTCTTATTGGGTTTGAGCATAATAGTTCCTTATCTATATATTATATTATCTTTCGTTGCGATTGTCAAACGGTGTCTTGGTTTTATCATCCCACCAGTATAAACTTCTATGTGGAGTACTTATAGGAGTAGAGTTACTGGCATAATAAAATAGTCTCAGGTTTTCACGCTGTTGATCTGCAGGGCAGGCTAATGGTTGAGGGTAGCCATGTATCAGTCGTTCGTCATAGTCCCATATGATTAGTCTGTTGGGCATAGGATATGTTTTAACCAGGCACTCTATACGTTCAAAGTCCCAAAACTCCAATGCTCCATTCCATTCTTCGTCCCATGTAGGATTTAAGTATAGGATAGCACTACAACTGCGATTTAGATGAAGCTGTTCGTTCCAGTTAAAGTCTGTGTGTAGATTTAAAAAGTGGCCTTGACTACAAGTAGAAAGGCCTGCACCTACCAGCTTAGGGTCACTGATGATTCTATCTTTGCCAGTTAGGGCTTCTAGCCAATTTAAGAACACACCACTGTTAAAACAATGTGTCAGTGTCTGTAGTATAGGCGCATTTGAAAACAGCTTACACTCACGCATTAGGCTACCCTTGCGTGTAAACTTAGTCCACTGGTGATCGGGTATACATGCTATCTCAGCTTGTGCTTCCACAAATATATCATTGGGTACAAAGTCATCTATTACCAAATAGGGCACGGGCTCTTTCTGCAGGTAATCTAGGCTGTATTCTTTGGGATTGTATTTGAGATGCAGATTATTAAAATAATTGTACAGGTCTATCATTTCTGCGTCTCTCGTTTAAATGCGTTTAGCCATAAAAACTCTGGAAAGTTTGATTCAGTCCATTCTGTGCGGCCCTGTAAATCTTTGAATGCCTGAAGGTTGAATTCTGCAATAGAGCGGCATTCTGCTATCATACTGCTGTATTCTTCTTTGGGCATATTGCATATCCTATCAATCTCTGAAATTACGGCCTTGTGTCGTTCTTGGTTATCAGTGATGCTATCATAAGTTTCATCTATCAAACCGTGATAGGTCTTAAAGCCCATTGACTGTATAGCCTTTAGTGATCCTGGAACGCTGTACATGATAAAGGGTCTAGCACAGGCTATGGCTTTAAAGGTTTTTTCTGTTAGGAACACGGGTTGGTATTCTGGGCTATAGGGCAGGTGGCGGCTATATTCATTAGGATTAAATTTGCTTTCAACTATTAGATTTATATCTGCTTGTTGAATCGCTGTGTATGTTGCCTTATGAAACTTTATATCGACGCTTGCATCTAGATCGTAGGGCACTCCTTTGAGCCAACTGGCCAATGGCTCTTGCTCTGGGTCTATGCCCTGTCTGTTTAGATCTCGTGCTAGATGTAGTAGACTGTATTGTGTGATAGTACCATAGGGTTGAATGTTGTGAAAACTGTAGACAAAGTCTTTTATCAAATCTCGATTGACTAAATCCGCAAACAACCCCAAGCGCCAGGGCCTGTAATTGCGACTTAGACAGCAAAACTTGTGAGTAGACTCCTGTGGTTCTGGAATATCTGTAAGCACTATGCTTTGATAGGTAACGGCTGTGTTAATTCCCACAATGCCCAATCGTGCCAGGCCTGCTCTAAGAAACTCAGCATGTATATCATCTACTACTATAACATACACCCTATCCAGTGGCAGATCCCTTAATTTTATCAGTAATGCTAATTCATTAACAAATTTAGAGTCAAACGTTTCGTTGGTATTTTCATAGACAAATCGAGTAGTCCTATCCAATTTAAAATGTAGCCAATTTTCTTCCTCTAGACAATTGGTCATTTGTACATCGTTGTGCAAACAATCATAGACCTGATAGTAGTATATGGTTTTTGGTTTGAACTCACAGTAGCGTAAAGGCCTAATGCTGTCCAATTTAAACTTACTGTGCGGGAGTCTGCCCGTTTTAGAATATATTTTTGGTAGTTCCATGGTTGACTATTTACGGCTCAGATTGTATAATACTCAGTAATAGTGATACTTAAATAAAATCATGCAAACAATCGATCACACAACAAACCCAAATTTCAACACAGAATCCATACCGTCCGAGCAGACGTTTAAAATCTCAGGCACCCCCTTGGAAGTATTACAAGCCCTTGCCTATGTCAAAGCACTAGGCGGTGGCCATGTTCGGATTGGTATGGGGCTCTTGTCAGCCAAGCATCAGTACTACCTCGGGCATCCAGCACCCCCAGAAATGACAGGGCGTCTAAATGCAGAAGATTTAGAAATCATCCAGAGCCTAGCACAGAACTGCGGTTACATTGCAAGCATTGAGCCATGGGCTGGTGAGATCGTTGATTGGGACATGGACAAGATTGACTATACAGTAGATATGGACAATCGCTTTAATCGTCACCCTATGGATCGTTTTGGCAAGGTCTGTAACGTACATTGGACACAGTGGAATCAGATCAAGATGAAGAGCTGGTTAAATATTCCCGCCAACGTGGGCCGTCCTACTGGCAAGGGCTTAGTTATTACAGGCTCTGGTTGGGAAGCACGTGATACTTACAAAGCATGGGCACAACAGGGCATAGGCAATGCCAGTACGTTCCTGGGCTCAGAAGCAGATTACAAAGAATGGGTAGCCGTAACAGGCATCAAAATGACACGTCAGGGCTACAAACACGTAGCAGAATTAGCACAGTGGATTTCAGGTGCTCAACAAGTCATCTGCACTCCGGGTTGGGGTGCGGCTATAGCTCAGGCTATCAACCAACGCTATCTGGTACAAAGCCTTCCGGGCGTTGAACTGTGGCGTAACCCATGGGTAATCGGCGAACGTGGAAACAACGGACCATTCTAAACAACAACTCCTCCTAGCAGAAGCTAGGGCAGTATTAACACAACTCCAGGCAGTACGTAAACGCATAGGGTCTAGCTCAGAATACTACCAGCTGGCCTATCCTGACATGTGGGTTATCTACAACACCCTAAGTGGCAAGCAGGCAGAGAAATACATTGAGGGTTGGGTGGCCCATTTGCTACAGGGTGCTAAACTGCAAAGCCAAGACATAGCCGAAGAACTTCGTGGCCATGACTACGGCGACATTTGGGTAGGACCTGCCAAGACCCTGGGCTCAAATAATGCAGAGCTGAAAGTTATCCTACGTGATGGGGGTAGCATTGGGGGCAAGCAGTTCCGCTTCTATGAAAATGTACCCTACTACATATTCTTCAAAGCATGGAGCCCAGAACGTTACGAACTGTTTGTGCTCAGCAAACAAGAGCTTGTAGACGAAATTAAATACAGGGGCCGCAAGTATAGAAAATTACGTGCATACGGTGCAAGCCAGGGTACGGGTTGGATGACACGCACCACCCCTTTAGAAAGCAAATTGGCACGCCTAGATGAAAACCTCAGCAAGGCCAACAGAGACCTTATCACATGGGAATTCAATGCCCTTACTGAAACAGACTACTATGCTCGTTTCCAAAAGCTCTACAGTCTAACCCCCGCCCAAGCTGTCGCTAAAATACAACAGCTATAGAGTTGACCTATATGGTAAATGACCATATACTATATCTAGTTTAACAACTTTATAGAAAGACCTTATGTACCATACAATCAAAGCTCTTAATAAACTTGGCTTTTCTACGGCCAAAAAGATTGCCCAGCAACAAGGAATACAGCGACAGCCACATCCCAGCTATGGTGATTTGAATCATCCTAAATGCGATACTTACCAATGTGACAATACTAAACAGGTAAGAGACTGGCATTGGACCAGTGGCAAGCCAATTTATAGGACGATATGCCAAACCTGTCATGATAACAATACTGCGGCACGATACGCTACCAAAACCGGTGCAACTTGGGTTAAGAATGTAGCCGATGTTTGTGCCCA
>Ga0136641_1000258_pt1 | contig 22475 bp, 23 predicted proteins | sample EliLak1302023Y_FD_115312 | JGI IMG/M metagenome (GOLD analysis project Ga0136641, IMG submission 115312) | Freshwater microbial communities from Elizabeth Lake, Yosemite National Park, California, USA - 13020-23Y | ecosystem: Environmental > Aquatic > Freshwater > Lake ...
CGTTAAAGAATTTTTAAGCTTTATCGGCAAAATTCATGGGATTCCTTCCGATAAATTAACAAAAAGAATAGAAGAAGTCATCGAATTAGTCGGGCTAGAAAAGGAACAAAAAAAGAAAATTAAAGAAATTTCGAAAGGGTACCAACAGCGAGTTGGGCTGGCCCAAGCGATTTTACATGACCCTAAAATTTTAATTTTAGATGAGCCGACTAGTGGATTAGATCCAAATCAAATGGAAGAAATCAGGTCTTTGATACTCAGATTAAAAAAGGACAAGACCATCTTATTTTCAAGTCATTTACTAGGCGAAGTCGATGCTATTTGTGACCAAGTTTTATTAATCGACAAAGGACAGTTGAAAGCTAATTGCAGTATAGAAGAAGCCAAATCATATCCTGGCGGCTTAATTGCTTTCTTTAGGGATAAGACTAGTGAATAAATTCAAAATGATCGGCATCCAAATTTGTTGGGAATTTTTCCCTAAACTCAAGCAATTCAGCATGCCTAAGACTATAAGTTTGTATGGAATCTTCATCTGACAAATTCAACAAATCTTGACCTAAGTACGAGATTAGTGCCGAATCGCCTTGATATTTAATTTGATTCCCATCCATTCCTATCCGATTTACCCCTGCTACATACGCTAAATTTTCAATAGCCCTAGCCCGTAAAAGTGTATTCCAAGCATGAGACCTAACGGCAGGCCAATTCGCCACATAAATAGCTAGGTCATAAGCTAAATTGACATTTCTTGACCAAACGGGAAATCGTAAATCATAACAAATAAAGGGTGCTATATGCCAATTTTTATAAACAATTATTTGGCTAGCATCGCCAGCCGTATAAAACTGATCCTCGCCACCCATTCTAAATAAATGTTTCTTATCATACACAAAATTTTCACCTTCCGGTGTGACAGCCACAAATCGATTAAAAAATTGATTATTTTCCTTGCATTTAATACTTCCTACCACCAGCGCGTTAAGCCGACTAGCCATTAAATGGAGCCATTTGATGACATGTCCTCTTCCTATTTCAGCTCCCTTTTCATTCATGCTAAAACCTGTGCTGAACATTTCGGGCAGAACCACCACATCCGTTTGATTTGTTAAATGCTGCAACTTTTCCTCTAATATGGCGCAGTTAGCTAGAGGATCTTCCCAAGCAATTTCAAATTGAACTAAACTTACCCTCAAAGGATTATTGGGGCCGGACATGAAGACTAATTATTTTGATTTGGCAATATATGAATAATATATTTTCAATTTAGCCTTCAAAGCATTTAATGGAATAAACCTTGCACTCTCGCTTGATATTTTAGCATTTCCTGATGCATCTGCTGAGATCGCAGGAGTCAGTAAAAAACCTAAATTGGCCTTGTTGCCAGTCATTAATGCCTGCATAATAGTCGTCACATTAAATGAATAGGTATTGGTACTCGAATTATAATTAGCTGTTTGAACTCCAGCAGCACCCTCAGCAACAAAATATTTTAGGCCGTACGTATTTCTTAAAGGTTTACTAGAACCATCAGATTCAATTAGGGACAACTGACCTAGGGTTTGACCTAAATCTAATTGATCGGCCCCATGAAAAACTAGTTCTGCTTTATTCACCGCGATATTATTGTTTCCTCTCAACTTAGTCAAATAAGGCAAATCAATTTTAGTCACTAGGCCAATTCCCGACTGAACATAAGTCATGTTGTTCGTCTTTAGCGAAGATATTTTATCACCAGACTTAACTAAATTAGCCAGTATGCCAACTTTTTTAGACTTAATCTGATTGAATCGAGCATTAAACTCAGGCGTATACGTATTGGATAAACTGAAATAATAGTTGAGATAGTACTTTAATGTATCTCCTGGATTGTGCCAATGCAAAGTCATTTTGGAATAGGCAGGTGAAAAATTCAATAAAGCTGCCTTTTTCGTCTCAACCGTTTGAAAGTAAAAACCTCTAAAAAAATCTCTAAATGAGGCTCCCCCTCCAGAAATAGCTTTGTCTTTATACTTGGACATTAACTCCTTTCCTAAAGCCAATCCCATATGAAATTTCAAGGTATCATATTTAATCGAATCGCCATTGACCGATTTAGCATAAAGTGGCTTGGGCGTAAAAGAATGTGTTTTTAATACTTCCGGGAAATAGGAAACTGTCGAATTGGAAAAATAACTAGAACTTCTGCTCAAACTATCCTTTAAACGATAAATTCTAATGCTCTGAGGCTGAGTCAAATCACCTTGGAAATTGGTATACACCAAAGACATTTTTAAGGAATCCAATATTGAATTTTCTTTGGCATTCAAAGTATCTGCATTCGCTATTTGCGTGTATACATCAGACGTAACATAACCCAATTCAGGATGAAAAAAGGAACCCATCAAAAAGGAATTGTTGGCCCCCGTATAAATGGAGTCAATCAACACCGTAGAAGAATTGACGGTTAATGTGTCCGTGTAATTAAGTCCAACTTCCACACTAAATAGATCTGAACCGATTTCTTTTGGATCATCACAGGAGGAAAGGAAAAGGGAAATAATTCCCAACCATTTAAGCGCCGGCCATTTCAATGTAAGCTTTTTCGAAGAAATCGAGGTCATTTTCGGCAATATTTTGGTGGGTTTTTTCTTTATATTCATCAATAATTGATTGAATGCGGGTGTTATCCACATTTTCTAAGGATACTACTTTATCGGCAAACTCCGCACCTATTTTAATAAATGCATGATAATCAGAAGTAGCTAGGCTACCTAAATGAGCTTCATCTAAATCACCAATTTTAACTTTTTCAAACAAATCATCTTTTGAGAACGTAAAATCAAAAGCCGAATTGTGTGGAGAAAAAATAGTTTTGGAATCTTTATAAATCGGATGACTGCGGTAATGCGTGGAAATGTACAAAGGAACCAAACTCGACATCCAATCATTGCAATGAATGACGTCTGGCGCCCAACCTAATTTAATAACCGTTTCTAAGGCACCTTTACAGAAAAATATAGCCCTTTCATGATTGTCAGGATAAAAAGCACCTTCCTTATCATTCAAAATATATTTTCTTTGATAATAATCCTCATTATCAATAAAGTAAACCTGCAATTTAGCCGCCGGAATACTAGCGACTTTAATCGTTAACGGCTTCTCCTCATCTCCCATCGGAATCGTAATTCCAGAAAGTCGAACCACCTCATGCAATCGATTTTTTCGTTCATTGATTGAACCAAATCTTGGAACCAAAATCCTGATCTCCATTCCTCTCTCCTGCATGGCAGTAGGAAGATTGCGTACAAAATTGGCAATTTGTGATGTGTTTAGAAAGGGATCAACCTCGCTCGAAACGTAAAGAATACGTAATTTGGCCATTCTAAAATTATTTACAGGGAAAAATTATCCCAAAAAAACAATGCAAAAGTACAAAAAAATAATCGCATTTCCACACCATTATTCCTCTAAAGGTCTTTATTTTGCTAATTGATTTATTATCTAACCCAATTTCATGCTAAAATCGATTATAAAGTATCTTTTCTCAACGGCATTAGCCTTCGGCTTGTTGTATTGGGCATTCTCAACAAGCAACATACAATGGCAGGATATATATGATACGTTTGCGGTGGCCAACTTTCAATGGATTTTACTCAGCATCGTCGTTTCTATTTTTTCTCATGTTTTAAGAGCATGGCGTTGGGAGCAGCTGTTGGGCGCAATGAATTTTTACCCTGGTACGCTAAGAACTTTTTCAGCGGTCATGATTGGCTACTTTGCTAATTTTATTGTCCCAAGGATGGGCGAAGTTTCTAGGTGTGGTTCATTAACTAAAACGGCTGGCATTCCTTTTACCCAGTCATTCGGCACCGTCATCACGGAAAGAATTGTCGATTTACTTGGCTTACTATTCATTGTCATCATCGCCTTTTTTATTGCCTGGCAGCCCATGCAACAATATTTGTTTCCAAATGCGACGATTCCACCTACCTATTTGATCCTATCTGCCCTTTTTATTTTTGGCTTTATACTCATGGGCTTTTTAGCTTTCAGAAAAAAAATAGGTCTACTTTGGGAATCCTTTACCACCCAAAACAAAATAGGCAAAATTTTAGCAGGATGGATCGTGGGAATTTTAAGCATCAAGGATGTCAAAAATCCTCAAAAATTCATCTTGTATTCTGTACTAATTTGGGTTTGCTATTACCTAAATGCCTACGTTCTTTTATTAGCCTTTCCCATCAGTCATTCACTAGGACTTTCCGCTGGATTAATGGTCTTGGTGATGGGAACTTTTGGCATGGCCACCCCTACCCAAGGGGGAATTGGTGCCTACCATAAATTAGTTTCCGCCACCCTAGTATTTTATTTGATCCCTGTCAAGGATGCCACCGTATTAGCTACCTTTTTTCATGGAACCCAAATGGTCACCATCTTGTTATTAGGCGGATTAAGCTTTATATTGACTTTATTTTTAACAAAAATCGATGCAAAACCCACTGAGTCAAAGTAAAATCTTAGATCTTTTTTCGGCCATAGACCAAAGAAATAAGTGGAAATCGGATGAAAATGAGCGAGTGGTATTCACGAATGGATGTTTTGATATTTTGCATTTAGGTCATGTCGATTACCTTGAAAAATCTAGCTTTAGCGGAACCAAACTCATTGTAGGAGTAAACTCTGACCGCTCGGTCAAAGAATTAAAAGGACCTGAGAGGCCGGTTAATTCTGAATATGCTCGCGCCAGATTAATTGCCGCTTTGGGTTTTGTTTCTATGGTCATTATCTTTGACGAAGAAACCCCATTGGATCTTATAAAAGCCCTACAACCTGATGTATTAATGAAGGGAAATGACTACACGTTAGAAACGATTGTGGGGGCAAAAGAAGTGCTGGAATATGGCGGTGAAGTGCTGACCATACCCCTAGTTCCTAATTACTCAACCACTGGAATTATTCACAAACTTAAAAAATAATATTATGTACTTTATCGCAATTTTATTTGGAGTCGCCGGTATGTTAATCTCGTGGAGATTAAAATCAAAATTTCAGAAATATGCTCAAGAGCCTTTGCAAAGTAATTTTTCGGGACAGGAAATTGCCGAAAAAATGCTTGCTGATCATGGAATTACGGATGTTCGCGTGATTTCGGTGGAGGGCCAATTAACGGATCATTACAATCCGGCAGACAAAACGGTCAACTTATCTACCGATGTTTTTCACGGTAGGAATGCAGCAGCGGCGGCGGTTTCTGCGCACGAATGTGGCCACGCAGTCCAGCATGCTCGCGCTTATGCTTTTTTAGAATTCAGAAGTGCCATGGTTCCTATGTTAAATATAGCAAATGGGTTTATGCCTATTTTGTTAATGATCGGGATGTTTGTGCTCTATTCCACTGGAAGTGTGCTTCTTTTGACCGTTGGCGTTGCCCTTTTCGCTCTTGCCACCCTCTTTAGTTTTGTTACATTGCCCGTTGAATTTGACGCTTCAAATCGTGCTTTGGCTTGGATCAAAGAAAAAGGAATTGTCACGCCGACTGAATATGAAATGTCAAAAGATGCGCTTTGGTGGGCAGCTATGACCTATGTGGTTGCTGCTCTAGGTATGTTAGCCCAATTGTTATATTATCTAAACTTGTTAGGGGGTCGCCGAGGAAACGATTAACGTTTCATTCGAATGAATAGCCAACTCTGAATATTACCTGAATGCCTTGTGATCAAGGCATTTTTTTATACATTTAATTTACTTTTCCGATAACTATATCCAAAATAAATGACTAATCCGGCCAAGCACCAATACAAAAAGCGCTCCCAATTCATCGCTCCCATTTGAGTCATCAAATACATATTGACCAATGAGCCCAAAACAGGTATTAATGAAAGGTTATGAGTTACACTGAAAAAAGAAATCAGGGCCCAAATTATAAAAAAGCAAGTCATGATAACATGGTCTGCTTTTTCTGCGCCGCTCCATAAACCCGAAAACCAATGTTGCCAAGCGCTCAAGGTCGGTAATGAAAAATACAAAGCAATTACCAAAGACAGGCCTACATAATACTTTGCATTAATGTAAGGGATTTTAAACTTTGATTTTTTCTGGTTTTCTGGGTCCAAATCTAAAATCAATACCCCTCCACAAACCAAAACAAAAGCAAATAAAGTTCCTATGCTACTCAAATTTATCACTTCTTCTAAATTGGCAAACAAGGCAGGAATACCCACCAAAACACCCGTCATAATCGTTGAAAATGACGGAGTTCTATACTTGGGATGAATACGAGAAAATGCTTTGGGCAATAAACCATCCCGAGACATCGTCATCCAAATACGGGGTTGGCCCATTTGATAAACCAAAAGTGCACTCGTTAATGCAATCACGGCACTCGCTGCTACAACACCAGCCACCCCAGGCAAATTAACTTTCATAAACATAAAGGCCAATGGATCCTCAATTCCAGCTAAGTCTCCTGAAGGAACAATGCCGGTCAACACCAGAGTCACCATCACATATAAAACAGTGCAAATAATTAAAGCCCACATCATGGCTTTTGGAATATCTCTTTGTGGATTTTTACATTCCTCCGCCGTCGTTGAGATAGAGTCAAAGCCTATGTACGCAAAACAAACCGCCGCTACACTTTTCAAGACGCCGCTCAGGCCATTGGGCGCGAAGGGAGTCCAGTTTTCAACTTGGACATAAAAAGCACCCACACCGACTACCACAGCAATTACGGCCAATTTAAGTACCACCAAAATATTATTCATATTTTTGGTTTCTTTGATACCAATGTAAACTAAATAGGTGATGGCGGTAGTAATGAGTAGCGCAGGAATATTCGCCACAAAATGCCAACCGAAAAAAACAGGAGCTGAGTTGAATGCTATAAAGCCTTCGCGGACATTAACTGACAATTCCTCTAATTTTTGACCCGTGCCGATGGCCTGGAGAGCTGCCAAATGGGCTCTTTGGGCCGACAAATAATCCATTGTAAGAAATTCAGGCACATGACATCCCAAACCCTCCAATAAGTCCACAAAATACTTAGACCAGGAAATGGCAACGGCCACATTGGAAATAGCGTATTCCAACAAAAGATTCCAACCTAAAATCCAAGCTATCATTTCACCTAAACTCGTATAAGCATAGGTGTATGCACTTCCTGAAATCGGAACAGTTGCCGCAAACCGAGCATAACAAAATGCAGTAAACATGCAGGCCAAAGCTGTAAAAACAAACAACAACGAAACAGCCGGACCACCATTGGCAGAAGCCTGCCCAATCGCTGAAAATATACTGGCACCTATGATGGCAGCCACGCCCATAAAGGTCAAATCCCGAACACCCAAATTACGAATCATGGAATGACCCGCTAACTTCTCCATTTCTAACTGATCTGAAATGATTTTATCAATGGTTTTTTTTCGAAAAAAGGAAGCCCACATAATTGGTTTGTTGGATGAATTTACGCCAACAAAAATACATCTTTCTACAAGAAATTCTAATTATGTCGATTTGTCTTACCTTTGCATTATGTCAGTAGCAATTGTCATATTAAATTTTAATGGCCGAGGTTTCCTAGAAAAATTCCTACCAGATGTAATTTTAAATACAGAGGAAGGAAAAATTTATATAGCCGATAATGGTTCCACTGACGATTCAGTGAAACTGATTGAGGAAAATTTTCCAACTGTAACAATTATTCAGTGGACCAACAACCTAGGCTATGCTGGAGGGTATAATTGTGCATTGAAACAAATCGAAGCGGAGTATTTTGTACTCATGAATTCAGACATCAAACCTAAAAAAGACTGGTTAAAGCCGCTTTTGAACTTTTTTGCACTTCATCCAAATTGCGCTGCCGTACAACCCTACCTATTAGATTTTCAACATCCTGAATATTTTGAATACGCAGGCGCAGCTGGAGGATACTGGGATCAATTAGGGTATCCATTTAGTCGAGGCAGAATTTTTGATCATTTGGAAAAAAATGAAAATCAATACCAAACTTCATTCGTCAATTGGGCCTCAGGGGCATGCCTAATGGTCAGATCAGACCTATTTTGGAAAGTAGGTGCGTTAGACGATTTCTTTTTTGCCCACATGGAGGAAATTGATCTGTGTTGGCGACTTCAAAGAGCAGGATACCAAATAGCTGCCGTCGCGGAAAGCCAAGTCTTGCATGTGGGCGGTGGTACTTTAGCCCAAGGAAATCCATTCAAAACGTATTTGAATTTCCGAAACAATCTGATTTTATTATATAAAAACTTAGCACCAGCGAGTAAATTTAAAACCCTATTCCTACGAATGATTTTAGATGGTATAGCAGGTTTACGTTTTTTGGTTAAGGGAGAAATTAAACAATTTTTAGCTGTCATTCATGCACATGCACATTTCTACAGCTATATTTTCTTTGCCAAAAACAAACAAAATCTACCAGAAAGCCTACAGAAAAAATACATTATAAGCTATCCAGGCAATATAATCTTAGATTACTTTCTCAGGAAAATCAAGAAATTCTCGGATTTAAAATTTTAAATATCCCAAACCGACGGGTTATTTCTTTGGCGAAGATAGCGCCTGATATTCATCCAAAAAGCTAAGATTAAATAAATAATGATGGGGGAACCCATCGTCAAAAAAGAAGTATAGATGAAATACAATCGAATACTGCTTGTTGAAATTCTGAAATTTTCTCCCAAACGGGTGCAAACTCCAAATGCCTGATTTTCAACGAAATATTTAATTTTATACATACCATTTAAATGACAACCTAAAAATATGAATAAGATCTCAAAATAAAGCATCCAACAAATTAAAATAATATTTAATTATATAATTTATTAGAAAATTTATATTTAAAATAAAAAACTAGTAAAAATATTTTCATTTCTCTTGCATACAATATAATTATTTATACATTTGGATACTTAAAAGATTTAACATATTCCTAATTTCGACTTTCTCCTCTAGTTTCTCCTCTGATTTTCCAGGTTCTTGATTCTTTTGATTTTGTCGGCTTACAGGTTTTTTATCTCTCGAGGGTATTAATATTTTTAACATTTTTTTTATGCAAACTGGTAAAGTAAAATTTTTCAACGAGACGAAAGGTTTCGGATTCATCGTTGATGATCAAACAGGTGAAGACATTTTCGTACACGTAACTGGCCTTACAGGTGTTACAATCCGCGAAAATGATTCAGTATCTTATGAAGTTACTGATGGAAAGCGTGGCGCAAACGCTATCAACGTAAAGAAAATCTAATTTTCTTACGTTTTTTTGATTAGAGCAAATCAGGATTAAACAATATATGTAGGATTACCTATTGAAGATTGCAAAATTGATCTCTAGTTGAAGAGAAAAGAAAAGCCCTCAGAAATGAAGGCTTTTTTTATTTTACATGGTTCGATCAATAAAAGCCTAAGCGACTATTTTAACGATTCTATTGACTTTCCTAGGTGCATCAAATTTTACCCGCTGACTTGTAAAATTAATTAGAGACATGGGGCAATTTAAGAAATCCAAGACATCACCTCTTCTTTTGCAGGCAGGGGCGAATCAATCTTCAATTTCTTTCTCAATCCCCCCAGGTCGTTAAAAACTTTATTTGGATTAGCTTCTTTCAATGCATCTAGTGTCAAAATACCCATTTTTTGCAAGGCTGGAATCCAAATGACAGGTACCCCCGCGTCGATAAACGATTGATCTGAGGCTACTTCTTTGATTATTTCAGCACGCATTTGAGGAAAAAACAATACCTCTTGAATGGAAGATTGGTTGGTCATCAACATCGTCAGTCGGTCTATTCCGATCCCAATACCTGAAGTAGGGGGCATAGCGTATTCCAAAGACCGTATAAAATCATGGTCCATCGCCATTGCTTCATCATCTCCTTTTTCGGCTAATTTTAGTTGGTCTTCAAACCGCTCTTTTTGATCTATGGGATCATTTAATTCAGAATATGCGTTCGCAATTTCTTTGCCATTTACAAATAGCTCGAAGCGTTCCACCAGGCCGGGCTTAGATCGATGTTTCTTCGTTAAAGGGGACATCTCTACGGGATAGTCGATAATAAATGTGGGCTGAATTAAATTAGCCTCCACTTTCTCGCCAAATAGCTCGTCGATTAATTTGCCTTTCCCCATTTGAGCATCTACTTCGATACCCAAAGAAACACATTTTACTCTTAATTCTTCCTCCGAAAGTACGTCGACATCTACTCCCGAATATTTCAAAATAGCTTCTGAAATACTTAATCGAGGAAATGGACCGGCAAATTCGATGACATTATCTCCAACAGAAATCTTGGTTTGGCCATGTAAGGTCTGCGCTACTTTTTCAAAAATCTCTTCGGTCAAATTCATCATCCAGTGGTAATCTTTGTAAGCCACATAAAATTCTAAAGAAGTAAATTCAGGGTTATGCGTCCGATCCATCCCCTCATTTCTAAACATTTTTCCAAACTCATATACCCCATCAAATCCACCTACAATTAATCGCTTTAAATAAAGTTCATTGGCAATCCTTAAATACAAAGGCATGTCCAAAGTATTGTGATGTGTTTTAAATGGTCTTGCAGAGGCGCCTCCATGGACAGATTGTAGCACAGGGGTTTCCACTTCTAACCAATCTCTTTGGTCAAACATCGTACGCATCGTCGAAATGATCTTAGCGCGTTTGACGAAAATATCTTTAATGGAAGGATTAACAATTAAATCGACATATCGTTGGCGATACCGCATCTCAGGATCTGAAAAGGCATCATAGGTTTGACCATCCGCTTCTTTCACTACAGGCAGAGGCTTTAAGGCTTTCGAAAGCAACGTAAACTCGCGCACATGAACGGATATCTCCCCCACTTGGGTCGTAAAAGCATAACCCCTAATGCCAATGATATCCCCAATATCTAATAGGCGCTTAAAAACAGTATTATACAGAGTTTTATCTTCCCCAGGGCATAAATCATCTCGTCTAAAATACAATTGAATACGTCCCTTAGCGTCTTGTAATTCAGCAAAAGAGGCATTTCCCATAATACGAAATCCCATGAGTCTCCCTGCTAAACTAAGTTCTTGGAAATTAGCCAATTCAGGTTTATATTCGGATAATATCTGAACAGAATGATGGCTAACCAGAAATTCTGATGCAGGATAGGGATCGATTCCTAGGCCAATAAGTTCCTGTCTTTTTTGACGTCTCAATAACTCTTGCTCACTTAATACCATGCTTAATATATTTTCAAAGGGCAAAAATAGCCAAATCATTTGGCAAATAAAACTGATGGTTCTGGAAGGTGAAAACTTAAAACTTGTTAATAAAATCAAAAGCGATAAACAATTGAGTACAATTTTACGTTAAATTCGCACATTCAAAATCCATTAAAATAACTAATAAAAATCCTAATAAATGAAAAATCAATTAAAATCCTATGTAGTCATTGCGCTTTTATCCAGTGGAATTTCTTTAGGCGCATTTCAATTATTTAATTTGGGTTCAAAAAATACCTTAGGTGAAGTTCCTTCTGCCTTTACAAACACAGTCTCGAGTGTCAATAATGCACCGGGAAGTCCAGGAGAATTTACCTATGCAGCAGAAAAATCAACCCCTGCCGTTGTTCACATTAAAACAAAAATGGAGCAGAAATCGCGCCAACAGTTTTCAAGTCCCTTTGACGATTTATTTGGTGGATTTGGTGATCCATTTGGTGGAGGCGGCGGCGGAGGTCGCAGGCAAGCACCTCAGCAACAAGAGGCATCAGGATCGGGTGTCATTATTAGCGCCGACGGATATATTGTCACCAACAACCACGTAGTAGCGGAAGCTAGTGAGATATCGGTGATCTTAAACGACAAGAGAGAGTTTAAGGCAAAAGTCATCTCCACAGATCCTTCATCGGATTTGGCCGTAATACAAATCAAAGCGAGCGACCTGCCATTCCTGACCTTTGGGGATTCAGATGCGTTGCGTGTGGGCGAGTGGGTATTAGCGGTCGGAAATCCATTCAATTTAGAATCCACTGTTACGGCTGGGATTGTATCAGCCAAAGGTCGCCAAAACATCATCGACCGCGAGGGAGACATTAACCCTTTGGAATCGTTTATCCAAACAGATGCGGCGGTTAATCCGGGAAATTCGGGGGGAGCACTTGTCAACTTGAAAGGCGAGTTGATAGGTATCAATACAGCGATTTATTCGCGCACGGGCCAATTTGCAGGGTATTCATTTGCGGTACCTGTGAGTATCGTGAAAAAAGTTTCCGGTGATTTAATCAAATATGGCAATGTCCAAAGGGGATTTTTGGGAGTTAGCATCTTGGAAGTAAACTCAAAATTGGTTGATGAAAAAGATCTAAAAGTAAAAGATGGTGTATATGTTGGTGGCTTCGCCGATAATTCAGCCGCAAAAGATGCCGGAATTAAAGTCAATGATGTGATCATGAAAATCGACGGAGTAGACACTAAATCGACGGCTAAGTTGATGGAAATTGTAGGAAGAAAAAGACCAGGTGAATCATTAAACGTCTCTGTAAACCGAGATGGACAAATCAAAGAATTTAATGTTACCTTAAAAAATAAAGATGGGAATACCTCCATCCTTAAAGGAGAAGTGGGCGAAACGTATAAGTCAGAGTTCTTAGGAGCTAAATTTGGTTCATTGAGTAGTGCCGACAAAGAAAAATTCAAAGTGGGTTCAGGAGTTAAGGTGGTCGATGTGACCGCGGATGGAAGACTAGAAATGTATGGATTATCGAAGGGCTCTATTATCGTCAAAATCAACGACAAGGCGGTAAACACCCCCAAAGAGGCGATTGATTTGTTGGAAGCCAGAAGAGGACGTATTAAGTTAGAGGGGATAGATGTAGATGGATCAAGATTTATCTATGTTCTTTAATCCAGTATTCCGTTGACGATTTTACTTAATAGAAATACAAGTCGATGGAAATCTTGATTCATCTTCTTTTGTCGAATATTTCGTGAACCGTTTTACCTCATTTCAAAACCCTTTAACACCTAGGTTTTGAACCCATAAAAAAACCCGAAGCAATTGTTTCGGGTTTTTTTATATACATTAATTCGCAACTTAAGACCGATATAAAACTTGTTTGACTGCTTTTACCGTTCTTTCGACACTCGGCAAAATCTCTTCAATTAACGTAGGTGCATAAGGCAAAGGCAGATCACGTGAGTTCACACGAATCACGGGTGCATCCAAGAAATCGAAAGCCCAACGTTGTAAATGGTATGTGATTTCAGAGGAGATCGCGGCTAATGGATTTGCCTCCTCAATCACCACACAACGATTAGTTTTCTTCACGGATTCTACGACGGTCAAATAATCAATCGGACGTACACTACGTAAATCGATTACTTCAACAGAAATTCCTTGTTTTTCTAATTCTTCAACGGCGGGCATCACCACACGCGATAGCATTTTACCGAAGGTCACTAAGGTTACGTCTTTACCAGCTTTTACCACATTTGCTTTCCCGATTGGAATTAAGTATTCTCCATCTGGAACTAATCCTTTATCTCCATACATCACTTCTGATTCCATAAAAATAACAGGGTCATTATCACGAATGGAAGACTTCAACAAACCTTTTGCATCAGCTGGATTCGACGGAACAACCACCTTTAAACCAGGCGTATTGGCAAACCAATTTTCAAAATTAGATGAATGCTGGGATGATAATTGACCCGCATTTCCAGTCGGTCCTCTAAAGACAATTGGACAAGAATATTGACCTCCTGACATCGACATAATTTTGGACGCCGAATTAATCACTTGGTCTATGGCAACTAATGAAAAATTAAATGTCATGAATTCCACGATGGGTCTTAATCCATTTGCGGCAGCCCCTACTGCAATTCCCCCAAAACCCAATTCAGCGATCGGCGTGTCAATCACACGATCCGGGCCAAACTCATCCAACATCCCTTGGGAAACTTTATAAGCCCCATTATATTCAGCTACCTCTTCTCCCATAAGGAAAATAGTTGAATCGGATCGCATTTCTTCTTGCATGGCTTCACGCAAGGCTTCTCTAAATTGAATTTCTCTCATAATGAACATTAAATATGCAACCTAATCAGGAGCAAAATTAGGCAAGAAAATGCATACAACAAAACCAAAATTAGCTTTCTCATGCTCCCAATTTGATAAATTCTAGGTATTTTTGATAATAATTAGAATTTCAACACAAATGACCGTTAAAATAGCTCCCATTTCTGAATCATTGGCCTCATTTTTAGCGAAAAGCGAATACTCTCATGTCGCTATTTTGGTCGATGAGTTTACAAATAAATATTGTTTGCCCATCATCCAAAATTTATTACCCTCCAATTTTACAAAAATCCTAATTAAGTCTGGGGAGCATCATAAAAACTTAAGCACCTGTGAGCAAGTTTGGGAGCGTATGACGAGGTCCCATATGGATCGACATAGTTTATTGATCAATTTAGGTGGCGGGGTGATTGGCGATTTGGGTGGCTTTTGTGCTTCCACTTACAAAAGAGGAATCGATTTTATTCAAATTCCAACTACTTTATTAGCTCAAGTAGACGCGAGTGTTGGAGGAAAATTAGGCATCGACTTTCACGGACTTAAAAATCACATCGGAGTATTCCAATTGCCAAAAGCGGTCTTAGTAGATCCAAAATTTATAGGTACCTTATCGATCCAACAACAAAAATCGGGTTTTGCTGAAATAATTAAACATTGTTTAATTCGCGATGATCGGGAATGGAATATGATACGCCAACAAAGTTTTGAGGAATTGGATTTATCAAAATTGATCGCTCATTCGATTGCCATAAAAGAAGCGGTGGTTTTAGAAGATCCCAAGGAAGCGGGCTTACGAAAAATTTTAAATTTTGGCCATACGTTAGGCCATGCCATCGAAACCTATTTATTGGATAAAGGGAAAAGGAAAATTTTACACGGAGAGGCTATTGCTATCGGCATGATTGTCGAGGCATTTATTTCGCATCAAAGAGATTTAATCAGCCTAAAAGAATTAGAGGAAATTGAATCTTATTTGTTTGAAAATTATGGTCGGGTCAAAATACAGCCAGAAGAAATTCCAAAAATCATCACCTTGACCGCTCAAGACAAAAAGAACAAAGGTAAGGAAATTCGTTTTTCGTTGTTGACAGGAATCGGTGATTGCGGCTACGATATCCCAGTTAGCGCTTCAGAAATGAAGAAAGCTATTCAATATTACCTGAATTAATTATTCGATTACCTGAGGTACCTTAAAATATTGCTCGTTGGTATCCGGCCCCAAAGCCAATGCTTTTTCTCGAGGCAAATCTTGCTTAGCCACATCTTCTCTAAACTGATTAATAGCCGGGGTCATGTGCACTAAAGGTTCCACATCATCCGTATTCACTGCATTTAGCGCTTCCATCCAATCAAGCACCTTATTAATCGACTCTTGCATAGGTTCAATTTCATTCGGATTTAATTCCAATCGAGCCAAGTTTGCAATTTTTACTACGTCTTCCTTACTTACTTTCATCGTCTTTCTTAGTTAACTTTTTATCTTCTGGCATCTCCTTATCTAAAAAGGAATTTAATTGGTCTCGATCCATGGATGAGATAATTTGGCCAAACGAATCAATTTTCATTTCAAAACCTTCCAAATTAGGGTGAACTTTAGGTTTTTTCTCGACTAGCTTAGCTGTTTTTTTGGCCATATTATCGTTGATTAAATACTTTCAATGCCACTTCTAAACGCTTCAAAACTTGATCTTTTCCCCATAATTCCATGGAAATCATTAAATCAGGTCCTGCCCCGTTTCCACTCAAAGCCACGCGCAACATTTGCATCACCTTCCCCATTTTTATGCCCGCTTCTTCTAATTTCTCTTGAATAAATGGCTTGATTAAATCCGCTTCCCAAATATCAAGCAATGGCAAGGCATCCTTTAAAACTTGTAAACCCTTCTGAGACTCTTCATTCCACTTACTCAATACAACCGCCTCCTCATAGACCGTCGGCAATTCCGTAAACTCTTTCACTTTCTCCCCTAATTCCTGAGGAAAAGTGATTCGGTCTAAAAATAAATGCACAAATGATTCCGCTTCTTTTTGCGGCAAATCTGCTAAATATTGAGTGGCTAACCCAGCTACATCTTGCAACTTAAGGTATTGCTCATTAAACCATTTAGCCTTATTTACATCAAATTTAGCCCCTGCCTTATTAATTCTTTCTAATGAAAAAGCAGAAATCAACTCATCCAATGAAAACAATTCCTGTTCTGTTCCTGGGTTCCAACCTAAAAAAGCTAAGAAATTGATCATTGCCGCCGGAAGGTATCCTTCTTGCTTGAAGCCTTTGGAAATAGCACCCGTTTGTGGATCTTTCCATTCTAAAGGAAATACTGGGAATCCCCCTAAATCAGCGTCTCGTTTGGATAGCTTTCCATTCCCCTCTGGCTTTAGTAATAGGGGGAGGTGGGCGAATTGAGGTGGCTGCCAACCAAAAGCCTGATATAGCAATATGTGTAATGGAGCTGACGGTAGCCATTCCTCTCCTCGAATCACGTGAGTGATTTCCATGATATGGTCATCCACGACATTAGCTAAATGGTAAGTAGGCATGCCGTCTGACTTCATCAAGACTTTATCATCGATACTCGACGTGTGCACGTGCACCCAATCACGAATACTATCTTGAAAACGTATTTCTGCTTTGGCAGGAACTTTTAAACGAATGACATAGGGCGTCCCCGAAGCGATTAAATCGTTCACTTCCTGCGCCGACATCGACAATGAATTTTTCAATTTCACTCGAGTCAGGGCATTATATTGGAAGGCACTGCCTTTACTTTCGTAAATCGCCCGCATCGCATCTAATTCCTCCGAGGTGTCAAACGCAAAATAGGCTTTTCCCGAACTGATTAATTCATCCGCATACACTTTGTATAATTCCTTTCTTTCACTTTGCCGATAGGGTTCGTGGGGACCACCCACCCCGATTCCCTCATCTGGCATAATGCCCAACCACTTTAATGAGTCTAATATATAGGTTTCAGCACCTTCCACAAATCGGGTTTGGTCAGTATCTTCAATACGTAAAATAAAAGTACCCCCTAATTTGTGGGCCAATAAGTAATTATATAAAGCGGTTCGAACACCACCTATGTGCAAAGCACCTGTGGGACTAGGGGCAAATCGAACTCTTAAATTTTTAGTCATAATTGATTATTTATAGGCAATGCAAGAAATCTCCACACGTACATTTTTGGGTAGTCGGGCCACTTCTACCGTTTCTCGCGCCGGTGGATTTATTGTGAAATACTGTCCATACACCCCATTGATTTGACTAAAATGGTTCATATCCTGAATAAAAATGGAACATTTCACCACATGATCAAAAGTATATCCAGCTTCCTTCAAAATATAGTTTATATTTTTCATCACTTGATCCGTTTCTTCTTCAATGCTTGCACCTGACTCAAAGGCTGAAAGGGCGATTTGACCAGACACATATAAAGTGCCTTGAACCTCAACAGCCTGAGAATATGGACCGATGGGAGCAGGAGCTTCTGTAGATAAAATTATTTTTTTTGTCATATCTTTGAAATGAAATGCAAGTTACCAAAATCACCTCATTTATAATAAACAAAAAAGGAATCTTCTTTATGTTGATTTCCTCTCTTTGCTTTGCATCGATGTCGGCGATGGCCAAAGATTTAAGCGAAAAATTCTCCTCGGTGCAATTGGTCTTTTTCAGAAGCGCCGTAGGTCTGCCATTTTTATTTACGAGTTTATGGCTAAAGCCAGCTGTACAAAAAGGCGGAAAATTATATTTCATTATCCTTCGAGGGATCCTAGGAGCCTTTACTTTATACTGTTTATTTTACACCTTGGAACACCTAAGTTTATCATTAACAAATACATATGGTCAGGCATTTCCGTTGTTCATCGCTATTTTTAGTTTTTTTATATTTCCCACTGAAAAATTATCCCGATCACAAATCTTGTATTTGCTTATTGGCTTTTGTGGAATCATTTTAATCTTTAGGCCGGAGACCAACGGCACCTTGTTACATCATAGCACGGGAATTATTTATGCCATCGGGACGGCATTGGGATATATTGCAATCAAAGAAGCTCAAAAATATTATGATTCCAGGTGGGTAGTCATTTCCTTTATGGGTGCTGGCCTTATCGCTTCAATTCTTTCTTTATCTTTTGGGACATTGACCGACTTACCCAATAGCTTTTTGACTGGGAAATGGATTGAACCTAGTGCACACGAATGGTTACTCGCCTTGATTATGGGACTTTTAGCACTAGGCGTACAATATTTTACAACACAGGCCTTATTAAATGAAAAAACAAGTATTGTGGGGGCCATTGGAAATAGCAGCGTCCTATTCTCCATTCTGATAGAAATTCTCTTAGGCCATGGATTCCCCAGCCTTATCGTGTGTATAGGAATTGGCCTAGTCGTTTATGGCAGTTTTAAAGTAAGCAAAGGAAACTAAGTAGTATTCAGCAAAGTTCATTCGACAATCCCCGCTTTACCTACATTTAAGTCGGCGTCTATGGATTTTATTCAAAATATTCCAACGTTCAACTATTTTAAAGAAAGGCATAATAATTAGTTCAATAACTAAGACCTGTCATTGAGGCAAAAAAAATCCTTCCGATCATGAAAGGATTTTTTCAAAAGATGGGGTTTTTAATCCCACTCAAATATTAAGCAGTAGCTGAGTTCATCACTTCAGTTTGTTTCCGAATCGACTCTGAGTGAATCAATTTAAACAACTCTTCAACAAACTCAGGGTATAAAGCTAAACCTTTGGCTTGATTTGCACGATCACTGTGCAATTGCTTCCAACGATCTAATTGTAAAACAGCAACATTATTATCACGCTTGTATTCCCCTAATTTTTCAACTACGGCCATGCGAGCAGCTAGAACTTCTAACACTTCACGATCGATGTTATCAATTTTCTCACGAAGGCTCGCTAATTCATCTGAAAAATCAGCCCCATAATTGGCGTTACGAACGTCTAAGTCTCTCAACATCTCACCCAATTTCTCCGGGGTAACTTGTTGGGATGCATCAGACCAAGCCGCATCAGGATCTCTGTGCGTCTCGATAATCATACCGTCATAATTTAAATCGAGGATTCTTTGAGATAATTCCATCAATAAAGCACGCTTTCCAGCCATATGAGAAGGATCACCGATCAAAGGCATCTGAGGGAACAAACGCTTTAACTCAACCGCCATAGCCCACATAGGTGAATTGCGGTATTTGGTTTCTTGGGCGTTAGAAAAACCACGGTGAATGGCCCCCAATTTCTTGATACCAGATCCTTGAAGACGCTCAAATGCACCTACCCAAAGGGCTAAATCTGGATTAACTGGATTTTTAACTAATACTGGAATATCTACTCCTTTCAATGCATCGGCTAAATCTTGTACATTGAATGGATTTACCGTGGTACGTGCGCCAATCCATAAAACATCCACTCCATATTTTAACGCCAATTCAATGTGTTCAGGCGTGGCCACCTCGATCGCTAAAGGCAAACCCGTTTCTTTTTTCGCTTCCACTAACCACTTTAAAGCAGGTTCTCCCATCCCTTCAAAACTCCCTGGACGTGTCCGTGGTTTCCAAACCCCAGCACGCATAATATGTGCATAACCCTTCGCTTTAATGCGACGAGCTGTTTCTAATACTTGCTCTTCCGTTTCAGCTGAACATGGACCCGCAATAATGAGCGGTTTTCCTTCCGTCTGAATCCATTCCTGCATAGGAATAATGTCTAAATTGGCATTCATAATACTTCTTACGTTTTCAGGTAGCTTTCACCTGTGATTTATGATTAATTATTTAATATGATACGAATATCGGTCAATATAAACACTTATATTTGCAAGCAATTTTGTAATAAATGACCCCAAATACTTCAACAAACGAATTGAAAAAGCTTTCCTTTGAGGACACACGCATCGCCTTCGCTTCCAAAAACAACTTTGATTTACAAAAAGCCTATTGGATTTTTGCCATAATGAACCAAAATTGGTTTGTAAAGTTAGGCACTTTTTTCATCAAACTATTCCTTTTTCTTCATTTTCCGATCAAAAAACTGATAAAAACCACGATATTCCAACAATTCTGTGGAGGAGAATCAATTGAAGATTGTGAAAATACGATTCAAGGACTAAATCATGTTTCTATCGGGACCATACTCGATTATTCAGTGGAAGGTGAAGAAAATGAGAAATCATTTCAAAAAACAAAAAATGAAATTCTAAAAACAATCGAAAAAGCGCATCAAGAACATTCGATCCCTTTTGCTGTTTTTAAGGTCACCGGAATCTTCCGCTCAGAACTACTCGAACAATTTCAAATAGGTCCCTTAGACAAAGATGATGAAGCATCTTTTCTTTCAAGCAAAGGATACTTGCATGAAATTTGCCAAAAAGCCTTTGATCTACAAGTAAAACTTTTCATCGACGCGGAAGAAAGTTGGATTCAAAATTCCATCGACCTGTTGGCGTATGAGATGATGGAAAAATTTAATAAAAAGGAGGCAATTATCTACAATACATTTCAAATGTATCGAGTGGACATGCTAGGTAATTTAGCTAATGCCATCAAATCAGCCAAAGATCAAGCCTATTTATTAGGAGTTAAGTTAGTTCGAGGCGCTTATTTAGAAAAAGAGCGCCAACGTTCCCACGAGGAAAATTACTCAGAGCCATTGCATAAAAGCAAGCGTGATACGGACCGTGACTTTAATGCGGCCGTAGATTTATGCTTAGAAAATCTAGCTATCGTATATTTCTGCGTAGGTACCCACAATGAAGAGAGTTGCATTCTGCTTTGTGAGAAAATGAAAGAATTGGGTATACCAACTAACCATAAACAAATTTATTTTGCACAATTGCTGGGCATGTCCGATAACATTAGCTATAATTTAGCTCATTTTGGATATAATGTAGCAAAATATGTACCCTATGGACCTGTGGAAGCTGTAATGCCTTATTTATTTAGGCGCGCAGAAGAAAATAGCTCCATCGCCGGACAAACTTCCCGGGAATTTGCCTTAATAAAAAAAGAAGTGAGTAGAAGAAAGTTATGATGAAACATTTTCGATATTTTTTCTTGAGTTTGGCTGTGATTTTGTTAGATCAAGCCATAAAAATGGCCGTGCATTGGTACATGGAACCTGGATATTTTGGGCAAATCGAAATATTCGGCCCCCTATTCAAATTACATTATACCCTAAATCCTGGCATGGCCTTTGGGATCCAACTAGGTTCTGTGTATGGTAAATTGTTATTGACAAGTTTTAGAATTATTGCCATGTTTGGCATTGGCTATTATTTATATTCATTGACACAAAAAAACAGTCCAACAGGTTTATTAATATGTGTAGCACTGATTTTGGGTGGGGCTATCGGCAATTTAATTGACTCAGTATTTTACGGAGTATTTTTAGGAAATGCCCCCTATGGTGCACCGATGGATTGGTTTCATGGACAGGTGATCGACATGTTCTTTTTTGACATTTGGGAGGGAATATTACCTACTTGGATCCCGCTATGGGGTGGATCATATTATTCGACACCCATTTTTAATTTTGCGGATGCGGCTATATTTTGCGGTGTGGTCGCCATCATTGTTTTTCAAAACAAATTCTTTGAAACTCATAAATCTATTCAATAAAAAAAGACGCAATTTCTTGCATCTTTTTTATCTTGAAATGACATCGATCAATCGTTCGAAAAATCAAACATTAGAATTTATTTCTTTGGAGCTGCAGGCTTTGCAGCAGCAGGAGCTGCAGCAGGCTTAGCCGCTGCTGGTGCAGCTGTAGGAGCTGCAGTTACTGGCTTCGGAGTAATTCCCATCTTCTTCAAAACTAAATCCGAAATAGCCGCTTCAGTAGGGTAATGCAATAAAATAGGCGCTGTTCCCATACCCGCATCATAATTAAATACGTGTGTGTACGCATTTTCATTGGCTACAGCATGCATATTTTCCTCAATTTTTTTCAACAACGGTTGTAACAATTGAGCTTGCTTTTTCTGTAATGATGACTGAGAATTTGTTTGAAACTCTTGAATAGAGGTCTGCAAGTTTTGCAATTCCTTCTCTTTATCTTGTTTGATAATATCCGGAGTTTTCGTGTCCGCATTTAACTTTTCAAAAGCGGCTAACTTATCTTGAAATTCTTTCACCTTTCCTTGGTAAAGAGTCTCGTACTGCTTTTGAGTATTTTTTAAATCTTCCTCCACTTGTTTCGCCTCAGGCATTTGGCTTAATATATAATCAGCATTGATAAATCCGATTTTAACTTGGGCCTTTAATGGTAATGTTGCCATACCGAACATGAGGCCTACGGCCAATAAAAATTTGTTTTTCATACGTTGTTTTCTATTTGTTAATTGTAAAATTAGGAATGTTTATGTTAAAATTATGGGTTAATGTTTATTTTTTCAAATTAGGATCCAATTCTAA
>Ga0136641_1000260_pt1 | contig 22436 bp, 16 predicted proteins | sample EliLak1302023Y_FD_115312 | JGI IMG/M metagenome (GOLD analysis project Ga0136641, IMG submission 115312) | Freshwater microbial communities from Elizabeth Lake, Yosemite National Park, California, USA - 13020-23Y | ecosystem: Environmental > Aquatic > Freshwater > Lake ...
TGACGGCATCCGCTGCCCTTTCCACGGCTGGAAGTTCGCGGCCAGCGGGCAGTGCCTGGAAACGCCGGCCGAACCGCCGGGCTCGACGCTGTGCCAGCGCGTGCGCCAGCGCAGCTACCCGCTGCGCGTCGTGGCCGGGGTCATCTTTGCCTACCTGGGCCCGGAAGACAGCACGCCGCCCGAGCTGCCGGCCTTCGACGCCTTGGCCGCACCGGCCAGCCACCGCTTCGCCTTCAAGGGCCTGTGGCGCTGCAACTGGCTGCAGGCTTTCGAGGTCGGCATCGACCCCGCGCACCCGTCTTTCCTGCACCGCTACCTGCGCGACGATGAGCTGGACGCCACCGGGCTGAAGGAATTCGGCCGCCAGTTCCGTGCCGCCAGCGTGGGCGAGGTGGACGGTGAGCGCTGGCCCATGACCCGTGTGATGCGCGAAGTCTGCAGCCCCGAGATCCACTTCGACGAAGTCGCACCCGGCCTGACCCGGCTGACCGCCCTGCGCGCCATCAGCGACAGCCTGACCCATGTGCGCGTCACCCACGCGGCCTTCCCGCACACCTTCGTCATACCCTTGTCGGAAACCGTGACCATCACCCAGATGCACGTGCCGGTCGACGACGGGCAGACCTACTGGTACAGCTTCTTCACCAGCTTCGCCGGCCCGCTGGACCAGGAAACCATGCGCCGCCAGCGCCTGGCCCACATCAGCCTGCCCGACTACGTGCCGCACAACGGCCGCCACAACGACTGGAACTTCAAACCTGAGGAACAGCAAACCCGCACCTACCTGGGCATGGGCGAGGAAGACATCAACCTGCACGACCAGTGGGCCGTCGAGAGCATGGGCGCCATCCAGGACCGCACGCGCGAACACCTGGGGCAGAGCGACAAGGTCATCATGGCCAACCGGCGCACGCTGCTGAAGGCCATCGAAACGGTGCGCGGTGGTGGCGCCGCGCCGATGGTGCTGGACGCCGCGCAGGCGGCCGCGCTGCAGGGCCCGGACACCATGGACTGCATCGCCCCGGCTGCGACCTGGCAGGCCCACTGGCAAGCTGCCGCGGCGGCCAAGCGCGCGGGCGCCGACTGGCTGGTCGCGGGCGCCGCCGCGCCGGCATGACACCGGCCGCCGCCCGGGCCGCGGCCTGCGAGTCCGTGCTGGACCGCCTGCGCGCGGCCGGCATCGAACAACTGCGCCTGGCCTGGGCCGACCTGCACGGCACGCTGCGCGGCAAGACCGTGGTCGGCGGCGCCGACGCGATGGCCCAGGCCCTGCTGGGCGGCGTCGGCCTGGTCAGCACGCTGCTGTTGAAGGACACCGCTGACCGAACCGCTTTCCAGGTCTTCGAGCCGACAGCCCATGCCGCCACCCGGGCCCTGTTCGCGGCGGGCGGCGGCGCAGGGGGCGCCGGCTTCGGCGCGGCCAACAATGTGCAGCTGCTGCCCGACCCGTCCAGCTACACCGTGCTGCCCTGGGCCGATGCCACGGCCTGGGTCCGCTGCGACCCGGTGTGGGCCAACGGCAGCGCCGTGCAGGCCGACCCGCGTGGCGTCCTGCTGCGCGCCGTGGCCGCCTTGCAGGCGGCCGGCTACGCCCTGCGCTGCGGGCTGGAGGTGGAATTCCACATCTACCGCATCACCGACGAAGGGCTGGCCGCGGCCGACGCCGCCTGGCCCGCCGAGCCGCCTTCGGTGGCGCTGCTGCACCCGGGCTACACGCTGCTGTCCGAAGCCCACGCCGACTTGTGCGCCGAAGCACTGGGCATCGTGCGCCGCACGGCGCTGGGCCTGGGCCTGCCGCTGCGTTCAATGGAAATCGAATTCGGGCCGAGCCAGTTCGAAGCGGTCTTCGCGCCGACCGACGCGCTGACCGCTGCCGACCAGATGATGCTGTTCCGCAACGGCCTGCGCCAGGCGCTGCGCCGCGCCGGCTACCACGCCAGTTTCGTCTGCCGGCCGCCGCTGCCCCTGGCCGTGGCCAGTGGCTGGCACCTGCACCAATCCTTGACCGACCTGCAGGGTCGCAATGCGATGCAACTGGCCAGCGCCGCAGGCGTCGCCCCGGCTGCCGGCGACGCCAGGCACAGCCTGAGCCAGTCCGGCGCTCACTGGCTGGCCGGCCTGTTGGCGCACGCCGCCGGCATGACCGCCCTGTGCGCGCCCACCCTGAGCGCCTACAGCCGCTACCAGGGCAGCCTGATGGCGCCGCAGGCGGTGGTCTGGGGGCGCGACAACCGGGGCGCGATGCTGCGCGTCGTCGGCGAGCCGGGTGACCCGGCCACGCGCGTCGAGAACCGCATCGCCGAGCCGATGGCCAACCCCTACCTGGCCATCGCGGCGCAGATCTGGGCCGGCCTGGACGGCCTGCAGCGTGAACGGGACCCAGGTCCGGCCACCGAGACGCCCTACATCGGCAGCGCCGCGCGCCTGCCCGGCACGCTGGACGAGGCCCTCGATGCGCTGGCCGGCGACGCGGTCCTGCAAGCCGGTCTGGGCCCCGTGATGGGCCTGGTCTACGACACCATCAAGCGCCAGGAACTGGCGCGTCACGCGCAGGCCGAAGATTCGGCGCAGTGGCAACGTCGTGAATACTTCGGTCGTTACTGAAACCCGCCGCGTCCTCCGAGACCCCCTTCTCCATGGCCACCGTCACCCTGAACCTGCACACCGCCGACGGCCCCGCCCAGCACATCACCGGCCGCACCGGCAAGAGCCTGATGCAGGCGGTCGTCGCGGCGGGCATGGACGGCATCGCGGCCGATTGCGGTGGCTGCCTCACCTGCGCCACCTGCCATGTCTTCGTCGATGCCGCATGGGCCGCACGCCTGCCCGCGCCGTCAACCGACGAAGTGGCCATGCTCGACATGACCGCCACCCCGCGCGAGGCCAACAGCCGCCTGTCCTGCCAGATCGAACTGACCGCCGCGCTCGACGGTCTGACCGTGCGCCTGCCCGCCACCCAGTACTGACCCTGAGCTGAAACCGATCCCCAAGGAGAAACCTGTGAACCTGCTTGAAAAGGGCGCCAAGTTCTGCGCCGTGCTGGCCGGCGTGCTGCTGACCGTGATCACGCTGATGACCTGCATCAGCCTGATCGGCCGCAACACCTCGGGCTGGACCCTCGTCGGCGACTTCGAGTTGTCGGGCTCGGCGGCCGGTGCGGCCATCGCGCTCTTCATGCCCTGGTGCCAGATCCAGCGCGGCAACATCATGGTCGACTTCTTCACCGCCAAGGCCAGCGCGGCCACGCAGGGCAAGCTGGACCGTTTCGGCGCGCTGCTGCTGGCGCTGGCGATGGGCCTGATGACCTGGCGCACCGGCGTCGGCGGCTTGAGCGCCTGGCGCAACCAGTCGGGCTCGATGATGCTGGGCTTTCCTGAATGGGTCGTCTATGCCTTCATGGTGCCGGCGCTGGGGCTGACGGCCCTGATCGCGCTGGCGCAGGCGGTGCAAGGCTTCGGCGCCTTGGGCGACATGCAGGCGGAGTCCGCCGCATGAGCTTCAGCCCCCTGACCCTGACGCTGATCATTTTCGCGGTGATGCTGCTGCTGATGGCGCTGCGCACGCCGATCGCCATCGCCATGTTCGCGGCCGGCGCCGTCGGCTATGTGCTGCAGGCCGGCTGGCTGCCGCTGGCCAACTTCCTCAACACCCAGGCTTTCGCGCGCTTCGCCAGCTACGACCTGAGCGTCATCCCGCTGTTCATCCTGATGGGCAATTTCGCGACGCAGGGCGGTATCTCGCGGGCGCTGTTCGGTTTCGCCGCGGCCGTCATGTCGCGCTTCAAGGGCGGGCTGGCGATGGCCGCGGTGATGGCCTGCGCGGCCTTCGGCGCCATCTGCGGCAGCAGCGTGGCCACGGCCGCCACCATCACCCAGGTGGCGCTGCCCGAGATGCGCCGCGCCGGCTATTCGGGCCGGCTGGCTACCGGCACGCTGGCCGCCGGTGGCACGCTGGGCATCCTGATACCGCCTTCGGTGCCGCTGGTCATTTACGCCATCCTGGCCGAGCAGAACATCGCCAAGCTCTTCGCCGCGGCCATGATCCCCGGCATCCTGGCGATGATCGGCTACATGATCGCCATCGCGATCTACGTCCGCGCGGTGCCGGGCCATGCGCCCGACCAGGAAGACGCGCCCAAGCTGACGCTGCAGGCGCTGTCGGGCATAGGCCCCATCGCCATCATCTTCGTCATCGTCTTCGGCGGCATCTACGGCGGTTTGTTCACGCCCACCGAAGGCGCGGCCGTCGGCGCGGCGGCCACCTTCTTCGCGGCGCTGGCCAAGCGCGAAATCACCTGGGCCAAGTTCAAGAACTGCTTCTATGCCACGGCCGAATCGTCGGCCATGATCTTCCTGATCTTTCTCGGCGCCGACCTGATGAATGCGTCGCTGGCCTTGACCCAGGTGCCGGGCCAACTGGCCGGCATCGTGCAGGCCTGGGGCCTGCCGCCGGTGATGGTGGTCGGCGCCATCATGCTGTTCTACGTGGTGCTGGGCAGCGTGATGGACGAACTCAGCATGATCCTGCTGACCATCCCGATCTTCTTCCCGATGATCATGGGCCTGGACTTCGGCATGCCCAAGGAAAGCGTGGCCATCTGGTTCGGCATCATGGTGCTGATGACGGTCGGCTTCGGCATGCTGGCGCCGCCGGTGGGGCTCAATGTCTATGTCGTCAACAGCATGGCCAAGGGTGTGCCCATCGCCGAGAGCTACCGCGGTGTGATGCCTTTCCTGATCAGCGACACCATCCGCACGCTGCTGCTGCTGTTCTTCCCGCCAATCAGCCTGTGGCTGGTGCAGTACATCGGTTAGGCCCGGGCGCCGCCGCTCACCGCTGTCGCGAAGGTGACGCGGTCTAAGGGATAGGCCGCAGTAGCCAGTCCGGCGGTCCGGCCCCATCATTCAAGTTCGATCCGCGTGGCATGAACCGCGCGGGCAACTGGAGACATGAGATGCAAAGACACACCCTCGCGGCCCGCTGGGTCGCGCTAGGCGCACTGGCCTTGCTGGGCGCCTGCAGCGGCAGCAGCGACCCGCTGCCCGGCGACACCACCATCACCACCCTGTCCAACCGTGCCGACCTCATCAGCGGCGGTTCGGCGCTGGTCGAAATCACCTTGCCGGCCGGCGCCGTCGCCAGCTCACTGGTGGTCGACCTGGACGACACCAACATCAGTTCCAGTTTCGTCAAGGGCAGCGACGGCCGCATCCTGGGCGTCGTCAAGGGCCTGAAGAACGGCACCAACATCCTGCGCGCGCGCGCCGCAGACGGCCAGTTCGCCGGTGCCACGCTGACCATCACCAACGCGCCCATCGGCGGCCCGGTGCTGCTGTCGGCGCAGACCACGCCCTGGGTCTGTGCCACGCCCACCGCCGTGGCGGCCACGGCCACCACGCCGGCCAGCAACGCCAGCGGCCTGAGCACCAACGCCATCGATGCGCAGTGCAACATCGCCACCGAATACAAGCTTTTCTACCGCACCACCACGGCCGGTTGTTCGACGGCCTTGCCCGACCCCAGCCCACCGGCCGTGGCCGCCGCCAACAACTGCTTCAAGCCCTACACCGCGGGCATGACCTACCCCGACCTGGCCACCACCACCACGACGGCCGGCGTCACCGTGCCTTACATCGTGCGCGTGGAGCGCGGCACCCTCAACCGCGGCATCTACGACATCGTGGTGCTCTTCGACCCGACCAAGACCACCGCCTGGACGCCGCTGGCGCCGCAGGCGCAGTGGAACGGCAAGGTCGTCTACAGCTTCGGCGCCAGCACCGGCCAGCCGCGGCTGCAGTACCGCACCGAGCAGAACTGGGCCGACGACGCGGCCCTGTCGCGCGGTTTCATGGTCGTTGACCACAGCCTCACCGATTCGCTCTACAACAGCAACCGCGTGCTGGTGGCCGAAACGCTGATGATGATGAAAGAGCACATCACGCGCAGCTACGGCCAGATCAAGTACACGCTGGGCAACGGCTGTTCGGGTGGCTCGATCCAGCAGAACACCATCGCCTCGACCTTCCCGGGCTTGCTCGACGGCCTGCAGCCGGCCTGCGACTACCCGGACTCGATCACCACCGGGCTGGAGGTCACCGACTGCGTGCTGCTGGTGAACTTCTACGCCGGTACCGACTGGCAGGCGCTCAACGCGGGCCTGACGTCGACGCAGATCAATGCCAAGAAGACCGCCATCAACGGCCATCTGGACCACACCGCCTGCCATGGCTGGAACAACCTGTTCGGCACCAACGGCAAGCCCGGCAACTACGTGCCCATGGTGGTGGCCGACAACACGACCGGTGCAGTGGTGGTGGGCGGCGCGCCGCGCAACAACTGCCAACTGCCGGCCTCGCAGGTCTATGACCCGGTGACCAACCCCAACGGCCCGCGCTGCGGCGATGCCGACGCGTCGGTGGCGGTCTGGGGCACCACGGCGGGCCTGGTCAGCGGCAGCAAGCGCGCGCTGAGCACCACCGACAACGTGGGCGTGCAGTACGGCCTGGGCGCATTGCTGGCCCAGACCATCTCGCCCGATGAGTTCGTCACGCTGAACGAGAAGATCGGCGGCTACGACGTCGACGCGAACTTCAGCGCTGCCCGCGCGGTGGCCGACGCCGCCGCCTTGGACATCGCCTACAAGAGCGGCATCGTGGGCAGCGGCAAGAACCAGGGCAAGCTGCCCATCATCGACTCGCGCGGCTACGACGAGAGTTACGGCAACCTGGCGCTGGGCCAGTACGGCATCCACCAATACTGGCGCAGCTATTCGCAGCGCGCCCGCATTGCGGCCGCCAACGGCGGCAACAGCGGCAACCAGGTGATCTGGCGCTACGGCTATTCGCTGACACCGGCCACACCGGCCCAGGTGAATGCCGTCACCGTGGCCTCGCTGACCACCATGGACACCTGGCTCAGTGCCTTGCTGACCAGCGCGCCCAAGACCTGGCTCAACGGTGAGCGCACCCAGGCCCAGGTGATCGCCGCCAAGCCGGCTGCGGCGGTGGACCTCTGCTACCTGAGCAGCGACGTGAACTTCGCCAACAAGATCACCGACGCGGCGGTCTGCAACGCCGACCCTCGCCTGGTGCCGCGCGCCTCGCCGCGCCAGGTGGCCGGTGGCTCGGTGCAGGAGAACATCCTGAAGTGCCAGTTGAAGCCCCTCAGCTTCAGCAACTACACCGGCATCACCTTCACCGCCGCGCAGCAGTCGCGTCTGCAGGCTGTCTTCAGCAGTGGCGTGTGCGATTGGAGCAAGCCCGGTGCGGGCCAGCAGGAGGCCATCAGCCCGCTGACCTACAAGGCCGGCCCTGGCGGTGCCGCACTGCCGCCGGCTCCGGTTTCCTCACGCATCTAGCCTTGAGGCTGCCCGGCTGGGTCCGGGTGGCTGCAGGACACAACGCCGGCCTCAGGGCCGGCGTTTTCATGTGTCGCTGACGCTGCCGCTTTCATGGCGGCTGTCGGGGTCGCCGGGTAAAGCTGACAGCTTGGAGGCCGTAGCGGTCGAGGAAGGTGAGGATGCCGGCTTCATGGGGCCGCAGCAGGGGCGGACCCACGCGAACATCGGCAGCCCGGGCTTCAGCGGGCCAAGAAATCGCGCACCGCCGGCAAGGCTGCCGCGGGCGCTTCTTCATGCGGCAAGTGGCCGACCTCGGGCAGGGTCACCAGCCGGGCGTCTTGCAGGGCACGCAGGTAGTCCTGTGCGTTGGCCACCGGGATCATCGCGTCCTTCTCGCCCCACAGAAGCAGTGTCGGCGCGGTGATGCGGGTCAGCAGCGGCACCGGGTCCTGCAGCACCAGCTGCTGCATGCGGGCGATCAACGCCGGACGCACCTGTGGCGCGCGCATCAGGTGCCAGTAGCGGTCGATGGTTTCGTCGCTCATCAGCTTGGGGTTGGCATAGGCCGGCTCCAGGCTCATGCGCAACAGCATGCGGGGCAGCACCACCTGCATCAGCCGCACCGGCGCCGTCACTTCGGGCGCCTTGCCGTATTCGAAACCGGGGCTGGCAAAGCCGTCGGGCGCCACCAGCACCAGCTTGTCGACCCGGCTGGGTTGATCCGCCGCGAAGCGCCAGGCCAGCCGGCCGCCCATCGAGTGCCCGATGAAGCTGGCACGTGCGATGCCCAACTGGTCCATCAGCGCCAGCAGCACTTGCACGCCACGCCCATCGCTGTAGTCGCCTGTCGGGTCGGCGCCCGACAGGCCCGCACCCGGCAGGTCGATGCGGATCACGCGGAAGTGGTCGGACAGGCCCAGCGCCCACGGCTCCCAGGTGTGCAGGCTGGAGCCGAAGCCATGCAGCAGGACCAGCACCGGCGCCCCGTTCGGGACCGTCGGCCCGCTGTCGCGCACATGCAGCCGCAAGCCGGCCACGTCCAGGAAGGTGCTGGGCGGCGGCGCATAGCGCGCTTCCAGCGTGGCGCGGTCCTCGTCGGGGGTCCAGAGCCACCAGCCGCCGAGCAGCAGAGCGATCAACAGCAGAGGGGTCACGATCATCATCTTCACGGGCCGCGGTGCCAGGTTGTACAACGGCGCATTCTCTGTGCAGCCGATGAACGGCGACACGGGCCCGCAGGCCCACGGGCTAAGGGAAAATCGCGACCACCTCGGGGGCGCGCGCCCGTTAACTTCACGGGTCCAAACCGCTCGGAGACCAACCCGATGAAACGCCGCTCATTCATGCAAGGCGCCGCTGCCGCCACCGTACTGGGTGCGCCGCACCTCACCGGCTTTGCGCAGCAAAGCGTCACGCTCAAGTTCCACACCTTCATGGCGCCGATGAGCAATGTCTGGCTCAGCATGCACAAGCCGTGGATGGACAAGGTCGAGAAAGACAGCGGCGGGCGCATCAAGTTCGAGGGCTACCCGGCCATGCAGCTCGGCGGCACGCCGGTGCAGCTCTACGACCAGGCGCGCGACGGCGTGGTCGACATCGTCTGGACGCTGCCCGGCAACACCGCCGGCCGTTTCCCGCGCATCGAGGTCTTCGAGCTGCCATTCATGATGAACAACGCAGAAGCCACGTCCAAGGCCTATTGGGAGTACTTCCAGACCCAGTGCCCCGACGAGTTCAAGGAAACCCAGGTGCTGGCGCTGCAGGTGCACGGCCCGGGCGTCTTCCACACCGCCAACAAGCCGATCAAGAGCGCCGCCGACCTGAAGGGCCTGAAGATGCGCGGCCCGACGCGGCAGGTGACCAAGATGCTGGCATCGGTGGGCGCCATCCCGGTCGGCATGCCGCTGCCGCAGATCCCCGACGCGCTGAGCAAGGGCACCATCGACGGCTGCGTCATCCCCTGGGAAGTGGTGCCGTCGGTGAAGGTGCACGAGCTGACCAAGTTCAGCAGCGAATTCGCCCCCGGCTCGCCCGCGCTCTACACCACCACCTTCGTGATGGCGATGAACAAGGCCCGCTACGACGGCCTGGCGCCCGATCTGAAGAAGGTCATCGACGCGAATTCGGGCCTGGCCACCTCGGCCTGGCTGGGCAAGACGCAGCAAAGCAATGACCCCATCGGCCGCAAGAGCGCCACCGACCGCAACAACACCATCCACACCTTCACGACGGCCGAAGCCAACGAGTTCATCAAGCTCAGCAGCCAGGTCGACGACGAATGGGTGGCCGACATGGACAAGCGCGGCTACAAGGGCGCGGCGCTGCTGAAGTCGGCCAAGGACCTGATCGCGAAGCACGCGACCCGGACGTGAAGCGCTGGAGGGCGCCGAACGGCTGAAGCCGGCCTGAGCGCGATTTCACGCGCCCTGCCGGCAAGGTCTGACGCCGCCCAGGTCGGTGCCCAGGTTCGGCGGCGACCCGGGGCTCATCGTCGTCTCAGAGGGCTGCCGTGCGCTGGTTCAGCCAGGCCAGCGCGTCGCCGGACAGCTTGGGCGCCAGGCGTTCGCGAACGGTGGCGTGGTAGGCGTTCAGCCAGGCGATCTCGTCGGCGCGCATCAGGTCCAGCGCGATGCAGCGGGTGTCGATGGGGCACAGCGTCAGCGTCTCGAATTCGAGGAATTCACCGAAGCCGCCGTTCTCGGCGGTTGTGGCCGGCACGTTCAGCACCAGGTTCTCGATGCGCACGCCCCACTGCCCGGGGCGGTACACGCCCGGTTCGATGGAGGTGATCATCCCGGGCTCCATCGCCATGTGCGCATCGGGCACCGCCTTGCTGATGCTCTGCGGGCCTTCGTGCACGTTCAGGAAGTAGCCCACGCCATGGCCGGTGCCGTGGCCGAACTCGATGCCTTCGGCCCACAGCGGCGCGCGCGCCAGGCTGTCCAGCATCGGGCTGGGTGTGCCTTGAGGGAAGCGCGCCCGTGACAGGTTCATCGTGCCCTTGAGCACCAGCGTGTAGTCGCGCTTCATCGCGTCACTGACGCGACCGATGGGCCAGACCCGCGTGATGTCGGTGGTGCCGCCCAGGTACTGGCCGCCGCTGTCGATCAGCAGCAGGCCATCGCCCGCGATGACGGCGTGCGCTTCATCGGTGGCGCGGTAATGCGGCATCGCGCCGTTGGCGTTGAAGCCGGCGATGGTCGAAAAGCTCAGGCCGACGAAGTCCGGCCGGCGCGCGCGGGCGGCGCTCAGGCGTTCGTCGATGGTCAGCTCGGTGATGCGCTCGCCCCTGGCCAGCGCGGCTTCGAACCAAGCATAGAACTCGCACATCGCGGCGCCGTCCTCGGCCATGGCCTCGCGCACGAAAGCGGCTTCGGCGGCCGTCTTGCGGCTCTTCAGCAGGGTGCTCGGGTTGATGGCCTCGACCACCGCGCAGGCCGCGCCCACGGGCTGGCGCAGGCCGTGCGTGATGCGCTTGGGGTCGATCAGCAGCGTGCAGCCCGCGCCCAGCCGGCCCAGCGCCGCAGCGGCCTGCGCGTAGGGCGCCAGCGCGATGCCGTCGGCCTGCAGCAGCGCCGCCAGGGCCGCCGGGATCTTGCCGTCGCCGACGAAGAGCGTGCCGCCGGTCAGGTCGAGCAGCAGGTGCGCCAGGAAGACCGGGTTGTAGGTGACGTCGTTGCCGCGCAGATTGGTCAGCCAGGCGATGTCGTCGACCGTGGAAATGAAGTGGTGCGTGGCGCCGTGGCGGGCCATCGCGCGGCGCACGTGGGCCAGCTTGTCGGCGCGCGGCGTGGGCGCGTGCGGGGCGCTGTGTGCGTAGACCGGCTGGGCGGGCAGGGCGGGGCGCTCGGGCCAGATGTCGGCCAGCAGGTCGAGGTCGGTGCGCAGCTGGACGCCGGCGCCGTCCAGCGCCTGCTGCAGGGCCTTGGCGGCGGCCAGACCCAGTACCTGCCCATCCACCGCCACCACGGCACCGGCCGGCGTGTGGCGGGCCAGCCAGTCGAGGTGCTCGGGCGAGGTGCCGGTGGCGATCTTCACCAGATCGATGCCGGTGCCTTGCAGCTCGGCCTCGGCCTGCACCCAGTAGCGGCTGTCGGCGAAGAGCGCGGCGCGCTCGGCAGCCACGATCAAGGTCGCCATCGACCCGGTGAAGCCCGACAGCCACTGCCGACCCTGCCAGTGCTCGGGCAGGTATTCGCTGAGGTGGGGGTCGCTGGAGGGCACCAGCAGCGCGTGCACGCCGCGCTGGGCCAGCACCTCGCGCAGCTGGGTGATGCGCAGGCGGATCGGGGAGGTGCGGGTGTCCATGGTGGGGCTCGGTCCGGCGGTCGGTAGAAGGCGGAATTCTAGGCCGGACGGTCCAGCGCCAGCCCCGCAAGGCGATCGCCATGGCCGACCCTCGGGCCGACTCTTAGGCCCTGGACTGCTAAGCTCGCCCCCCCCGAACCGCTATCCCCCTCGGAGGCTCCATGCCCGGATTGCTGCCCCACGTCGACCCCGACGGCCTGCTCGAATACTCGGTGGTCTACACCGACCGCGCCCTGAACCACATGTCGAAGAAGTTCTCCGGTGTCATGAAGGACATCTCGGCCACGCTCAAAGAGGTCTACGGCGCAGCCAGCGCCGTGGTGGTGCCGGGCAGCGGCAGCTTCGGCATGGAAGCGGTGGCGCGCCAGTTCGCCGGCGGCAAGGACGTGCTCGTCGTGCGCAACGGCTGGTTCAGCTACCGCTGGACGCAGATCTTCGACATGGCCGGTGTCACTTCGTCTTCCACCGTGCTGAAGGCCCGCATGACGTCCGCGGCGTCGAAGTCGCCTTTCGCGCCGGCGCCGCTGGACGAGATCGTGGCCACCATCCGCAGCGCGAAGCCGGCGGTGGTGTTCGCGCCGCACGTGGAAACCTCGGCCGGCATGATCCTGCCCGACGACCACCTTGTCGCCATCGCCGCAGCCGTGCACGAGTACGGCGGCCTCTTCGTGCTGGACTGCGTGGCCTCGGGCGCGATGTGGGTGGACATGCGCGCCACCGGCGTGGACGTGCTGATCAGCGCGCCGCAGAAGGGCTGGAGCAGCACGCCCTGCGCGGGCCTGGTGATGCTGTCCGAGCACGCCAGGACGCTGATGGCCGCCACCACCAGCAGCAGCTTTTCGCTGGACCTGAAGAAGTGGGCCGCGATGATGGAAGCCCACGAACAGGGCGCGATGGCCTACCACGCCACCTACCCCACCGACGGCCTGGTGCAACTGCGCGATGCGATGAACGAGACCCGCGCGATGGGCTTTGCGCAGGCCAAGGCGGCGCAGATCGAACTCGGCCGCCGCGTGCGCACGCTGATGGAAAGCCGGGGCATCCCGAGCGTGGCCGCGCCCGGTTTCCAGGCGCCTTGCGTGGTGGTCAGCTACACCGACCACGTCGACTGGCAGAACACCAAGGCCTTCGCCGCCCAGGGCCTGCAGGTGGCCGCCGGCGTGCCGCTGGCCTGTGACGAGCCGGCCGACTACCGCAGCTTCCGCCTGGGCCTGTTCGGGCTGGACAAGCTGCAGCACATCGATCGCACGGTGGCGACTTTCGAGGCCGCGCTGAACGCCGTGCTCTAGCCCGACGTGTCGTCAGGCTGCCGCCGCACCGGCCGCTTCAGAGATGGGTGCGCAGGCGCCAGATTTCCGGGAACAGCACCACGTCCAGCATCTTGCGCAAATAGCCCACGCCGCTGGTGCCGCCGGTGCCGCGCTTGAAGCCGATGATGCGTTCCACCGTGGTCACATGGCGGAAGCGCCACAGCCGGAAGGCGTCTTCCAGGTCGGCGAGTTTTTCGCCCAGCTGGTACAGGTCCCAGTGGGCTTCGGGGTTGCGGTAGACCTGCAGCCAGGCGGCTTCCACTGCGGCGTCTTCGGCATAAGGCAGGGTCCAGTCGCGCAGGGTGTGCGTGGCCGGCACGGCCAGGCCGCGGCGGGCCAGCAGGCGCAGAGCCTGGTCGTAGATCGACGGTGAACGCCAGGCCGCCTCGACATGGGCCAGCAGATCGGGCCGCTGGGCGTGCGGCTTGAGCAGGGCCTTGTGCTTGTTGCCCAGGCTGAATTCGATGCAGCGGTACTGCCAGCTCTGGAAGCCGCTGCTGTTGGCCAGGTAGGGGCGCACGGCGCTGTATTCGGGCGGTGTCATGGTGGCCAGCACGTCCCAGGCGTGGACCAGCTGTTCCAGGATCTTGCTCACCCGGGCCAGCATCTTGAAGGCCGGGTGCAGTTCGTCGGCCGCGATGTGGGCGCTGGCCGCGTGCAGTTCGTGCAGCATCAGCTTCATCCACAGTTCGCTGGTCTGGTGCTGCACGATGAACAGCATCTCGTTGTGGTCGGGGCTCAGCGGGTGCTGGGCGCTCAGCACGCGGTCCAGGTGCAGGTAGTCGCCATAGCCCATGTCGCTGCTGAGGTCGAGCAGCGCGCCCTCGTGCTCGGGCTCGACCGGCACGGCCACCGGTTGCTCGGGCAGGCCAGCCGGCCCGTCGCCGGGGTTGAAGGGGCATCCGTCTGTGTTCATGTCACCGCCTGGCGTTGATGAAACTCGGGGCGCTGCCATGCGCCGGTGTGCAGCACCCGGCGCAGCTGCTCGGCCGCGTCGTAGGCATCGACATGGCGAACATAGAGCGGCGTGAAGCCGAAGCGCAGGATGTCCGGCGCGCGGAAGTCGCCGATCACACCGCGCGCGATCAGGGCCTGCATCAGCGGGTAGCCGATCTCGGGCTGCGCGAAACAGACCTGGCTGCCGCGCAGCGCGTCGTCGGTCGGCGAGACCAGACTCAGACCGGGGCAGGTCGCCAGCACCTGCGCCGCGAACAGCCGCGTCAGCGCCAGCGACTTGGCGCGCAGCGCCGCCATGCCGCCCAGCGCTTCGGCGGCCAGCACGGTGTCGACGCCGCATTCCAGTGCGGCCAGGCTCAGCACGGCCGGCGTGCCGCACAGGTAGCGCGCAATGCCGGCCGCCGGCTGGTAACCCGGGGTGAAGTCGAAAGGCGCGGCGTGGCCGATCCAGCCGGCCAGCGGCTGCCAGCAACGGTCGACATGGCGCGGGTGGGCCCAGACGAAAGCCGGCGCGCCCGGTCCGCCGTTCAGGTACTTGTAGCCGCAGCCCACGGCGAAGTCGGCCTGGCTGCCCAGCAGGTCCACGGGTAGGGCACCGGCGCTGTGCGCCAGGTCCCACACCGTCAGGGCGCCGGCCGCGTGCGCGGCGCGCGTCAGCGCGGCCATGTCGTGCATGCGGCCGGTGCGGTAGTTGACGTGGGTCAGCAGCAGCACCGCGGTGCTGTCGGTCAGCAGCGCGGGCAGGTCGTCGGCTTCGGCCAGTTGCAACTCGAAACCGCGTTCACGGCACAGGGCCTGGGCGATGTAGAGGTCGGTGGGGAAGTTGCTGCGCTCGCTGAGGATGATCCGGCGCTGGGCCGCGTCGGCTGCGCTGATGGTCATCGCCGCGCTCAGCACCTTGAACAGGTTGACGCTGGTCGAATCGGCCACCACCAGCTGCCCCGCGCCGGCACCCACCAGCCGCGCGATCTTGTCGCCGACGCGCTGCGGCAGCGCCATCCAGCCGGCGGCGTTCCAGCTGCGGATCAGGCCGCTGCCCCATTCGTCCTGCACCACCTGCTGCACGCGCGCGGCGGCCGTCTTCGGCAACACACCGAGCGAATTGCCGTCCAGGTAGATCAGGCCCGGCGGCAGGGCGAACTGTTCGCGCAAAGAGGCCAGCGGGTCGGCGGCGTCCAGCGCCAGGGCGTCGTCACGGGTCATGCCAGTTCTCTCAGGATGGCGCGGACGGGCGAGGCGTCGGCCGTGGTCAGTTTCAGCGGCAGGGCGATGAGTTCGTAGTCGCCCTCGGGCACGCCGTCGAGCAGCAGGTTCTCCAGCACGCGCAAGCCGCGCCGGCGGATGACCTGGTGGCTGTCCAGCGTCTTGCTGGCGGCCGGGTCGATGCTGGCGGTGTCGATGCCGACCAGCGTCACCCCCAGGTCGGCCAGCCGTTCCAGCGTCTCGGGCGCGTAGCCGGCCAGGGCCTCGTCCCACTGGTTTACCGGCGCCTGCGCATAGGTGCGCACCAGCACCCGCGGCGGCAGGCCGTGCAGGGCGTGTGCCAGGTGGGCCCAGGCGATGAGCGGCGAGGCGCCGATGGCGTGGATGACGCGGCAGGGCCCGAGAAAGGGCGCCAGGTCGACCGCGCCGATGGCCGCGCCCGCGTCGTCGTAGTGCAGCGGCGCGTCGGCGTGGGCGCCGGTGTGCGGCGACAGCGTCAAGGTGCTGACGTTGACCGGGCAGCCCGGGGCGATGCGTGCCGCCCAGACGCTGCTGTAAGGCGCGTCACCGGGAAACACCGGCGAGCCGGCATGCACGGCGGGCGAGATGTCCCACAGGCGCAAGGTGTCGGTACGGAACATGGCGGCCATCATAGGCCGCCAGGTCCCGCCTGCCCACTTCAGCCCGGGCCGCCAGCGACCGCCGCCGCGGGCTCGGCCGCGCTGCGCCGGCCGTAGGTCAGACGCGCCCACAACGCTTCCATCGGGCCGCGCTCGTGGGTCTTCAGCCACCACAGGCTCCAGGGCACCTGCACCAGCCAGAAGAGGGCCAGCGACAGCGCCAGGCCGGCGGCCGGCCCGACCTGCAGCCACAGCCCGAAGCCCCAACCCTGGAACAGCGTGGTGCAGATGGCGGTCTGCATCAGGTAGTTGGTCAGCGGCATGCGGCCGGCAGCGGCCAGTGGGGCCAGCCGGCGCTGCCACGCGGTCTGCTGCGCCAGGCGCACGATGACCAGCACGTAGAAGACCATCATGCCCAGGCGCGACAGGCTGTAGCAGACGCTGCCCAGCACCTTGATGGGCGAGGGCCCCGGCACGCGGTTGAGTTCGAAGATGGCCGTGAAGGCGACACCGCAGCCCAGGCCGACGGCCAGCGCCAGCCAGGTCAGGCGGCGGATCTGCGGCATCAGCTCGGCGGCCCGCTGCACCCAGCGCCGGCGGCCGGCCAGCAGGCCGATCAGCATCGTCAGGCTCATCATCACCCACCAGCCCACAGCGCCCCACAGGTTGAGCCAGCCGGTGTAGAAGAAGTTCATCACGCGGCTGTTCTCGAGCGCCGCCTGCGGGAAGCTGCCGTGGCCGTAGGCCGCGTTGTTGCTGACCTCGAAAGCCTGGGCGAGCTGCACGCGCTCGGCGGTCATCTCGGGTGTGAAGACCAGCACCCTCAGCACACCCGAGACCGCCGGGAACAGGATGCAGGCCGCGATCAGCCCCATCACCGTGCGGTCGCTGGCCCGGCGCAGGCCCAGCACCAGCAGCAGGCCCAGGATGGCGTAGGTGTGCAGCACGTCGCCCGGCCAGAAGACCCAGGCGTGCAGTACGCCCAAGACGGCCAGCACGGCCAGGCGGCGCAGGTAGTAGGCCGTGGCGTGGCCGGGGTCGCGCTCGGCCATGCGCGTGAACTGGATGGTGAAACCGATGCCGAACAGCAGGCTGAACAGGCTGTTGAACTTGCCCGAGAACAGCGCCTCGCGCAGCATCTCGGCGTTCTGGTCGAGTGCCGAGGGCCACAGGTGCGAGCCGTCGGCTTCGGCGAAGAACGAGCTGCTGAAGCCCGGCATGTTCATGATCAGGATGCCCATCAGCGCGACGCCGCGCAGGATGTCCAGCGTGGCGATGCGCTGGCTGGTGGGCAACTGGGCCGGGACGCTGGGGGCTGCAGGGTTCATGGCAGATCTCAGGTTGGCGCGGACTGCCTTGCATTCTGCGCGTCGGGCCGGCCTGGCACATCCCCCAAGCACGTGGCGGCGCCGCTGACTTTCGGGTTTGCTGCGCGCTGCCGTTCAAGTTAGGCTCAGGTCCGTTGGACAGCCTGGAGCAGCGCCCATGAAACCGGTTTCCGAACTCCTGAAGCAGCGTGGCGGCACCTTGTGGCATGTGCGCCCGGACGACAGCGTGTTTGCCGCACTGGAACTGCTGTCGCAGTACGAGGTGGGGGCGCTGGTGGTGATGTCGGGCGCCAAGCTGGTGGGGGTGGTGTCCGAGCGCGATTACACGCGCAAGGTGGCCTTGCAGGGCCGCAATTCGCGCGAAACCCGCGTCGCCGAGATCATGACCGCGCAGGTGCTCACCGTCACGCCCCGCACCGGCACCCGCGCTTGCATGCAGCTGATGAGCGAGCGCAAGATCCGCCACCTGCCGGTGCTCGAAGGCGACACGGTACTGGGCATGATCTCGATCCGCGACATCATGGACGACATCATCGCCACCCACGAGGCCACCATCGCCCAGCTGGAGAACTACATCCAGTCGTGAGCGGCCGGCTCGCGGGGCGCACGCTGCGCCCCGGGCGCCACGCTATGCTCATCGCCCCATGACCGAGCCCGACGGAATCGAGACGGCGATCCAGCGCAGCATGCTGCGCGTGGCCTTGCGCAATTCGACGCGCAGCGTGCCACTGCTGACGGTGGCGGTGGTCTTCATCGCCTGGCTGGGCTTTGATGCGGGCGCCACCCGCGCCGCTGCCGCCGTGTTGGCGCTGGGCTTGCCGGTGGCAGCGTGGCGCCTGGGGCTGGGCCTGATGCACCGCGGCCGCGACGACATCGCACCCGAGGCTGTCCGTCGGCTGGAAGTGCAGCTGGAAGCCAACGCCCTGCTGGTGGGCCTGATGTGGGTGGTGGCCACGGTCTTCGTCTACCCCACCCTGCGCGGCACCACGGCCACCGTCTACGTGGGGATCATCTGCGGCTCGGTGTCCACGGCGGCCTTCTTCATGTCGATGGCCGGGCGCAGCTTCGTCGTGCTGACGATCCTGCAACTGGGCTCGCTGGCGGTGGTTTCGCTGCTGCCCACCCGGGCGGCATCCACACCGCTGGCCGTGCTGGCCGCGCTGTTCGGCGTGACCATGATGCGGGCCACGCTGGAGTTCCGGCGCACCGCGCTGCTGGCCCTGCGCAACAGCCTGCAGGCCGACCAGGCGAATGCCTCGCTGGTGCGGGCCAAGGAGGCCGCCGAAGCGGCCAACCTGGCCAAGAGCCAGTTCCTGGCCACCATGAGCCACGAGATCCGCACGCCGATGAACGGGGTGCTCGGCGCCCTGGAACTGCTGCGCCAGACCGAACTGGACTTCCGCCAGCGCCGCCTGGTGAAGACGGCCTCCGCCTCGGGCGAGTCGCTGATGGACATCTTGAACGACGTGCTCGACCATTCCAAGATCGAGGCCGGCAAGCTCGTGCTGTCGGCCACGCCGATGTCGCTGCATTCGGTGGCCGCAGCCGCCACGGCGCTGTTCCGCGCCGATGCCGAGAGCCGGGGTCTGACCATCGCCCTGCACACCGAGACCCGGGTGCCCGACGCCGTCGTGGGCGATGCCCCGCGCATCAGGCAGGTGCTGCTCAATCTGCTGGGCAATGGCGTCAAGTTCACCGAGTTCGGCGGCGTCACGCTCAGCCTGGCTGTGCAGCCGCCGGTGCCGGGGCAGGCTGACACCGCCGTGTGCGTGCGTTTCGCGGTGGCCGACAGCGGCATTGGCATACCGGCTGCGGCGCTGGACGAAGTCTTCCAGCCTTTCCACCAGGTGGACAGCACGCGGTCCCGCCTGCGTGGCGGCACCGGCCTGGGGCTGGCCATCAGCCAACGCATCGTCCGGGCCATGGGTGGCTGTATCGAGGTCGACAGCCGGCTGGGCACGGGCTCGGTGTTTCGCTTCGATCTGGTCATGCCGCTGGCCCCGCACGTGCCGCCACCGTCGAACGATTCCGGGTTCGGCGCCCTGGACACGGCGGGCCAGATGGCCGGGGTCGTCCTGCTGGTCGAAGACAACATCGTCAATCGCATGATCGGTGTCGAGATGCTGAAGTCCTTCGGCGTCGACGTGATGGAGGCCGAAGACGGCGCGCAGGCCCTGGCGCTGCTGCAATCGCAGCGTGTCGATCTGGTGCTGATGGACATCCAGATGCCCGTGCTCGACGGTTACGCTGCCACGCGGTCGCTGCGCGAGCGGGAGGCGCACCTGCACCGGCCGCGCGTGCCCGTCGTCGCGCTCACGGCCAACGCCTTCGACGAGGACGCCGCGCAGTCCCTGGCCGCCGGCATGGACGGCCACCTGGCCAAACCGTATTCGCGCTTGCAGCTGGGCGAACTGCTCACCCGTTGGCTGTAGGCCGTCCTAGAGTGCCAGGCGCCGGCTCTGCAGCATCAGCAGGCCTTCGAAGATCAAGGTTTCCACCATCTCGAAGGGCAGGTCGGTGATGGGTGCCAGCTTGGCCGCGGCGCCGCCCGACATCAGCAGCAAGGGGGCCTGGCCGGTGCGGGCCGTCAAGCGGCGGGTCTGGCGTTCGATGGCGCCGGCGATGGCGTTGGTGCCACCACTCATCAGGGCGTCGCTGGTGTTGGCGGGGAAGTCGACGACCTCGCCCGTGGGCACCTTCAGGCCGGCGGTGCCCATTTCCAGCGCCCGCTGCATCAGGCCGAAGCCCGGAATGATCAGCCCGCCCAGGAAGTGGCCTTCGGCGTCCAGTGCGTCCACCGTCACGGCCGTCCCCACCATGACCACCAGGGCCGGGCGGGGTGGGGCGTCCAGCAGCTTGGCATCGGCCAGCACGCGGGCCCGCGCGCCGGCCAGCGCCACCCAGCGGTCGGCACCCAGCCGGCTGGGGTGTTCGTAGCCGTTGCTCAGGCCGGCTTCGTGCCTGGACGGCACCACCCAGTGCGGCTGCACGTCCCACAGCTCGAGCTGCTCCTCGACACGACGCCGCACGGCGTCGCCGGCGACCACGCAACCCAGCATGCTGGCCGGCTCGTCCAGCGACTTCCAGTCGCGATCGGCCAGGGTGTCGATGGTCTCCAGAAAAACCGCGCCCTGGCTGAGCAGCACAGCCCCGGGCTGCGGTGCGGCATACAGGGCCCACTTGAGGCGGGTGTTGCCGATGTCGAGGGCGAGGAAGCTCATGGGCGGTTTTGTCTCTCGGTGCGGGGGCGATGGTAACCACCGTCGCCGCCAGGGGGCCGTGGTGGCATCATCTCCGGCCGACGTTGACGTCAACGTCCATGCCCACGCACAACGCCGCACCCTGCCATGACCGACCTCTCAGCCGAAGCCCGCGCCCTGGCCGACTACCGCCCGGCGAACAAGGTGCGCTTCGTCACCGCCGCCAGCCTGTTCGACGGCCACGACGCGGCCATCAATATCATGCGGCGCATCCTGCAGGGCATGGGATGCGAGGTCATCCACCTGGGGCACAACCGCAGCGTCGATGAAGTGGTGACGGCCGCGCTGCAGGAAGACGTGCAGGGCATCGCCATCAGCAGCTACCAGGGCGGCCATGTCGAGTACTTCAAGTACATGGTCGACCTGCTGCGCAGCCGCGGTGGTGCGCACATCCAGGTCTTCGGCGGTGGTGGTGGTGTCATCGTGCCGGCGGAGATCCGCGAACTGCAGGCCTACGGCGTGGCCCGCATCTACAGCCCCGAGGACGGCCAGCGCATGGGCCTGCAGGGGATGATCGGCGAGATGGTGATGCGCTGCGATGCCGACCTGTCGGGCCATGCGCCGGCCGACGCCAGCGCGCTGCAGGGCCATACCGATGCCGCCTGGCGCGCCCTGGCGCAGACCATCACGGCGCTCGAGAACGGCAAGGCCGGCGACAGCCTGCGCGCATCGCTGGTGGCCGCTGGCGCCGCATCGACGACGCCCGTGCTGGGCATCACCGGCACCGGCGGCGCGGGCAAGAGCAGCCTCACCGACGAGCTGATCCGTCGCCTGCGCCTGGACCAGGGCGACGCGCTGCGCATCGCCGTCATCAGCATCGACCCCTCGCGCCGCAAGAGCGGGGGCGCGCTGCTGGGCGACCGCATCCGCATGAATGCCGTCGCCCCGGGGTCCAGCGGGCCGCGCGTGTTCATGCGCAGCCTGGCCACGCGCGACTTCGGCAGCGAGATCAGTCAGGCCCTGCCCGACGCGCTGCTGGCCTGCAAGGCCGCGGGCTTCGACCTCATCGTGGTCGAGACTTCGGGCATCGGCCAGGGCGACGCGGCCATCGTGCCGCTGGTCGACGTGCCGGTGTACGTGATGACGCCCGAGTTCGGCGCCGCCAGCCAGCTGGAAAAGATCGACATGCTGGACTTCGCCGAGTTCGTGGCCATCAACAAGTTCGACCGCAAGGGTGCGGCCGATGCGCTGCGCGACGTGGCCAAGCAGGTGCAGCGCAACCGCGAAGACTGGATGCAGCGGCCTGAAGCGATGCCGGTCTTCGGCACCATGGCCAGCCGCTTCAACGACGACGGCGTGACGGCGCTCTACCAGGCGCTGCTGCCGCGTCTGGCCGATCTGGGGCTCAAGCTCGGTCCGGGCCGGCTGCCCGCCGCCGCCACGCGTCACAGCACCCACCAGGTGCCCATCGTGCCCGGCGCGCGCGTGCGCTACCTGGCCGACATCAGCGACACCGTGCGCGGCTACAAGCGCCATGCGCTGGAACAGAGCCGCATCGCGCGACAGGTGCAGCAGCTGCGCGCCACCGCCGGCATGCTGCAGACCGACAAGCCCGAACGCCACCGCGCGGTCGAGGCCGTCAACGACATCGCGCTCACCCGCGAGGCCTTGCTGGACGCGCATGCCCGCAAGCTGCTGGCGATGTGGCCCGACATGCGCAAGGCCTACGGCGGCGACGAGTACCTGGTGAAGATCCGCGGCCAGGAAATCCGCACCGCACTGACCCACACCACGCTCAGCGGCAGCAAGATCCGCAAGGTGGCGCTGCCGGGCTACGAATGCGAAGGCGAACTGCTGAAGTGGCTGCTGCTGGACAACGTGCCCGGCAGTTTCCCCTACACCGCCGGCACTTTCGCCTTCAAGCGCGAGAACGAAGACCCGACGCGCATGTTCGCCGGCGAGGGCGACGCCTTTCGCACCAACCGGCGCTTCAAGATGGTCAGCGAAGGCCTGCCGGCCAAGCGCCTGAGCACCGCTTTCGACAGCGTCACGCTCTACGGCAACAACCCCGACCGGCGGCCCGACATCTACGGCAAGGTCGGCAACAGCGGCGTGTCCATCGCCACGCTGGACGACCTGAAGGTGCTCTACGGCGGCTTCGAGCTGACCCA
>Ga0136641_1000262_pt1 | contig 22398 bp, 19 predicted proteins | sample EliLak1302023Y_FD_115312 | JGI IMG/M metagenome (GOLD analysis project Ga0136641, IMG submission 115312) | Freshwater microbial communities from Elizabeth Lake, Yosemite National Park, California, USA - 13020-23Y | ecosystem: Environmental > Aquatic > Freshwater > Lake ...
CCCAGCTGGTACCGTTATAGGCAACTCGCATACCTGCACCACCGAATCCACCGCTGGTTACCGTTGACCAGTTTACACCATCTGTGCTAGTCAGGATAGTATTTGTTCCAGCACCCACGGCTATCCATCGACCATTGCCATAAGCAACACCAACACCACCCACTGAGAACCCTGTACCAGATGCCGTGAACCAATAAGTTCCGTTAGAACTGTAGAGAATTGTGCTCGTTCCGTATCCTACCGCCACCCACATACTTCCGTTCCAGGCAATGCCGTGGCCCTGATTCGAAAAAGAGGAACCCTGGGTAGGATACCACGTAATGCCGTTTCGGGTAAACAGGAGAGTATTCGATCCGCTTGTTCCACCAACAGCTACTGTAAAGGTATCACCTAGCAAGGATACTGGCTCCTGACCGATCTGCAAGCCTTTGCTTGAGTTAAACCACAATGTGGAAATAGATGGTCCTGTGTATGAGGACTGACCAGTAAACACGACGGAAATAGGATCTATCTCACCATTCAAGACTAGCTTACCCGTACTGTTTGGTCCGGAATAAGGGCTAAATAATAGATTAGAGTTCGTGGTAGCCTGAGTACCATCATAGTATACTACGGCTCCAGTAGCACCCGATATGATAATTGCTGGGCCAGTAGCTCCAGTAGGACCTGCCGCGCCAGTAGCACCTGTTGTACCCTGAGGTCCTGTAGGTCCAATAGGACCGGTAGCGCCAGTAGGTCCACTAGAACCAGTTAATCCACCAGCCGGAATCAAAAAAGCAGTGAGCCAGGTGTTTATTCCAGACACAGTTCCTATAGACACGCTTGAAGATGTACCATTAAATACGGTTAGCGATACATAATTTGAACCGGAAAAGTAGTGAACAACAGAAAAATCTAAGGTGACACCAACCGATCCACCAACTCCTGTGGTAGCTGACTGAGCAAACGCGACCTGAGTAGTACCGTTCTCAAGTAACTGAGCATTGTACTGATTCGTTGAAGCACCCTGATTTGCAAAGAAGACCTGTCCATTTAGTTCATAGTACCCTGCTATAGTTGGCTGGAACCGGTAGTTAGCTGAAGACCACCAGGATTGAGGATCAAATCCACCATTTGCAGTTGTTGTTAGTTGCACGGTAGTATAGGCTCCTCCAGAGGCAATTGTCTGTGTGCTGTTTAGTACTGCATTGAGCACGTAGTTACTGGGATACACACCCGAACCAGCCGGTCCAGTTGCGCCTTGAGGCCCTGTAGCACCCGTAGGACCGGTTACACCTGTTGGCCCCATGACTCCCGTAGAACCGGTATTTCCCTGAGGACCAGTAGCGCCAGTAGGACCTGTGGCTCCCGTAGGACCGGTTACACCTGTAGGGCCAGTAGCGCCAGTAGGACCTGTAGCTCCTGAAGGTCCAGTATTAGCCTGAGGACCGGTGGCTCCTGTAGGTCCAGTTACACCAGTAGGACCTGTTACACCAGTAGGACCTGTATTCGCCTGAGGCCCTGTAGCTCCCGTAGGTCCAGTGATTCCCTGAGGACCCGTAGCACCTGTAGGACCAGTAGTTCCCGTAGGTCCAGTTACACCAGTAGGACCTGTAGCACCGGTAGGTCCAGTTACACCTGTAGGACCAGTAGCTCCGGCAGGACCTGTGACACCCGTAGGGCCGGTGTTTCCTAGATCACCAGTTCTAGAAAAAGACACAAATACCGGGTTGGTTGTAACAAGTGAACCGCCTGAAGCAATATAAGTACAAACCAAAGTCGTACCTGCTGTGGCTCCTGACCCACCTGTACTTCCTGAGGTAATCGAAAAGATCGTAAAGTTAGCAGAAGAAGCGATAGAAGCGATGCGTATATATCCCTTCACGACAGAAGAACTCGAATATAAGGTAGCTAACCAAGCAGTTACCGTGTTTGAATTAGCGTCAGTATTACTCAGTCCAATAGAACCGTTACCGATAGTGCTATTACTGAAGGTTATGTTGCTAGTGTTGACTGTTGCAGAGTTGACCGCACCAATGGTGTAATACACACTATCACCTCCAAAAACACCCTGAGGACCAGTGGCTCCTGTAGGACCGGTTACACCAGTGGGACCGGTTACTCCAGTAGGTCCAGTAGCACCTGTAGGTCCAGTTACACCAGTAGGACCTGTAGCACCCGAAGGTCCTGTATTAGCCTGAGGACCGGTAGCACCCGTAGGTCCTGTAGCTCCTGTAGGACCGGTTACACCCGTAGGACCAGTAGCACCTGTAGGACCCGTGACTCCTGTAGGACCGGTTACACCAGTAGGACCAGTAGCTCCTGTAGGACCAGTTACACCAGTAGGACCCGTGGCTCCCGAAGGTCCTGTGTTAGCCTGAGGTCCTGTGGCTCCCGTAGGACCTGTAGCACCTGTAGGACCAGTTACACCAGTAGGACCTGTAGCACCTGTAGGACCAGTTACACCTGTAGGTCCTGTGGCACCTGAAGGTCCTGTGTTAGCCTGAGGACCGGTAGCTCCCGTAGGCCCCGTAGCGCCCGAAGGTCCTGTATTCGCCTGAGGACCGGTAGCTCCCGTAGGTCCTGTGACTCCAGTAGGACCGGTTACACCAGTAGGACCCGTGGCACCTGTAGGACCAGTTACACCCGTAGGTCCCGTAGCTCCCGAGGGACCGGTATTTGCCTGAGGACCGGTAGCTCCCGTAGGTCCTGTAGCTCCTGTAGGACCGGTTACACCAGTAGCACCTGTAGGACCAGTTACACCCGTAGGTCCTGTAGCACCTGTAGGACCGGTTACACCAGTAGGTCCAGTGGCACCCGTAGGACCAGTTACACCCGTAGGTCCCGTAGCTCCCGAGGGACCGGTATTTGCCTGAGGACCGGTAGCTCCCGTAGGTCCAGTTACACCAGTAGGACCTGTAGCACCGGTAGGTCCAGTTACACCTGTAGGACCAGTAGCACCCGTGGGACCAGTCACACCTGTAGGACCTGTATTTCCTAGATCACCATTTCTGGAAAATGACACAAAGACCGGATTGGTTGTAACAAGTGAGCCACCTGAAGCAATATAAGTACAAACTAGAGTTGTTCCGGCGGTGGCTCCTGATCCACCTGTACTTCCCGAGGTAATCGAGAATATGGTAAAGTTCGTAGAAGAGGTGGTCGAGGCAATTCGTATGTAACCTTTTACTGCAGATGTGCCCGAGTATAGAGTAGCTAGCCATGCAGTTACCGTGTTCGAATTACCATCTGTGTTACTTAGTCCAATAGATCCACTGCCAATCGTACCATTGCTAAAGGTGATATTGCTAGTATTCACTGTTGCAGAGTTGGTGGTTCCAATAGTGTAATATACACTGTCACCTCCGAAAATACCCTGAGGACCAGTGGCTCCTGTAGGACCGGTTACACCAGTGGGACCTGTTACTCCAGTAGGTCCAGTGGCACCCGTAGGACCTGTTACTCCTGTGGGTCCCGTGGCTCCCGAAGGACCTGTGTTAGCCTGAGGACCAGTGGCGCCGGTAGGACCAGTGGCTCCGGTAGGACCGGTTACACCAGTAGGTCCCGTGGCGCCTGTAGGACCGGTTACGCCAGTAGGTCCAGTAGCTCCCGTAGGACCCGTTACACCAGTAGGACCTGTAGCACCAGTAGGACCAGTTACACCCGTAGGACCCGTAGCACCTGAAGGTCCTGTGTTAGCCTGAGGTCCTGTGGCTCCCGTAGGACCTGTAGACCCCGTAGGACCTGTGATGCCTTGAGGACCTGTAGCACCAGTAGGACCAGTTACACCCGTAGGACCCGTAGCACCTGAAGGTCCTGTGTTAGCCTGAGGACCGGTAGCACCTGTAGGACCTGTGGCACCTGTAGGACCGGTTACGCCAGTCGGACCAGTGGCACCAGTAGGACCAGTTACACCTGTAGGACCCGTAGCTCCCGAAGGACCGGTATTTGCCTGAGGACCCGTAGCTCCCGTAGGTCCAGTAGCTCCCGTAGGACCGGTTACACCCGTAGGTCCTGTAGCTCCCGTAGGTCCAGTGACTCCCGTAGGACCTGTAGCGCCGGTAGGTCCAGTTACGCCTGTAGGTCCTGTATTTCCAGAAGGAACGTTCTGAAGTAAGGTCGTGTGAACGTGAGACTGAGTAGAGCCTCGAAAATAAATATCAAGTGTCTTATTATTTCCAGTAAAAACAGAGTACACACGTATCTGAATACGTTTCGTTAGATCAGCCAAGGTAGTAGTAGGAACAGTAAGAGTAGAATATGTTAACCCAATTACGTTTGGTACAAGTGTGGGAACTGCAGATCCATCAGCAATAAGTACAGGATTACTAGAACCATCTGAGTCGCAAGAGTATAATTTTACGTAATAAGACGAATTGCTCGAATCACTTGCCTTTGCATAAAAATTAAAATCCCACGTTCCGGAAATGATAATTGTTGAGGTCAAAAAACTTGCAGGAGTTACAAACATCACGAAGGGGTCCGTTTGACTTCCAGCTGAGGTACGTGTTACCGTTGTTTGAATTCCTGCAAAGGTAGAGACTGAGGTTGTTCCTATAAGATTGAAATTATCTGACCCAGCCGCTCCAGTTGAGGTTCCACCTGCAGAATCAAGGAACAATAGAAGTCCACCTGAAACTCCATTAATACCAGCAGGACCCGTATTTCCTTGGGGTCCAGTAGCACCTGTAGGACCAGTTACACCAGTAGGACCTGTAGCTCCCGAAGGTCCTGTATTAGCCTGAGGTCCAGTGGCGCCCGTAGGTCCTGTAGCACCTGTAGGACCTGTTACACCAGTAGGACCAGTAGCACCTGTAGGACCTGTAACACCCGTAGGACCTGTAGCTCCTGATGGACCAGTATTCGCCTGAGGACCAGTGGCTCCCGTTGGGCCAGTGGCTCCGGTAGGACCAGTTACACCGGTAGGTCCCGTAGCTCCCGTAGGACCAGTTACTCCTGTAGGACCTGTAGCTCCCGAAGGACCGGTGTTAGCCTGAGGACCAGTGGCTCCCGTAGGACCTGTAGCGCCAGTTGGGCCGGTTACACCTGTAGGACCAGTAGCACCTGTAGGACCTGTAACGCCTGTAGGACCTGTAGCTCCTGATGGACCAGTATTCGCCTGAGGACCAGTGGCGCCAGTAGGACCGGTAGACCCTGTAGGACCTGTGATACCCTGAGGTCCCGTAGCTCCAGTAGGACCAGTAGCTCCTGTAGGTCCGGTAGCACCTGAAGGACCCGTATTTGCTTGAGGACCAGTGGCTCCAGTAGGACCAGTGGCTCCTGAAGGACCCGTATTCGCCTGAGGACCAGTAGCGCCAGTAGGTCCTGTAGCTCCCGTAGATCCAGTAGGTCCAGTATTTCCTTGCGGACCTGATACACCAGTGGGACCAGTAGCACCCGTTGGGCCTGTTGCACCAGTGGGACCAGTGGCTCCTGAAGGACCTGTGTTAGCCTGAGGACCTGTAGCTCCAGTAGGTCCTGTCACACCCGAAGGACCTGTGTTCGCCTGAGGACCAGTAGCGCCTGTAGGACCCGTAGCTCCCGTAGGTCCCGTAGCTCCCGAAGGACCAGTATTCGCCTGAGGACCAGTGGCTCCCGTTGGGCCAGTAGCACCCGTAGGTCCTGTAACTCCAGTAGGTCCCGTAGCTCCCGTAGGTCCTGTAACTCCAGTAGGTCCTGTTGCTCCCGAAGGACCAGTATTAGCCTGAGGTCCTGTAGCTCCCGTAGGACCAGTTACACCAGTAGGACCCGTGGATCCTGAAGGACCTGTGTTAGCCTGAGGACCCGTAGCTCCCGTAGGACCGGTAGCACCCGAAGGACCTGTATTCGCCTGAGGACCGGTAGCGCCGGTAGGACCCGTAGCTCCCGTAGGTCCGGTAGCTCCTGAAGGACCCGTATTAGCCTGAGGTCCAGTAGCTCCTGTAGGTCCGGTAGCACCAGTGGGACCTGTTACACCGGTAGGTCCCGTAGCTCCTGTAGGACCCGTTACACCAGTAGGACCCGTGGCGCCCGAAGGACCGGTATTTGCTTGAGGCCCAGTAGCTCCCGTAGGACCGGTAGAACCTGTAGGTCCTGTAACTCCAGTAGGTCCCGTAGCTCCTGTAGGACCCGTTACACCAGTGGGACCAGTAGCTCCTGAAGGACACGTATTAGCCTGAGGACCCGTAGCTCCCGTAGGACCGGTAGAACCTGTAGCACCTGTGATACCTTGAGGTCCAGTGGCTCCAGTAGGACCGGTAGCACCACTTGGTCCGGTAGCACCAGAAGGACCGGTATTTGCTTGAGGACCGGTAGCGCCAGTAGGGCCTGTGGCACCCGTCACTCCCGTTGGACCCGTGTTTCCTTGCGGCCCTGATACACCCGTAGGTCCCGTAGCACCAGTGGGACCTGTTACACCTGTAGGACCTGTAGCTCCAGTAGGACCCGTTACACCAGTTGGTCCAGTCGCGCCAGATGGACCCGTATTCGCTTGAGGACCTGTTGCACCGGTAGGACCGGTAGCTCCCGTAGGTCCCGTTACTCCCGTAGGTCCAGTGTTACCCTGAGGCCCGGTTACACCTGTAGGTCCTGTGGCACCCGTAGGACCCGTTACACCTGTAGGACCTGTAGCACCTGTGGGACCAGTTACACCGGTAGGACCCGTTGATCCAGTAGGTCCGGTAACACCAGTAGGACCCGTGGCACCTGTAGGTCCGGTTACACCCGTAGGTCCCGTAGCTCCCGAGGGACCGGTATTTGCCTGAGGACCTGTAGCTCCTGTAGGTCCTGTCACACCAGTAGGACCAGTAGCTCCTGAAGGACCGGTATTCGCCTGAGGACCGGTGGCTCCCGTAGGACCGGTAATACCCTGTGGACCCGTATTAGCCTGGGGACCAGTAGCACCAGTTGGTCCTGTAATACCCTGAGGCCCCGACAAGCCAGTAGATCCAGTTGATCCAGTATCTCCCTGAATACCCTGAGGACCGGTGGCTCCAGTAGGCCCTGTAGCTCCCGAAGGACCGGTGTTCGCCCGAGGACCAGTGGCACCTGTAGGACCGGTTAATCCTATAGGACCAGTCTCTCCTATAGGACCAGTACCACCGATGGAACCCGAGGCTCCTGTAACTCCCGTTGGTCCCACAACACCGGTAGGGCCTGTCGAACCAAAGGCTCCTGTTGGACCATTCATAAATACATAAGGAAGTGACCGCCATTCGGTAACTCCGTCACCAAATTTCAATCTATTCGTATCACTTTCGAGGCCGGGTTCTCCCTGCCTCAAAATTACGGGATGTGCAGCGATCCACTCTGCGGCCGTACCTCGCCGCAGCTGGAATTTTACTAGAGTAGTACTCATTTGTAATCTTAGCATAAATTTGTATTTGGATTTCCTCCATCTAACTTCTGGATGGCATTTAGACGACTATAGAGTATGTCCATCACATTAGATAAGGGATCAAGACCATCAAAAACATTCACTGTAGTTGTTCCTGGCCCTCCTCCGTCGTAGTAAGTATCAAAGGCTGGATCATCCATTCCCGGATATCCACCATCCAAGATGTTGTGATAATCATCAAAAGGATGTCCGCCCTCGTATACCTGAGTAGCACAGTTGACAGGTGGAGGTCCAACAAAGGGAGGAACATACACCTTATTATTGCAAATAGCACTTAGCATATAGGCTTCCACTACACCATTTGTGAAACCACTCGTGATATTTGATTCGTGAATGGGTTTATTGTAACCCGACCCACAACTGTGATTCGCCATAATCGCTGATCGCCTCATTCTTTCCGTGTGCATAGAGGCATCACCATGCTTAGAAACTATCACACGCTCCTTACCTGTCGATTGCGGAACTAAAAGACCTGGTAGTTCCGGAATTGAATGTATTTGTTCTTGTTTTGTTGCCTGTAGTCCAAACACTGCAAGCAGGCCTATCAAAAATGTGATTCCAATAGTATTTAAACCCATTGTTTAAAGAGTACTTTTTAGTTAATACGCTTGCGATTATATCCACAATTGGTACACGCTCCAATATCGGTGATAGTTATAGAGGCCGTGCAAGAACACAGCCTGGTCTGTGTATTCTGAATAGAAGTTGAGTTAACCTTAGCCTGTGACGGTAAGACATAATCTGCCGTCTGCGAGGCAACAAAATCGATCCAGTTGGAAGCCGTGCGCCGAATCTTCGAGGTACCTACGACATTAAAAACATTAATAGCGCCACTCTGGTTGTACATCATCTGAGCAGCAGGCGGTGAGGTAATATCCTTATTAGATCCTACCACCGAATTAGCCAGAGTAGTCTGATTGCTTACCGCATACGTACGCGACTGGCGTAGACGCTGAAGACGCACCCAATCACCAGCACTTAAACCACGAGTTCCCATTTGAGCATTTGCCATGGAAGTTCCACCACCGGCACTTGACGTCGTGGCCATTTATGAAACTACAGAGGTAAAAAAGCGGATTTGATTTGGTGGCATAAAAACCCCAAGTCGTATTAATCGTTGAGTATCTTCAAAGCACGGCGCATCAAAGATCTCATTCGTATCGGGATCTAAGATAACTAACATATTCTTAATCTTTACTCTTTGAAGCTTACGAGACTTACGAATCATGTTTCGTAAATAAAGCGTATCTTTCTCATCAGTTTTATAGCCCGGATGGTAAGCTAAGTCTTCGCTTGTGGACGTTGAATCGAACCGCATACACTGAATTACCGGTGTCTCTTTGGCGTGTAATTTACGATGAACCTCGCAATCAATAGCAGCCTGTTTCAGCAAGAGAGCGATGTTTTTAATGATACGACCTTTCTCGTACGCAACCTCATACAAGAACTCATCGCTGCTCATAAACGCATCACGAGGCTCATCACCCTCATACCGTTTGAGAACTATATCGTTTCTGCGAATAGGCACAATATTAGGTCCCTCGCCGGTGGTCATCTGTTCGGGAGTAAAGACACTCAAATACATCTTAACGGTAACCGTACGATCTTCGAGTGGAAGACGAGCATGAGAACAAATACGAATAGCGCGACCAATGACCTGATCAATACGGGCAGGATTCCAGTACGCTTCCATAATATAAACATTCCGTACGTTTGCAAGAGTAATACCCTCAGCACCGGCAGACGAGGCCATGAACACGCAAAGACGACGTTCTTTGATTGAAGTCTTTAAGTTTTCGGGAAAGGTATCGGAATACGACTCATTAAAAATTTGACGATAGAGTTCACGTTCCTCTTTGTCTGTTTTACTCGTACCTCCCAAGAACAAGGCATAGGCCGGAACACCGGGTTTCATTGATGGGTCTTCTTCCCAAATACCCTGCTTTTTAATTAGTTTATATCTCTGGAATCCGTTCTCATCTAAAATAGCCGAAAAAATACCCAACCCCTCAAAGGTACGGTATTGTGAATAAATGAACTGATTATTGTATTTCCCCTCCTCACCCATATTCTTTTTTACATCACGAATCATCTGAAGCATCTTAGGAGAAAAAACTGCTAAGGCTTCATCAGAAAAAAAACGTTTAGAATCAGCTCTTAATTTTTCTAGAATTTCAGGTTTGGTATCTTCTTTGTCCTCATCCCGACGATCTTCCCTAGAAGGTCTGAATTCTGATGGAACCGCGTAATTGCATAATAAACGAGAGGTCATGCGATACGATCCATAACTTTCATTAGCGTTTGCGGATACCTTACCACGCTTTGAATCACTCTGAATTTCCGCCCATCGGACTTCAAGATACTGAGTAAATTGTTGATCTGACATGGGAACCTTTATCAGAGTTTCATCTTCATGAAGGCGTTTAGGCAATAAACGTTCATCGGCACCCTTGAAATACGAAACTAAGCCCTGAATGCGTTTTTGGAACATAAGGGCATTCTTAATTTTCAGTCCATCGACGAAGGTGTTCATAAAATCTTCAAACTTAGAAGGAAGACACTCTAGTTTTTCAACCACAAACTTATCTTCATCAGGAAGTTCAGTTCCACCAAACTCATTTTCAAATTGACGTTTCCAACTAAACACCCATTTCTTAATATCTGGCTCTTGATCGAGATCCTTATTGTACTTTACGGCAATACGTTCGTTCTTCTCCGAATAAACCGTCTCAAAATGAGGAGGGTTACGAGTTAGCATAATAGTTCGTTTAATAGAGTTGTACTCGATCGTATCAACATCCTTTTGTTTGCGAAAGAAGGAGGTCATCATTCCTTCATCCCATGAGATAGCTGACTTTACTGGAATCGAAATACGTTCAATTGGACCACGCAATAAATTCATTAAATATGCGATTTCATTAGGACGATTCACGACTGGAGTTCCAGATAAGCAAACAACCTTACAATCTTTAGCATTATATATCATATCGTACATCTTCATCTTAATTTCACGTTCTTGCAGGACAGCGCCAATTAAGTTATGAGCTTCATCAATAATGACAACTGAATTATCAAACATATGAGGGGTTTCCGGAGGTAAGATCCTGTCCACGTTTACCGATGATATTCCATTGTAGTTAATGAACGTGAAACGCTGCTCTAGGATATCATCAATCTGTTTCTTGATCAGATTTTGATCATTGAAAGGTAAAGAACGAAAGTTGGGAGAGCGTCCTGAAATAGTTACATAAAACTTACCATTCATTTCTAAGAAGGTTTCAGAAATTCCCATCCCCTTAGCCTGTTCACGAGCTTTATCGGAAAGATTACGTGATTCCCAAAATTGTTCATACGCATAAATAGGATCACCACACTTACGAATTTCACCACGGTAATTATCTTGTAGTGAAGCCGGGAGTAAGACAAAGACCTTTTTCGTGTTTAAAAGTGATTCGGCTACGGCAATTGATGAGCATGTCTTACCGGATCCTAGACCATGGTACAATAATAAGCCACGGTACGGGGTCTCAATCAGCAGGTAATCCCGAACTAGTTTTTGGTAATGAAAGAGATCTTTAGAGCTCCTTGACATATCACCTTGGCGCTTACATAAGTCTTCCTCTGTATCGGCGGTATCTAGAGGGTCAACGTCTGCTTCATTGTATTTTTTGAAAATACGTACAATTGAATCTGAGAATGCCTTTCGGTTTGGCAAGGCATACATTCCTACTTATATTCTACCTTGTTTTTTGATGAAATAAATGTACGTTAGTAAAGAATAATGGAGGATACAATTCGTAAGCATCCTCGTCTTTGGATGATCGTGATGTATCTATTTTTAGTAGCGGGGTTCTTGTATATTAAACCCGGCGTAGCCTTTGGTAAGGAAGGTAGAATCCGTCCTTTTGGAACACAGCAGAAGGATGCTACAGTTTTCCCGGTTTGGTGGTGGATGTTTGCTTTTGCTGTTGTTTCTTACATGAGTGTGGTTTATACTCTAAATTACTCCTTAAGACGGTAATATAAGGTGTTGGGATCGAAGACCGTTTGAGTATCCATAAAATTTATAATTGATTTCTGATCATTGCGATTGAATTTTCCAAGTAAACGATAATTTGTTTCAAGAACATCTCCTTCTTTTGTTATCACGTCTTCTGAGGGACGCAAAACAAGTGGATGAATGGAAAGTTCGGGTACGGACTTTGTACCGGTCTTATCCTCGGCATACTTGAAAAAACGCCGAACGGTAACGTTCTTTGGTTTATCTAAATTCTTTTTCATTGTTCGACCATCTGAACGAACCACAGTTATCATTCCAACAACTTCAGGAAAATTTTTAATAACTGTATCGCTTAAACATGCATCATACTCATTTTGCTTTTTAGGAAGACAACCCTTACGTACAGTCGAACAACGTTTGATGAACATATTCTTACGAAACTTATCTGATCTAGAATATTTAGACGGATTTATTAAAGAAATCACCTTAATATCCTTATTCAAAATATAGACATACACATTCTCATCATAATCCTTTTCTAAATATTTCTCAAATGCAAGTTGAGCGGCAAACGGATTTGGATAAAAATACACATTAAAATTTGGTGTTAGACATCTCATACCGTTTTCCACAGGTACACCTCGCATATCATTCTCTTGATCTTTCAAGATTCGGAACATCAGTGTACCCTTTGGTATCGTAAGTAACGGAATCGTTGACTTCCGATACGGGATGGTCTCCATTATAATTTACAGAGCAAAGAATTGTTTAATATCTTTATCAAGCTTTAAAAGAGAAGATTCTGTTATAAGAGAAGGTATTTCAATATCAGCTGTGTCTTTTTTAAGCTTGTCAAACACCTTGTTTAATAATTCAAGATATTCGGGTTGAAGAGTATCATATGCCTTAAGATGAGACCTGAACGCATATAACCATTTTTTGTATTTCATATATATCATTAATCTCTCTCGCAAGTTAGCATCTTTTTTAGCCAAGGCATAGTTTTTATCAATAGAAGTCACATAATCTTTTAGGGGGGTCTTTTTTTGCGGAGTAAACAAAATAGCATAATCGTATAATTTTAAGTTCTTATCTATGTAATGTAAGATTATATTTGCGGTTGGTGGAGTATATGGAAGAGCACCCGTTCCATACATAAACATAAGTCCCTTATCTAATAATTCTTTATGATATAGATCCACCTCTTCAGAATATTCAATCATATCTATTTGATAATCAATATCCAAGCCGCGAAGGTCTCCTTTTCTTGTAATTCTCATCTTACCTTATTTCTTAGATTCCTTATTCTTCTCTTCAGCCTCCTGTTTCTGCTGAAGTTCAATCAGCAGCTTCTTCTTGAATTCAGCCATCTCGGCCACACTAGGCTGACATACATTCGTCTGGCTGGAATGAATCACCATGATAGTTGTAATCCATGTGCTGATCATGACAAGGTATCCAACCGGCATAGCAGGATTGAGTATCCCAAATTCATTTACGAAGGTAGATGAGAACGGCGATCGAATGAATTCAAAGGAAGATGATACAGCGTAAACTAGGGTTGGAAAAAAAGCCCATACTGCGCCTTCTTTGGCACTCTCACTTATATCGGTCTTTGAGCACTGAAGGTAGCTAGACAGCATGGATATAAAAATTCCAATGACATACAAGACAACAAACACAACAGCAGACCCTTTTGCAGTGGAAGCAAGGTCCATTCTATTACTTTCCCGCAAGAGTCTATAATTTTGCGATTATCCGTTCCATCTCTTCAATGAGACGTTTACGTTCAACATAATGAGGTCGTATTAGCTTCTTACATTCGGCAATAGTTTTCCATTCAACAGCAGAAATCTCTTTCTGTTGCATGGCGGTGAATTTCTGGGCTAGATTAATCTGAGCAGATGAGGTGAGCTTAGCAACATAATATATGTGTTTGTACTGAGTATTATTCGTTCCAGCAAAGGTTTCAGTTAAACATATTGGGGTCACGGTATATGCGCTTTCAGGTATGTTTGTTTCTTCATGAAACTCACGAATTCCACATTGAAGATCAGTTTCTCCTTTCATACGTCGTCCTTTCGGAATTCCCCATTCAGGTTCATCATAGGTTGAGGGTGTTTGTTCAACAAGTTTCTTGCGAGGTAAGGAATTGTACTTCTCTCTCGAAATTTCATACTCAATTGAGTGACAATCTTTTCCAACTCCCCATAAGCGTGTCCATAAGGAATCAAATTCTTCGGTAGCAATACGAGACTGCTCATCAATGGTCATATTCGATAAGAGTTTTTTGATGTAGAGAGTATCTAGTGAATTATATTTTCCACGAAGAAATTCGGTATACGACATACTATCCTTACGCCGGACCATAAGCAGACTTACAATAGCAGGATTAACGGGGAATACAAGTGGCTCAAACGGACCACGTAGGAGAATAATTCCACACGAGATTATAGGATCCTTACATGTTTTAAACACATGACCCTCTCTTCCACAATTGTTGCAGTACATTCTATTATCAATGGAGCATCCTGGGATTTTGTCCGTTTTTTACTAAGGCTTTGATACAAATGGGAGGGTCATCTTCTAAAGCACCGGCGGCTCCGGCCTTTATCCCAGATGTTACAAAGGCAACTTTCAGTGGAGATTATGTTCAAAGCCAGCTCGATAAGGCATCAGAAGCTGTAGCCAAGGCTACAAGTGATACAGTAGCCTTAGGTAGTAAGGTAACTACGTTGTCGTATGCCTTAAAGATAGTTGGTGTTTTGATAGTTCTGAGTCTTATTGCCTTTGGAATTTATTATATCATTTATATACGTTCAAAGCCTGCTTCGGATAGCAACAGTGGATCTCCAAATAATTTACTGATTCATTCATCGACCTATGGTACACGAGATACTACCAATGCCGTCGGAAGTTATGTAAAGATGGATACTCTTACGATCCCCAGCCCATTATCTAAGACCTTAGTTGGTTCTCCGTCGGACACGCTGGTCATAACCTATGAGTTCTCATCCGACTCAAGTAAGACTTACTCGGTGACCATCGCCGATGATACGAAGGATGTGGTTATTTCTCCGTCCAATAATCCCGGAACGATAGTTAATACTCAGTCTACAGCACCCGTATCCAAACCTAAGGCAACTCAGTCCTCTTTCTTTAGTGGACTATTTGGTGGTCTATCCACTGCTACGGGTAATCTGCTACCTTCTCCTTTAGATGCCACAACGTCAGCGGTTGTGCCGGCCAAGAACGCCCCGCTATCATCTCAGGATCAGGGAGCTTATGGAATGCAGTGGTGGATGTTCATTCGTGATTGGAATTACGGGTATGGCAAGGATAAGGAAGTTGTAGTTCGGACCGATGCAACTAATACAGCTATTGCCAATCCTCGTATAACTCTTCATCCCACGGATAATACGCTCAAGATATCGGTTTCCCTATTTCCTTCCTCATCGGACGGATCATCAAAGACCGAGCCGGCTCCCGCTGGTCATTCGGGATCTACAGATGATGTGTACGTCTGTGAGGTTCCCAACATTCCTCTACAGGACTGGTTCTCGGTATCCGTCACTGTTTTCGAGCGTAATCTGGATGTGTACATTGATGGCAAGCTTGTGAAGTCGTGTTTCTTACCTGGTGTACCCAAGCCGGCTGCTGGTAATATCACTCTAGCTGGCAATGGTGGATTTTCAGGAAATATGTGTAACTTTTATCACTATCCTCGGATGTTAACGCCTGGTGATGCCCTAACATTCTTTGGTGGTGGAACGAGTTGCAAGAGTATGACTGATCCATCGACCGCCAGCAAGGCGACGGGATACTCAGTAAAGTTTGATGTATTTGATCCGGTCGGCAAGAAGGTTCAGGAATACACGTTTTAAATTATTGATCTAACAATACTTAGACACATCGAAATAAAACTCTGACTCAGGAGACAGACACTGAATTCTCTTTCTACCTCTGTAAAAAATTAACGTTGACGTCTCTTCGTTGTTATACAAATAGACTTCATCGATGTCATCTACGTTCATATATATTTCGGCATTCCTCTTCATATGCTGATAAATATCACGAACAACTTCCTCGTTTACGGGTTGAGTCACCCGTTTTGAGGCTCTTTCAATAACTGTGTCTAAATGCGCATAGGTCATACCCAGGATAATAATATAACCAGCATCTTTTAGAGTCTTCATTAAGTCAATAATATTCTTACGATCACGACAGGTAGCATCTAACAAGAGCGAATACTTCTCATCAATTGTTCGTTTCACTAGATGTTTTAATAAGATCTGTCCTTTTTCATGACTTCCGGCTAAATAACGAAGTCTGTCGACGTTTAAGTACACATGAGTGGTTTTTAAACCAGCATCTTTTAAAAACTGAGAACGATTGGTCGTCTTGCCAGTTCCCGCTGCTCCACACGTAAATATAGCTTTCTTATGTTTAGCAGGTCGCCTTACGTTCCTAGTAATCTTGTAAAATATCTCTTCTTCCATTACAATGAAGAATTATATTCTTATCGGGCTTCTAGTTGTGGCAGCTATTTTTACGATGTATTCTATGCGTGATTCATTCACACTAGCTGGTCCTGGCCAAACAGTTATTCAGGGTTCTATCGTAGATGGAAAGTCCGGAGTTGATAGTAATGTTCAACTACCGGCATCTCTGAATCAGGATAAGGGATTAACATTCGCTTACTCGTGCTGGGTACGAATTGATAACTTTGCCTATCAGCCTGGAAAGCAGAAGGTCATATTCACCAAGGGTCCGGCTGATTTATCATTATCTTGTCCAGCCCTGCTCATTGACGGAAACACAAATTCGTTCTTAGTTAAGTTAGACACGTTTGGAGCAACCGAAATAGTTGCTATTCCAAACATCCCGGCAAAGAAATGGATGCATGTTGTCCTGGTGGTTGACCAGAAGGCTATGGATATTTACATAAACGGTATTCTTCATACTCATCATTCGATTGCTCAGCTACCTCGTCAAAATTCAGGGACGGTGCATACTGGAGTGGATAGTGGATTTGAGGGTAAATTAGCTGGTCTGACCTATTACAATTATTTCTTGAAGCCTACAGATATTCCGGCCTTAATGGGAACGAAGCCGCAAAATGATTCGGATCTTGGTCCTCTCCCTCCGTATTTTGATATTGGGTGGTGGATTGGTCGGTCTAAGACTTATGAATAGCCGATATACTTGCCTTAGCCGCGGCCGCTTGATCAGCCTGAGCCGACATGTTCGTATTCATATCATGAAACTCCTTAGCTAGAGCATCAATCTTATCATTTGTTTTCTTGAGTTCTTGCTTGATAGTCATGGGAGTATCGGTAAGGTGTTCCTCGACCAAGAACACACGGTTAAAAATCGTATAGAACACCCATAAGAACAGAACGGGCAATAGTAGCTGAAGGAAATTCTTTCTTCCCAACATTCTTACTTCTGTATAGACAAATGAGTTCTCAGAGTGCGAATACAAGCACCGTGGATACAGTTGCAACCGACGGATATGTTTCTAGTAACAAAGCACTAGGCCCCATTCCTCTGCGTGATAGTGCTGATTATACGCGTCAGATTCGCGAGCAGATCATTTATAATGAAAATAAGGCTAATAGCACAGTTCAGCCGGGTAATTCAGAGAACCCATTTCATGATTATGCAAACGGTTACCGTCTAAGCTACTTATACGGTAAGCTGAAATGTGGTAGTTGCTCGGGCGGGGCGTTCAATGCCAACGGCGCTTATCAAACAAATCCTACTAATGCTTACGGTGGTTCTTAAGCGTACGATGGAGCTCACTCTTTATCCGATTACGCTGGGTCTTATCTAAGGAGGTAGGTGTATAAGTAAAGAAATACTCTAAATATTCAGCCGACGACCGGTTCTTTGATAATTTCTCATATAACTCTGATTTCTCAACTCGCATATCAATAAGCGACTTCTGTTTTCCTATACAGGTGATTGGAGTCAGTAGCTTATAACGGCGATGATGAGATTTCTCATTTGCTAGTTCGACCAGATGTTGGGCTGCACATATGACCCGCTCTTCCGGAATATCTTCTAAGAAGTGTTCGGGAGCATATAGCATGGCTAAAAAGAACTGTAGTAGGGTCGGAATACTAGCCACAAGTAAGCCCTCGTTCGTCTTATGATAGCTGTGGCACGCAGTTGTTTCATACATTCGAACCAGCAAGAAACGCGTGCGCGAATCAAGGATATCTACATGGCTAGGTAAGAGCTCGCCATACGCCTCGTATTCCTTAATTTCAATCTTACCCTTTTTAGATAGGATGGACTCGAATCCCTTAACAAGCGTATCCTTTTTCTCGGGTGTCACCAGAAGATCAAGGGGTAGACGCCAATGACCCGACTGACCTGATTTACCCTGCATTTCAAAAGCATTAAATCCTAATAAAACTGCCTCATCTTTTACAAGTAGTTTTTCAATTAGACGCTTTGATTCATCTGAAAGAAATACCTCATCGATTTCTTCCTTTGAAGACGGACATTTCATAGGATAATGTTTGTTGAGAAGTTGTAGACGAGTATAGATTTTCTTCCAACGTTCAACGAATCCCTTGGGTCGCGATAATTCTAAATACACAGCCATTCGGAGATAGTTAGGAGGAACATAATGAATGTTGTTTTTTTCAATGCTGTTTTTCCACAAGGCATCAAAAATAGGCTTATCTAGGTGAGAAATATCGGCAATACCAATATAATCTGAAAAAACCTTAAAGGTACCCAAATGAACGCCAGGTTTCACTTCTACACTTACAAATCCAGCATTAGCTAGTTGGTCGGCGAGGTCGAGGGCATGTATTTGAGGCGTGGCACTAAAGAAATCGTAGTCCGGAATATCACGCTCAGTGTTATAAAACCGGTCTTCAGGGGGTAGTAAGTTATTTATTGCTGTACCGCCGTAGCACATCACCCGATGATTTTTGATGAATTGTTCTACAATAACGAGGGCTTTTCTCAGCATGGGATCACTAGCATTTTCCTTGTCTATTTGTTCTTGAGCTATTTGGGCAATCTCTTCGATCTCCATTATTTTCTCGTATGAAAATTGTATGCACTTTTTCTTTCTGGTATGAAGCAAGGAATGACAAAACGGAAGTCACGAGAGAACGCTCGTGATCGCAAGTGTTCCGAAGACCTGTCTGACGATGCGAACAAGCCTCCCTTTAAAAAGTCGAGGTATAACCTTCGCAGCAATAAGGACACGGACACTACCTGGGTAGAGGATGAAACCGTTGTGTCATCGACTACGCCCCCTCCTCCCGATAGCTCTGATGACGAGAAATCTCAGACGATTCAGTTTAGCATTCGCTTAGTGAATAAGAAAGTTAACGAACCGGAAGTTGATACTTTTCCGCTTCCTCGTGATACAGCATCAGACGTAATTGAGCCAACAACAACTAAGTCGGGATCTAAGAAAAAGTCAAAGACCGAACCGGTTCCCATGAAACTAACACGCCAGGAAGAAGACTATTATAACGCATTGCCTTCTGCCAAAAAGGAGAACCTGTTCGGCATTATGAAGCGTATTTCCACTATGTCTTTAGAAAACGGTATTGTGCCATACAAGTTTAGAATTCTAGAACTTCCAATTAATGATTTTATTAAAACGAGTGTGCTTAAGAAGATCACGACCTTAGAAGAGATGTCAACTGATATGGGTGAGGCTTATAAACTCCGCACCTGGGTTGATGGATTTTTACGTGTACCCTTTGGCAAGACTATACCGCTTCCTATTCAGTATCATGACAATCGGAAAAAGAGTGCCGACTTTCTAGTCAATGCTCGTAAGGATATGGACAAATCTGTTTATGCCATGACCCCAGCCAAGACTCAGATTCTTCAAATTATTGCTCAGTTACTTGTGAATCCTGATTCGGTTGGTAATGTTATTGCCTTACAGGGTCCAATGGGTGTGGGCAAGACTTCTTTTGCAAAGAATGCTATTGCAAAGGTGTTAAATCGCCCCTTTGAGTTCTTTTCCTTAGGTGGAGCATCTGATATTGCTACCTTTACTGGTCACTCGTATACGTATGAGGGTTCTATGTGGGGTCGGATTGTAGATTCCTTAATGAATTCTAAGTGTATGAACCCGGTTCTGTACTTTGATGAGGTTGATAAGGTTTCGACTACACCTCATGGTGATGAAATCATTAGTATGTTAATTCACCTAACCGACCGTTCTCAAAACACCCAGTTTCATGATCGGTATTTTTCGGGAATTGATTTCGATGTTTCGCATTGCCTATTTGTTTTTTCGTTTAACGATATCGAAAAAGTACATCCTATCTTACGAGATCGAATGACCATTATTAGTTGCGAGGGTTACAACGAGAAGGATAAAACCATCATCCTAAAAGACCATATCTGGCCTCAGATTACCGATCGGCTTCGGTTTAAGACTAATGAACTTACTATCGAAGATTCAGCTATTGCTTTTATGATTTCCGAATATTCAAAGGACAGTGAAAAAGGCGTTCGTGGTTTAATTCGCATAGTTGAAACTATGTTAACTCGTTTGAATATCCTCAGAGTGGCTAACGATAAGACCATGGAAGATTATGATTTTTATATGAAGACAGAATTCCCTCTCACGATAACTAAACCTATTGCACAAAAATTGTTAATCAATATAGATAAGAAAGAAAAAGAAATCTGGCGTAATATGTATACTTAAATCATCATATTCTTAAACTTACCAATACCTACAAATCCTACAAAGATATCCTTGTCAGTAACCTCATCGAGCTGATAAACTCGCTTGTTGGACTTGAAGACTCCGTACTTCACGCCCTCAAACTCGATCTCATGAAGGTCCTCATCATCATCATCTGAATCCACAAGAATCCACATACCTTCGGCCTTGGACCAGTAGTTGTTATCGCCAAGCGAAACAAGGGACTTCTTCATAGAATCAAACTGCTTCTGAGTAATAGTCCTTTGAAGCATATGGATTGAAGGATGTGTGCTATCGTCACATTGTGAATTCGGTGGCATTTCATAACCGATGAACGGAGACACAACGCCACCCGTAGTCTTCACATATTTTTCCTTAACAAAGTTAGTCACGTGATTCTCTAGCGATTCATACTCATACTCCTCGGCTGTCATCTCCTGATTAATGTACTTCTTGAACTTCTCGACGATCTTATCATCGATGTCCATATTCGCAAGAGCCTTGAGGCTCTTCACCAGAACCTGCTGAATCTTATCAGTCATGCGAGGAATGTTGAGCTTCTTCTTCTCCTTAATGTCCTTCACAGGCTCCTTCACAGGCTCCTTCACAGGCTCCTTCACAGGCTCCTCGACCTTTTTCTTAGTCTCCTTCTTGGGCTTGTCTACGACCTTGTCTTCGACTTTCTTCGTCTCCTTCTTAGGCTTCTCTACGACCTTATCTACATTCTTAACCTCTACCTCCTCTGCAGGAAGCTGGCTCTCAAGATAAATAATAGTCTCCTGAATGTGAACGATCTGCTCCTTCAGGTTAGCGATGAGAATCTTAACGGACGGCATTTTGACTGTTACATTAAAAAGGTAAGGAATTTTGGAATCCGTTTTCATGAAAAAATATTTATTGTTTTTTTCTTAGATCATTCTTAGTGAGCCGGGGCCGCCTTAGACTTGCGCGCCTTGGGCTTCTCCACGACCTTCTCCTCGACAGTCTCCTCGACACTGTCCTCGGCCTTCTCAGCCGCCGCAGAGGCCTTCTTCGCCTCCGCCTTCTTACGACGACCCTCCTGCATCTTCGCCAGGTGCTCAGCCGTGAGAACCCGCTTGGGCTTCTCAGGCTTGTCATCAGGAATCTCCACCTCAAAGTGGTCATCCTCCTCACAGTACTCCTTCACATAGTCCTCGAACTTCTTCTTGTCGAACTCGGGCAGGTTGTTCACAAAGGCCTTGAATGCCGTCTTGTGATACTTCATGCTACGCTCGCTAGTGTCGCGACCGTTGTCATCCATGTGCTTCTCCAGCATCTCCATGCGAGAAGGGCCCATGTTCGTCACGTGCGTCTTGGTAGACTCCATTTCTGTTGTTACGTTACTGTTTTTACGTTGTGATCTATATCTTAATTAAACTTTCTGAAATCCGTTTTTATGACTTACGTAAGTGCGTCATATATGAGTGTTTCAAATGCAAAATAAAGGTAATGGAACCGTGGTATCCCTTTGTAATCGGAACAATTATTTTTGCCTATATTCAGTCATTCAATCGAATTGCAAGAGTCTACTTTGAAAGTGGCAAAACATTAGAGTGGAGAGATTTCTTCACTGTAGTGTTACCAGTAAGTAACGGATGATGGGAGTGGGATTCGAACCCACGCGGATTTCTCCAGAGGATCTTAAGCCCTCCTCCTTAACCACTCGGACATCCCATCGTAGTGTATTCGTGTTCAATATGTAAACCACTATAAATTGAAACGTTTCTTAAAATCGGCAACGGAGGCTTCAAAGCTGGGCTTATTCCATAAGATCCATCGGCTTAAGGCCCCAGGCGTATCGGGTTGAGTCCAGTGCTCACCCATACCCGAGTGCCGACTCAGATACCGTTGTCTACGTGTCTTATTCTTATGTTTCGTATAGTCAGAATATCCTTTCTGGCCAAACGGTACAATCTTTTCTTTACCATCCTTCTCAAATACCGCATCCCATTTCTTTTCCTTCTTGTGGGATTTCCGTATAGTTTTTAGCTTCATTCTTTGTAATGGAGGAGTGGAATAAAAAAGTCCGCGATATTCTTGATGAAAGCAATTCAGTCTATCATACCCGCCAGTTTATCGAATATATGTTTCAAGACTTAGTTCCTCGAAACAAACGTCTTAAGATCAAGAACAAGGATAAGTTTAACCAGCGTCTTGGTCCTGAGTTTGAATTATGGTCTGAGGATCTTGAAGAGAAATTTCCGAACGTTGCCGTACGTGAGATTATAAGCATGGATGATTTTTGGAATCTAACGCTTGAAACCGCAAAGCGTGTTTAGGCGGTCTCAGGCTCAGCAACTGGCTCAGCCACTGGCTCAG
>Ga0136641_1000263_pt1 | contig 22367 bp, 15 predicted proteins | sample EliLak1302023Y_FD_115312 | JGI IMG/M metagenome (GOLD analysis project Ga0136641, IMG submission 115312) | Freshwater microbial communities from Elizabeth Lake, Yosemite National Park, California, USA - 13020-23Y | ecosystem: Environmental > Aquatic > Freshwater > Lake ...
ACAACATATCACACATCAACTGCTTCGTTTGATAATACCAAATGGGGTATTTTTGTTAACGGATTCCAATTTGAAAATAGTTGGGTCGGCGGAACAACATATCAACTTGGCGACATTGTAACATACGGTGGTTATGTTTATATTGCTAAACAAAATCATTCAACAAGCCAAACACCTAGTGTAACTAGTTCTGCATACTGGGACATATATACAACTGGTTTTAGTTATCAAGGTGACTGGACTAGTGCAGGAAATTATTATGTAGGTTCCATCGTACGCTTAGGTGGCTACACATATACTGCAATAGTAGACAACACAACTAGAACTCCAATAATAAACAGTACAATACTTACAACAAATTTTATTAACGTTGATTCCACAACCGGGTTGGTAGATAGTTTACCTATCACAGTAGCATCCAGTATTGGTGGATTATTGAACACAAGTACATATTATGTTATTGGAACAACTGTAGCAAACAACGTAGGCAACTTTACAGGTTGCTCAATCAGTAACGGATCATCCGGTTCAGGTACAACATTAACAATTAGTGCAGTGGCATCTGGCGCAAATCCAGCAATTGGTATGTTTGTTACTGGCCTTGGTGTAACAGCAGGAACATATATTGTTTCGGGTTCTGGATTATCATGGCAAGTCAATACTAGCCAATATACTGGCGCAACAACAATTAATATTACCGGTACTATCAATCAATTCAAAGTTAGCTCAACACCTGGATCTGCAACAGCGGTAGTACTATCTGCAACAGCAGGACAATCAGTTGTTGCTACAACAAATAATACTCCTCCATTCGCAACATTCTGGACAAGATTAAATCCTGGTATTCGATACAATGCCACTAACGGAACTTACACTGGTATCAGTGCAACTAACGTTTCTAGTTCAGGCTCTAGTGCAACATTTAACATAACTCGTAGTAATTCAGTTTACACAGTTACTATTAATAATGGTGGAACTGGATATGCTAACTCGGACACTCTTAAGATTGTAGGTACAAGTGTTGGCGGTCTGAGCCCAGCTAATGATATTTCTATCACTGTTACAAACGTAAGCGGTGGAGTAATTCAATCTGCCGGTATATCTACTACAGGTAACGCAGTGACTTGGACAACGGGCACGACCTATGTACTTGGCGATGCAGTTTATTTTGGCGCAAGTAGTTATATTTGTATAAGCGCACACATCGGTACAAGCGGCAACCGTCCTGATGCAGATACAACAGGCACATATTGGAATTTATTAGCGGCTGGCACTAACAGTGCAATATTAACCACGCAAGGCGACACCTACTATTACGGTGCTCTTGGCGCCACACGATTGCCAATCGGTACTGATGGACAAATACTTCGCGTGTCGGGTACAGCTCCTGCGTGGAGTTATTTTGGCATTCTTAATAACGTAGTATATGTTGCACCAAGCGGAACAGACAGTGTTGGTTTAGGACAAGGACTGTCCATGGACAAACCTTGGAAAACTGTGCGCTATGCGGCTAAACTAGTTGAAGATGGATATTTAAATCCTAATGCAACAAGTTTATTGGCAAGAAATAAACAATTTGTCATTAAAGAAGTCAGTAACTATGTATCATACACATATCAAGCCAGCATTACTGGTACAAGTGGCGGCGCATTATTGACCGGTAGCACCAGTGGTTTATATGTTGGCATGCCATTGACATTCACAGCACAAACTGGTAGTCTTACAATTACTGGTTCTGCTATCGTTTATTCTACAGTATACTATGTACAAGCAATCACAGCAAACACCAGTTTTACAGTAGCGGCCACATACGGCGGCACTGCGTTGACAGCGGCTGGTTCAGGAACTGCCACAGTAAAATATTACACAGCACTGGGAACAGAAATTGAACGTGATGCTGGTTATATTTTTGAAGGCGTTGTATTTGATCTAGGACACGGCGGCACATCAAAGAGTGTAACCAATGCCCGTGCTTATATCAACACAGCAGGTACTGGTTATATCAATACAGCCACACAAAGCCAAGCAACCACATTCATTGGTGCAGATAATTATTTGTCTACACTAATTGGAAACATCCTTGCACAAACAGCACCAACTGCAAATTATCAAACTTTAAATAGCGTTGCAAGTCCTGCTGTTCAAGTATTTGATTCTTTAATTACAGCAGAAACAGGAACTACTACAACATCACAAGCATTGGTTACTATAATAACTAACGCATTAACCGCAGGTGTAAGCTCAGGAATTCCAATTGCACAGCAACCACAAACAACTATCAGTGTTAAAACTGGTACTTACAATGAAGTATTGCCAATTGTAATTCCTTCATATTGTGCTATTGTAGGCGACGAATTACGCAGTACGGTTATCCAACCACAAACTGCCATTACTAATCTAGTCAATGATAAACCAAAATCAATTAACAGTTTAAATCGTGTCAAGGCATTATTAAGCAACTTGGTATCCAATACTGTTATTTCAAACAGTACAGGACATGCGTATGTGTTGGCCACAACAGCGGCCAGCAGTACTGGTGGTTTTAGTACCCTTACATTTGCAACTCAAACGTCTGCTCCATTTACAGTTGGACAAAAAATTACAGTTAGCGGAGTTACACCTAGCGGGTTTAATGGATCTAAAACAGTAACAGCTTGCACATTAACTAGTGTATCGTTCAGTGGTTCAACAGCTGGGCCACAAACAGTGGCTGGAATTGTTTCCAATCAAGACACAAGTTTGACAGCAGGCGACACTGGATCGCAGACAGCAGTCAACAGCGTGGTAACTAACGTTGGTATAATGCAAAACATTATAAACAATGGTGTTGCACAGGCTCCTGTATATTCATTTACTAACCCAACTGGTTATAACACAGCTTATTTGATTGGTTTTGGCGATGCTAAAGCACAGATTGTACAAAACTATCAGTTTATCAAAGACGAAATTTCAGCCTACTTCAACGTAAACTTCAGTTCAATTTGGTCAGCATTGGGTGCAAACGGTCAGGCCTTGTTTCAAACAGATGTGCAAAACATTTTAGATTCTTTGCAATATGATATGACATATGGTGGTAATACTCAGAGCCAAATCACCGGAAGCACCTATTATTCACTATTCCAATATGTTGGTACAGCACAAAAAGCCGCAACGGCAACTGTATACAAGAGATTGCAAACTGTGGTAATGCAACTATCTACAAAAACAGCAGTATCAGCCAGTGCTGGAAATGTGACCAGTCAAGTGACAGCAGGCACAGCAGGCAGTGCGGCCGCAGGTATATTTGCGGCACAGCGTGTGGGCGATGTTGTTTATTGGATCAACAATTCTGCAAGCAACACTACAACATTCAGCGCGGCTTCCACAGTTACAAATGGTGCTACCACAGTTACATTTACCAGCATTACTTCAGGAACACCCACACTGGGCGCACTGTTAACTGCCAATAATTCAATCACTGGGGCCAGCATTTTTCCAGCTGGAACATATTTGGTAAGTCAGGCTTCTGGTGTTTCTACAGTGGCTACCGGTAACTATTCAAGTGGTGGCGCTGTAACAGCACAGACGTTTGTGTTGGCCAGTGCTGTCAATGTGGCGGCCGGACAGCTAGTGGTTGGTACAGGCGTGCCAGCAGGTTCATATGTGATTTCATCCTACACTAGCGGTAATACAATTACACTGGTTGATTACTTGGGTGCTCCTGCATTCTTAACAACACAAGCCGCTGGCACATACAGTTTTTATACAGCCAATACAACTGGCACATACAACATCAGTACAACCAACACAGCAACCACTGGCACTTATGCGGTAACAGGTGCCAATGCAATTACTCCAGTGACCAGCGGAGCAATAAGTACCAGCAGTGCAGTTGGTTTGGCCTACAGTGCTATTGCGGCACGTCGTACAGAAATTCAAAACGACACAGTATCATGGGTACAGAAATTCTATCAAACATTGAATTTTACCACAGCAACTTGTTTTAGAGATGCAGGATTGATAGTAGATGCGTTAGCTTATGACGTTGGCCTGGGCACTAACTTTAACAGTATCATTGCAGGTAAGAGTTATTTGAGAGCAATTCCTTCAGCACAGTATGTTATTGCCAATCAGTTGGCGGCTGAAATTGGATCAATAAACTTTATTGGTTACAAAGTTAAAAACATTGCGGCCAATGGTTCAGTTATTACAGCTAGCGAAATCATTAATGATGCAGTAGCAAACATAACTGGTACTGCAACTACCACATTGAGTTCTGTTGCCAACAGTACAAATTTATTAACCGTTACAAGCACAGCTGGTATGGTAGTCGGACAGCCAATTGTGTTTACAGGAATAACAGCTTTCTCTACAACCACAGCAACAGCTACAACAACTAGCACAAACGTGGTAACACTATCTCAGTCTGTATCTACATTGGGTATTGCCAACAATCAGCAAGTTTACTTTACCGGTGCAGTATTTGGAACAGTGCTTGCTAATCAAATATATTATGTAGTTGGCGCTACTGGTAGTACTATTCAGTTGGCAACTACACTTGGTGGAAGTGCAATCGCATTGACAACTGCTAGCGGTACAATGAATGTGGTGATTAATAACTCATCCGGCGGTCTATGGAATAAAAATATATATTACGTTAACACAATTGCAAGCGGTACAACATTAACTGTTACAAGCAGTTATGGAAGCGGCACAGCATTTGCCATTACTAATACAACAGCTAGTATAAATGCTACTGCAACGTTTGGTGCAATTGTTCAAACCAATGGTACTATAACATACAACAACACATTAGGAACCGTACAAGGCGCAGAAATTCTTCGTGCAAACAAATCATTTCTTGCGTACGAAGCGGCCGCGTACACTAACCTAAGTTACGGCGGTGGCGCCAATGCAGTAACAGGCACAGCTCTTACCGGCAACGTAATTACAACTAGTGCCAATCACAACTTTATCGTTGGTGATCCAGTAATATTCACTGGCGCAACTACAATTACTGCTACTATCACTGCTACAACTATTTCAAGTGACGGCACCAGACCAAATCAACTTACTGTAAGTTCAACTACTGGATTTGTAGTTGGTATGAAAATTGTTCTTACTGGAACAGCTATTAGTAACTTAACGGCTGGCACATATTATGTAAAAACTATTCCAGATAGTACACATATTACAGTTAGTCAAGTTTATAATAGTACAACTTATTCTATTACATCAACACAATCTGGCTCAATGCCAGCAACGGTTGGCGGAATATTTGGCAATTTGGCATTGAATCAACAATACTATGTGTTGACAGTGCCAAGTACAACTTCATTTACAATTACGGCAGTACAAAATAGCAGTACACCGGTTACACTAGCAGATGCCGTTGGTTTGGCCACAGTGAGATATTCATATGATTTGGCAAAATGTATAAGAGATACCAATTCATTTATTGATGCAATTGTTTATGATTTACAATATCCAGGCAATTACAAAGCACGTAGAGCTGTTGAACTTTACTTGAACGCTGTTAATGGTTCAATCACATCAGACATGTTCCGTGTGCGTAATGGAACTGGTCTGCGAAACTGCACACTAAACGGATTGACTGGTACACTAACAGCCGCCAATCAGTATGGTACAAAACGTCCAACCGCAGGCGCTTTCGTTGCACTGGATCCAGGATTTGGCCCACAGGATACAAACGTATGGGTAGCCACACGTTCACACTACAGTCAAAACGTTACCATGTTTGGAACAGCATGTAGTGGTGCCAAGATTGATGCGGCACTGCATGCAGGCGGCAACAAGAGTATGGTTAAAAATGACTTTACAACCATTATCAGCGATGGTATCGGTGTATGGTGTACAGGATCTGGATCATTAACTGAATTAGTTTCGGTGTTCAACTACTATGGTTATGCAGGATACTTGGCAGAGCTAGGTGGACGTATGCGAGCTACCAACGGTAACAGCTCATATGGTACATATGGTTGTATCGCTGAAGGTACTGACACATACGAAACTCCAATCAACGCCACGTTGAACAACCGTTCATCACAAGCGCAAATCACCGCGGTGGTGACAGATTCACTCAATAAGATATTGCGTTACGAATTTGGTAATGCAGGACAAAACTATACCAATACCGTGCATACCACAAGTGGTTCAGGCTACGGTATCACTGTTATTGCTGACGAATTCCGTGATGCGGCTGTGTTTGAAACACGTTTAACAGACAATGGCGATGCTACATCTACATCAGTGGGTGGAACTGGTTATGTTTCAGTGGCCAACACTGCACAAACTAGCACCATTGGTCTAATAAACCTTGCGGCTACTGACAGTGCGCTAAGTGCGGCTTATGTGGGTATGCGTGTTCAACTTACTGGCGGTACAGGTGTTGGACAATATGCTAATATTTTAACATACAATAACGGTAGCAAACAGGCTCAAGTTTACAAAGACAGTTTTGCAACTTTAACAGTTACAGCTACAACAGCAGGCGGAAATAATTTATTAACTGTGGCCAGCACAGCAACTTTATATGTTGGCATGCCAATTTATTTAGATACAACATTTGGTGGTTTAACCGCTAACCAACTGTACTACGTGATTGCGGCCAACTTCTCAGCAACTCAATTTGCTGTAAGTTTACTATCAGGCGGAACTGCCGCGGCAACCACGTTGACCAGTGCTCAAACTGTCAAATTATATGCGGCTGGTTGGGATCATGTTGTTCCAGGAACAACAGTCAGCAACACTCCTGATTTGACAACAACTTACATTGTTGAACCACGTATCAGTTACACAGGTCCAGGCTACACTGCTACTGCAAGAACATTAAGTGCCACAGCAACATGGACAGCGGCCGCATATGGCGCTGGTAACTTTGTTGCAGTGTCAAGTGGCGGAACAGCAACCAGTTACAGCACTACTGGCACTTCATGGACAGCGGCTGGCGCACAACCTAGCAGTCAAACATGGAAAGACATTGTGTACGGCGGAGGCCAGGGCGCGGTAGCCGTGGCAGTTGTGGGCGGATTTGGCGGTTCAGGTGCAGTATTAACTGCTAACTTGGGAACTGCCGCCACAGCCCAACAAGTTGCCAGCGTAACCATTAACAACGGCGGTGTAGGTTATACGACTCCTCCAACTATCGTGTTTACCAGTGCCAGCGGATCGGGCGCACAGGCTATTTGTACAGTATTAAATGGTGCAATTGCCACTGTAACAATCAACATTCCAGGTTCTGGATACTTAACAGTACCAACAGTAACAGCGGCGGTTGACAGAGTTTCTAGCTATACGATGACTTCATGGGGCAAAACTTATTTGTCAACACCAACTGTTACTGTAAGCAATCCAGGCGGTATCAGTGCAACAGCATGGAGCTCGGGTGGTTCAGCAACTCAAGGCACATATTATTCTTACAATAATGCAGGTACAACCAACTTCTATCTATGCGGGGTAAGCGGAACATTTACTTCAAGTGGCCCAATACATACTACTGGAACAACAACCAACGGTACTGCAAGTTTGACATATTTTGGTACATTGGCAACAGGTACAGCAGTATTGACAAACGCAGGTGTAAGCAGTATCACACTAGTAAACACAGGTGTTGGTTATACAGCAGTTCCAACAGTTACTATCCTGGATAGCAACTCACGTTTCGTGGCAATTGCATTCGGAGCCCCAGTGAGTTCAGTGGTTACTCCAACTGCATTGACTACAACATGGGCGGCTGGTGCGGCTACTGGTAAAACAGATTTGGTATCTATTGCATACGGTAACGGTGTGTATATTGCAGTTGGTGGCACTACAAATACTGCAAGTGCTGTCTCAGCCACAGACCCAACAGGCACAGGTGCATGGATCGATCGTTCAAGTGCTATCACAGCTACGTCAACTGGTTTCTATAATGCAATTACTTTTGGTAATGGTTACTTTGTAGCAATCAACGGTGGCGGCGGCAACAAGACATCTACAGCACAAGCTAATCCAGGAGTATGGACAGCAGGCGGGAACTTGCCAGCAAGTACAACTTGGACTAGCGTGGCATTTGGTAACAACAGATTCGTTGCACTAGCAATTACAGGTTATGTTGCAGTATCGGTAGATAATGCCACTACATGGACAGCGGCTCCAAGCTCTGTAGGAACTACAACAAGTATTCTCAGCTCAAGCTTCACATGGAGCAAAATCAGTTATGGACAAGGTCTATTCATGGCCATAGCTTACGGTACCACAACGTGTGCTACCAGCCCAGACGGTATCAACTGGACAATTCAAGCAATGCCAAGCTCAAGTAACTGGCAAGGATTGACATTTGGTAATCCAAGTAACAAGCCAGTTTGGACGGCAGTAAGCAATACCAGCGGTACAATTGCCGCAAGTATCAGAACTGGCGCCCAGGCACTGGGTCGTATGAAAGTGGCTTCGGGTGTTGTAACAGAAATACGTTTAGTTGAACCTGGTTCAAACTATCCAAAAGGCAATGTTAGTGCCACAACAGTTACCACTAACTTGATTACAGTTGACGACACAACTAATTTAGTTGACAGTCAACCGGTTGAATTCATCGGTGTAACCGCAGGCGGACTAGCGTTGAATACAGTTTACTATGTGATTGGTGCAACTGTTACAAGTACACAGTTCAAAGTGAGTGCAACAGCGGGTTCAGCTACTCCAGTAACATTGTCAACACAAACAGTGACTGGCACATATCGTGCAGGTCCAATTGCAACACAAACTGATCCTAACAAAGTCAAGACAGCAACAATCCGTGTACGTGGCGGCGACGGCGCACTAGGCAATCCAAGTATTCCTGCTCGCGGTACTAATAATGCCACTGCTACTGCTCAAACTAGCGGTGACGGATACAGTGATTTGTATCAAGTCAGCAGTTTCGTTGCTGTAAGCAATTTGTACACCGTACCAACAGCTGGCGCCAACGTGCAGTTTGCCAGCATTGGTGGAACAAGTCAATGGTACAAACTGGTAAGTGTGACTATTACAGGCGGATTAGTTGGTAATTATCAAGCAACATTCCAAATTAATCCTGCATTAACAACAGCACTAGCTCCAGCACATGGTGATGCAATTACAACTCGTTTGAAATATAGTCAAGTACGTTTGACAGGACACGATTTCTTATACATTGGTGTTGGTAACTTCACAGCTACTAACTATCCTTACGTGGATCCTACCCAAGCAATCCAAGCCAATCAAACTAACAGTTCAGGCGGCGGTCGTGTGTTCTTTACAAGTACTGACCAAGACGGTAACTTCAACGTAGGTAACTTGTTTGGAGTTCAACAGGCAACTGGAACTGCTACATTGAACGCTAATGCGTTTAACTTGGCTGGACTACAAAGTTTGCAGTTGGGAGCAGTTACATTGGGTGTTGGATCAGCGGTTATTACTAGTTTTTCAACAGATCCATACTTTACAGCCAACAGCGACAGCGTTGTGCCAACACAAAAGGCCATCAAAGCGTATATTACTGCACAGATTGGCGGTGGATCAAGCTCATTGAATGTAAATACACTACAAGCTGGACAAGTATATCTTGCGAATAATACGATATCTAACTTCTATGGAACTCAAATTTTAGTAACTTCTAAGATGAATTTCGTGGGTGGTATCGACGGTGCGCCAGTAGCAATGGCATACTTCTTACAAAAATAATGGAGATTTAATATGGCAACAGGAAGATTAGGAACACAGGCCTTAACAACAGGTACTATCGCAATAGCAAGCGGTACACCAATATATACTGTGACAACAGGAAACTATGCAGTATTCAACGTTTCGTTTACGAATCAGAGCCCAACTGCATCGGTACAGATTAGATTGGCACTAGCCACTACTACTACTCCGGCAACTAGTGAATATCTAGAATATTTTACTACTATTGCACCAAACGGAGTATTTGAACGTACAGGTCTTGTGGCTCAAAGTGGTTTAAATGTTATGGTATCATCAAACGGCACAGCGGTCAGTGCCAACGTTTATGGCATTGAAACAAGTACAAGTTAATATTAAAGAGAGATAAAATATGGCACGTTATAATACCGTAGTATCGTCTACGTCAACAACGACAACAGCATCGATCTTGACGCCCGCCGCAGGATTGTTTACTAAGTTTACAGGGACTGGGCCTTACACTGTGACCATTGGTGATCCAGTACAGTATGCTGGTCAACAACAGGTATTTTATAACGGTACAGGCCAGGATATTTCAATAACATTTACACCAAGTGTTGGTGGGGTGTTTATTGGCCCAGCTTCAAGCGGCACAACTATCCAAGTAATTCCAACACTTACTAGTATAACACTATACAGTGATGGAACTAACTGGGTAACTGCGTTTGATGGTGGTGGTCCACTGGTGGCCACAACTGGTTCGTTCAACAACACAGTTTCGTTAACTGGTACATCTCAAACTTTTACAATTAATACAAACAAGTTTACAGTAGATCATGCTACTGGTAATACACTAGCGGCTGGTACGTTAACTGTAACTGGTCGTGTATTGTTTAACAGTACAGATAGCGTATTAATTCCAGTAGGTACTACTGCTCAACGTAACGGCTCACCAACAGCTGGTATGATGCGTTACAATTCAAGCAGAAACTATGTTGAAGTTTATAACTCTCAAGGTTGGCAATCAGTAGGTGCAAGTTCATGGAACTATGTGGATTTTGCCAACGCTGGCGGAAACGCAGTGGCTGGAGATTTTTGTTGGGTAAGTACAAGCAGTTCGGCTGTGACAATCACATTGCCATCAAGCCCACTTAAAGGTGATACAATTCGATTTGTTGACGTGGCCAGAACATTCAACGCTAGAAACTTAACTGTATCACGTAACGGTCAACCAATTCAAGGCGACGCGGCAGACTTAACAGTAAATACAAACGGTGCGGCATTTGATTTAATATATTATAATGTAACATACGGTTGGAGAATCTTCTCAATCTAAAAAGATTATTGGAAAATTATGGCAAATTATCAAGATTACAGACAAGTACCTTCGGACCAGATTGCATCCAGCTCTGTAACCCAGCAAAAATTAAGTATCGATGCTCGCCATTGCTTTTGTACACAATGGGTATACGGAAGCGCGGATCAGTGTGCAACCGGCTGTTGCTGTCAATGGCAAGTTCCTACTGGCGTACGTCGTGCATTCTTTGAAATATGGGGTGCAGGCGGTAATGGGCATGGGTATTGCGTTTGCGATCGTTGCCAACATATGAAAGGCGCCGGCGGTGGATTTTACAACAGCAAAATGATTTCCACATGCGATCAGTGGCAATATACCGCATGTGCAGGTGGAGTTTATCGTTGTTTAAGTATTGAATGTACTGCCTGTAACGGATGTACTAGTTATGTCAACGGGTGTAATTTGAGTAATTTCTGTGCGCCCGGTGGATACACCGGCGAAGCTGACGGAAACTGGGCCAACCCTTGTTTTAGTTATTGGAATTGCTGTTTGGGCCCAGTATCAAACGGCGGAGATTTTGGTATGGGTAACCATTCTGGTTCATGGTCAGGGCCATTCAACTGCCACTGCCACTGCGCATTTACAATGCCAACCGCCGCTCCATTTATGGCGGGCGAAGTAGAACAACACGGACAAGTGTGTTGGATGCGTTGCGGTTGCTGGACTAGCCCGTATGCTCATGGCGCACAAGGAGCATTTGCTTCATATTGCGGTACAGTTTGCTGTGGCCAAGGCGCCACGGGTGGCGCTGGCGTTGTTAAAATAACATATCAGTAAATAGGAATAATAAATGGCAACGTATTCAAGTTATAGAGTTTTAGATCCCGGCGAAATTGCTGACGGGGCATTGTGTGATGCAAACTTCAACGCCGACGCGGCCAAGAATTTTGGTGTACAATGGGTCTACGGAGACCCTGGTAACTGTACTCCAGGCTGTTGCTGTCTTTGGACAACTCCAAGCTATGTACAAACTGTAACATTTGAGGTATGGGGCGCTGGTGGTAATGGACACGGCGCATGTGTATGTGATCGTTGCCAACACTTCCAGGGTGCGGCAGGTGGTGGTTATACCACTAAAACTGTTACTACATGCCCAGGCTGGCAATACACAGTATGTGCCGGCGGCGTTTATCGTTGCAACAGTATTGAATGTAGTGCTTGTAACGGATGCACCAGTTATGTAAACGGATGTAACATAAGCGGTAACTTTTGTGCGTGTGGCGGAACTAGTGGAAATGCTGACTCAAATTGGAATACTTACTGTAATAGTTGCAGTAACTATTGCAGAAACGGTTTTGATAACGGCGCAGACTTTAATCTTGTACCACACACAGGCCCTTGGACCGGTGGAAACGTATTCTGCCATTGTCACAACCATGAAGAAATGCCAAACAGCGCACCAATCATTGGCACTACAGTTGTTGGACAACTACGTGAGTGCTGGATGCGTTGCGGTTGCTGGACTAGCCCATATGGGCACGGTGGCCAAGGAGCCATGAGTACATATTGCGGTACTGTATGTTGCGGTCAAGGGGCCACAGGCGGCTCCGGCTTAGTTAAAATAACCTACATGTAAACGGGAATAATAAATGGCAAGCTATACAAGTTATAAAGCAAACAGGGTCACAGCAGTAAATATTGATGCTGGTGCAATCACCAACGCACAACTGGCCCCGGGAGTACGTAATACATATTGTACATTTTGGGTATTTGGTGACCAAGGTCAATGTACAAACGGCTGTTGCTGTGGCTGGACTGTACCAGGAAATGTCAAGAGTGTAACATTTGAAGCATGGGGTGCAGGCGGAACTGGATCAGGTGCTTGTAGTTGCGATCGTTGCCAACACTATGTTGGAGCATCGGGCGGCATGACCAACAAAGTGGCTATTTGTAGCTGTGTTGGATGTGTATATACTATATGTGCGGCAGGCGTTTATCGTTGTTTAAGTATTGAATGTGCAGGCTGTTGCGGTTGTACCAGTTATGTAAACGGATACAATTTAAGCAATTACTGTGCTTGCGGCGGCGGCGCAGGATGTGCAACAGGCGACTGGACTGATAGTTGTTTCAGTTACATGGCTAGCTGTCAAAACAGCGGTACACCAGGCGGCAATTTTGCCAATTATACACACCAGGGTGCGTTTACAGGGTCTGGACCGTTCACATATCCGGGTGATGCATGCCACTGCTGGAAACGCATACAGCACACAACTGGCGCGGCCACTGGATTATCATCAGGACAACAATGGGTAAGTTTAGCAGAGTGCTGGATTCGTTGCGGATGCTGGCTTTCACCCTTGGGTGCAGGCGGAATGAATGCACAAACTACATATTGCGGACAATGTTGTGGCCAAGGTGGTACAGGCGGTTCCGGAGTTGTTAAAATAACTTACTTTTAAATAATAAATAAGACACAAGGAGATATACAAATGCCAATGGTTTCTGTAGAATATGAATATGCATTGCCCAATCAGTTTTATACTGATCACAGCTTTACGCAGGGTAAAAAACGTACAACAACTTATGATGGCCCTGATAAAATCTACTTAATCGTTGATCAAGTTACTGGCGAAGAAACACACGGCCCACTGACTGCTGAAGAAAAAGCAGACGGCCGTCCTGTTCCTTTGGGTAGCATGTATTACGAAGTAGATTGTATCGAAAATCCATTATTTTGCCAACTTCGTGGACACATTATTGACGAAGCTGAAGAGGATCACACTCATACAGTGATCCATCCGGATAGTCCTGCTATTCCAGGATACAAGCAATTGACTTACCAAGAGCCGTTGTTGCCTCGCAATATCTATGACAAATATTGTACAAAAGTAAATTTGGAAACTGGTGAACTCCATATTCCTGTATACACTCCACTTGAATCATTGTTTGGACATGCTATGAAGCAGGAAGTTACTTGGGATTATATTCGACGTAAACGTGCTATGGAACTTCAAAATTCTGACGTAAACGTTGGTGGTGATATTCCAATGAGCGTACAACAACCCTGGTTAGAATATAGACAACTATTACGAGATTTGCCAGAGGCATTGAAAGATATAGCACCAGCTCTTGTATTACGAATGTTTCCAAAACATCCGCACGAAGATCGTCCAAATGAAGGCGATCACGAACAAACACTTATCTAATAGGTTTGAATCAAAAAAGCACAATTTCGGTTGTGCTTTTTTTTTGGCTGTGCTATACTAACTATAAATATCTCACAATCTAAAAGGTAAAATTAATGTCACGATCTTCAGCGTTTTTTATTAACGGCGGTGCTGGTAGAGTAATATGCTCAATCCCAGCTTTTGAAAAATTTATAGAAGAATCGCCCGAAGATGACTTTATCATTGTGTGCGAAGGCGGTATGGATTTTTTTAAAGGCCACCCAACACTACATGCCCGTGCGTATGACGTAGGACATAAGGGATTATTCGAACATTTTGTCAAGGATAGAAATTGTGTCACTCCTGAGCCATATAGGGTATGGGAATATTATAATCAAAAATGTAGCCTAGCCCAGGCATTTGATATTATTATCAATAATAAAGGTGTAAGAAAACTTCCTGACCCAAAAATTTATATTAACAAATTGGAAATGGTTCAAGGCGCCAATGTGGTAGAAGAAATCAAACAAGTTACTGGCTTTGACAAGGTTATTGTGATTCAACCTTTTGGTCGTAGTGTTGAAACAGTTGGCGATTTTATTATTGACAATACTTCTCGCAGTTTTCAACTTAACAACGTTATCAGTATTATTGATATTCTTAAAAAAGAATATGGGGTAATTATCATGAGCGAGATTCCTTTAAAATTAACCGATAATGATGCTGGTAAATATCCAGTAGCACAGCCGCAAATACCCAATCTACGTGGTTGGACAGGTGTTATACAAGTAGCGGATCACTTTTTAGGATGCGATAGCGTGGGTCAACACATTGTCAAAGGTCTTGGCAAAACAGCCACTATAATCACAGGTAGCACATATCCCATTAATATTTCTTATCCCAACGATCCAGATTTTGATATTATAGATGTGGGCGAAGGCAAACGTGTGTATAGTCCTATCCGTGTGGCTATGGACGAAGAACGCGATCGTTTAAATGACGAGGCAATGGAATTATCCGACAAACAGATCAAAGAAGTGGTTGATACAATACGTAAGCGTCTAGGCAAATCATCCAAGACAACTAAAACTACCGAGGTTGAGCAGAAAAAAACTAAATTAATGCCTGGTACTAGTCCAGTGCCTACATATAACACAGGAAAATAATTATGAGTTTATGGATTGCAGGCGTAACACGCGGCCACAATGCAGGTGTATGTTTATTAAGGGACGGCGAAATTGTATTTTCAAGCGAAGAAGAACGTTTTAGTCGTCACAAATATGATGGCGGCCCATTTGCGGCCATGGTTAAAATTAAAGAATACACAGACAAATTAGATTACTTAGTAATTGCACATACACAAACATTAGAATCCAGTGCGGCCCGTGTGGATTTTACAGGCGACGATGTATATACAGGACTGGCACGTAAATTGGGTCTTATCGATCAAAGCCCAGGCATTGATATTTACAACCATCCGCAAGTAATCGATTATAGTGAGCAACACCACAAGTTACACGCTTCTATTGCTTTTTATCGTAGTGGTTTTAAAGAAGCGGTTGCAGTTATTGTAGACGGTGCCGGCACATTCTTAAAAATTAATTCATCTAATGGACCTGCAACAGCATGGGAATTAGAAAGTATTTTTGAATGTCGTTATCCAGCAGAATTCAAAACAATATATCGACATATCGGCGGCAATGGTCCATGGGTACAAGCCCATATTCCCGACATGGATTCATCCTCTATTAACGGCGAATACGGCACACACGAATGTATTATAGATGATACTGCGGGAATTACCAAAGCATATGAAGCAGTAACACGTTATTGCGGCTGGCAACCCATTGAAGCTGGCAAGACTATGGGATTATTTCCTTATGGAAAACCCAACGATAATATTCCTAAGTTATATTCGGATATCGACGGCAAAGCAAAATGGAAAACAACTGATAGAAACATAGTTGTACCAACATATCCTAACGGTGCTGTAATTAATGAAGGACGTTATGCTGAATTATCGACCCCAGACGGTTATAATAAAGATGTTACGTTACTACAAAACCGTAGAGATATGGCATACGCTGTACAAACACAAAGTCAGGATATGGTTGTTGATTTAATTCGCAAAGCTGTTGAAATGTCTGGACAAAATAATGTTGTTATTTGTGGCGGTTATGGATTAAATTGTGTTGCTAACTATCATTACTTAGACAAATTAAAAGATGACGGTATCAATTTATACGTGGAACCTATCTCTAGCGATGCAGGTACATGTATTGGCGCCGCACTAGCAATGCATTATCAGATTACTAAAGATAAAAAAGTGCGTTCATACGCAGAAAGTTTATATTTAGGCCCTAAGTATTGCTACAGCGATGAACAGATCCAAACAACTGCTAACAAATACGAAGCCGACAGTGTAGAAACTGTTAGCAAAGAAGATATTGTAGCATTATTACGTAAGAAAAATATTGTTGCTATGTTTCAAGGTGGAGCAGAAGCTGGCCCACGTGCGCTAGGTAACCGCAGTTTATTGTTTGATCCAACAAATCTTGATGGTAAAGACTTTGTTAATCGTATAAAACGTCGTGAATACTTCCGTCCATTCGCTGGAAGTATCTTGCACGAACACGCACACGAGTGGTTTGACATGCGCGGACTTGAACAAAGCCCGCACATGATGTATGCTATGAATTGTCAGCCAGGTGTTGCTGAAAAGATTCCTAGTATTATTCACGTAGATGGTACTTGTCGTATTCAAACAGTTAAACGTGAACAAAACGAACACTATTATGATTTAATTACTGAGTTTTACAAAGCCAGCGGAATGCCTATTTTGTTTAATACAAGTTTTAACCTCGGTGGTGAACCATTAGTTGAAACATTAGATGATGCATTACGCACACTTGCTAACAGTGATATCGAATACTTGTACTTGCCTGAGTATAGTAAATTAATTAAGGTAACAAATAATGGATAATAGCCTGTGGTTATTCGGCGATAGTTTTTCTGCACAGCCCAATGTTGAATGCGATTTCACAGTATGGCCTGAATTAATAGCTAGACATTTTAAATTACCTCATTACTGGAACTGGGCAAGAATGGGTTGTGCAAATGATTTTACTTTTAAGGAATTTACATCACGTATTCCTGAGATGAAAGAAGGCGATTTTGTAATCATTCAGCCAACAAGCCCGCATCGTCAATGGTTCTTTGAAGATCCCGAAGTAGGAAATTATCTAATTCAAGATCTCGGCAAATATATTACTGCCAATCAGAAGACGGCTGTTGATCAATATATCAAACATTTACAAAGCGATAAAATTGATCACCTTAGATACACACAATTCGGCCTAGCTTTAGAGCGTATTTGCTCAATGACACCGCACTTACGCATTTTAGTATTACCTGCGTTTTATTATATGCCAGGTGTAGTAGGTCATTTAAGTGCTATTTCAGATGGCGAGCATGCTGACTTGTCACGTGATGCTATTACCAAGTGGTACAAGGACAACAACGGCAATGATCCAAGAGTCATGCATTTGTCTAAACAGAATCATCCTATCTTAGCTAAAAAAATTATCGATTTTTACGAAACAGGTAAGAGTATTGATTTAACCACCGACTTTGAACAGAGATTTTTAAAATAATGTATAAAATTAAACCAGTAGATTCAGTAACTATTGTAGGCGGCGGCACTAGTGCTTGGATGACAGCGGCTATGCTATCGCATAAACTTCCGCATTTAAAAATTACAATTATAGATAAAGAACATGGCACACCTGTGGGTGTAGGCGAAGGAACATTACTTAGTTTTAATCATGTGATGCGAGAATGTGGCTTTCAACCCCAAGATTGGTTCTCTGCGGTCGATGCGACTTGCAAAGCTGGAATTATATTTCCCGGTTGGGGCGAAAATAATGCAGATGTTTGGCATCCGTTTTGGTTTGTTACTTTAGGTAGTGTACAAACCAGTTTATACGATGCGTGGTCACGTAATCAGGATTACGATTTTAAACGTTATGCTAACGGACTATACGAATCTGCTATTGAACACGATATGGTAGATATTACACAATTGAATAATCATGCCTTTCACATCGACGCAAGCAAATTAGTATTATTTTTCCAAAAAAAATTAAAAAATAGACACCAAATTACCAGTATTAAATCTGAAGTAGTTGACGTATTACGCGATAGCGACACCCACGAAGTAGCAGAACTGGTTCTTAAAAACGGACAACGTATTTCTGCAGATTTGTATGTGGATTGCACTGGGTTTAAAGCAATATTAAATCATGAGCCGGATCGTGTTGACCTAGACGGCAGACTATTTTGCGATACAGCAATAGCCGGGCATGTTCCTTACCGAGATATTGATAAAGAATTACACCCGTATGTTATTAGTGAGCAAGTAGAACACGGCTGGGTATGGAACATCCCTGTACAATCTCGTATCGGTTCAGGGTTGGTGTTTAATAGAACACAAACTAGTATCGAAGAAGCCAAAGATTTTTTTGTTAACTACTGGGACAATCGCATTAGTAAAGATAACTTAAAAGTGATTGACTGGACTCCATATTATAAAAATAATATATGGGAAAAGAATGTGGTCAGTATTGGACTTAGTGCTGGATTCATCGAGCCGTTGGAAAGTACTGGAGTTGCATTGATTATTATAGGTATTGAAAACATAATTAATTGCATAGCTAGTCACGCATATACAGACGGACAAGTACAATACTATAACAATACTATGAAAAATTATTTTGAAGATAGTATTGATTTTGTCAGCATGCATTATGCTAATCCTATACGTAAAGGCAAATTATGGGATTGGGTACGTGAAACATTTATTAAATCTTCAAGACAACATTTTTACGAAAATCAAATGTCAAGAACTGATAATATTAACTTGCCCGTTAACGGATTTGGCTATATGTTTGCTAGCCCTAATTGGATTTGTTGGTTAGTACAAATGGGATACAAACTAAGTCCGTCATACGCTAACGGATTATCAGATCAACAAACAAAACAAGAAATGTTATTGTGGTATGAGAGGTCTAAAAAGAACACACAGATTACCCATAAAGAATTTATAAGACAGAATAATTCTAAATCAGCGGAGCAGTAATGCAATTTAAATCATTAGAAGATGAAATTGAATTCTTTAGCCCAGTTGAAGAAATTAATGTAAAAATAGAACTTGCTGGAGATGAAAAAATTGTTATTATTGACAATTTTTATAAACATCCAGAAAAAGTACGTGACCTTGCATTAACTATTCCAGCATCAAGGGCCCCAACATTGTTGCATGCACTACCTGGCTCACGAGTAGAAGCCACTTATCACTTTGGACATTTTGGTAGTTTCCTTCTTGAGATTATTAATAAGGTTTATACGGAAGATACTGCATTGATAGACAATAAACTAATACAAGATTGTTTGGATCATGCAACATTCTTAGTAAATGTACAAACCAGTACCGAAGCACTTAGTAAAGTTCGTACTCCGCATCTCGATAATATGTTAGATGCTAGATATGCCATTGGCATTTATTTAAATACACCCGAAGAATGTGGCGGCGGCACAGCATTTTATAAATTCAAAGGAAAAAAAACTGTGGATTTGATGAATACTATAGATCCAGATTTACGTGCGTATGATCATTATGTTTTAGAATCTGATAATCTATGGGAAAAACTTTATCTAGCAGAAATGAAATTTAATAGATTAGTAATGTACAAACAAAATATATTGCATACTCCCTATATTCCTGCGGATAAATTTACAGAAGATAATCCTAGACTGGTACAGATGTTTTTTATATGAATATAAACGCTATTATTGTAGATAATTTTTTAGATAAACCGGATTTGGTACGCAATTCGGTTCTAAGTCTGCCGTTTGAAGCACAGGGTCCGTATCCCGGATTTCGAAGCGACCGTGCAGATAAAGAATACGAAGCATACATACAGTCTAAATTTGAAAAGATTTTGAATTGTAAAATTAAAGAATTTGTTCAGGATAGTTTCAGATTTCAGCTTTGTACAGACAATGTTGAATCTTGGGTACATAAAGACGAAACAGATTTCGCGGCAGTACTGTACCTTACTCCCAATGCGCCGCCTCAATCCGGAACTGGCATTTATACTGACACTGGAAAAAGTTTTGAATTAGTAACTGCTATTGGTAATGTTTATAATCGTCTTGCAATTTATGACGGACAAATATTACACAGAAGTATGTTACCTGGATTTGGAACTGATAAAGATACTGGAAGATTGACCCAGGTTTTCTTTTTTAATGTAGAAAAAAACAATGAGTAGAAAATTATTCATAGGTTGCAGTCATACTATGGGTTACATTGATCCCGATGACAATCCTAATTACTCAGGCACCGGTATTCCACGCGAGGTATTGATATGGCAAGAAAACAATTATGCAGAAATATATGCAGAAACAAATAAAAATCAAACTGTAATTATGGCCAGCGCCGGATGCGGAATCAGAGAATATGTAAACTTTCTAGCACAAGCATTTAAAATGTACAATGACATAGATGAAGTATTCATTCAATCAACATACTGGGGAAGATTTGCATTAGCGATCAATCCAGACCTGGATGAAAAATCTACATTTCCTTTAGATTTTTTCTTATCAACCGATCGTAAAACAGAGTTAATAGATAGATACAGCTTGGGAATGGTGCAAAAAAACAAATACATGACTGCGTATACCAGTCCAAAATTGGCAGATTACACACGTAATCCGTACATGCGCAATACTAGCCCATCACAACAGCCTAATATTAATCAATCATCGTTTATGTATATCAACATGTGGCATTATTTACAAACGCATTTAGAACAACAGGATTATTTCAAAGATATTTTTATGTGTGATGCATTGTGTACAGCAAACAAAGCAAAAATGTACCTATGGAATTTTAATAAAAGACAATATATACCTAAAGAAACTGATTCTTTTTATTCTCAACTTCAATCAACAACAATTACCGATATGGATGCAATTAGCTATGTGTCTCAATTTACAGAAAAGAATTTAGAAGTAGAAAAAACAGATAGCGAACATTATTCTGTTTACGTACACAACCTTGTGGCAACGCATTATATTCCATATCTTCGGAGTCTAGCATGAGTGTGGATAAATTTAAAGTTCCAAAAAATCTTTTAATTAGGACAAAATGTGTTATTGGGTTGGAACGTGATGGAGTTATTAATCAGCCATTACAACCTGCTGTAACCCGCCCTGAGCAATTTAATACTATTCCCGGCAGTGTAGAAGCTGTGGCCAAATTACGACATCTGGGTTACAAAATTGTAGTTATAACCAGTCAAAGCGGAATAGACCGTGGTCATATGACTATACAAGATGTAGAAAATATACACACTCATATGCTAGATTTGTTTGGAAAAGCTGGGTGTCCAAGTATAGACGGAATTTACTATTCTAGCGGTGCTACAAAACAAGACCCCTTTGTTAAACCCAATACCGGCATGTTTAAGAGATGCGAGGAATACGATAAGGCTATCAAATTTAACGAGGGATTTTATGTAGGACACACTATTGCAGACTTAAAAGCGGCTATAAAAATCGGCGCTCGCCCAGTTTTAGTACGCACAGGGCAAGGCGCCGAAACTGAAAAAGAGCTAAATAAATATGCGTACAAGGATATCAAGGAAAGAACTTATATCTTTGACGATTTAGCTGATTTTACAGCTAACTTAGAATAGTAACAGGAGATAAAATATGCCATTTGCTTTAAAACGTCCAACAGCAAATCCTAAAGTCAAGGAATGGAAACATCACGATCCAGATGGTGACGGCTACGTAGAGATTATTAAATATAAGACTCGCGAAATTGCTGAAAAAGCGGCTGTCAAGTGGGGTTCACCTCACGGTGGTACAGTAGAGGTACTCGAAGTGCCTTGGTCACCAACATTAGATTTTGATTATCCAGATTATGACGAGCATTATACGCATCCGTCGGAAAATTAATTCTTACATTTTTTAAAAATCGCCTCAGTGGGGCGATTTTTTTTGACCGTGTTTAAAATAGTGATATATACAACATGGCATACTTCCAACATCAAACAATCAGTGACTGGGCTACACATTTTTATGTGGGGCAAGTTGAGAATCATGAAACGATTGCACAAACAATGGCTCCTTACATAGCCGACGACAGCTACTTCACAGAACCGTGGATTTATTCAAAATGTAAATCTACCTGCCAAAGT
>Ga0136641_1000264_pt1 | contig 22312 bp, 19 predicted proteins | sample EliLak1302023Y_FD_115312 | JGI IMG/M metagenome (GOLD analysis project Ga0136641, IMG submission 115312) | Freshwater microbial communities from Elizabeth Lake, Yosemite National Park, California, USA - 13020-23Y | ecosystem: Environmental > Aquatic > Freshwater > Lake ...
CTGGTGATGCAGGCCAAAGTCGCCGGCCGAAAAATAATAATGATTTTCTTGGATTCTGCCGGCAAACTCAGCCGTATCGGGGATGCGGAGCGGGTGCGTCGGTGGGTGGAATCAGCGCCCATGGTCAATGCCCGTGTATCCCCGGTTGCGGCACTTGAATTGTCTGGTACACGAAGCAGGCAGTAATGCCTAGCCTCGGGTCGCTTCTTTTTCCCATGCGCCAAGCCAGGCGGCCGGCTGCTTAGCTATCGCTAAAACCCAGGGTTCTCGAGATTTCCTTTGCGGTTTCTTTAAGGCGTGGCATCCAGCTGTCTTCCATACGGCTGGAGGGTGACGATATCGACAAACCGGCAATGAGTTTGTTCTGGTCGTCGTACACGCCCGCTGCCATGCAGCGTACCCCTAACTCTAACTCTTCGTTATCACTGGCTTGGCCATATTGGCGCACGCGCGATAACTCGCGTTCTAAGGTAGCCAGGTCAGTGATGCTGTTTTTGGTGTGTCCCTGCAGTCCGGTTCGGGTCGCATAGGCACGTATGCGCTGTGGGTCGTCCGCAGCTAGGAATAGCTTTCCCACCGAGGTGAGATGCAGGGGTGCCCTCCCACCGATGGCGCGCACTACCTGCATGCCGGAGCGCTCACTGTAGGCGCGCTCCACATAAATAATTTCATCCCCTTGTCGCATACTGAGGTTGACCGGTTGCTGGGTCAGTTTATGTAACTCGCGCATCGGCGCAATCGCTGCATCGCGCACATTGAGGCGACCTTTGACCAGGTTACCCAATTCAAGCAAGCGCATACCCAGGCGGTAGCTGCCCGGTTGCGGGCGGTCTGCAAAACGGCCCAGCACCAGGTCGTTCAAGATGCGATGTGCGGTGGAGGGGTGCAATCCCGCTTTGTCACTAATGTCTTTGAGTGTCATCGCATCTTCGCGCGATGCAAGTACGTCGATCAGCGTAAACATGCGTTCTATCACTTGTACCGAAGGCGCCGCGGGGCTGTTGGAGTCTTGTTTGGTCATATGCAGCTGTGGTGAACGCCTGATTTTGCGCTATAGAAACCGCCGGCTCACCATTAACGCGAATTTAATAAATTTAAATTCGCGTCCCTCGGCAAAGACGCACTGTCTTGCCAGTGACCATCCACCAAAATCTGCGAGGGTGCGAAGCGCATTTTGTAGTTCATTTTTTGGCTTTGGGCGATCCAGTAGCCCAAATAGAGGTAAGACAAACCGAGTGCCTTGGCCTGTTGCAATTGCCACAACACGTTGTAAGTTCCAAAGCCGGCGTCGGCCTGCGGTTCGTAGAAGGTGTAAACCGCCGAAATTCCGTCGTCCAGCACATCCAAGATGGACACCATTTTGAGTGTGCCGGCGCTTTGGGCCTCTCCTGGCTCTCGGAATTCGACCAAACGCGAATTGACCCGGCTTTGTAACAAAAACTGCGTGTACTGGCTGACGCTGTCTTCCTCCATGCCGCCGCCGGCATGGCGTTGATGCTGGTAGCGCAAATACAGCTCGTAGTGCTCTTGGGAAAAGCCTAGGCTTTGCACCCGCACTTGCAGATTACCGTGTTGTCTCAGCGCGCGCCTTTGGCTGCGACTAGGGGAAAACCGTGCCACCGGCACGCGCAGCGGTATGCAGGCTTGGCACCCGTCGCAGTACGGTCGGTAAGTGAACATTCCACTGCGCCGAAAGCCACTTTCCACTAGGCCGGAGTAGGTTGTATTGTCAATTAGGTGGCTAGGCGTGGCCACTTGGGAGCGCGCCTGGCGAGCATCCAGGTAGCTGCACTCATACGGCGCGGTGGAATAAAACTGCAGGGTCTTTAGCGGCAGATCGTGAAGCTTGGTCATGGCGGCTTGTCAATGGGCTGGCTGCAAATGCGTCCAGCTGTCGGCGGCAAATTCCCAGGGAACGGGGGTTTGTGCCCTGGCCGCTTGCATGGTAGCAAGGAATTGCGCGCGCTGCACCGGGCGCGCGCCTAAGCGCGACAGGTGGGCGGTGACTTGCTGGCAGTCCAGTTGCGGAACCTCGTTGGCGCGACAATGGGCAATTAAGGCGGAAAGCGCAATTTTCGAACCATCGCGCACCTTGGTGAACATGGACTCCCCATACACGGCCCGCCCCATCGCCACAAAATACAGGCCAGCGACCATTTCGCCATCGATCCAGGTTTCCACGCTATGGGCATAGCCTGCGTGGTGAAAGTCGATATAGGCCTCGACCATGGCCGGCACAATCCAGGTGCCGTTTTGTCCTTGACGCGGCGCTTGTGCGCACTCGCGTATCACCCCCGCAAAATCGCTGCTCATGCGGATCTCGCAACGCGCATCCTGCTGAAAACGGCGCAAGGTTTTTTTCAGCGAATCATGGACTCGGAATGCGCCCGTTGTTAGCACCATGCGCGGGTCGGGGCTCCACCAAAGCGTGGGCTGGGTTCCATTAAACCAGGGGAACACTCCACGCGCATACGCATCGCGCAAGGTTTCCACGTCCAGTGCACCACCGGCAGCGAGCAAGCCCGGCGCATCACTCTCAGGCCCCCACGCCCTACTGAGCGGAGGAAACGGATCCCCCGGAAGCATCCAAGTCAGGTCGGGCGTACTCATCGGTGTCCTGTCCCATCCGTGTGCTGTGGCTGCATAGCGACATGCCGATGACCCTGGAGGTTAGAATAGAGGGGTCGGGGCGTAGCGCAGCCTGGTAGCGCATCTGGTTTGGGACCAGAGGGTCGAAGGTTCGAATCCTTTCGCCCCGACCAATATTCTTGCCAAAGCATTGCCTTTGGCTTTTTCATTTGCGCTGCATGCGCGTATTGCTGTCCGTAGCTCAGTTGGATAGAGCAACAGCCTTCTAAGCTGTAGGTCACAGGTTCGATTCCTGTCGGACAGGCCACTTTCATAGGCCTCATCTTAGGGTAAAAGCAAGGCTCGGGCGCGAGGGTTTGGCCCTGCGCCCAGGAAATCGTCAAGCGCGTGGTCCAGCAAAGCGGGGTCGCCCGTGCTCCAGTAAAGCGTGGTAGCAGATAGGGCGTTTTGTTCGGTCTCCACGCTTGCGGGCCGCAACAAGCCGGCTGCTTCTAGCACTTGGCGCGTGCGCCGAGCGACCGGCGGCCCCGCCTCTAACAGCTTCACTTGCGGCCCCCACATAGGTCCCAAGATAGCGGTAATCAGCGCGTAATGGGTGCAGCCCAGCACCACGGTGTCAATGTGCGCACCGCCGCCCGGGTTTTCCCTTAATGCCTGTACGTAGCGCTGGCATAAGGAGGCGATAGCCTGGCGATCCGCTTGCTCAATAGCCGCTGCCAATCCGTCACAGGCTTGCAATACAAATCGGACGGAAGGCGCTTGCAAGCTAAGCAATGCTTGAAACTTATCGCTGGCCAGCGTGCTGCGAGTGGCCATGACTGCCACCACGCCGCTGCTACTTTGCGCCGCCCCAGGTTTAAGCGCCGGTTCAATGCCGATAATGGACAGCATCGGGTAGCGCGCCCGCAGACTAGCTACGGCCGCCGCCGTGGCGGTGTTGCAGGCCAGCACCAGCGCCTTGGCCTGGTGGGTGGTGCAAAGGTAATCGGCCAGCGACTGTGAGCGCTTAAGCACATGTGTCGTATCGCGCTCGCCATACGGGGCATAGCCGGCATCGCCGATGTAAACGAATTGCTCGAGCGGCAATTCCTGTCGCAGCGCAGCGAGCACGCTCAAGCCGCCAATGCCGCTGTCAAATACCCCGATCGGACCGGTGGCGGCTCGAGGGCTAAGCATCAGACCTCATGCCGCTTGCACGGCAATGGTTTTGAATTCGCCACTGGCGATTTTTTGTTGCCAATGTGCTGGGCCCGTGATGTGGGCGCTGGTGCCGCCGGCATCCACGGCCACGGTAACGGGCATGTCCACCACGTCAAACTCGTAAATCGCTTCCATGCCCAAGTCGGCAAAGGCCAGGACTTTGGCGTGCTTTATCGCTTTGCTGACCAAGTAAGCCGCACCGCCGACCGCCATCAGGTAGGCGCTTTGGTGCTTCTTAATGGCCTCAATGGCTACCGGGCCGCGTTCGGCTTTACCCACCATGGCAATCAGGCCGGTTTGTGCCAGCATCATCTCGGTAAAGCCATCCATTCGCGTCGCGGTCGTCGGGCCGGCCGGCCCTACGGCTTCACCCTTCACCGGATCAACGGGGCCCACGTAATAAATGACCCGATTGCTAAAGTCCACCGGCAAGGTCTCGCCCTTGGTTAGCATGTCTTGGATGCGCTTGTGCGCCGCATCGCGCCCGGTCAGCATTTTTCCATTGAGCAATAGCGTTTGGCCGGGCTTCCAGGCCGCCACTTGCGCCGGCGTCAGGGTATTGAGGTCTACCCGAGTGCTTTTCACATAGTCGGGTTTCCAGTCCACCGCAGGCCACAAGTCCAGCGACGGCGGCGTCAGGTAGGCCGGTCCGCTGCCATCGAGCACAAAATGCGCATGGCGCGTGGCCGCGCAATTGGGGATCATGGCCACCGGCTTACTGGCCGCGTGTGTCGGATAGAGCTTGATTTTGACGTCCAGCACCGTAGTCAGACCACCCAGACCTTGGGCGCCAATGCCCAGCGCATTGACCTTGTCGTAGAGTTCAAGACGTAGCTCCTCGGTTTGGGTGAGGGCTTGCCCCGCCGATGATTTGGTCTGCAAGGCGTACATGTCGATGTCGTCCATCAGGCTCTCTTTAGCCATCAGCATGGCTTTTTCGGCAGTGCCGCCGATCCCTATGCCCAGCATGCCCGGCGGGCACCAACCTGCGCCCATGGTGGGCACGGTTTTGAGTACCCAGTCCACCACGGAATCACCGGGGTTGAGCATCACCAGCTTGCTTTTGTTTTCCGAGCCGCCACCCTTGGCCGCGACTGTGACTTCCACGGTATTGCCGGGCACCAGTTCGGTAAAGATCACAGCGGGCGTGTTGTCTTTGGTATTTTTACGCGCAAATTGCGGGTCGGCGACCACGCTGGCGCGCAGGGTGTTGTCCGGGTGCAAATAGCCTTGGCGCACGCCCTGGTTGACGGCGTCTTCCACAGAGCCGCTGAAGCCGGTAAAGCGCACGTCCATCCCCACTTTGAGGAAGACATTGACGATTCCGGTGTCTTGGCATATGGGGCGGTGACCGGTCGCGCTCATTTTGCTATTGGTCAGTATTTGGGCAATCGCGTCTTTGGCTGCAGGGCTTTGCTCGCGCTCATAGGCACGTGCCAAATGAGCGATGTAATCGGCTGGGTGGTAGTAGCTGATGTACTGCAGGGCGGCGGCGACCGATTCCACCAGGTCGTTTTGGGTAATTAGAGTCATATGAGGGGCCCGGGATGGAGGCCCTGAGTTTAGCCTCTGGCGTGAAGAGGGTAGCGATGTGCACAGCTTGCCGGGGCGCAGATTTGGCGTCAAAATCTAGGGCGTTTGCGGCCCAAGTCAGTGCAATGTAAGTGCCAACGGAGAAGATTGCCGCAGCATTTCGAATACAACAAGGAGATAGGTTCTATGAGTTCGTCGACATCCGCTATCGAGTCCGTACTGGTTGAAAACCGGGTTTTTCACCCCAGTGAGGCGAGTCAAAAAGGCGCCCGCATTGCCGGTATGCCGGCTTACCAGGCCCTGTGTGATGCGGCGGAGAAAGACTACCAGGGTTTCTGGGCCCAACTGGCGCGGGATAACCTGAGCTGGTCCAAGCCGTTCAATCGCGTGCTTGATGAGTCCCATGCGCCGTTTTATCAATGGTTTGATGACGGCGAACTCAATGCCTCGGCCAATTGCCTGGACCGCCACATGGGCACGTCGGTAGAAAACAAAACCGCGGTGATTTTCGAAGCGGACGACGGCACGGTCACCAAAACGACGTACAAAGAACTGCTGGCGCGGGTCAGCCAGTTTGCCAATGCGCTGATAGCCTCGGGTATCCAAAAAGGCGATCGCGTATTGGTCTATATGCCCATGACGCTGGAGGGCGTAATTGCTATGCAAGCCTGCGCGCGCATCGGCGCTACCCACAGTGTTGTCTTTGGCGGTTTTTCCGCCAAAGCCCTGCAAGAACGCATCATCGACGCGGGCGCTGTCGCCGTCATCACCGCAAACTACCAAATGCGCGGCGGTAAGGAGCTGCCGCTCAAGGCGATTGTCGACGAAGGCCTGGCCATGGGCGGCTGCGAGTCGATCAAAACCGTGTTCGTTTATCAGCGCACCGCCACGGCTTGCAATATGGTTGCGGGCCGCGACAAAACTTTTACTGACGCATTGGCGGGTCAAAGCAGCGTTTGCGCCCCCGTGGCCGTGGGTGCTGAGCATCCACTGTTTATCTTGTATACCTCTGGCTCTACCGGCAAGCCCAAAGGTGTGCAGCATTCCACCGGCGGCTATCTGCTGTGGGCCAAGCTAACCATGGACTGGACTTTTGATTTGCGGGCCGACGACGTTTTTTGGTGTACTGCGGACATCGGTTGGATCACCGGTCACACCTATGTTGCCTATGGGCCCTTGGCCGCAGGCGCCACGCAAATCATTTTTGAAGGCGTCCCCACTTTCCCTAATGCTGGGCGCTTTTGGCAAATGATTGAACGCCATAAGTGCACGATTTTTTACACCGCGCCTACTGCCATCCGCTCACTTATCAAGGCCGCCGAAAGCGACCCGGCGGTGCACCCTGACCGCTCGGACCTCACCAGCCTGCGCATCCTCGGTTCGGTGGGCGAGCCCATCAACCCTGAGGCCTGGATGTGGTACTACCGCCATGTGGGCCACGAGAAATGCCCCATCGTCGATACCTTTTGGCAAACCGAAACTGGTGGTCACATGATGACGCCGCTTCCGGGCGCCACGCCGCTGGTTCCTGGCAGTTGCACCTTGCCTTTGCCCGGCATCATGGCAGCCATCGTTGATGAAGCGGGCAAACCCATTCCCAATGGCACCGGCGGCATATTGGTGGTCACGCGGCCTTGGCCTTCCATGATCCGCACGATTTGGAATGATCCGGAGCGCTTTAAGAAGAGCTATTTCCCTGAAGAAATGGGCGGCAAGTTGTATCTCGCCGGCGACGGTGCGGTACGCAGCGTGGATCGGGGCTATTTCCGCATCACCGGGCGCATTGACGATGTACTCAATGTGTCCGGCCACCGCATGGGCACTATGGAAATCGAATCGGCCCTCGTGTCCAAAACCGACCTGGTCGCCGAAGCGGCTGTGGTGGGCCGCCCGGATGACCTGACGGGCGAGGCGATCTGCGCCTTTGTGGTGCTCAAGCGCTCGCGTCCCACTCCCGAGGAAGCCAAGCTGATTGCCAAAGAGTTGCGTGACTGGGTTGCCAAAGAAATCGGCCCGATTGCCAAACCCAAAGACATCCGCTTTGGCGAGAACTTGCCCAAAACCCGCTCCGGAAAAATCATGCGCCGCCTGCTGCGTTCGCTGGCCAAAGGCGAGACGATTACCCAAGATGTGTCCACCCTGGAAAACCCGGCTATTTTGGACCAGCTGGGGCAGGCCTATTGAAGGATTGCGTGCTTGTGAAGGGTGTGCCCGCTTGATCCGGACGCCACTCCAACAAAAAAGGATGCCTGGTGCATCCTTTTTTGGGCTCGCAGCGTAGATATCAGCTTTGCAGCGCCGCAAACAGGCTGTCGCGAATCAACTCCACAGACCCCTGGCCGTTGACGGCACGGTATTTGGGGGCAAGGGCCGGTTCTTGCGCCGCCCAATCGGAGTAGTACTTCACCAGGGGGCGGGTCTGCGCACTGTAAACATTCAGGCGATTTTTCACCGTTTCCTCTTTGTCGTCCTCGCGCTGAATCAAAGGCTCTCCGCTGACATCATCCTGGCCTGCGACCTTGGGCGGATTGAAGGTCACATGGTAGGTGCGTCCTGAAGCGGGATGGGAGCGCCTGCCGCTCATGCGTTCAATAATGGCATCGAAGGGCACGTCGATTTCCACCACATAGTCCAGCGCCACGCCAGCGGCTTTCATGGCGTCTGCCTGGGGAATAGTGCGCGGAAAACCATCAAATAAAAAGCCATTAGCGCAATCGGCCTGGGTTAGGCGGTCTTTGACTAAACCAATGATGAGTTCATCGCTTACCAAGCCGCCGGCGTCCATGATGGCCTTGGCTTGCTTCCCCAGCGCGGTACCCGCCTTCACAGCTGCACGCAACATATCGCCAGTAGAAATTTGGGGGATACCGAATTTTTGGCAGATGAATGTGGCCTGGGTCCCTTTGCCTGCGCCTGGCGCACCTAACAGAATCAATCGCATGGCTAACCTCGCAAATCAGTGTCTCTTAATTGCCGGGCGACCTACTAGCGGTGTCCAGCTACGTTATTGGAATAAGGGGTCGAGAATAGCACGCGTATTCCTTAATTTGCCTTACAGCTACGCAAGCACTAGGCCTGCGCAAGCAGGCGCCGCACGCGTTCCAGGTCTTGCGGTGTATCCACGCCCGGCCCCGGTGCGGTTTCGCTGAGGTACACCGCGATTTTGTGCCCATGCCACAGCGCACGTAATTGCTCTAGCGCTTCGCTGAGTTCCATGGGCGCTTGCACAAGCTTTGGAAACTCGCGCAAAAACCCGGCGCGGTACGCGTAAATGCCGATGTGGCGCAATGGTGCGGGCTGGGGTAGGGCTGTGGGTATAGCCGTGGGGCGGTCGCGCCACCAGGCGATGGGCGCGCGGCTGAAGTACATGGCCATGCCTGCCGCATCGCACACGACTTTGACTACATTGGGGTCATAAAAATCTGCGCCATCTTGTATCGCATGCGCTGCCGTACCCATGCTGGCCTGTGGGTATTGGTGCAGCAAGCCTGCGACCGCTGCCACCAGCGCGGTGTCGATAAGTGGCTCATCGCCTTGTACATTGACCACGATGTCTTGATCAGGCAAACCCAGCAATTGGCAGGCCTCGGCCAGGCGGTCGCTGCCCGATGCATGGTCGCTGTGTGTCATCAATGCTTGCACCCCAAACGCTTCACAGGCACTTACGATACGCGGGCTGTCACATGCGACCACCACGCGGGTGTCCGCAGCCAGGGCCAGCGCCACCCGCTGCGCCACCCGCACGACCATGGGCACACCGCCTAGGTCGGCCAGGGGTTTTTCGGGTAAGCGACTGGAGGCCAGGCGCGCTGGGATCAGGACAGTGGTGGCCATGCCGGCTACAGGCCTAATTCGGCGTCGCTCAGGGTACGTGCTTCATTTTCCAAAAGGATGGCAATGCCATCGCGCACGGGATAGGCCAGGCGGGCGCTGCGCGACCACAACTCCCTGTTTTCAGCATTCCATTCCAGCGGCCCTTTGGTCACTGGGCAGACCAGCAATGTCATTAATTTAGTGTCCATGCGGCGATGATAAACGTCCGGCCCATGCCACCGCGATGCGCGTGTCTAATGCCGCATAAAAGCGCTCATCCAGGCTTTGCTCTAGAGGCACCGCCCAGGCTTCGGGCGCAATCGCCCAGAGTTTGGTCGCGTCTTTTTCCGTACATAGCAAGGTGTAAGGCCCTAGCGATGCGCGGGTGTAGCCCTGAAAGTCTGCATGGTCTGGGAGGGCTTCTCGCGCTGCTAGCTTCAGTCCAGCCTCTTGCAGCATGGCAAAAAACTGTGTGGGGCGCGCGATCCCAGCGAGCGCTTTGAGGGCCGGGTCGGCTTGCAGGCTGCTTAAGGTGCAGGTTTTGCCGTCGGCCTGGCTTGCGATGGGCCCCAAGCGGCGCCGGGCGGCAAATTGACCCGTAGGGGCCAAACCGCTGCTGACAATGAGCAGGTGGGCATCGCTAACGCCCGCGCGGGCTAAGGCTTTGCGCGGCCAGGGTTCGCGCAGGGGGCCTGCAGGTAGCAAGTAGCCATTACCCACGCCGTCCTCGTGCATCATGCAAATTTCGACATCGCGGTACAGGCTGTAGTCCTGTAGGCCGTCGTCGGAGACCACGATACGCGTCTGGGGGTAGGCGCTCAGAAGCGCTTGCAGGCTGCGTTGACGGGAAGGGCCCACAAACACTGGCACGGCGCTGCGCTGGCGCAGCAGCAGGGCTTCGTCTCCCACAATATGCACGGGTGCATCGACCGACACCTCTATCGTTGTGCTTTCCTTGCGGCCATAGCCTTTAGAAATAATGCCAACTGCCCAGCCACGGGCCACTAAATGCTGCACCACTGAAAGAACGGCGGGTGTTTTGCCGGCGCCGCCAGCCACCACATTGCCCACGACTACCACGCACACGGCAGGCCGATGGACCTGCCTCCAGCCCATTGCAAACAGGGCATGGCGCAGGGTCAAAAGCAAGGCGTAAAGCCAAGAAACGGGTAGCAGCAGCCACACCATGAGCGTGCGTCCTTGCCAGGCGCGCAGTAACAGTCGCGTTGCAAGACCGCGCATGCCATCAGCGCCGCGGCGCGTTATGGGGCGCTTGCCGCGCAGTAGTTAGGTCGCGAAATCCGGCGATGCAAGCGGCCCGCACCGCCGCAACCACAGAGGGCCGACTGCTCATTACATTGATGCTGGTGATGAACACAGGTAGTCTGTCTCCATGGATTTAGGACAGCCGCGCCTCAAACAGGACGGCAAACGTGTCGCGTTCAGTTTACCTCGCGGGCCACGCGCGCGTGGTGTGCCTGCGATGGTGTCCAGCCGCGGATGGAGGTTCGCAATATGCCGGGCCAAGCGGGCTTTTCATTTACTATGGTCGAAAGTGCCCCGAATGTGTCTTCGATGCCCTAGCCCACTACTTTGAATTATCTTGATGTCAGAAGCTTTCCCTGTGCGCCGCGCCGCACCCCAGGTCTGGTCGGTCGCTGCGCTTTGCCACGCGATTGCCGATGCCCTGGACGCCCGCTTCAATCCGGTCCGTGTGGCCGGTGAAATCAGCGGTTTTGTCCGTGCAGCCAGCGGGCATTGCTATTTTTCACTCAAGGACAGCGGCGGGCAATTGCGTTGTGCCATGTTCAAGCGAGCGGCTACGAGTTTGGCCTTTACCCCGCGCGAGGGCCAACGCGTAGAGGTGTCTGGCCGACTGGGCGTATACGAGCCGCGTGGGGAATTGCAACTGGTCGTTGAAGCGATGGTGGAGGTCGGCGAGGGCAATTTGTATGAACAGTTTGTGCTGCTCAAAGCTCGCTTACAGGCAGAGGGCTTGTTTGAGGCAGAGCGTAAAAAAGCGCTGCCTAAGCGGATACGCGGCATCGGCGTGGTGACCTCGCTGGGCGCGGCCGCTTTGCACGATGTGGTGAGCGCTTTGCAAAGGCGCGTGCCGCACATCCCGGTACTGATCGCGCCCGCCAGCGTGCAAGGCGCCCATGCGGCTAAGGATCTGGTGCAGGCATTACAAACTTTATACGCGCTGGCCCAGCGAAGTGCTGAGGTGGACGCAGGTACAGGCGCTAGCGTGCTTGATTCCAAGAATACAGTGCCGATAGACGTCATTTTGCTGGTGCGCGGAGGTGGCGCTATGGAGGACTTGTGGTCCTTCAACGACGAGGCCCTGGCCCGGGTGCTGGCGCTGAGCCCGGTGCCGGTAATTAGCGGCATCGGCCACGAAACAGATTTCACGATTGCCGATTTTGTGGTGGATCTGCGTGCGCCTACGCCCACGGCCGCGGCTGAGCTGTGCGCCCAGCCTTTGGAGCAATTGCGCCAGGCCGCCGGGCAACTGCAATTGCGTTTGCAAACTGCTGTACTGCGCACCCTGGACCGCGAGTCGCAGCGCCTGGACCAGGTAGCCAGCCGTGCGGGCCGTCCGGCCGCGCTGGTAAGCCGCTTGCAGCTGCGCTTGTCCAGCGTAGGCCAACGCATGGTTTATGCGCCGACACAGCACCTGCAGATCCAGCAAACGCGCATGCTTGCCAGTCAGGCCAAATTACGCAATGCTGTGCACCAGAGCGCCGAACGCCAGCGCAGTCGTCTCGCGCAACTGGGCGTGCGCCTTGGCGCATTGGATCCACAATTGGTCTTGGGTCGTGGCTATGCTTGGCTACAGGATGAAACCGGACAAGCCATCACAGGGACGACACAAATGCAAATTGGCCAACGCGTACAAGCCCGTTTGTCCGATGGCACGGCCGATTTGCTGGTGCAAACCCTTCGGTCTGGACCGGGCTAGGGGCCGTACGGCAGCCCGATGGCTGGCTTAGTAGTCGTCCAGCACCGCACCTTTGCTGGCGGTCGATGCGTTGAATGCGAACTTGGCTTGCACGCCGCGCGTGTAACGCGGCTTAGGGGCCGTCCACATGGCACGGCGTTTGGCAATTTCTTCATCTGACACATTCAATTGCAGCAGCAATGCGTGCGAGTCGATGGTGATCGAGTCACCCTCGTGAATAAATGCGATGGTTCCGCCGACCGCCGCTTCGGGCGCCACATGGCCCACCACCATGCCCCAGGTGCCGCCTGAGAAGCGGCCATCGGTAATCAGGCCGACGCTCTCGCCCAGGCCGGCACCAATCAGCGCGCCGGTAGGCGCCAGCATTTCGGGCATGCCTGGACCGCCTTTAGGCCCGAGGTAGCGTAAAACCATCACATCACCCGCCGCGATTTTGCCGTCCAAAATTGCTTTCAGTGCCGATTGCTCGTCGTCAAATACGCGCGCCGGGCCCGTCATGACTGGTTTCTTCAGGCCGGTGATTTTGGCCACGCAGCCTTCGGGCGAGAGGTTGCCCTTCAGAATCGCCAGGTGGCCCTGCGCATACATGGGATGATTGATTGGACGGATGACGTCCTGGTCAGCACGCGGTACATCGGGTATGTCTTTAAGTACCTCGGCAATGGTTTGGCCGGTAATCGTCAGGCAGTCGCCGTGCAGCAATCCTGCTACCAGCAAAGTTTTCATCACCTGAGGAATACCGCCAGCGCGGTGCAGGTCCACGGCCAAGTATTTGCCGCTGGGCTTGAGGTCGCACAGGACAGGCGTTTTGACGCGCACGCGCTCAAAGTCCTCGATCGTCCACTCCAGCTCTGCCGCATGCGCTATGGCCAAAAAGTGCAGTACTGCATTGGTGGAGCCACCCGTAGCCATGATGACGGCAACCGCGTTTTCAATGGATTTTCGCGTCACGATATCACGCGGTTTGATGTCTTTTTTGATCGCTTCGATGAGCACCTGGGCCGAGGCTTTCGCGGAATTGAGCTTCTCGTCGTGTGGGTTGGCCATGGTGCTGGAATAGATCAGCGAGATGCCCAGGGCTTCAAACGCGCTGGACATGGTATTGGCGGTGTACATGCCGCCGCAAGAGCCAGGGCCCGGAATGGCGCGCCGCTCGATTTCCTGCAAATCAAAATCGCTTAAATTGCCCGCAGCGTTCTGGCCCACAGCTTCAAACACGCTGACGATATTGAGGTCCTGGCCTTTATAACTACCCGGCAAAATCGTGCCGCCATAAACATAAATCGCCGGTACGTTGGCGCGCAACATACCCATCAAGCCACCGGGCATGTTTTTATCGCAACCACCAATCACCACCACGCCGTCCATCCACTGGCCTTGTACGCAGGTCTCGATGCAATCGGAAATCACTTCGCGGCTGACCAGCGAATATTTCATTCCTTCGGTGCCCATGGCCATGCCGTCCGAAATCGTGGGCGTGCCAAACACCTGGGCGTTGCCGCCGGCCTCTTCGATGCCGGCAATCGCCGCATCGGCCAGTTTTTGCAAACCGCTGTTACACGGGGTAATCGTGCTGTGGCCGTTGGCCACCCCGACCATCGGCTTCTTGAAATCCGTTTCCTCGTAGCCCATGGCGTAATACATAGACCGGTTAGGCGCACGCGATTTGCCTTCGGTGATATTGGCGCTGCGGCGGTTGATGGGCAGGATGGGAATGGTTTTATCAGTCATGGCGCGGTTCGCAAAGCGTTAAAAACCCCAGTTTACTTGCCGCTCCGCCTGCGGCGCCAGCGTTAGGGCTTGGTGCCGCGCAACCAGGCGTGCAGAGGCGTGTCCGCCCATACCGCAGGAATACGGGCCTGGGGCAGCGAAGGCAGGAGTTTCATTTCCTTTTCTTTGGTATCGACGCGCTTGACAGTGCGTTTGAACGACTCGCTCCAACTGAGTTCGGGTCGCAGACCTTGCTCTAGGAGGCTTTCGATAAACCAGGTGTTGGTCGATTTGGGATTACATCCGAAAGAACTGCGGTCGGCAGCGCTGGCCGTCAGTAGTACGCGGTAGCCGTCGCTAAGCGCTGGGACAAAAGAGCCAGAATGGCAAGCTGACAAGAGCACGGCCGTGGGTGAGTCTGAATGAATGCGGCGCAGCCAAGCGCCAAGTGCCGAGGAGCTGATCGGTGGATGGGGCTGGCCAGCGATTTCAACCGCCAGTCGGTCCACGTTGCCATGGCTGCTGATCAGCACTACCACCGTGATGGGGTATTTGTCGGACCAAGCGCCCACACGGGAAAAAATTTCGCCTAAATTCTGCTGTGTTGCCGCGGGAAAAAGCACGGCTTGGTCTTTAGGCGGATTGCTCAGAATAATGCTTTGCATCGGCATGCCAAAACTTGCAAGACGCTGTTGCATTGCCAGTACATCGCTTTGAAACGCGGTGGATTGGGAGTGCAGCGCGGCGCCTATAAACACCACCGTGCGTTCGGTACGGGCTGAGTTTTCAAGCGCTGCCTCGGCGCGGGCTAGTTGCGCTGGCAACTCTGCAAACGTGGGTGGGCCCGCCAGGCTGGCTTTGTCGGGTAAGGTGCTCGCGCAAGCGCCTAGCAACAGCGCCCAGGTCAGCGTAAACAAAAGACGGGCGTTATGCGCGGTAAATTTACAAATTCGCACGGCTAGTCTCCCCTGATGCGGCTGTGGTTGCTATAAATAATTATAGACCTGGCAAGGATTTAGAGGCACGCCGCTTTGCGCCCGGTCGCGGGATGCCCATACCCTTGGTCTCTCCTGGCAGGGCGCCGATAGATGGCCCCGTTAAAATTGGCAATTCAATCCAGCCGACCTTGCACCGTGACGCTCCACATCAGCACATTTGAAGGCGGCAACGCCCTCAGCCCATTTCGCAGCCAGCAATTACTGGCCCAATTGCAGCGAGTTCACGAGCACATCAGCGCGTTGGATGCGCGTTATGTTCACTGGGTCGCTACGGATACCGCGCCCGAACCGGTCGTGTTGGAGCGTCTGGGAGCCTTGCTGACCTATGGCGAGCCGGCTTCCCAGTCGCAAGGCGGTACGATCTTGCTGGTGTCTCCCAGGTTGGGTACGCTTTCACCATGGGCATCCAAGGCCACCGATATTGCCCACAACTGCGGTTTTGTGCTGCGCCGCATTGAGCGTGCTGTCGAATACCGCGTGCATATCAAATCTTGGCTCGGCCGATCGGGCAGCTTGAACCAAACACAAGTCCAGGCCGTCGCCGCCTGTTTGCATGACCGCATGACCGAAAGTGTTTGGCACGAGCGTTCGCAAGTCCTGCGTTTGTTCCAGGCCTTGCCCGCTCTGCCCATGGGCTATTGCGATGTGTTGGGCGGCGGACGCGCTGCACTGGAAGTAGCCAATGTGCAATTTGGCTTGGCACTGGCCGAGGACGAAATCGACTACCTGCACCAGGCTTTTGAACGTTTGCAGCGCAACCCTACGGATGTGGAGTTGATGATGTTTGCGCAGGCGAATAGCGAGCACTGCCGCCACAAAATTTTCAACGCGGAATTCAGCATTGATGGCCTAGCCCAAAGCAGCAGCATGTTCGGCATGATCCGGCATACCCACCAAACGCATCCGCAGCACATGCTGGTAGCCTATTCAGACAATGCGTCAGTGATGGAGGGCGCGGCTATTGAGCGCTTTGCGCCTCGGCCCGCATCCGCGCATGGTCCCCAGCAATCACCTCAATACATCAAAAGCCAGGCTTTGCAGCATATTTTGATGAAGGTGGAGACCCATAACCACCCGACCGCCATTTCGCCATTTCCGGGTGCCTCTACCGGCGCGGGTGGTGAGATCCGGGACGAGGGCGCTACTGGGCGCGGCTCCAAGCCTAAAGCCGGGTTGACCGGGTTTACCGTGTCCACCTTGCGTTGGGACGGGCAGGGCGGCTACGGCAAACCCGCGCATATTGCCAGCCCCCTACAAATCATGATCGAAGGGCCTTTGGGCGGAGCCGCGTTTAACAACGAATTTGGCCGTCCCAATTTGCTGGGCTACTTTCGGGAATTCGAACAAAGCGCACGCAGCACGCAGGATACGGTGCAGCGCGGCTACCACAAGCCCATCATGATCGCTGGGGGCCTGGGCGTGATCGATGCGGCGCAAACGTACAAAAAGCGCTTTCCTGCCGGCAGTTTGCTGGTGCAACTGGGCGGGCCCGGCATGCGTATCGGCATGGGCGGCAGCGCTGCCAGTTCGATGGCAACGGGGACTAATGCGGCGGAACTCGATTTTGACTCGGTACAACGGGGCAACCCAGAAATCCAGCGCCGTGCGCAAGAAGTCATTAACCAATGCTGGTTGATGGGCGCCGATGCGAACCCGATTTTGGCGATTCACGATGTGGGTGCCGGGGGCCTGTCCAATGCCTTCCCAGAGCTAAGCAATGACGCCGGTCGCGGCGCGCGATTTGACTTGCGCGCCGTGCCACTCGAAGAGTCAGGAATGGCACCCAAAGAGATTTGGTGCAATGAAAGTCAAGAGCGCTATGTGATGGCGATTGCCGCCGATTCCTTGCCCCTTTTTACTGCCATGTGCGAGCGCGAGCGCTGCCCCTTTGCAGTAGTCGGTGTAGCGACTGAAGATCGCAAATTGGTGGTAGCCGATGATGGCGCATCGTCACCGGTCGATATGCCTATTGAGGTGCTGCTGGGCAAGCCGCCCAAGATGCACCGCGATGTGCAAACCCTGCGCCGCGACTTTAACCCTTTGGATTTAAGCGGCGTGACATTGCAAAATGCCGTGACGGCGGTGTTGTCGCACCCCACGGTGGCCTCCAAGCGTTTTTTGGTGACGATTGGCGACCGCACGGTAGGAGGCCTCAGCCACCGCGACCAGATGGTGGGGCCCTGGCAGGTACCGGTAGCCGATTGCGCCGTCACGCTAGCCGACTACAAAGGCTTCGCCGGTGAAGCCATGTCTATGGGGGAGCGCACACCGTTGGCGGTCATCGACGCACCGGCCTCGGGCCGTATGGCAATTGCCGAGGCGATTACGAATTTGCTCGCCGCGCCGATTGAATTGGCGCGGGTGAAGCTCTCGGCGAATTGGATGGCCGCTTGTGGAGAGGCCGGAGAAGACGCAGCGCTCTATGCCACGGTGCAGACGGTGGGCATGGAACTGTGCCCGGCATTGGGTATTTCCATACCGGTCGGCAAAGATTCGCTATCCATGCGTACCCAGTGGACGGACGCAGATGGCAATGCGAAAAACGTCAGCTCGCCAGTTTCGCTTATTGTGTCGGCATTCGCCAGCATTGGCGATGTGCGGCCCACGCTAACTCCGCAATTGCAGCCGGTGGATGACGGCCTCTTGGTGCTGATCGATTTGGGGCGCGGTAAAAACCGCATGGGCGCTGGCATCCTGGCGCAATCCCTGGAGCAAACCGGCCACCAAGTCCCGGACTTGGACCATGCGCAAGACCTTGTCGCCTTGGTGCAAGCCGTCAATGCCTTGCGTGCGGAGAAAAAAATACTCGCCTACCACGACCGCAGCGACGGCGGTTTATTGGCCAATGTGGCCGAGATGGCCTTTGCCGGGCGTGTCGGCGTGGCGCTGAATGTGGACATGCTGGTGCTCGAAGGTGATGGCGTCTCCGACAGCCGCATGGACGTGGGCGACAGCAAAAACTGGGCAAACCAAGTCGGTGCGTTGCGCGAAGAATTGACGCTCAAGGCACTTTTCAATGAAGAGCTAGGTGTGGTCTTGCAGGTGCGCGCGGCGGACCGTGATGCAGTCATGGCAGTGCTGCGTGAACATGGCTTATCCAAGCACAGCCATGTCATTGGCAAAACACGCCCGGCCAAGGACGGCACTGCACCGGTCTTAGAAATCTGGCGCGATGCGAAGTCGGTATTTAGCGCGCCCTTACATGACCTGGCCCAGGTATGGGACAGTGTGAGCTGGAAAATTTGCCGTCTGCGCGACAACCCGGCTTGCGCGGACGCCGAACATGCATCTTTTGGCGCACCAAGCGATGGCGGTATGCATATTTATTTGCCGCCGGGGCTGGCCTGCGAACCTGCGCCCACGGCCCCGGCTTTGCTATCGCGCAAGCCGCCCGTGGCGGTATTGCGCGAGCAGGGCGTCAATTCGCACATCGAAATGGCCTACGCTTTTACCGAAGCGGGCTTTGAAGCCTTTGACGTGCACATGAGTGATTTGCAAGCGGGCCGCGCTGATCTGCACGACTTTGCCGGCCTGGTGGCCTGCGGCGGTTTCAGCTATGGCGATACCCTGGGCGCGGGTATAGGCTGGGCGCGCTCCATCACCTTCAACGCCCGCCTGGCGGACCAGTTCAGCGCGTTTTTTGCGCGGCCCGATACCTTTGGTTTGGGCGTGTGCAATGGCTGCCAGATGTTTGCCGAGTTGGCCGACATCATTCCCGGCGCAGCCCACTGGCCGCGCTTTAGCACCAACCAAAGCGAGCGCTTTGAAGCGCGCCTGTCCATGGTGGAAGTGCTGGATTCGCCCTCGCTGTTTTTCAAAGGCATGGCTGGGGCGCGTTTACCCATTGCCGTGGCCCATGGCGAAGGCTTTGCCAACTTCACCCAGCGCGGCGATGCCGCCAAAGTGCTGCGCGCCATGCGTTTTGTCGATAACGCAGGTCAGGGCACCGAAGCCTATCCCTTCAACCCCAACGGCAGCCCGGCGGGCCTGACGGCGGTGACTACGGCGGACGGGCGCTTTACCGCCATGATGCCGCACCCCGAGCGTGTGTTCCGCAATGTCCAAAGTAGCTGGACCTCTCTGGACATTGGCGCACGCAGCCCCTGGATGCACCTGTGGCACAACGCACGCCAATGGTTGGACTAATCCCTTTGGCTTCGACCTTGACCGGCCTTAGGCCAATGGGACTGCGCGCTCAGCGCTTGATGGCAAAGCGCTACAAGTCATGAGCACCACACGCTACCAATGGGTGGATGCGCTACGCGGCCTGGCCATGGTGTGGATGACCATGTTCCATTTTTGTTTTGACCTGGCCAACGCCGGTTTACTGCAAGCAAATTTTTACCAGGATCCACGCTGGACGGTGCAGCGCACCTGCATCCTTAGCCTGTTTTTGCTTTGCGCAGGCGCGGGTCAGGCCATTGCATTGGCGCAGGCGCAAACCCGGCAGCGCTTTGGAAAACGCTGGCTGCACATTGCTGGATGCGCATTATTGGTAAGCGCTGGCTCGTACCTGATGTTTCCGAATAGCTTTATTTACTTTGGTGTTTTGCACGGCATAGCGGTGATGCTGCTGATCACCCGCTTTGTCGGCTTGCCTGGTTCTTGGTTGTGGCTGCTGGGCGCTGTACTGGTAGCCCTGCGTTGGCTAGCGCCTTGGGCGATCAACGCGGGCTGGTGGGACAGCGCGCTCAACGACAGGGCATTCAACTGGCTGGGTCTCATCAGCACCAAACCGATTACCGAAGACTACGTCCCCCTGGTGCCCTGGCTGGGCGTGATGCTGTGGGGTATGGCGGCCATGCAATGGATTTTAAATCGACCTGCCGCGCATGCCCTGCACCAAGCCGATGTCCCCGCGCTGCGACCTCTTGCTTTTCTAGGCCGTTGGAGCCTGAGCTACTACATGCTGCACCAGCCGCTGATGCTGGGGGCGCTGTGGTTGTGGCAGCGCACTTAAATCAAGCTTACAACTCAGCAACAAAAAACGCGGCCGAGACCGCGTTTTTGATGGGAACAAACAAAGCCGCTTATTCAATCTTCGCTTTGCTGCGCAATTCCTCTTGGTACTTGACCAGATTTTGCTGGGTCAGGTGCTGCGAGATTTGGGGCTTGACTTCCTCAAATTTGGGCATATTGGCTTCGCGCACGTCATCGAGGCGGATGATATGAAAACCAAATTGGCTTTTTACTGGGGCTTCGGTGGTTTTGCCTTTGCCCAGGGCCGCTAAGGCGTCGGAGAACTCTTTCACGTAGCTCGCGGGGTTGGCCCAGTCCAGTTCGCCACCCTTGACCGCTGAGCCAGGGTCTTTGGATGATTTTTTCGCCAGCTCTTCAAACTTGGCTCCTTTTTTCAATTGGGCCAGCAAGGCTTTGGCCTGGTCTTCTTTTTCCACCAAGATGTGGCGGGCTTTGTATTCTTTACCCGCGTTCATTGCCACATAGCGGTCGTACTCGGCTTTCATATCTGCTTCGCTCACCGGGTTCTTGGCCTGGTAGGCGGCAAACAGCTCACGGATCAGGATCGATTGCTTGACTTGCTCCATCTGCGCTTTGAAGTCGTCGGTGGCATCTAGGCCCATGGCTTGGGCAGCTTGGCTAAAGACTTCTCGGGCGATGACCTCGTCTTTTAACTGACCTTGCATATCCGGTGTGACCGGGCGGCCGGAGCGAGCCACTTGCTGGGCCAGTGCTTCCACGCGGGAAGTGGGTACGGCCTTGCCATTGACAATGGCAACGTTTTGCGCCAGGGTGGGGGCGGAATACAGGGCCAGGAGGGTTGCCGCTGTTGCGGTCCAAACTTGAAATTTCATTCGAGATCCTTCAGTGCTTTAGAGAAACTAAGGGCGTATTGTCGCCGGTTCGGTCGGGCGCTATGGGTGGGGTGCCGGAGCCTGAGCGCGGGGCTCAGCCTGCCGTATCGATTTCGATGGCCAGCGCGTGCAAGCCCTGGTCTATGAAATCCTGCACGGCGGCATACACCAGGCGGTGGCAAACAACCCTTGTTTTGCCGCTGAATAAAGGGGAGGCAATTCGTACCCGAAAGTGCGTGCCAAAGCCGCTGTCATTGGCCCCGATGTGGCCCGCGTGCTGGTGGCTTTCGTCCATCACTTCTAGTCGCGCGGTTTGCAAGCGCTCGCGCAAGCGGGCCTCTAGGTTTTGCGCAGTGATTTGCAAGCTTGGGCTCATGGGTTCTTTCCTGCGTCGTCGGGTGAAAGCGGTGCCTGCTCGGGCTCGTCTGCCAACTTCATGTGCGGCGCGATGTATAAACCCTGACCGATGATGAAGACCAGCGGAAAGACATAGCCCCACAGCTTGAAGTTGACCCAATCCTCGGTACTGTAGTTCAAGACAACATAGGCGTTGAGGGCCGCCATAAAGGCGCAATAGGCAATCCAGGCCACGTTCAAGCGATGCCACAAGGCATCGGGCAGTTCTAGCTGGCCCCCTAGCATGGCACGCAAAAAATTCTTGCGCAAAGCCCATACGGCGACAGCCAAGCCAAGGGCCAGGCAAGTGTAGAACACCGTAGGTTTCCATTTGATAAAGCGCTCGTCATGCAGACCTAAAGTCACTGCCCCAAAGCCCAGCACCATGACCAAGGTAACTTTTTGTATCAAGGGCAGGCTGCGCTCGCGCAGGTAGGTATAGGCAGACTGAAGCACTGTCGCCGCCATCATGACGCCGGTGGCTACGTAAATATCAAAGAGCTTGTAGGCGCCGAAAAACAGCAGCACCGGGAACAGGTCAAAGAGTGTTTTCATTCGGGCGTGAAGTCCAGCGAGGCCGAGTTCATGCAATAGCGCAGCCCGGTGGGCTCCGGTCCGTCGTTAAAGACATGGCCCAAGTGCGCGTGGCAATCGCCGCAATGCACCTCGGTGCGCTTCATCCACAACACGCCGTCTTCTTTGGTGCCTATGGCGTCCGGCGCAACGGGCTCAAAGTAGCTGGGCCAGCCGCTTCCGGATTCGTATTTGGTTTGCGAGGAAAAAAGCGCTTTGCCACAGCAAATACAGCTGTAGGTGCCTTGTTGGTGGTTGTCTGCCCAACGGCCAGTGAATGCACGTTCGGTCGCTTCTTGGCGCGTCACGGCAAAGGCCATGGGCTCTGCGCCTTTGGCGGCTAAGAGGGACCGCCATTCGTCATCGGTTTTATGGATCATGGGAATTACTTTGATATTGAATCCGGGGCGGAGCTGTGTGGCATCAGGAACTGCAGCTAACAGAAATAGCGGCGGCCCAATCTGGTGCAAAACCCGCCCAGCGCTCATGCGCGGGATGCTCGTCAAACGGGTTGTCCAGCACGTTTTGCAATTGCGCCAGTACTGAAAAATCCTTGGACTGCGCAGCCGCAATCGCTTCTTGCGCCATATAGTTTCGCAGCACGAATTTGGGGTTGGCGCGCAGCATGTGCGCCGATACATCGGTAGTCCCCATGCCTTTGTGCATAGACTCAAAAGCATACTGCCAGGTTTGCATTTGCTGGCGGTTGACAAACAAATCCATGA
>Ga0136641_1000265_pt1 | contig 22305 bp, 27 predicted proteins | sample EliLak1302023Y_FD_115312 | JGI IMG/M metagenome (GOLD analysis project Ga0136641, IMG submission 115312) | Freshwater microbial communities from Elizabeth Lake, Yosemite National Park, California, USA - 13020-23Y | ecosystem: Environmental > Aquatic > Freshwater > Lake ...
GCGTTTTAACCCGGTGGATGTGAATCTGGAGGGCTGGTCTGAGTCAGTTCACGAGAATGCCGAGGACTACGACGAGATTTTTGAGGAGTTGTATGACAAATACAAGGAGGCGGGCAAGATGCCACCGGAGGTTCGTCTAGTAATGACCCTTGGTGCTTCTGCTGCTATGTTCCACATCACCAACACGTATTTTAAGTCAAAGGTTCCGGGCATGGATGATATTCTTCGCAACAATCCGGAGCTTATGAAGCAGTTTGCTACGGCGGCGGCCAATCAGGCTGGGCCGGGCTTTGGTCAGTTTGTAGGAGCGGCCATGAACCGTGGCCAGCCGCAGCAACCGCAGCAACCGCAGCAACAGCAGCAACCGCAGCAACAGCAGCAGCAGCAGCAGGGTCCTCCTGGAATGGGCGGACTTCCCTTCAATTTGAGTAGCCGAGCTCCTCAACAGCAACAGCAATCGGGTCAGCAGCGTCGTGAAATGCGTGGACCCACAGGCGTAGATGATATCCTAGAGGCATTTGAGAATGAACGCATGAATCAGAGCCAGCCCCCGCAGCCGCCGATTGATTCAAATGTAGCACCCGTCTTTCCTCCGAATGATTCGGGCTCTCCCCAGACAATCAACATGAATATTCTGCGTGAAGGTGTTGGTTCCGAGTCTGACCCCCTTCGGGAAGTAAGTAACATTCTAGATGAGATGCAGAGCGTGGCGACATCTGTGACTAATGTGGATGAGGCCAAGAGGCGTCGCAACCGTAGAACCAATGCGTCCACTGTAGCAGGGGGAACATTGACACTTAATGTCTAAAAACTAAAGCTTAGCAATATTACTAATATAATTGGCTTCTTCTGTTACGATACTCGTATCAGGAACTGCTAGAGGACCACGCATAAACAAGGGAATCATTTGAGGCTGACCATTAGGAGCAACCATGGATTGCTCCCCTTTGTTACCCTCGGTTTGAGCCTTCTTTTGCTCTTTCGCAACTGTTGCTTGAGTCGGTACAACACGGAGTAGGCAGAAAGGACTGGCCTCGTAAAGAATCACATAGAAAACCAGCATGAAGCCAACTGTTAGCCAAAATGCTGTTATAATATTACGTGTAGCGACGAAGCACAAGCAGAAAATAATGATAGGCCGTATCCACATAGAACCCAACATCTTCTCCTGCTCAGGAGTCAAATTCATTGCGATATGCTTACCTCCAAGGTTTAGTACTACATAGCAAATACCCGCTAGCCAAGGATTAGCACTTAGATAACCAACTGCTTGGGTCACAGGATCTATAGCGGCCGCCGCTGTAGCCGTCGCAGCAACACCAATCGCACCTGTAGTCGCACCAACTGCTAAGGTATTTAATGCTGAAGGAACATCACCACCTTTTTGCTTCCGCATCCCTACACTTTAGCAGCAAATTATTAAGCACTCAGCAGGTGGATATCATAGAACCAAAAAGTGATTAGCATGAAGGTCAACATTCCAACGACAGGATTCCAGTCCATTCCCAGCAGAATCAATAGATAAGCGGAAAAACGAAAAAACGGTTGCCGGGCTAGATACCGGAGTTGCTTGTTGTACGGTGTCTCAAACGAAAGACTAAAAAGAAGGACAGCAAAGACTAATGCTAGTGTGGTAAACCCTAGGACTATATTTTCCATATCCATCACCCTAATATAGTCTAAGAATTAGGTGCCTGTGTAACCACCATGCGATCGTTTATCGCAGTGGGTCTTTCATCCAAGATTTGCTCCACTAGCCACTTCTTACGGCTAGTTACTAAATCCGATGTGATTTGATTATCAAAGTATTCCCTCTTATTGCGGCGGTGCTCTTCGGCTAACAAAGCAAATAGCAAAATAAAGATAGCAGTTCCAACAATACGCTGTGTTAAAAATACAAAGAGACCGACTGAGAAAAGACCAACAACGCCTAGCCAGGATGTTAAGACCTTCCGAATGCTTGCGTCAATGCTATCCGGTCTTGCGGCTAAAATTAAAATGAGTATAGCAGTAACCCAATTCATAGGTAAAGGTAATAACGTGGCTAGTGACATTCCTACTTTAAACCTGACATTTTAGTGGATTTGTCCAACCATTATAAAGCGTATCTGGATCTAAATCTCCTCGAAGGCCGATTGCTGGACATGTTTTTTTCTTATAGCATTCATCATCAACTTCAAGGAAAGTATCCCGAATATTCTTTAACACAATCGCCCCATCACCTGTTACATCAGCTGCTATGTATCGCATGAGAGTAGTATAGGCTAAAGCGGCTTCGGTACATGTCACCGCTTTATCTTTCTTGGTAATTGTTGCTTGAAGATTAGGGTCCACAGCAAATGTCTCAATCTGGGCGGGAGCACTTGCTATATATAAAAAAAGTACTATGAAAAAACAGGCTAATAAGATTTGGTCCATAGACATTTTGCTTGATAAGCAGAAATTTTTAGAAAGCGAATTTCATTCTATAGGTTAGGGAAGCCAATGAGCTACGCATCTTTAGATGAAGCATTTCCTTCCATTTCGGAAGGTCCACCTGTAAAAAAATCCAAGAAATCTAAGAAAGGTATACGGCCAGAGCCACTAATTATTGAACCCGACAGACCAGCAGAACGCCCTCCTACCGATGTGGAGGTTCTCAAGGGAACTGTGGCTGAAAACACACGTACTAGCAGTGCTAGTAATTATTTAGTTGCGGCTCCTGACCCAGCCGAGGATTACTTTCCCTACCCTCTGGGTGCTGATAGTGATACGGGAGCCTTTATGCTCCAACCTGATTGGGCATCGCAATTTGCCTTGAAAATGGGTATTAAGCATCACGCGGAGACGCCTGTGGCGCCGGCCACAACACCTGTGGATGGCTACTCCACTCTCTGGCGAAATGTCCCGGACCCCAAGTTTGGTCTTGCGACTGACTCTGGCACATTAGCAAGACAAGCAACCAATGCTGTCGGTGTAGAGGATGATATCCGGGAAAAGGTAGATAAGATTCTAAAACGCCTGGACTCTCAGGAATACAAAACGGTAGAGCGTGACACATTCTCGGAAATCCTTCTCTTTATTCTTCTCGGTGTAGCCATTATTTTATTACTAGATCTCTTCTTGCGTAGTCAACAGTATGCTCTAGCAAATATCTTGACGGCGTCTTTTCGTCCGAGCAGCGGTCATAGGCAAACTGGTGGAGGACGGAGCCGTGGTGGTCTAGCATTAATGATGCGACGTCTCAAAGCAGCTGGCTTTATCTAAATAAAATGAACACTCTTAGTTGTATCCTCTCCCTGATTTTGCGTATGCTGAATATAATTACCCATACCGCCTTGTGGAGAAATAGTCTTGTAATCGGATGTTTTCCGAAGATTAGACTTTTTCTTATCAAATGTAACAAGTTCAGTAGAATTCTGCTTTTCAAGTTGTTTCCTGATAGCATCTTCGGTCACTGAAATCAAGGTTTTTGTATATGGTGATTCATTAATCCGATAATTTCTGGCCTGTTCTTTCCATGAAATATAAAGGGCATTCGGATGAGTATAGTTTACTATGAAACCGGATGAACGAAGATTATATGCTAGATAGATAATACATTCTTTCATATCAAATCGTGGTACGCCGGGTATAAATTCAGGGACAAGATAAATCAATTGCTGGGTATTTCCAGGTAGCCGATTTGTCGCATGAATTCTCTGGTGAACGCGACTTAAGATCGTATTATAGGTTTCACAATGAATTTTATCTTTGCGATTTTGATCTACAAATAATGATGAAGCCTCTAGACGCGGTGGGTTCAGGCCACTCATTCCTTCTTGAATAACAGAAGTGATTATGAAACGAATCCCGCGTTGCGTTGTTCTCAGTGGAGGCGGAACACGCTGTATTAGTTTCGTTGGAGGCTTGCTCTATTTACAAAAAATAGGTGCTCTTGAAGCAGTTCGCCGTTGGTATTGCTGTTCGGCCGGAGCATTTATTGCTGTTCTTTTTTCACTTGGTATGCCAAAAGCCGATATTCTTAAATTTGTTCATGAGTTTGATTTTAGCGTTAGTCGCAATTTTACCGCAGATGATATTCTTTCAGTAGGCGAAACGTTTGGCTTTGATAAGGGATTTGCTTTACGAAAAATGATTGCGGGTCTATTGGAAAGTATTCGGGAGGGTTCTAGCAGATGGACTCTTCGGGAATTTAAAGAGGCTACGGGGAATGATATTTACTTTTTTATCAGTAATATTACTTTGAGTGTACCTTTTTATGCTTCCGCCGCATCCCATCCTGATTTATTTCTACTAGATGCCACATTTGCCACTATGGCAATTCCCTTATATTTTTGTCCTTACAAGGATTTAGTTACAGGTCATCTCTGGTGTGATGGTATGCTAGGTGGCAATTTTCCTTGGCAGCATGTCCCAGATGTAGATAAACGAGATGCGATTGGTTTCTATTTTCCTCAACGCACCTTGGGTCAAAAAGTGGATTTCTTTGATTTCCTCAATTTAATTATTTCATTTCGCAATAACTACGAGCAGAGAAAACTTACGGATGCTTGGTCAGACCATATTATTTCAATTCCTACTTCTGATTATCCCTCTATCGCCCTTGATTTGAGCAAGGAGGATAGGGAAACGCTTTATTCTATTGGTTTGCGTGAAGTTATTCGTTGGTGGAGCAAAACAGGATTTCGGAAATTTACAGCATTCGCTCATTCAAGAAACTCTGGAAGCCCTCCGTATTCCGAGCACCCTCGTACTCGGTCGTCTTCCCTGCCGCATCTAGAAGAACCAGAGTCGGATAGCCTGACACCTTCACAGTCTCCTTGTAAGGATTCTCATCCTTCTCAGGATTTATTGCCAGCATCTCTACGGTCTTCCCGCCGATGGTCTGTGTAGCACCGAGTGCCTCAAATTCGGGCTTGGCTTTTACGCAGTGGGGGCACCAATCTACACCGAACATTACGAATTTGTACCCTCCCTCTCCAGCAGGTGAATCAAAACCTTCATTAGTAGCCATGGCTACTAAGGGCTGTTCAACGAAGTAACGGAAAAGAGTAACTCCAACAAAGAGAACAACCGCTACCGCAAGAGCATAATACAATTGTTCCATTCTAAGAAAGGGCACGGTTTAAATATTTAAGAGATTGACGCGTTAAATGAATCAGGGATGTCGGTTACACTTTTTCACAAAAATAAGTTTGTTACAGTATCCTTTTCTTGGCTATCTGATTGGCAAAAAGAGGATATTCATGAAGCCGCATATTTATATTTGAGACTGCTAGAAATGGGCTTCTTAGAAGAAGCAGCAGAGCAGTGGACACGGGCATTTACATTCAAGAAAATGTATCGGGGCCTCGTTTTTTCAGATGTCGCAGAAGAAAGAATAGCTGAACTTAAAAAAATCCTCCTAACTGCCGCAAGGTAATAGCACGACGCTTTTTTAAGGTCTCCCGCCGCCTGGTTTTAATAGAACGGCATGTTCCCTTGTTCTTAGGACAAGTACTGCTAAAAACTCGGGCTTCTTTACAGTATTCCCTAAAATTTTGAGCATGATTCAATTCCATATGTTTACAGATTTTATATAACCATGCCAATACAGCAATACGGCCTTTTTTTACCGGAGCCTTACCAGCCTCTTTCTCAGCAGAAATCCATTGTTCACGCCATTCTGGAAAAGGTAACGCATCTCCAACGGAGTTCCACCAATGCTGAAGATGTTTTGGATCCAATTTGCTTGTAACAAACGCAACACTCTTAAAGAAATCAAATCCAAGAACATGTTTTGGTTCTAGCAGAAGTTGTTCATAATGCTTTTTAACTTCTGAGAAGGATGGATTCGGTTTTCTCAAATGACCTTGCTGCCGGAGTTTATTATTTACATCATTGTGAATTTCATACATCCAATGTGCTAGATCTTGGCAGTCTACGGGCTGTTGTTTATAAAATTCCTCTAAGGATGAGCGACAATACTTACAGGGTAAAATATAGGGCAATTTCTCCAAGAAAGTAAAAACTGCTGGACTCCGATGATCAGAGAATGCGATTAAATGAAGTAAACGCCACGCACTCGGACCCCAAAAACGAGTATCCATCCCTACACATTTATACTATTTTAAACAGTATGAATGTATATTTCGCAAAGGCTAAAAGATATTTACGTAGTACCCGTGCCACCCCAGCGGAGGGAACGGGAAACCTCCGTCATGCCATAACCATCACCCATGAAGTGGGCTACGCTGACCTTGCCCGCACCGAGGGAGGACATGTTCTGGCTGATAATACCACTGGAAAAGTGCGTCGTAGGGCGGAAGCCCGTACCAAACGTCAATGAGCTGACTGCCGTCGCATTGCTTAGGAAAACATACGCATGGGTGCCGATTGTAGAGCAATTGAGGGCATTGAGCGTAACGTCGGAGGCCGGGTTCATTACATAGAAAACCTGGCCATTTGCTACATTGATAGTTGACGTTGTAACCGTGCCAAGGGGCAGAGGAGTACCCGCGTTGGACAACAGCGTGCGGGTCTGGGAATAGACCTGCTTGCCAGAAACGACGTTACCCTGTGTGTAAACAGCAAGGCCCTGATTCACTGACACGATTGATGACAAGTTGGAGTCGAATCCAGCATTGTAGCCGTCACCAAGGTTGTCGGTGAAGTACACCTTGTCGGAGTTGAACATGGCGAACGTGGGGGAGTTGGGGTTAATGAAGCCCGAAAGGAACGTCTGAGGGTCAAACACGCCGACCATGCCATACGTGATGTTAGGGTGGGCACCAGCATAGAGACGCCTGCCATTATCACGAAGAACGCGGCCAGCCGGGCAGTTTACCGGGTTCGCACCTGAAACAGCAGTCAGAGTACCCGTTGTCAGGCCATTCGCATCGGTTAATGTTGTGTATGTAAAAAAGTCATTTACAAACGGAACCGTCGCAATGTACTGACGCGCGGGGGTCCCCTTAGCACCATAACTCGCACCCAAAGACATTTCTACACATGGATAAGAATTTTATTAGAAGCCAAAGTTGGCTGTTGAGGCTAGCATCGGCCGTACCGCATTCTGCTCAGCAAACGAGCTCTTACAACTGACTTGCGGCTCAGGGCAACGCTCCGGTGAAATTGTGGGACAGGGCTGGCAGGGACGCGGCTCAGGACATTTGACAACGGGGCAACGAGGACGAGGGCACGGCGGGCATTCACCAATCTTACAAGGCTTATTACAGGACGCAATACAAGGAGGACACTTAGGAACAGATGACTTTAGAACATATTTAGACATATCGGGATAGGGCGGGCACTCCGTCTTTAGCATGTACTTAGACAAGTCGGGAAGCGGCGGGCACGGCGGAACAGTTGACTTTAGAACATACTTAGACATATCAGGCATCGGCGGGCATGTCGGGCATGAAGCCATAGAAACAGGGCCTCCAGGTAGAGTTCCATCGCTTTCATCATCATTGTGATCTCTACAGGGCTTCTTCTGCTTACACTTATAACAATAAGTTGAATCATCGTTTGCGAAGTTTTCCTGTGTTGTGTAACCAGTAACTCTGCCTAGAAATAAACCCAGGGCAAAAGTGCCTAGAACAAGGAAGATTACTTTGATACTGAACTTCATATCCTATGATTATGTGGGAAAATTAGAAATCTTAGCAAGAATTCTAATTTACCATCCGCACTAAATATTTACTGAGAATATGCTTTGTAAGCGGGTGCGATAGGGGGTGCACCGCCATAGAAAGTCTCAATCCGGGAAGGAGGGCCCATTTGAGAAGTGAATCCCTCCTTACGCTCTGAGGTATCCGCTATCCAAGCATAGATAAAAACAATAACCGCAATAGCAATTCCTACCGTGGGCATATCTGCGGCTGAAGCATTTACGTTTGCGTTCATTCTATCTTCTATAACTATTTTCATGAAGGGCAACCAAACATCTGCGGGTAGTTGCCTCCCCAGGTATCCTTCAAACGATTACATACCATTAAATATGTACCCTTGTAGCCATAATCCGGGCTTACATTCTGAATATTCGTACATCCAATATCACCCATATCAAGTCCGGACTTAGACACCTGCTGGCATAAGTTGGCAAGCATACTCTTGTAATCGGGACCTCCAGCAGTATCAGTTGTCGCATATGCGGAATAGGCAGCGGAAGCACGCTTTTTGTAGGAATCTGACTCAGAGCCCGGACGTACTGTGGGGCCAGATTGGCCTCCATCGTAAGCAGCCTTTGCTAATTGCTCGGGGGCCGGTAAATAGCCGGGTTTGGCAGAAGCAGGCATTCCACCTGTTGGCTGCCAAGATGAAGTGAATACGCTATTGGTTGAGTCATCGTATCCAGCAGGGGCTGTTTGGTCATGGATTGAAGTTAGTGCTTGAAGAATATTCTGAGCATCGGTGGATGATATCTGTTTGGTTTGTAGTAACATGATAATATTGTCAATGCGTTTGGCCATTTGCTCACGAGCATATGATGAGCCGTCAAAACTCAGGCTGATTGAACCCTGTAAATACTGTGCCATTTGTAGTAAATTGGCGGGATTTAGGTTATTACTTTTCGCAGCTGCTGGACCAACCGCAGGAGAATGGGCACTTGAGGATCCAGGCATACTGATTAATTTGGGTAGTTGATTCTGAACAATTGTTGACTGCTGGAGAAAGTTTCTAGCATCACCTACTTTGATAGGAATTGAAGTAGGGTCCATTGTTCCCTGCTGGATCTTTGTACGCATATCTTGAAGATCTTGGATGAGGCTATCAATATTATTGATTCGTGCCATGATCGTGGGGTCGCTGGTATTTAGGGATTTTAGATTGGCTGAAATATTCTTTACGAGTTCAATAAGATTAGCTAAATCTGATGGATTGCACATGTCAGTATCCTTCTTATTGGGTGCGAAGACACCTGAATTTGTATTTGGGATGTAATTTGATGTGGGATTACCATTAAGGGTAAACTGGCCGGTTAAAGGCATTTGCCCTTGGCCGCCGGGAGTTCCGGCCGCATTCTGACTAAAAAGACCCTGTGTTATGTCTGTAGAGGTTCCAGCAGCCATAGAGGTTCCAGCAGCCCTAGAGCCAAGAGTAGATTGTATTGAGCCAGGAGGCGGGGGTAAAGATGCTAAGACAGCAGCGGCGGTTGTCTGCCGAAGTGTCGTATTTCCAGATGTATCATTCGGTAACTGGTTTGTAAGATACCGTGATGCGATCTGAAATTCAAGAGTCTTGCTAGAAGTTTGTGTAGCAGAGTAAGGAAAAGTTGTAGGGTCCGCATAGTTACCTAATGAAGCAATCATTGCATATAGTGTGTTAAAGTATGTGGCATCACCGGGTGACAGTTTTCCAAGGATAACAGCCTTTCCGCCAGCAGATTGAATAGCATATGAAAAATTAGCAATAGCATCAACAAGTACTCTAAAATCCTGCGGTGAAGGAACACTTGCTGTAGGATTAACGCCAGTTGAACCCGGGGCCAAGTTAGTTTGGGGTACAGTGCTATTGCCAGATGTCTGAAATGTTGAGGATGTAGTTACAGCCGGAACACTGCTTATAGGATTGCCGCTAGCATCTCTTTGTACAGCCGGAACACTGCTTATAGGATTACCACTAGCATCTCTTTGTACAGCTGGAACACTGCTTATAGGATTGCCGCTAGCATCTATTTGATTTGAAGTGGCAGCAGTAGTAGTTCCATCAAAATATTCGTAAAATTTCCCGTGTTCATTTATAAAAACTACAGCACATGTTACAAAAAGGAGAACACCAATCCAGAAGTAAACACTCTTCATCCTGTCAAAAGTGGCGAAAATGCTATGGCAAAAACACTATTTTGAACAATCTGATTGTACAAAATAATTATTAGCAAAATTTCTTAAACCTTACAGTTCCAGCAGGGAATCTCATTACGCTTGATCCAAATGGTAGGATCGGGTGGAGCACACGATTGAGGAGTCGGTCTATAGATTGCCTGCTTCCTATTAATTTTAGTTTTACAGGATTCTCGTTTTTCTTCTTTTTTACGCTGGTGGTTTTCATTTCGTTGTCTTTGTTCGTCTGCGAGTTTCAGAATTTCATTATAGTTAGGGGAATCTGTATAGGTTTTTGATAATCCGCAGTTAGCAACCGGTTGATTCGCCAATTGACTTTGAACTTGTGAATTAATTAAACTTTGAATATCGCTTAGAGTAACAGATTGCTGTGCTGTATCAGAAGCCTGGTTTAGAGTGGGATTATTTGTAGGAAAAGCAGTATCAGGTGTAAAGGCCTGAGAAGGCTGAGGAGGCTGAGGGGTCTGAGGAGGCTGAGAAGAAGGGTCAGGTAATTGCTGATTGAGTTCGGGATGAAGACCCGCATTGAAAAATCCACTATCAACTAGGCCGAGTTGATTTCGTTGTTGTCTTACTTGTGCCTGTAAAGCAGCCTGCTGCTCAGGTGTCATTTGCTTATATTGGCTCAGCATTGATGAAAAATTTAGTTGAGTTTTGGGTTTAGATGAAACTACTGGTGTTATAGGACCACAAATCTGATTGCTTGGATTATTAGGGTCAGGTGTACACACTGTAGGCAACTGTGTTGTTGGTACAGTTGTATCAAATGGCTCTAACGGATTCAAAGCATAGAAAAATAGCGTTATTAATCCTAAGAGTAGAATTGCCTGCGTAAACGGTTTCATTCCCTATTTACGTTCCCGAAAAGTATGTAGCAAAGAACAATTACAACAGGGCCAAGGATAATTGTACTATAAAGTTGTGATAGATTCTCCTTATAATATACATAATCAGGTTGGTAGTTGAATTTGGACTGAGTATATGTTGATGGACTGAAAACACGGCGAACACTATCTGTATTATAACGGGTATCACTTGGTCCTCCTAGCATATCAATATTATTGATTCTAGCAATATTATCTTTACTATATCTGTAAAAACAATCACCACCTTCACATAGTCCCTGCCGAATAAGCTCAGGTCCAGAATTGGACGCAATAAACGGCTTATTCACATTTTCCTTATTGTATGTAGGACTTATCAAAGGCCCGCTACCCTCCATGCGTTTTCTCATAAGTTGGGCAGCAAAAGTGGAGTTTGGGTCAAAATCAATGAACGCATCGGCCGAAAAAACTAAAGTAAAAAGAAGATAGAGGGAAATCAAACTAAGGACTATCATCAGTTTTGATACACGCATTCCTATTCTTTAATTGTCATAATTTTCATCCTCTTAATCTTCCTCATGAGGCAAATACTTATCCACACCAAGTGTGTTCTCAATCTCAGCATCTGTCATAGGATTCGTGGCTCCATTGATAACAACCGATTGTGCTTTATAGGATGTAAAAGTCTCAGGTGTTAGTAATCCATAAAGCAGGCCAAATAAGATACCAAAGATAAGAACAACACGGAAACTAATCTTGGGTAGAGCCATCCTACCTAAAATTGAATATATTTTTGTACCTTTTAGCACCAAAAATGCTTTCCTACAAATATAAGGAGGATGATGTGCTAGAAGTTGGAATTGATGAGGCTGGACGTGGCTCCCTATTTGGGCGGCTCTATACCGGAGCAGTTATGCTACCTTTTGATAAGGAGGATATCTTTGACCATGGAGCAGAACTCAAGCAGATTAATGATAGTAAGAAGTTGACAAAGCGGCGCCGAGATATCTTGTATGATTATGTTCGGGAGGTTGCTCTTGATTGGGCTTCAGGTTATGCGGAACCAGCAGAAATTGATGAGATGAATATTCTTCAGGCAGACTTGATGGCTATGCGTCGGGCGGCGGCCAAACTAGAGTTTACTGCTGGACGCTACTTAATTGATGGAGATACCGCAGTAAACTTCTCTAAGCCCGGTTCAGTTATAGAAGAATACTGTATTCCTCAGGGTGATGCTAAGTTTCTCTGTATTGCGGCTGCTTCAATTGTCGCAAAAGTGGAGCATGACAGGTGGATTACGGATATTTGTACTGCTGATCCAGAACTTGACACGAAGTATGGTTTACTGTCAAATATGGGATATGGGACAGCAACACACATGCGTGGTTTGAAGGAGCACGGGGCTTCAGCTCTTCACCGGAGATCTTTCAAGCCGGTTAAGGATGTTATTGGATGGTTGGGTTCTTAGAGTCAGACCTGTTTAAAACCAGTTCTTAGAGTCAGACCTGTTTAAAACCAGTTCTTAGAGTCAGACCTGTTTAAAACCAGTTCTGGCGATTCTGCTGCTGACGGTTCTGGCGATTCTGCTGCGACTGGCGATTCTGCTGCTGACGGTTCTGGCGATTCTGCTGCGTTTGACGGTGCTGCTGCTTCTTCGCCGTCTTACCCTTGCGACCGTTCTTCTTTAGTGTCTTCTTTGCACCACCACGCATCTGCTGCATATGCTTTCCACCCATGCCATACATTGTATACTAAAGGAAGCGAAAAAAATTTGAACGCGGGTGGGCCCAAAGTTTTTTTAACAAAAAGTAACAAAAATGCGAATTCTTATTGTTGACACAGAAACAAATGGTCTTCCCGCAAGTCGGTGGACTAAGGAATCGGATTGGAAGCAATGGCCGGAGATTGTCCAGATTAGTTGGGAAATCTGGGAGGTCCTTGAAGGGAAACAGCCCCGTATTGTAAAATCAGAAGATTATCTCCTCAAGCAGGACCCATCAATTAAGTGGTCCTCTATTGCGGAGAGTTTTCACAAGATTCCGCTTGACCTCTGTCAGAAGCAGGGTGAAGAGTGGAAGCCTGTACTTATGAAGTTTCAGGGAGATTTGGCATCCTGTGATGCTCTAGCAGCACATAACCTTGACTTTGATCGCAAGATTATTCGTGCTGGAATATGGCGGACAGGTTGTGTGCCGTGGGCTGAAGGCGTTGTCCTTGAACTCTGTACTATGCGGGGAGCACAGGGTTTCTACAATTTTGGTCCAGACCGCAACGGCAATCCCAAGGCACCGACTCTTAAGCAACTTCATGATGCCTGTATTCCGGGAACCTACGATTGTTCCGGGGCAGGTCCATGGCATACAGCGACACATGACCTACACTGTGCGGCTCTATGTTTCTGGGTTATGTGCCAGGACGACCGCTTTAGGACTATCCTTCAAAAGTGTGCTCAGATTACTGGACGCACTATGACTGTTCAGGATGAGGACCTGCTACACTCAATCAAGCCCTATATGAGCGTGTAACCAGGCAGATTCTTCTGCCCTCTTAACCAGGCTGTAGGGGCCCTGCATAAAATGTCCCGTTTCTGCATCTATCCGGCAGGCAACCTTCCACCCTTTTTTACGTAAAAGTGTTGTCCATTTGAGCGGCTCCCAATACATAACTTCTGTGTCATGGAGGCCACCCGATGTAAGAACAGGAACACCGGGACCCTCAGGTATTGTTAGCAGGGGATCTAAAGAGGCCGCTGCTCGGAAACCATCGTATTCCTTACAGTTAAAGAATTCATCTACTTCCAGTCGTAATACAGGAATTACATCATTTGTACACCCTTTTACAACATCAACAAAGGGTACTTCCGCACATACTGCTCCACACAGGGCTTTTGCTTTTGTAATGCGTTGGACCGCATTAGCTACATGAAAGCCTCCAGCAGAGCGACCGTACAAAATGGTTTTTGCGGGCTTCACATTAAATAATGCTTGGAGTTGAGGAATTGCCGCAATATAATCCAGCAGACCAATTAGACGATTGTTACCACGAGCAGAGTCCCAGTCTACTAGTCCATTGTCTCCACCTCCACGAACAGCAATAAAACTGATGGCATATCCCTCTTGAATAAAGGGCAAGAAACGGGGAATTAAATGACAGGGTGTTGGAATACCATAGTGTCCGTACACATATGCTATAAGAGCATGTGGTTCCTTACCTCGTTGGAAAATAGTTGTTGCGGGTATTCTATGACCTTCTCTTGATAAAAGACTATAGTTAGCTTCTAAGCCAAGGTCTGGGGCTGCTTCTAACTTTACTTCAAAAGACGATGAGATATCTAAGTGTTGTGCTCTCTGTGTGGGTGAAAACCAAAGGAACTTTCGTTTCATGGAATCCAGCAGAAGAAGTTTACCGCCTGTATTGGGCTCAAAAACTACTCGTTCTTTTGCCCCACGAATAAAGGACAGTTGCGTGATTTGATGCGTGATAGTATGACAAAAGAAACCATCTTCTGTTGGAATAATATCTGCGATTTTTCTATCGGCTATTTGAAAAACTTTTTGGCCTGATTTTATGCTGTAGACTTCTGTATCAGACCACCAGAAGGGATACGAAAAACCCAGCAAATTGGGTTTGCTAAGAATGCGTTTACTATGCTTTGTTGTAAAGTCATAGACATAGATGCTGCGGAACCGCCGACCTTCTTGGAAATAAAAGAGACGTGTTCCTATTACACGACTAGCACGTACAACTTGATTAAGAGACCGGCTTTTTACCAGAGGAATTCGTTGACCCTCTTCTGTAATTTCTTCCAGTGTGTAAAAGCGTTGAACTTCCTCCGAAGTTTGTACAATGATTTTGCCCTTACTAGTAATCATAGAACCCACGTTTTCTATTGACCACACTTCTTTAAGATCATTAAGTCTGTATGCTGTTAACTTCTTACGTTCGCTGCCTTGCCATTTAATGTCCTCAATAACTAACAAAAGGTCCCTAAAAACTGCGTGCTCATATATACATGGCCAGACACGCTTTTTATAGGTCAAATGCTTGAGGTCATGGTCTAGATAACGGATTTCCATGTCTTGACCAATAAAATGCGGTTTTCCCAGCATTGCCTCCTCGGCTTCTTGTAGACGATTTAGCCAGCGTTTTGTTGGAAGATTTGTGACGGCTTTTGACCAACGGCTGGCCTCTTCTCGTATAGCCGCCTGCGTATCAGGATGATCTAAATGCTCCATATATGCAAGTTCATCAATGTATTGAATAAATGGAAGTTTAACAATTTCCATATCCTTCAGGTCCTACTTTAGTTGCTTAAACTATTTTTGCTAGAAGATGTTAGGTGGCAAAAATGTCAATTCTACCAGTTGAAACAAATCCTTATATTGTCAAGCATCTTGAGTATAAACAGCAGGAAAAGGAAATTATGATAGCAAGTCATCTGCTAGAAATTGAGGGTGTTTATGCGGCTGGAAAACTGGATGATCGCGTATTTGATTCAGTTCGTATCTTTTGTTCCGAGCATCGGATAGAGTTTACCTTAAGGATTTTTAATAGTGCTGCGTTTGAACAGGATAGAGAAGTTTTAATTAAGTTACCCGCTTTTCATATTTATTATGAGGATGAATATGAAAAGTCATTTTATCCCGGTGAATCACCAGCAGTACGAATACAGGATTTCTTAGCAACGCTGAAGCAACAAAAGAAGCCAAAGGCTACGTGGTGGTTTCCTAAACTAACGTGGAAGTGGCCTAGAAAAAGACGCATTGCTTGTTCAGATGCGGCTTAAAATGCTGGGTCTTAATGATTTTAGTTTAGGAACCGATGGCCCCAAAGAAGGACTTGAAGGTTCTAATCATCTGCATGAAGATGGATGTACAATACGGTTTGTCCAAAGACGCTGAGATTCTGGAAACAGCATTAAAGGAGCGTGCCGCAAAAGCCGGTGATGTAAATCTGATGGTTCATCATGTTGACCCGCGAACTGCTCAGTGGGGATGGGCTGATGTTGCGTTTCACATTGAGGTACCTTGTCGTATCGCAGTCCCTTTTGCTAGAAAGCACTATTTCATGGTAAATCCGGAATGGTATTACACGGATGCGTGGAAATGGACCTTAAGTGTACCAAATGCGACTTTTATCCAGCGTTACCCGAAGGCTCTAGCAGAACTTAATGTACCCGCATCACAAGTATTCACTTGGCTATGGCGTGCTCCGAATGTGATGGCACCACCCGTAAAGAAAATCCGTCAACGAACCTTTGTTTGCTTTCTAGGTGCTTCTAAGCATAAGTTGGCCTCTGCTCTAGAGATTGTGGCAATCTGGCCATCCTCCGCTCCCTTGCTAAAAATCTGGGGTTCAGCAGATGTTATTGTGAAGTTGACGTCGGTGGCTGCTGGAAAGGCCAATGTAAAGTTAATTGGTGACTATATCACCAGTGAAGATGTTCTTAAGACACTTGGTGATAGCGAATTCTGTTTACTACCGTCTCAAGCAGAAGGATTCGGATATGCTCTAACAGATGCGATGCGTACAGGCTGTTTACCGCTGTGGTCGGATGTACCAGCATATTGTACCTTCTTAGATGACTTGATGGGGTCAAATGGACAGATGATGGGCTCGGCATCCACAGAGCCTTCTGAATTCTTGGTAAAGCCCCGTTTATTGCGTCCTCATACTCTTGAGACAGCAATTCGTCTTCTGCTAGAGATGTCACAGGATGATATTTTTAACACACGCAATCGCTTGATAGCAGCAATCAATGATCGTACTGCTACATTCCGGCAACACTCTACAATTCTGTGGAATACTATGCTCCGTGACCTAGAGAATCTTCCAGCAAAACCTGCTTATGGTGCTCCTCCACAGGCACCAGCTGCTATAAGCGATATCCTTCCTCGTGTAGGTGTTGTTACACTTACATGGAATCGTCCCCATTGGTTGAAGCTAGCATTCAAAAATATTCTAGCACAGTCTTATCCCTTGGACCGCTTGGTTTGGTGTGTTGTAGATGATGGTTCCTTTGATAAGCGTGTAGACCAATCTGTTGTTAAGTTTGCGGAGGCTAATCCCAAGTTGAAGATTGAATATGTAAGTCTCGGAAAGAAGACGCATATTGGCGGGAAGCGTAATCGCGGCATCAAGCGAATTTTAGAGAATTTCCCCGATACAGCTTACATCTGTATGATGGATGATGATGATGTATATTTCCCCAATTCAGTTCGTGACCGTGTTTCATGGTTAGCCTCAACTAAGAAGGGTGCGTGCTATTCTAGCATTCTGCCTATGTATGATTTGGGCACCTACACTAGCACTGTGAATGTACCACCGCTGAACTTATCACCGGCTAAACGCTGTAGTGAAGCTTCAATGGCTTTCACGACGGAGTTTTTTAAGGCTCGGGAATTTCCTAGTACAGTAAGTATGGCGGAGGGTGAAGGATTCTTTGCTGGAAGGGAGGAGGAGACGGTTGAGGTTCCGCCGCAGGGTATCATTGTTTCGCTTTTACACGCTCAAAATACTAGCAGTCGTGGCTTTACCGCAACGAAGGATAACAAGGATTCACAGAATGGCTGCCACTATGGATTTAGCGACGAGTTTTTCTTGTTCTTACACGGGCTAGGGCAGACCTCCGCGACCGAGGCTGCCGCCGCCGCGTCTGCCGCTGCTGAAGCCGCTGTGAAAGCAAAGGCGAAGGCAGTCTGGCTCGCACAGCAGCAGGAGGAGCAGGAGAAGGCCGAGAAAAATTCTTCAGAGCCGCCTGTACCTTCGGGTCAAGTTGCGGCGGTTTCTGAGCCACTGACCTCAACGCCAGAAAACTCTGGGGAGACCCCAGTTTAAACATTTTTCCTTTCGGGTAATTTGACAGAAAATCTACAAAGCGGATTTTATCACCTGTTGCGGCCGTATCACGGAGTTTCTTTACAAAATCATCATCTAGTACAGCCTTTATCTTCGGTTCATTTAGTATGGGTTCAATAATAACATTAGGCGTTACACCATGCTGGTCAAGAATTATATTAGGATTTTCCATATGCGATAGGGAAGCAATAAGTGAATCCACTTCGGGAACATTTAATTTAAGTGCTTTCTTAGAGACTTTCTGTAAAACAGGAGACATCTGAGCAGCAAAGCGACCCGTTTCGGGTAAAATAGCGGGATCTAGTAATTTTACGGACTGATTCAAATCCAAAATCTGGTCTTTAGGGAATTTATGAATCCACAGTTTGAAACCTACCTTGTCATTTCGGGTAACAAACCCTTCAAGTTGTTTTAGGAAATCTTCTTGAAAGTACCGGCGGATACCATTTTGCTCCTTAAGTCCAAGAATGGGTCCAAATGCTTCCTGCATAGATAACCCGGCCATATCTAAAAGTTTATCGGGGGCATCAATGTACTCCAGCCCATCAATTAATTTTTTCCATTTTGGTTTGAGTGAATCCGGCAAAGCTAATTGGACCTTCTCCTTATTGTCTAAAACGCGACGAAGAATCTCATACATTTTGGAGATAATTGGTTTGCCGCATTTTGCTTCAAGAACAGAGGGCTCTGCTAGAACCGGTATAGTTATTAATGTGTCAATAAGAATATTTGCTGCTTTTCTGTAGGGCCAAATTACAACGGCTTGAATTTTCTTTATATAATCTTCGGGTAGTAAATATACATACCAAGGGTCACCCTCTGTAATTTTCCGGATAGCAATTTGAACTGGTGTTAAACAGAAAATAGGTGAATCGCTGAAAAGATTGCGGATTTTGTAGAAATCCTGTACTTCTAAGTGACCAATTCCCGAAACGGGCGTACCACTTATAACATAGAGTAAATCACGGATTTTAGCAATTTCTTCCTGCTTGGGCATTACGAATGTAACTAGCCACCAGATGAACGCACGCATAATATCACGGGGTGTATTTAACGCAATCTCCATCACTTGAGCCTTGGTTTCAGGACTTATTAGCGTTAATGTATTCAAAACCATCTTCCAACGCATACTTGACCAGAATCCGGATTTGACTGAACCGTATAAAGTTAAGATAGCGTGTTTCCAGTCACCACGGGCTATTTCAAGGATAGCCATGATTGTAGAAAAGAAAGGTGAAATCCAGTTGAATAGAAAGTCGGGTAACAGTGTAAGCAGCATACGAATAAGTTCAATTAACAAAATAACAAGTGAAAAGGCCAATTGTGTAGGAACTGGTGTACCTATTACTTTAGTAAAAGGGCGAAAGCGATCAACTGCCCACATACCCACACGGCGGGATAAAGCATCATTTACACGGTCTAAAAAATTTATAGTACCAAAACCTGCTCCAATTACATGGTCGGTTGTATCTTCCCAATGTATGAGATGCTGACCTGAACCAACATACCGCTGAGGTGGCATAACATGTACATCTTTCCAGATATCTTGGGCTTCAACAATAAAGTCCTCAAATCCCGGAATTTTTTTGAGATTCCGAAGAATGAAATTTTCTTCGGCCCCTCCGTGTTGCTGTGGTTTTTCATTTTTGTTAGACCAATCAATTGATGTAAACATTTCTGCGAACTTGCCTGCTTCGTCCTCCGTAATCTCCAATTCAACTGCTAGAACTTTTGCTGCTGTCTCCGAGGGCAAACCATGAATAGTTATTGCGTCATAAAGCACAGCCCATCCAAGCAAGATTTTTCGAAGGCCATCAAAGAAAACATTTGGCTTAGCTTTAATTTCTTCTTCCGAGATCCGAAGATCTTCTAGCAGTTGTTCTTTTGATGGCGTCTCCATCCCCTATTTTAAGACCGTGTAAATAATTTAAAGCAGCAAATGGAAGACTGTGCTGTCTGCGGAGAGGCTGTTACAAATGAATATAGATGCTTCCATGGACACGAATACCACAAGATCTGCTTGAATTCTAGCACAAAGAAAAAGATTTGTCTACTGTGTGATTTTGCTGTTAGACTACCAAGAAACCCAAGAAAACCAACAAAAAAGGTTCGAGCAGTTCAGTGTAAGGGCAAATCTAAGGTTATGGCTTCTAATGGCCAACTAAAACGATGCCGTAATAAAACACATAGTGGTTTATATTGTCATTTACATTCCGCGATAGCCGCTGATGCTGAAGAAGGTGCGGATACCCTACAACTTTAACTTCCGCCTAATAAAAAGGAATGGCCGGTTCACCTCCGCTAAATGCTTTTGAATATGCTGTAGGTGCCTACGCTCCCGTTGAGTTTATGGATTTAAATGCGGGCTCCGGAGGAGGAACAGAATCAACAAGACTAGTGTCAAATCTACAGACAACACGAAGCATCCAGCAAAGGGCTATGAATGAAATTCAAGGGACTGCTTCTGATGAGCGGGATTGGCTTCGTGTATGGAAGAAGAAGATTAAGGAAACAATTACACGGTTTAATGATTCCTTCTTTGATTTCTTAATACGTGATTCGGAGGGTAAAGATCAGGAAACAATCATAAAAATGAAGAGTTTGATTAATCGCATATCAAATATACCAGCATCAGGACGTGCTTATTTCCCTGAACTCGGATGGGATATTAGTATGAATAATGTAGTAGAAGAACTACAGACAGATATGGGATTTCAGTTAGATGAATTTAAGGACTCACAGAAGAAGATAACTCGTGTTTACTCAGATACACTCAAGGAACTCTTTCTGATTGACGCCCGCTTACAGGAAAAAATTAATAAAATGAATCAAGTTGTTGATAAAATTCAAGGACTTCTTTTGCTAGAACCCAACAAGGAATTGGCGGAACTAGCAGAGCCTACTGCTAATTATCTAGCCGCTATCCTTAAAAATAATGATTTCGGCAGTGATTTTGTTTTATTTATGATTACTTACAAACGCTGGATAATGCTTCATGATCTTGTACAGATTAATAGAGTATCATCTGCTAGTTCAGCACCACAGTGTTGTATTTGTACTCAAGCAGATGTGACACATGCGATGATTCCTTGTGGTCACACGTTCTGCTCGGGGTGTATTAATAAGCAGATGAGTCTCTGCTATATCTGTCGTACCAGTGTTCGTGACCGGCTAAAACTCCACTTCCCTTGATTCTTGGATAATGGGCTCAAGATTAGTATGCTGGAGAGCTACTGGTTTTATACGGTTTATACGTTCTTTCTTTTCAGGATATGTGGTGGCAAGTCGCTCAATAATGTATTCTCGTCGTTTTGCTAGCAGCCGAATGAGGAGTTGACGAGCAAAAGTATCTTGAATTTCCATTGTTGCAATTCATTTGAAATGCGGAAGTAGGTCAAATTTATTTTGCTTAAGGATTTAGTAGAGTAATGAGTCAGGACGAGTATACCATAACTCATATGACTGATCAACAAGCAAATTTAGTACCGGCGGAGGACCTGCCCGAGATTTCAGTTCTGCCCAATTATTTGAAGGAATGGCTTTCTCTTGAGGAAGATTTAAAAGTTTTGAGTGCTGCTACACGGGAAAAGAAGAAGCGTATGAGTATCTTACAGGGACTTATAACAAAGACCATGAAAGGACATAAGATAGGCCGCGTAAATATTAAGAGTGGAGCAATATTATATCAGAATAAGGAAACAAGGGAATCTATGGGGAAAAAGTTCATTATTTCTAAGTTAACTGAGTATTTCAAGGGCGATATTATTAAGGCAACGGAAATCTATAAGTATTTGGAGGAGCACCGTGCTAAGAAATCCAAGGAAAATATAAAATTAGAGCGGGATTAAGTAGAATGACACTCCGTGCTCTGAGCCCTTTGGTTGATAGTGTTGTAAAAATGAATCTCCGGGAGGATTTTACAAATGCTGCGTCTGCTGTAGATCCCGCATTTGGTCCTGTTTTCTTTCTGTTCCTTCTTGCAATTCTAGCAGTTGATGTTGGTATTATATATTGGCTCTGGAACAATGTGATTGTAAATGTGGTTACAATCGCACGACCCATTAAGAGTTTTTGGACAGCCGCTGGTTTACTTGTATTTCTGCTTATTGTACATTCATAAATGTGGAGGTGGCTCTGAGTTCTTCGAGTTTGGGTGGCTCATAGAAGGCCGGGTCACGAACACCCTCAGGCATATCCAGTTGAGGCTGGTTGGTCATACATTGTTCCAGCATAAGTGATTTTAGAGAAGAAACGCTAGCCTTTAATTTGTTTCTTGTAGCTGCTGTCGCAGCGGGAAAAAAAGTATTAAGTCCATCAATTAGTTGATTACCTCTGGTCAGATACCGGTCAGTGGCAAGTTCAATATCACGTTGTCTCAGCAACTTCTTTTGGCAGCGACCCACGAGAACAGCTGCGGGCTCAATATCCTGTTCCGTTGAGTACGGGGAATCAATACTGTAATTAATTTTACCGCGTCCCTGTGAAATATCCAGCTGCATATTCTCCATCTTTTGATTGAGAACATCTAATTCACGTTTCTTTACATTGTACTCAGATGCTGTTTCATACGAACACTGAGAAAACTCGGTCTGACTAGCAAAGTTCTCTGTTAGAAAACGACGGGGAAATTGCTGGGCTGCAAAAAGAACTAAAATAAGAAGGAGTAATAATGAAATCTCAAAGACCATTCTATATTATAATTCTATTATTGCCGAGCCTTGGACTTGCGAACCCTAGAAGGAGGTGGAATCGTACCTTCATTGTTGGACCCTTCATTGTTAGAAACTGAAGAACCATTGTTGTTGTTAGAAACCGAA
>Ga0136641_1000266_pt1 | contig 22228 bp, 25 predicted proteins | sample EliLak1302023Y_FD_115312 | JGI IMG/M metagenome (GOLD analysis project Ga0136641, IMG submission 115312) | Freshwater microbial communities from Elizabeth Lake, Yosemite National Park, California, USA - 13020-23Y | ecosystem: Environmental > Aquatic > Freshwater > Lake ...
CGTGCGGCAGATGCAGAAATCGCAAAGCTTCGCGAAAATGCCAAGCCGATTGGCGAGGCGAATCCTTACAAGTCGAACGAGTAAGCAGCGGCCCACATGAATGGCTTTCTCCTTCTTGATAAGCCCGGTGGTATAACGTCTCATGATTTAGTCGCAGCTGCTAGGAAGAAATATGGAACAAAGCGAGTCGGGCATGCCGGCACGTTGGATCCAATGGCGACAGGAGTACTAGTTCTTGGCATCGGTAACGCCACCAAGCTGCTCTCGTATGTTGTAGAAGGCAGAAAATCTTATGAAGCAACGATCAAACTGGGTATTTCAACACATACCGATGATCGTGAAGGAGAGATCCTTGCCGCCGTGGATGCCTCAGCAATCACAGAAGAAGAGATAAGGGTCGAACTCGCTAATTTTGTTGGGATTATCTTTCAACGGCCAAGTTCGGTCTCTGCGATCAAGATAGATGGTAAACGTGCCCATCAACGCGTGCGCGATGGTGAAGTTGTTGATATTCCAGCCCGCGAAGTCACTATTTTTGAGATTATTATTCGTGCCATTCGGGGGAGTGAAATCGATATCTCGGTCACCTGTTCTGCCGGGACATATATTCGAGCGATTGCGCGTGATCTAGGCGACGCTCTCCAAGTTGGTGGCCATCTCACATCGCTTCGTCGCACCAGCGTCTCGCCGTTTTTAATAGAAGAATGCTCAGATTTAGAACTAGCAGAATTAATTCCGACCGCCGTAGGAATTTCTCGGATGTTACCCACTCGAGCGCTCAGCTATGAAGAAATCATTGAGATTGGATTTGGGCGAACCATTTCAGCCTCTGCTGAAGCCGGGACTGTCGCTGCAATCGCTGGGGATGGCGCCTTCGTCGCCTTACTCAGTAATAGAGAGTTTGCCGGAAAAGCGCTGGCCACCCCAATTCTCGTTGCCGTGAAAGAATAAGGTCATGAGCTCAATCGCTATCGGCATCTTCGATGGGGTTCACGCTGGCCATCAGCAAATCCTCAACGAGGCACGCAGATATGGCGATGTGACAGTTCTGACCTTTGATCCACATCCAACGGCGATATTCGCCCCAGAACGCAGTCCATCAATGTTGTTATCTCTCGCAGATCGTATTGCGCTGCTAAAAAAGCATGGTGCATCAGAGGTAGTTGTTCTTCCTTTTACCGCCGAGTTCGCCGCAAAGAGCCCAGATCAATTTATTCAGGAAGTGCTCATCGATCAGCTTCGCGCCACTCATGTCACCGTCGGTAAAAATTTCACCTTTGGCTTTAAAGCGGCCGGCAATGTGGAATATCTGCAGAGCTGCGGGAAAGGCTTTGTTGTAAGTGCGGTTGATCTGGAAGAGAACCGAGGATCACCAATATCTTCCTCACGAATTCGTACGCTTATTGTCGATGGCGATATCGAACGCGCAAATGAACTATTGACGAGACGGTTCTATCTGCGTGGTCCGGTTGTACACGGCGAGAAGCGTGGCCGCACGATCGGGTATCCGACTGCGAATATCGGTCTGGCAGAGAATGCAACGATTCCAGCAGATGGTATTTATGCTGGCTGGCTTGAAGTCGGTAGCGATCGCTGGTCGGCCGCGATCTCGATTGGAACCAACCCAACCTTCCCAGGAGTCCGTGGGCGCCAAGTAGAGGCTTATGCCTTAGATCAACTTGGGCTCGATTTATATGATCAGGAAGCAAAAGTTGAATGTGGGTGGCGAATTCGCGACACCCTTAAATTTGATGGATTAGATCCACTCCTCATTCAGATGAAGGATGATTGCAATAAGGCTCGAGAACTCACTGCTCTGGAATCCAAGGAGAAATAATGGCGACAAATATTCAACAAGTTGATATCTGGTTTGACCCAATCTGCCCGTTTGCTTGGATTACCTCACGCTGGCTCGTCTCTGCTTCCAAGGTTCGTGATATCGAAGTGAGATGGAACATCATGAGCCTGGCTTATCTCAATAAGGATCGCGAGCTTGATGCCGCGCACACTGAATCAATGGGCCGATCGTGGGGCGCAGTTCGCTTGATCGCTGCAGTGAGCGAGAAGCACGGCAATGAAGCAGTTGGTGCGTTGTATGCCGCGCTTGGTGAGCGTATTCATCTGAATAAGGAAAAGCTCAGCGACGAACTTTTGATTGCTGCACTCGCCGCTGCTGGATTGCCGGCCGAATTAATCGCCGATGCTGGGGATGAACGATGGAACGCTCCGATGATAGTGAGCCATGATCGGGCGATCGCAATGGTTGGAAATGATGTCGGAACCCCAGTTATTGCTATCGGTGAGGCAGCTTTCTTTGGGCCGGTGATCTCCCCAGCTCCCACAGGAGAGCAAGCGGGCCGACTATGGGATGGACTGGCCCTCTGCCTTGAGGTCCCCGGCTTCTATGAACTCAAACGCGCTCGCAAGCGTGCCCCCAATTTCTCCTGATCGCTTCCCTTCGGTAGACTTCGAGGACATCAAAGCGAGTAATTGTGCCTTCGTGAATTACACCGAGGCCCTCGTGACAGTAAAAGGAGTGCCTCATGGCTCTACAGCCAGCGGAGAAAAAAGAGATCATCGCAAAATATGGCGCTTCTGCCACTGACACAGGAAGCCCAGAGAGTCAGATCGCATTGCTTTCAAAGCGAATTGAAGAAGTTACAGAACACCTCAAGACCAACAAGAATGACCATCACAACCGTCGTGGACTCTTGCTGATGGTCGGTAAGCGTCGCCGTATCTTGCAATACCTCGCAAAAACTGATGTAACACGCTACAGAGCGATTATCGAAAAGCTCGGTATTCGCCGCTAATTTAGTAAATACCCTCCACACATCAGTTGATCGGTCCTCGGTAGTGGCCTTCGCACCCCTCTGTAATTGAGGTTGCGGCGCGGGCTTCGATCGGAGATCCATTGCTGGTGCGTGTGAACGGTAAGAAATGGAGTGCCCATGGAGGGCCAAGATGTGAAGTTCGCCGTTGCAAAGATTGATAACGGCAAGTACGGAAAGCGCGAGATTCGTTTTGAAACAGGACGCCTCGCAATGCAAGCAGCCGGAACAGCGGTTGTCTATCTCGATGACGAGACGATGTTGCTCTCAGCAACAACTGCCTCTAAGAATCCAAAGGATCAATTCGACTTCTTCCCACTGACTGTGGATGTTGAAGAGCGTATGTACGCCGCTGGAAAGATCCCTGGATCATTCTTTCGCCGCGAAGGTCGCCCTTCTGAAGATGCAATTTTGACCTGTCGGTTAATCGACCGGCCATTGCGCCCTTCTTTTGTTAAGGGCCTACGTAATGAAATCCAAATCGTTGTCACGGTGATGTCACTTCATCCAAATCATATGTACGACGTGATTGCAATTAATGCTGCATCAATGTCCACCCAACTTGCTGGTTTGCCATTCTCTGGTCCAATCGGTGGAGTGCGCGTTGCACTTATCGAAGGACAATGGGTCGCTTTCCCGAATCACTCTGATCTGGAAAAAGCCACCTTTGACATGGTTGTCGCCGGACGCATCTCTGATGGTGACGTCGCAATCATGATGGTGGAAGCAGAAGCGACCACTCAGACAATTGATTTGATCAAGGCTGGCGCAGGCGCACCAACCGAAGAAGTTGTTGGTCAAGGACTCGATGCTGCAAAGCCATTTATTCGTATTCTCTGTGAAGCACAGTTGGAACTCGCAAAGGTTGCTGCAAAGCCAACCGGTGAATTCCCAGTCTTCTTGGATTACCAAGATGATGTCTTCGCTGCAGTTGAATCTGCCGACAAGGGTTCGATCGCCAAGGCGCTCACCGTTGCGGGAAAGCAAGAGCGTGAACTCGCTCTAGCTGAGGCGAATGATGCTATTAAAGCAGGCGTTGTCGCACAATTTGAAGGCCGCGAGAAAGAGATCTCAGCAGCTATCCGTTCGCTCACAAAGAAGGTTGTCCGCCAGCGCGTACTTCGCGAAAAGATTCGTATCGATGGCCGCGGACTTCGCGACATTCGTGCAATCACCGCTGAAGTAGAGGTAATCCCACGCGTTCACGGTTCTGCAATCTTTGAGCGTGGTGAGACTCAGATCCTCGGAGTCACAACTCTCAATATGCTGAAGATGGAACAGATGCTCGATACCTTGAGCCCTGAGACAAATAAGCGCTACATGCACAACTACAACTTCCCGCCATATTCAGTAGGCGAGACCGGTCGTGTTGGATCACCTAAGCGTCGCGAAATCGGCCACGGTGCTCTTGCAGAGCGCGCTCTTCTTCCAGTACTTCCAAGTCGTGAAGATTTCCCTTATGCAATCCGTCAGGTATCTGAAGCTCTTGGTTCAAATGGTTCAACCTCAATGGGTTCTGTCTGTGCATCCACGATGTCATTGCTGAACGCCGGTGTGCCTCTTAAGGCAGCTGTCGCTGGAATTGCAATGGGTCTCATCTCTGATGATGTTGATGGCAAGACCGAGTACGTTGCTTTGACGGATATTCTCGGTGCAGAAGATGCATTTGGAGATATGGATTTCAAAGTTGCCGGCACGAAAGAGTTTGTTACAGCCTTGCAGCTAGACACTAAACTCGATGGAATTCCAGCATCAGTACTTGCTGCAGCACTACTTCAGGCCAAGGAAGCCCGTCTCTCTATCTTGGAGATCATGCTCTCAGCTATTGATGTTCCAGATGAGATGAGCCTCTTAGCTCCTCGAATCATCTCGATCAAGGTTCCAACAGAGCTCATCGGTGCGATCATCGGACCTAAGGGCAAGATGATCAACCAGATCCAAGGCGATACCGGTGCGGATATCACCATCGAAGATGATGGAACTATCTACATTGGCGCACTTGAAGGATCGCAAGCTGAGGCAGCGAAGGCAATGATCGAAGCTATTGCTAATCCAGTGGTTCCAAAGGTGGGCGAGCGTTTCAACGGTTCCGTTGTGAAGCTAGCAACATTTGGTGCCTTTATCTCACTAGTTCCTGGTAAAGATGGCTTGCTCCACGTCTCGCAGATCCGCAAGATGCATGGTGGAAAGCGCATTGAGAACCTTGAAGAGGTAATGAAGGTCGGCGAAAAGATTGAAGTTGAAATCGCAGAGATTGATCCAAAGGGGAAGTTCTCTTTGGTTGCTGTGATGCCTGATGGAACACTCTCATCAGCTGCTTCAGAAAAATCTGAGTAACCGTACCCGCTGAATGACTAAAACAGTCTTGCCCAGCGGTCTTCGGATCGTGACTGAAGAAGTCAGCACAGTTCGCTCTGCGACTGTCGGAATTTGGGTAAATGTAGGCTCCCGCGATGAGACACCATCGGTCGCGGGAGCTTCACATTTTCTAGAACACCTGCTCTTTAAAGGAACTCCCACTCGAAGCGCAATGGAGATTTCATCTGCGATCGAATCGGTGGGTGGTGAGATGAATGCCTTTACTGGCAAGGAGTACACCTGCTTTTACGCACGCGTCATTGATGTTGACTTCTCCTTAGCTGTCGATGTTTTAGCGGATCTCATAACCTCATCAGTGATTACCGCCGCAGATCTTGATTCAGAGCGGACGGTTGTCCTAGAAGAAATTGCTATGCGCGATGATGATCCATCAGATTTAATCCATGATCTTTATCTCGAGAGTTATTATGGCGACACACCGCTTGGCCGGTCTGTTCTAGGGACAGTCGAATCGATCAATACGATGAGCCGAAGCTCGGTCTTTAATTACTATAAGAAGCGTTATCGCCCCGAAGATATCGTCGTCGCGGTCGCTGGTAATGTGAAACACAAGCAGGTCGTGCGCACCGTTGAAGCGGCGTTATCACGCGCTGGTTTTCTCGATACGCCAGACGCTCTGCCAAATATCCGAAGTGAAGCAAAGGCTCGTACACCAGGTGTTGGTCAGGTCAAGATTTTTGACCGCAAGACCGAGCAGACTCATCTGCTCCTTGGCGGCGAAGGCGTTGCTCGGAATGACTCTCGCCGCTTTGCTCTAAGCATCTTGGCATCAGCGCTCGGGGGCGGGATGTCCTCGCGCCTCTTCCAAGAGATTCGCGAGAAGCGCGGTTTGGCTTATTCGACATATGCCTACGTCCAACAATTTGCCGGGTCTGGGTCGCTCGCCTTCTATGCCGGTTGCCAAGCAAATAAGGCTGAGGAAGTGACAAAGTTAATCCTTGAAATTACTCATGATGTTGCGACGAATGGGCTGAACGATGAAGAAATTAAGCGTGCGAAGGGCGCAGTCTCGGGTTCACTCGTATTGAGTCAAGAGGATACCTTCTCCCGGATGGGCAGAATTGGAAAGAGCGAACTCGTCTACGGTGAAATCATGAGCTTTGACGAGATTCTTCGCCAAATTGCCCAAGTAACTCCTGAAGAAGTTCGTCAAATTGCTAGCGACTTACTACCCAAACCTTCTACCCTTGCCATTGTTGGTCCATTTAAGAGCAGTACCAAATTTGAAAAGGTCATCGCATGAGTATAAAAGTTGCAGTGCTCGGGGCAAAAGGTCGCATGGGGCTAGAGGCATGCAGATCAATTTCTGCAGCCACCGATCTCGAACTTGTTGGCCAGATCGACATTGGTGACTCGCTGGACCTTCTCATCTCACAGGGCGCCGAAGTGATCGTGGATTTCACTCACCCTGATGCGGTCATGGGTAACCTTGAATTTGCGATCAGCCATGGCATCAGCGTTGTTGTTGGGACGACAGGCTTTGATGCGAAGAAGCTCGACCAGATTAAGGTCTGGCTTGCAGCAAATCCAAAGGTGGGCGCGTTGATTGCTCCTAACTTCGGTCTTGGTGCTGTGTTGATGATGCAATTTGCAGCACAGGCGGCGAAGCATTTTGAATCCGTTGAAATTATCGAACTTCATCATCCACAAAAGGCTGATGCTCCATCTGGAACCGCACTTCGCACCGCAGAGCTCATTACCGAAGCCCGTCGCTCGGTAAAAAAGGAAGCGATGCCAGATGCGACTACATCAGCACTTGATGGTGCTCGGGGAGCCCTCGTCGGTGAGGTACCAATCCATTCGGTTCGTCTGCGTGGATTAGTCGCGCACCAAGAAGTCATTCTCGGCGATCTCGGCGAAACGCTCACCATCCGTCACGATTCGATCGACCGTACCGGCTTTATGCCAGGTGTACTCCTCGGGATTCGAAGTATTGTTTCGCATCCAGGACTCACCTTTGGGCTGGAACATTTTCTTGAAGGTAATTCTGATTCTAAGAAAAACTAAGGAGCTGTTATGTCACAAGTAATTATGTATGGTGCTGATTGGTGCGGGGATTGCCGCAGGAGCAAGCGCTTTCTCGAGACGAATGAGGTTGCTTTTACCTATATCGATGTTGAGAAGGATCCAACTGCAGCTGACAAGGTCATTGAGATCAATGGTGGGGTTAAATCAATTCCCGTTATCCTCTTTGAGGATGGTTCTCATCTCACCGAGCCATCAGATAATGATCTAAAAGCCAAGTTAGAGGCGCTCTCAATTCTCTAGCGCTCTAGCTGTAAAAATTTTGATCACCCGAAGTGATAAGCGATCGCCGACCCCATCGCCGCGCCAAGAACAATCACGGGAAATGGGGCTCGGAAAAAGAGTGCTGTCACTGCTACCGCTAAGCCCGCGAGGCGATGATCTGCCACAATCTTTGTCTTTACTGTTACAGAATTGATCGCGACCAGTGCGGTAAGTAACACGATCGGAATAAGAGCATTAATACGCTGAACGCGTGGATGTGAGAGCCAACTTTCGGGCAGGCTATGACCAAGATATTTGAGGGTGAAGGCAAAGCCGCTTGTACCGATAACCGCGATCCACTCTTTACTCATGCTCGCCACCCAATAATAATTGCGAGTAGTGCGCAGGTAATAATAGGTATGCCTGCTGGAGTAAACGGAGCCAATGCGAGCGAGAGCGCGATCGCGGCGGCAGCGATGGCCCGAGTTTTACGATCTACTAATCGTGGCCAGACTAGAGCGATGAAGGCTGCAGGAACGGCGGCATCGAGACCCCACGCTGATGGATTTCCGATCGCTTTTGCACCGATCGCACCGAGCAGGGTAAAAATATTCCAGAAGATAAAGACTCCGAAACCGGTATGCCAGAAGCCAACTCTCTGATCAGATTGGTTGCTCTGCGCCGTAGCGATCGCAGTTGATTCATCGATCGTCACATGCGCAGCAACAATGCGTTTCCAACCCTTTACCTTGAGAATAGGTGCCATGCGCAATCCATAGAGGCCATTACGTGTTCCTAGTAACGAGGCGGTGGCAATGGCTGAGAGCGCGCCTCCACCCGCCCCGACTACGCCGATCACGGCAAATTGTGAGGCGCCAGAGAATGTGAGGAGTGAGAGGAGACAGCTTTGAAGTACGGAGAAGTGAGCAGTAACACTTGCCGCTCCGAAGGCTGTCCCGTATGCGCCAACGGCGAAGGAGAGGCTAAAGGAATCACGCTTCACTGACACGCCGCTATTCTGCCTTAATCCCGCGACTATCCCTAGTGAGTGGATAAATTGCCCCAATGAGTGAAGCACAAGTTCAGGGCGCCCCCGAGGGAAGCAAGCCAATAATTTTTCGTGATCACATGACCGTTGAACTCGTGAAGTCGAGTGCGAGTGATTCTGATGTTATCTGGGCTGCTCGTGTTTCGACTGCAGGTGAGCAATCGCTAGAAGCAGTGGGATCCGATGCCTCACGTGCCGAAGGGTTAATTAATTACCTTGCGCGCGAACGTCACGGTTCACCCTTTGAGCATACCTCTATGACATTCTTCGTCTCTGCACCCATCTTTGTATTCCGCGAATTTATGCGTCATCGGATCGCTTCTTACAACGAAGAGAGTGGACGATATCGCGAACTTAATCCGGTCTTTTATATTCCTAGTACCGAACGCCGTTTGGTACAGATCGGCAAGCCGGGATCTTATGAGTTTGTCGAAGGAACGCCCGCGCAGTACGAGCTCTCTGTTGCACTGATAAAAGAGAGTTGCACCCTGGCATACGAGAGTTATCAAAAAATGCTTGATGCCGGTGTTGCACGTGAAGTTGCACGAGTTGTCCTTCCAGTCACACTCTATTCCTCAATGTATGTCACGATGAATGCCCGCGCATTAATGAACTTTCTCTCATTGCGTACCGCCCGTGAAGGATCGCACTTCCCAAGTTACCCGCAGCGTGAAATTGAGATGGTTGCTGAGTTAATGGAAGAGCACTTCGCACGATTAATGCCGATTACGTACGGGGCTTTTCAGAAATCTGGACGTGTAGCCCCTTAATACAAGGTAATGTTCCACCATGGCTAATGCGCATAGTGGGCAGATTGTGGCGCCCTTTGGCCGCATGATCACTGCGATGGTCACTCCCTTCAATAAAGAAGGTGCCATTGATTGGGATGGGGTGGCACAGCTTGCCGTGCATCTCGCTGATCATGGTCACGATGCCATTGCGGTAAATGGAACGACTGGTGAGGCCCCTACGACAAAAACCTCAGAAAAACTCGAGATTATTCGGGTGGTAAAGAGTGCGGTGGGGGATCGAGTTAAAGTTTTGACGGGTGCTGGCGATAATGAAACCTCGTACACCGTTGATCAAGCAAAGCGTTGTGCCGAAGTTGGTGCGGATGGCCTCTTGATCGTTACCCCGTATTACAACAAGCCACCACAAGCTGGTATCGAAGCTCACTTTAAAGCGGTAGCGGTAGCAACTGATTTGCCGATCATGATGTATGACATTCCAGGTCGCACCGGTGTTGAAATTGAGCAAGAGACAATCTGTCGGTTGTCCGAGGTAAAGAATATCGTTGCGCTTAAAGATGCCAAGGGAAACCCAGCATCCACTTCTTGGGTTATCGCCCGAACCGGCCTTCCGGTCTATTCAGGTGATGACATTCTCAATCTCCCACTTCTCGCTGTCGGAGCAGTTGGATTTGTCTCGGTCTGTGGCCATACCGTTGGTAACGAACTTCGCGAGATGCTCGATGCCTGGTTTGCTGGAAACACTGCACGTGCCCTAGAGATTCACCAGAAATTACTACCGGTATTCACCGGAACCTTCCGCACTCAAGGTGCGATATTAACTAAGGCTGCTTTGACCCTGATGGGTTTGCCTGGCGGGTACACACGTTTGCCGCTTGTTGATGCCACCGATGCGCAGATTGCGCAATTACGGAAGGACCTTCAACAAGGCGGAGTCGTACTTAAATAATGAATCATCCCCATCCAGATCTTCCCTATCCTGCAAAATTAGCTGCAAAGACTCTTCGCATAGTGGCACTTGGTGGCCTCGGAGAGATCGGTCGAAATATGACCGTTTTCGAGTATCAAGGTGAATTGCTCATCGTTGACTGTGGAGTTCTCTTTCCTGATGAGAATCAACCCGGTATTGATTTAATCCTCCCTGACTTCTCATATATTCGTGATCGCCTCAAAGATGTCGTCGCCGTCTTTCTTACTCACGGCCACGAAGATCACATTGGCGCCTTGCCCTTCCTTCTGAAGGAACGTGCCGATATTCCTGTTGTAGGGTCAAAGTTGACGCTCGCTTTTGCCGAGGCAAAATTAAAGGAACGTCGTATTTCAGCCCCACTTCGTGAAGTTCGCGCCGGGATGGTACAAAAATTCGGCCCCTTCACTCTGGAATTTATCGCGGTGAACCACTCAATTCCAGATGCCCTTGCAGTCGCAATCAGGACCGATGCTGGTTTGGTGCTTGCCACCGGTGACTTCAAAATGGACCAGCTTCCACTTGATGGTCGCATCACCGACTTGGCTGCCTTTGCTCGGTTGGGTACTGAGGGTGTCGACCTCTTTATGACCGACTCAACAAATGCTGATGTCCCAGGTTTTACGACATCGGAGCGAGAAATTATTCCGGCACTTGATCGCGCCTTCCGTGCCACCCAACGTCGGGTGATCGTTGCCTCTTTTGCTTCGCATGTGCATCGTATCCAGCAGATTCTCAATATTGCTGAAACCCATGGCCGCAAGGTTGCTTTCGTTGGGCGGTCGATGGTTCGAAACATGACACTGGCGCAGAATTTAGGATATCTCACCGTTCCAGATGGGCTTGTCGTCGATTCTAAAGTCATCGGAGATTATGGTGACAAGGTTGTTCTGATCTGCACTGGTTCACAGGGTGAACCTTTAGCCGCACTCTCACGCATGGCAAATGGTGAACATGAGATCAAGGTAGGCAAGGGCGATACTGTCGTTCTCGCATCAAGTCTGATCCCGGGTAACGAGAACCCGGTCTATCGAGTTATTAATGAGCTAACTCGTTTTGGTGCTGATGTAGTGCATAAAGGTAATGCCATGGTGCATGTATCGGGACACGCAGCAGCAGGGGAGTTGCTCTACTGCTATAACATTGTTAAGCCAAAGAATGTGATGCCGATCCATGGAGAATGGCGCCATATGCGCGCGAATGCCGAGCTCGCTATCAAAACTGGCGTTCCCCGCAATAACACGATCGTCGTTGACAATGGAATCGCCATTGATATGCACGATGGTTATGCCGATATTGCTGGTGCAGTGCCCGTTGGATTTGTTTATGTCGATGGCCATTCCATCGGTGAGATAACGGAAAGTTCGCTCAAGGACCGCAGCATTCTTGGTGAAGAAGGATTCATCTCAGTTGTTGTTGTTATTGATTCACAGAGTGGAAAGATTGTGGCTGGCCCAGATATTCATGCCCGAGGATTTACTGAAGATGCCGCGCTCTTTGATGAAGTGAAGAGCATGATTGAGAAAGCGATGGCTAAAGCGGTTGCTGGTGGTTTCAACGGAACCCATCAACTTCAGCAAGTGGTGCGTCGCACTGTGGGAAGTTGGGTAGGCGAAGCGCATCGTCGAAAGCCAATGATCATTCCTGTTGTCATCGAGGTTTGACCTCGGCGCGCCTAGTTCAACTAGAGATAGACGCTCCTTAGGCTTAAGCGATTATGGCAAAACGCAAGAAGAGTTCTTCATCATCCGCCCGTAAGAGTTCGTTGCTTGGGGCGATCGTCCGGGGCCTTGGTGCAACCTGGCGCTTCCTTGCGAACTCTCTCGGAACTCTTATCAGAGTTGTATTCCGTGGTGCGAAAGATTTAGACCCTGCACATCAACGCGATGGCTTCGCCTTCCTGCTCCTGATTGTCGCCCTAATCTGTGCTGCTGGTAGCTGGTTGCATCTCGACAACGCTGCCGTCCGATTACTCCGCACTCTACTTTTTGGTGGCATCGGAGAGATTGCGCTCTTTGCGCCGATCATTTTTGTTTACTTTGCAGTCCGACTCTTCCGCTCGCCAGATGAAGGAGCAGCTACAGGTCGAATCACGATTGGGACGATTGTTCTCATCGTGACCACAACTGGTCTGGTTCATATCCTCAATGGTTCAGTCGGTGATACTGGCAAATCTTCCATGCAGGGTGGAGGGGGATGGTTGGGATATGCAATCTCAACTCCTCTCGTTGCGCTGACAACAAATATTCTTGCCGTACCAATCCTTTTCCTGCTCTTCTTCTTTGGAATCCTGGTGGTCACAGCGACTCCGCTCTCACGAGTCGTTGCAAAGATCAGGGCGATGCTCCAAATGGGTAGCGCGAAAATAAATGAGCGACGGGCTGAGCGCCAAACCAACGAAGAATTTGAAATTAGCGAGACCCCTGCCTTTGATACGCCGTTAGTTCAAGCCTTTCATGCTCCTGATGAACCCCTCGATGAAGAAGAATTTGATGAAGAGTTCACCGTCGAAGTCCCGGTCTCGGCGCCTATTGCTACCACCCTTCCTCACCGGCCTGTACCTACGACCCCTGCGCACCAAATGATTCTTGCTGCTGATACTCCCTATCAATTGCCACCCATGGATTTGCTAAAAACTGGGCCGGCAGCAAAGTTAAAATCAAAAGCGAACGAGACCATTGTTTCTGCCCTCACCCAACTTTTCGAGCAATTTAATATTGATGCAACGGTCACGGGTTTTATGCGCGGCCCAACAGTCACGCGTTATGAAGTGGAATTAGATGCTGGTGTAAAAGTTGAGGCGATCACCGCTCTCTATAAAAATATTTCCTATGCGGTTGCAAGTAGTGATGTTCGCATCCTTTCGCCAATTCCGGGTAAGTCTGCCGTAGGTATCGAGATACCTAATACTGATCGTGAGATCGTCTTTTTGGGTGATGTTTTACGTTCAACGGTTGCCTCAACAGAGCTCCATCCGATGGTGATCGCGCTAGGAAAAGATGTTGAAGGTGCATTTGTCTGTGCCAACTTAGCAAAAATGCCACACCTACTTGTCGCTGGCGCAACGGGCGCAGGTAAATCATCGATGATCAACTCACTTGTTGTCTCGATCTTGATGCGTGCTACTCCCGATGAAGTTCGGCTTGTGATGATCGATCCAAAGAGAGTTGAGCTCACAAGTTATGAGGGCATTCCGCATCTAATCGCCCCGATCATCACCAACCCAAAGAAGGCTGCCGATGTGCTGGCCTGGGTAGTGCGGGAGATGGACCAACGCTACGACGATTTATCCGCCTTCGGGTTCCGACATATCGATGATTTTAATCGGGCGGTCAAGGCGAAGAAAATTACTCCTCCCGATGGAAGTGAACGGGTGTTAGAACCATATCCATATCTTCTCGTAATTATTGATGAATTAGCAGATCTCATGATGATTGCCGCCCGAGAAGTGGAAGAGAGCATCGTTCGGATCACACAGCTCGCTCGAGCTGCTGGAATCCATCTAGTCATAGCAACGCAACGTCCTTCTGTCGATGTCGTCACAGGACTCATTAAGGCAAACGTTCCCTCACGATTATCCTTTGCGACATCAAGTCTCGCTGATTCCCGCGTGATTCTTGATACACCCGGAGCTGAAAAACTTGTTGGGCAAGGTGATGGCCTCTTTCTTCCAATGGGAGCGAGCAAGCCAGTTCGAATTCAAGGTGCCTATGTCTCTGAACGAGAATCTGAAGCGGTCGTTAACTTTGTTAAATCGCAGGCACAACCGGTCTATCGGATTGATCTCAGCGCTCCAATTAAATCGAAGGTTATTGGCGATGATATCGGTGACGATATGGAGTTATTGCTTCAAGCGATTCAACTAGTAGTGGGCACTCAATTTGGTTCAACATCGATGTTGCAACGTAAACTTCGGGTGGGCTTTGCTAAGGCTGGGCGCCTGATGGATCTCATGGAGAGTAGGGGCATTGTCGGGCCTTCCGAAGGCTCGAAGGCGCGGGAAGTTTTGATCAATGCCGAGCAGATGCCGGATGTGCTGGAGGAGATCCAAGGATTTAGCTGAGGGGGCATGTCTGGACACGATAATTCTGCCTACGCTTAGTTGGGCGTGTCGTAACCCGGCTATTCACTTAACTGTCACCCTGGTCAACTTGTTTCACTGGGCCTAATCGATTTACCATTACTCCCTCGGTTCTCTTAACTTCCCCTGATCGAGATCTAACGAGGTTGTACATGTCAGTCGGCACCTATCTGCGCGAGGCTCGCGAGGCCGCTGGCTTTTCGCTTGAGAAAATTTCTGAGAGAACCCGAATCCCTCAAGCTGTTATTCGTGACTTAGAGCGTTCGGTCTTTACCTCATCTGGTGGGAATGCGTACGCACGGGGACATATTCGTACGATTAGTACCTTACTTAGTGCTGATACTGATGCACTCATGATCGCTTTCGAGGAAGAAACGAGTGAGAGCGATCGATTAATGATTGATCTTCTTGAAGAAAGTAGTGCCACAAATCGTCGCCCAATGAAGACTCTTTCGCGCTCTCCAAAGTTTGCGGCTGTGGTGGCTGCCATTATCGTCGGCATCGCAATTATCATCCCGAGCGGATTGGTCTTAGCAAAGAAGGCCACACACAAATCTTCTATCGCAACACTCGCATCAGCTAGCCAGGGTCAGAGTTCTGCGTCATCGAAATCTTCATCGATGAAGTCGAACTCTCAAACTCCGGTACTTCCGTCCGGCTCAGTCTCGACTGACCGCGGAGTAATTGTGACAGCTGTTGCTGGCACATCCTGGCTCGCTGTCCGCGATTTGGCTGGAACGGAACTCTTTGCAGGAAAATTGAGCAATGGAACATCACAGTCATTTGATCCTACCTATGGATTATTTATGACGATCGGCAATGCTGGTGCAGTGAAAGTGAATGTAAATGGCAAAGACCAGGGCGTGATCGGCAAATCAGGCGAGGTCAAGACACTCACCTTTGCAGCGCCTCAAACAAATGGCTGAAAAGCCCTAGCCAGCGCCACTCTGATCTGCAGGTAGGATTGGGCTAATGAAAACCGTTGCGCTAGTCACTCTTGGCTGTTCCCGCAATGAGGTCGATTCCGAGGAACTTGCCGGACGCCTTGCCGCTGATGGCTGGACCCTCGTCGATGATCCCGCCCAAGCTGAAGTTGCACTCATCAATACCTGCGGCTTTATCGAGAGCGCAAAGAAGGATTCAGTTGATGCCTTACTAGAAGCGCACTCACTTAAAGGGAATGGAATTACGCGCGCAGTCGTGGCGGTTGGTTGCATGGCAGAGCGGTACGGTAGCGAACTTGCCCAGGCGCTTCCTGAAGCAGATGCGATTCTTGGTTTCGATGATTATGAAGATATTTCACAACGGTTACAACTCATTATGGCTGGCGGCTCGGTCGAAGCTCACACACCTAAAGATCGACGGTCACTCCTGCCCTTGGCGCCCGGTGAGCGGCAGGCAAGTAAGCCGGCAACCGTTGCCAACGTGGCCGGCAACTTAGGTCAAGGCCAGCGGGTAATACGTAAGCGGTTAAATTCTGCACCTGTTGCACCACTCAAGATTGCCTCTGGATGTGATCGACGTTGTTCCTTCTGTGCCATCCCATCTTTTCGAGGCTCATTTATCTCACGCCGACCTACCGAACTTCTTGACGAAGCGAAGTGGTTGGTCGATCAAGGCGTAAGTGAGCTCTTTCTCGTCAGTGAGAACACAACATCGTATGGAAAAGATCTGGGGGACTTGAAAGTCTTGGAGAAACTCTTGCCTGAACTAGCTGCGATTGATGGAGTCGAACGAATCCGGCTCTCCTATCTTCAACCAGCTGAGATGCGGCCAACTCTGATTCAAGCGATGATCGCAACCGAGAAGGTTGTTCCGTACTTTGATCTCTCTTTCCAGCATGCATCACAGCAACTGCTACGACGGATGCGACGTTTTGGGGATGGTGAAAAATTCCTTCATCTCATTGAACAGATTCGCGCACTTTCACCTGAAGCTGGCATACGTTCCAATGTCATTGTTGGATTCCCAGGTGAGAGCCAGGAAGAGTTTCAGGATCTTGTGGACTTTATTTCGGAGGCGCGGATGGATGCGATTGGAGTATTTGGTTACTCTGATGAAGATAAGACAGAAGCGCTAACTCATGAGAACAAGGTAGATCCAGCGATTATTAGTGCGCGTGTCGAACAACTTTCTACCTTGGTTGATGAACTCCTTACTCAACGGGCAGAAGAGCGAATCGGCGAGCAGGTGCGCGTTCTTATTGAAGATGAAGAGACACAAGAGGGTCGCTCTGATCATCAGGGTCCTGAGGTAGATGGATCAACAATTGTGCAGAGCCAGCGTCGTTACAAGGTGGGCGATTATGTTGATGCGATCGTCTCAGAGGTAGCTGGCGTTGATCTGATTGCTATTCCGCTGTGAACCTTCCAAATCTCTTAACCGTTCTACGTATTCTGCTCACCCCCATTGGCGCCTATTCCCTTTTTAAAAATGGTGGAACTGATCACCGGTGGATGCTTATTTCATGGTTGATCTTCTTTACGATCGGTCTTACGGATTTTCTGGATGGCCGTATAGCGCGGGCGAAAGATCAAATTACTGAATTCGGAAAATTACTCGATCCAATCGCAGATAAAGTTGCAATCGGAACTGCAATGATCTCACTCTCGATTCTCCACCGGTTACCTTGGTGGGTCTCGATCGCTATTTTGGCACGTGAAATTGGAGTTACCGTTCTTCGTTTTGCCGTGATCTCTGATGGCGTGATACCAGCAAGCAAAGGCGGCAAAATGAAGGCGCTGATGCAAAGTTTTGGTGTCGGGTGGTTTATTTTGCCTTTGCCACATTGGCTCTTCTTGCCCCGCGACATCTTCATGGGTGCTGCGATCGTGCTGACCTTCACTACGGGATATGAATATCTTCGACAGGTACAAAAGAGATGAGTCGTACAACGAGCCCCGAACTCATAATCTCAATTCTGAAGGTGATGAAGAAGCGGGGATTAACGTTAGCAACCGCAGAATCAATTACTGGTGGTGCACTCGCTGGTGCGATTACTGATACCGCTGGCGCCTCGTCGGTATTTCTCGGTTCGATCGTTAGTTATAGCGAGACGAGCAAGAGAAAACTTCTTGGTATTCCTCAACGGATATTGACAAAATCAACCGCGGTCTCTGAAGTCGTAGCTCGAGCAATGGCTGAATCTGCTCGCACCCAATTTGGAGCTGATTTTGCAGTGTCGACAACTGGCGTGGCTGGTCCGGGGCGGGCCTACGGGCAGAAGGCCGGAACGGTCTGGATCGCCATCGCTTCAAAAACCGAGACGATTTCCGTTGAACTTTCCCTCTCAGGTGACCGCGACGCCATAAGAAAGTCCACAATAGAGAGCGCATTAGCGACGCTTTCGCGTATCCTTGCGCCGTGACCCTTTTACGTGCCTATCTCGGAACGACTCTGCGCGGAGCGCGAGTCGCCCAAGGTCGTACCCTGCGCGATGTAGCGAAGAGCGCTCGCGTCTCACTCGGTTACCTCTCTGAAGTTGAACGTGGTCAAAAAGAGGCATCTTCTGAACTCATCAATGCGATCTGTGCCGCCCTTGATCTTAACCTCTCGACTCTTTTGCTCGATGTTGTAACACAAGTAAAGAACAACGAGGCACCCGCTCTCATCGTGGTGGACGACGCCGCGTAACGGTTCGCCCGTGAAATACGCTCCACAAATGGCAACTCATCAACGCTCTCGCGTAGCAATCCTCGCCGGTGTTAAAGAGGCGATCGCAACTGTCGGGAGTTATGGATCGCTCATGAACGATATTGCCGAACGCTCAGAAGTCTCACGAGCTACGATTTATAATCACTTCAGCGATCGCGAAGAGCTGATGCAGGCTCTTCTTGCCAGTGAAGTGAATCGATTGATAGCACTTGGCAAATCAGCGGCAAGCAGAGCAGAGGCTCTTTACCTAATCTCTCGGGAGATTTCAGATGACCTCGCGCTAGCAAAGATGGCCGAGACCGATCACGATGATGTACTTGCGCTCATGACGATCACCGACCATCCGTTATGGATAGAGATCCATCGCGCCGCAGCGGAAATCTTTGGGGGAGATGAAAATTCAGTAGGCCTGGCCCTGCGATGGCTCATCGCCCAAGTGAGCTCACCTCTTACCGCCGAGCAATCCCGGGTCCAGGCCGATCGATTGGCGACCCTGCTCTAGCGCGGGGATCCACTACACGCCCGCTTAGCTGACTCGACTCACCTAACTCATATGCGCATCACCGAACTTCGATCGCGTGTGAACGCCGCCTTCTCCGACCCCGATACCTACTCCCGCGATACCGTTCATGCCGAACTCGGCGGGCTGACGGTGAACGAGGCCCTCGCCCAGGGCCAGGAGCCAGGTGATATCTGGCGGGCTGTGCTGGCTCACAACCCAGAGTTACCCGCATCTCTCAGATAGTTCCGGGATGGTCCAGCGTGTCTGATTCGAGTTAGGGCGGCTCTTCGAACAGATGTTCGGTAGACTTCTTATGCCCAGCCCGAGCGGTTCCACAGCTCCGCGTCGCACAGTGCGTCGCCGTCAGTGGTCTTCCGTACCTTCGGGACCGTAAAGACGCCTCTCTCGCTAGTAGCAGAAAGCTCTAGTCAGAGGTTTGAGTAGTAAGAAAGGTATAAAAATGGCTTCAGATAAATCTGAAAGCAAGACGGATAAGCAATTATCCGAACGCGGCAAAGCCCTTGATACAGCCCTCGCCCAAATAGAGCGTCAATTCGGAAAGGGATCCATCATGAAGATGGGGGATCGCACCGCGCTCCCAATGCAAGTTATTCCAACGGGTTCTATCGCACTTGATATCGCACTCGGTATCGGTGGCTTACCTCGCGGTCGTATTGTAGAAATTTATGGACCAGAATCTTCAGGTAAGACAACTGTTGCACTCCACGCAATCGCTAATGCGCAGAAAAATGGTGGCATCGCCGCATTTATCGATGCAGAGCATGCGCTCGATCCAGAGTATGCACGTAAGCTCGGCGTTGATATCGATGCACTTCTCGTCTCGCAACCCGATACCGGCGAGCAAGCACTCGAGATCATGGATATGTTAATCCGATCTGGCGCACTCGATATTATCGTCGTTGACTCTGTCGCAGCACTTGTTCCTCGTGCTGAAATCGAGGGTGAGATGGGTGACTCACATATGGGTCTTCAAGCTCGCTTGATGTCTCAGGCGCTCCGAAAGATCACCGGCGCACTGCATCAATCCAACACCACGGCGATCTTCATCAATCAGTTGCGCGAAAAGATTGGCGTCTTTTTTGGTACGCCAGAGACCACAACCGGTGGCAAGGCGCTCAAGTTCTATGCCTCTATCCGTCTCGATGTTCGCAGAATTGAGACTCTCAAAGATGGCCAAGATGCAGTCGGAAACCGCACTCGCGTCAAGGTAGTTAAAAATAAGATGGCGCCACCCTTCAAGCAGGCAGAGTTCGACATCATCTACGGGACTGGTATCTCTCGCGAGGGATCACTGATCGATCTGGGAGTCGAAGTAGGAGTAGTGAAGAAAGCTGGTGCTTGGTATACCTATGGAGCTGATCAACTTGGCCAAGGAAAAGAGAATGCACGCGCATTTCTCCTTGACAATCCAGATCTTGCAAATGATATCGAACAGCAAATTCGCGATCATTACGTCCCAGTGACAATCGATCCAGCACTTGTTGCAGCGGTCGACGAAGCAACTGCTGAGGTTGAGTTCTAGAAGTTGAAGCCCCTCAAATCTCCACCTCAGGTAACTCCTGATAGCCCTCATACCTACTCCGATGCGATGGACTTTGCGCTTCGCGCCCTAGCTCCACGTGCTCGGAGTAGGTCTGAACTACACGATCACCTCATCAAGCGAGGAGTCGAAAGCGAGATTTCCGGCGGCGTGCTCGATTCACTTGAACTGCAGGGCCTGCTCAATGACCTTGAATTTGCAAAACTTTGGGTTGAGTCGAGGCAACGTCAGAAGAAGATTAGTAAGCGAGTGATCGCATCGGAACTTCGTCAGAAGGGTGTTGCCCAAGATATCATCGATGAAGTTCTTGCCGAGCTCGATGATGAAGATGAGTATGCGATCGCCTTTGCTCTCGCCGAGAAGAAATACCGTGCATCCATGCACCTCGATCCTGATGTGAGTTATCGCAGAATCGCAGCGCTCCTTGCTCGCAAGGGCTTTGGTCATCAGATCATGGCTCGGGCAATGAATCAACTACGATTGGGTGATGAGTAGCGCCACTCCCTTAATTATCATCAGTGGTGCAACTGCGACAGGCAAGAGTGATCTAGCTCTCGCCTTGGCAGAAAATCTTGGCGGTGAAATTGTCAACGCCGACTCGATGCAGCTCTATCGGGGAATGGATATAGGAACTGCCAAACTCTCACTCGATCAGCGCCTCGGAATTCCACATCACCTGCTCGATGTTGCTCCAGTCGACCGTGATCTTACCGTCGCTTGGTATCAGGAGGCGGCGCGTGCCCAGGTCGATCTACTCATAAAAAAGAATATTCCTGTGATTGTTGTTGGCGGTACCGGCCTCTATATCAAGGCGCTCCTGGATGATCTCAACTTTCCAGATACTGATCCGGAGATCCGCCAGCGTATTACCGATGAAGCTGAGTTAATGGGCAGCCTCGCACTCCATGCCAAACTCGCAACACTCGATCCCGCCGCCGCCCTCGCTATTCCTCAAGAAAATATTCGCCGTGTTATTCGAGCACTTGAAGTTATTGAAATTACCGGTAAGCCATATACCGCCAATCTGCCGCGCGAGGGCTCTACTCGTTATCCACATGCGATCCAGATCGGCCTTGCCATGAAGCGCGATGATCTCTCTGATCGGATTAATCTCCGGGTTGATCGAATGTGGAAGTTGGGATTTGTCGCCGAGGTTGAAGAGTTGATCAATCAAGGCTTACTTAATGGCAAAAGCGCACAGGCAGCTATTGGTTACGCCCAAATCATCGCGATGAAACATGGCTTATTAAGCGAGGACGAGGCGCGCGAAGAGACGAAGCGAGCGACTCGCCAATATGCGCGTCGCCAAGAGACCTGGTTCTCTAAAGATGGGCGCATTACCTGGTTATCGGCGAACTCCACAACCCCGGCGCGCATGGAAGCTGCTCTAGCAACTATCATTGAAAGATGATCGCGACATATGGGCATGGAACAGAGAATGACTTCGTTCTGCTCTTTGATCCAGATGATCTCAACGAATTGAGCGCGGAGCAAGTTTCCCGGATCTGCAACCGCGAGAGCGGCATTGGGGCAGATGGCACAATCCGAATTATTAAGCGAGATAGTAAATGGTTTATGGATTATCGCAACAGTGATGGTTCGCTAGCGGAGATGTGTGGCAATGGCATTCGTGTGATGGCTCGCTACCTCGTCGAGCGAGGCCATCAAGGGGAAGGAATCTTTGCGATCAATACTCGGGCGGGGATGAGATACCTCGCTGTTCCCGCGATTGAAGATATTGCTGTAAACATGGGAGGCGTTCAAGAGATGTATGGCGAGATCACCGTTACCGTCGGAGATCGCCAGTGGAATGGTTACAACATCAACGTTGGCAATCCCCACGCTGTTGTCTTCCTCGATGATCTTGCAGATGCTGGGGATTTGAAGCACCCGCCTATCGTCGAACCGATGGATGAATATCCAGAGGGCGTCAACGTTGAATTTGTGAAGTTCCTTGATAATGGCGAACTTGCTATGCGAGTCTATGAACGCGGATCAGGAGAGACGCGAAGTTGTGGGACCGGCACTTGTGCCGTGGCGCTCGCCGCGACGATTCGTTCTCGAAAGGTGCTGCCAGCACAATGGGTTATTAATCCACCTGGTGGCCGATTGAAGGTTGATATTGATTCGCACAGCAACGCGACACTAACCGGACCAGCGGTGCTGATCGCTGATCACGACATAAGTAAGTATTTATAAGGTGATGGCGCGAGATCAAGAGCCGCTC
>Ga0136641_1000268_pt1 | contig 22117 bp, 18 predicted proteins | sample EliLak1302023Y_FD_115312 | JGI IMG/M metagenome (GOLD analysis project Ga0136641, IMG submission 115312) | Freshwater microbial communities from Elizabeth Lake, Yosemite National Park, California, USA - 13020-23Y | ecosystem: Environmental > Aquatic > Freshwater > Lake ...
ATGGTATCTCATGGACGGCCGCGAATACCTCGAATGTCTCCCTCACGCAATACACGGTCGCCTGGAATGGTCGTATTTGGCTCGCAGGAGGTGCAGTCTCAGGTTCTAGTAATTCTGTATCGCTCAGTAAGGACGGTATCAACTGGTCCGCCCTACAAACCTCTCCTCAAGCCGCCGTGAATAGTCTGGCATGGAGTGGTATTGTGTGGGTCGCTGCCAGTACCGATAATACGCAATTGAGTATTCGTTATAGTTACGACGGTATACAGTGGATTCAAGGATCGACCCTCAATTTCTCGAGCGGTGGGCGCGCGGTAGCCTGGAACGGCTTCCAGTGGGTTCAGGGCGGTGTTGATACAGTCAATTCTCTGCGTTACAGCGCCGACGGCATCAACTGGTCGAATGCGCTCACGCAGAACTTTACAGCGGTAAATGGAATCGCCTGGTCGTCGAATCTCACGCCATTCTATCAACAGGATAATTTCATCATTCAGCCTCAGAATGTACCCACCTGGCTAACCAGCACGAACACACTCTTTTTTACACCGAATGCGATGACACTAAACGCAACGGTTTTTATTAATAAGACCACAAATCGCGTCGGTATTAATTGCAATGCACCTTCTTTCGATTTAGATGTTTATGGCAATCTCAATGTATCCTCTGTCGTCTTTGCCTCGTCTTTCGTGGGTGACGGCTCGCGCATAACCAATTTATCTTTCCTGTCTTCGGCCTCCTTGTTTTCTACAGTGGCGGGCCTAGGTTCAGCAGGGTACTTATCTACAGGTGTGGACTATAGCTCGTTAGCCTTCAGCTCTCTTCAGGTTTTCAACTTTGTTTCGACGAGTACTCTCAATCAAGCTCTGGGATCGACAACAACGTCTATTTTAGCCAAAATCTTGCAGACGTCAACAGCCTTTATTTCTACGAGCTTCTCCACTATCACCGCATATACGATGAATATTAGCTCGATAGCTACCAGCTCCTTAATTGCTTCGAGTATCTTAGCCTCGACGGCAAGATTTTCCACTCTGCAGGCAAGTACCTTCGTCTTCAACGACGGTACGATCAATCGTCTCTTGGTATCCTCGATTCGTTTCTTTGAAAACGACGGCTTTATTCAATTTATGGATTTCCAGAACTCAAACGTGAGTACCATTCGTGTCTTCACCAGTTCTCTTTTCACGAATACAGTACAGGCCTCGAACTTGCAGATAGGCAGAAACCGCACGCAAACAGCTCTTTTCTTCTATGGCAATGCGGGTGCTTCCAATAACACGGTGATTGCGGAAATTTCCACAGGTCAGACGACGCAGGAACTTCTTATTTTCCGTGGATCCTCGGTCTCAGATCAGATCCGCGTGCAAACCACAGGCGTTTTCCGTTTAGAAACAGGAGTTGCCGCCACCTTATGGCCCAGGACAGGTCAACAGGCCAATGCCTCCTTGCTGGTAGATGCGAACAGCAATATGACGATTGCAGGAGGAAAATTCTACTTTGATGCAACAAATACTCGTCTGGGTATCAATTGCAATGCACCAGGAGTGACACTTGATGTAAATGGGTCTATCCGTGGAAACGGGTCCTTACTGTTTGCGATCAACGCGATCTCGACAATGCCTGGCAACTTGAGTACTTCTACACTCATAACGAGTTCCTTCACAGCTGGTTCTGTGGTCTCTCCTTTTGGATTTTTCAGCACCATCACGACAAGTAGCTTTACCTCGGTCAGCAGCTTTACTGCGGTAGAATATACAGGTTCACTTTTTGCAAGTACTATAGTAACAAGCAGCATTGTAACAAGTTCTATTAGTACACAGGTGCTATTAGCCAATATAGCAAATTTCAGAACTCTAAGTTCTCTTTCTTCCTTGCAAGTAAATGATCTTACAACTCAGCGTTTGCTGGTCTCCACGCTCCGTTTCTACGATAATGATGGCTTTATAGCAATTCCAGATCTTCAGTCGTCAAATATCAGTGCCATCGCCTTTTACACGAGTTCCGTGACTGCTAACGCCATGCAAACCTCGAATATCCAGCTGGGTAGAAACAATTTATTCACTGCTCTGCAATTTTATGGTCTACGTGGCGGGTTTAATAATACTGTAATAGCCGAACAATCCACAGGTGCCACCACACAGGAACTTCTCATGTTCCGTGGGTCTTCGATTGCAGATCAGATTCGTATCCAGACGACAGGTGTGTTCCGTGTCGAGACAGGTGTGCCAACGCGCTTCTACCCTAATACCGTGCAGCTTTCCACTACAACCTTCCTCATCGATGCGGCAAGTAACATCAATATGGTGAATTCGACCTTTTATCTTTTTGGAGCGAGTAGTTTCATAGGTATTCAGTGTAATGCGCCAGGAACAACCTTCGATATCAACGGTAATTTGCGTGCCTCGACTTCCGTGTTCGGTTCCACAACTGTCAGCAGTCTCACAACTCTTATAGGAAATGTGAGCTCACTGAATGCCTCGTCCATTGTCTTCGTAAATACGTCCAGTGTGAGAGCGACCACGGTCATCGCGAGCACAGCCACGCTTACACAAATGAATGCTGTCTCTTCCTTTGCCAGCTCGTTATTTGTCAGCACTCTGATTTCGACGAGTACCTTGCAAAGCTTCTTTGTAAATGCTAACTTTGGCAACTTCAGCACGCTCAGCACGAGCGTCCTCTCAACGGGTGTTCTCTTTGCAGGCCAATCAGGGTTCAGCTCGCTTAACATTAGCACGGCCACCACTGCAATTCTGACAACACAGCGTCTCTTGACGTCCAGCTTAGGTTTCTATGACGGTGACGGTATTTTGCTTGTTCCTGATATTCAATCCTCGAATATTTCCACGATTGCCTTCTACACGAGCAGCGTGCAAACAAATACCACAGTTACAGGTGCTCTTCGTATAGGTTCGAATTATGCATTTTCACCGATCCAATTTATTGGTCCACGCTTGGCTCCGTATCAAACCACGGTGATTGCAGAGCAATCCACGAACTTGCTAAACCAGGAACTTGTTTTCTTCAAGGGCTCCTCGACGGCCGATCAGATGCGTTTTCAGACGACAGGACAGTTCCGTGTGGAGGCAGGTGTGTCCTCGCGTCTCTTTCCCAATATCGCTCAGCAGTCGGTGGCCCAACTCTTGCTCGATATCAACGGAAATATGTTGGTGAATACCACAAGTTTCTTTGTGGACGCGGTGAACTCTCGTATAGGCGCAAATACGAGCACACCTTTGTATACCTTAGATGTGGTGGGTATCTCGCGTTTGCCGAATATTCTCGTCAGCACTGCGACTATTAGTTCTGTGTTTGTGAATCAGTTAACGATCAGCAGTGGTCTCTTTAGTTCGATTGTCTTTATAAATACCAGCTCTATTCTAACAAATACGATTCTCACTTCGAATATTCTCCTCTCGACTATCTTCGGTACTTCCTCAATTTTCAGCACGGCGTTTGTGAGCTCGTTGATAACAACAAGCTCTGTCTTAACAACAGGCCTTATTGCCTCTCAAGCCCAGATCTCGTCCTTATCCACGTTTAATATCAGCACAGGTGTGCTCTTTACGGGACTCGCCGCGATCAGCACGGCGACGATCAGCACTCTCACCTCGGCGGAGTTTCTCACCAATCGTGTCACAACCAGTACACTCCGTTTTTTCGGTGGTGATGGCTATCACTTCTTGGCAGACTTACAAACCTCAAACGTAAGCACGATAGCCTCGTGGACGAGCTCCTTGATTGCGAATAACGTGACAGTCAATTTCTCTCTTTCCACTATTCAGCAGATTCAGGCCAGTACCTTCAGTGGTAAGACACTGTCGCTCAATAACAGCACACCGATCTTTACCTTAGAAGTGAATGGAAATGCGCGTATTTCCTCTTTGACGGTTGATGCAGGCGCAGGAGTGACATCAACGAACACAACGTTTTCTTTGGCTGTCTGGGGTGCAGGAGGTGCAGCGCGTGTGGGTGCCACGACCTGGACGCAGATTTCTGATCGTCGGATCAAGGAAAATATCGTGGATGCAGACTTAACCCAGTGCTACCATGATATTAAAAATATACCTCTACGACGCTTCTCATATACCAGCACCTTATATGAGGCGGTGCCTCTGCAGGATAGGAATGTGCTGGGCTTTATCGCGCAGGAAGTCAGCACGATTCAACCCAAGTCGATCTTTGTGAGCGAGGCCTTTGGAATTCCAGACCTCAACTGGCTCAATATCGATCAGATGAATATGAGCCTTTACGGAGCTGTCAAACAGCTGATAACGGTGAATGAGACTCTTACATCCAGCTTTTTTGGAGTGCAAGCACGGCTCAGTACGTTTGAAGGTGGTAGATAAAAAATGAGACCACACTAGTATGTCCGCACAAATATCAGGTGTCGCTTTGAATCCTCAAAACGTAGCGCCAACTGATTTCAATATAAGTTCCAGTATATACACCGCGAATATTTTTCCGCCGTATCAGAACGTGTCCTCAGGAAACTATCATCTTTTTACGCACTATAATTCGGATGCCTATCTCTTCACCACAGATCGTGGTAACGTCATTACGAGTAATTTTCCCTATACGACAGTTCCTCAAACGCTCATTGGCTCGGCTAATAGCCATTTTTTGTATCAAAACAAGAATGACTTTTCCTTTTCTCCAGGTATTACCCGTTATTCACCCTTTTTTACGCAGGTGAACGCTGTGGCCTGGAACGGAACTCTCTGGGTGGCGGTGGGTTCTGGCTCGAACACGATTGCCTCCTCGCGAGATGGACTCTGTTGGATTCCTCGTGAAGCTGGTACTCTGATTACTGCAGGGTTGTCTGTGGCCTGGAGCGGTTCACTTTGGGTGGTGGGCGCGAGTTCAGGTGCCGTGCGTGGCTCGAATGTTGTTCTCACAAGTCCTGATACAATTACGTGGACGGGTGTGGTCTGCACCAACTTAACGACGTCCTTGAGCCGTGCAGTTGCAGCCAGTGCTTCTATCGTCGTGCTTGGGAGCACCTCGGGTACATCCTCGTATAACACAACTATTGATGGTATTAACTTTGTCTACCGTACAGGTGGCGGACAGCCAGTGTCGTTTACGGATATTGCCTGGAATGGTCTGATTTTTGTGGCCTCGGCCACCACTGCCACCACGGGTATTTACTGGTCGGTCGATGGTATCAACTGGACGAACAATGCCTCGGGTTGGCCTGCCTGGCCCACCTGGTCGATAGGTGTGTCCTATTCGGCAACGCTCAACTTGTGGATTGTTAGCGGAGGACCAGCAAGCGGAGGTAATAGTTCGGCCATCATGTATGCTACTGATGCCCGTGGTTCATGGACGAGCGGATATGGTGCAAATAACGGCCAGTCGATTGGTAACATTGCGGCAGGCACAGGCGGCATCATCGCCACGGGCTTTGTGAATATCTACTCGACCAACGGCAGCACCTGGAATACCTTTACAAATCCGATGTCGGGTGGATGGTCTCATGCAGCCTGGTCGAGCAGTTTAGGCCTCTGGGTCATGGTCGGCACCGATGCGACCGCCTCTATTTATACCTCCAGCGATGCTACTGGTGCTACAGGGTGGACGGCTCGTACAGGAAAAACAATATTTAGCACCAGCGGAAATCGTGTGGCATGGAATGGTTCCGCCTTTGTCGCCACAGGTGCTGGTATTAATAGCATAGCCTACAGTATCGATGGTATCAACTGGACGGGTATCTCCTCCAATTCTACATTTACAACAAACGGTTTAGGTATAACGTGGTCCTCAGCTCTCAACTTATGGATTGCCAACGGTACAGGTGGTCCCACGGTTATGACGAGTCCCGATGGACTGAACTGGACGGCTCGTGGTAGCACAGGTGTGGATAACGCAGTCAACGTAGTGGCCTGGAGTCCAACCTTAGGCCAGTTCCTCATGGCAGGCACGGGAACATTTAAGGTTGCCACCAGCGCCGATGGTACAAACTGGAGTGGTCGTGGTACAGCACTATTTGGAACCTCAGGTCAGGCTGCCGTCTGGTCTCCACAACTGGGCTTGTGGGTCGTGGGTGGAGGCACGGACAAGCAGATTCAGACCAGTGTCGATGGTATTAACTGGGTGCAAAGAACTAGTCCTATTACGACTACAGTATATGGTGTGGCCTGGAATGGCAGCATCTTTGTGGCCGTGGGTTCAGGCACCAACGTCTTCGCCACCAGTTCGGATGGTATTACCTGGACGGGTCGTGGTAGCTCGGGTATTACAGGTACGGGTACAGGTATCACGTGGAGTTCCTCCTTGAGTCTCTGGGTAGCGACAGGTAGCTCCACGAATTCTATCGCCACGAGCCCTGATGGGATCACCTGGACGGGACGCACAACAACGAGCATTTTCAGCACCCAAGGTAACGGTCTGGCCTGGAATGGTAACTTGTTCGTGGCGGGTGGCACAGGCACGAACACGCTTGCGACGAGCCCTGACGGTGTGAACTGGACGGGTATGACGGCTCTAACAGCAATTATGACAAACGTTTATACTGTGGTATGGAACGGCAAGTTATGGGTGGCAGGCGGTTCAGGCACTAATACTCTTGCCTCAAGTCCTGATGGTCTTATCTGGACGGGTCGCGGCATCACGATGACAACTTACGTTCAAAGAGTAGCCTGGAATGGCACATTGTGGGTTGCTGTAGGAAGTGGTACTAACATCTTTGCGAGCAGTACAGATGGACTTGCATGGACGGGTCGTGGTTCAACAGGTATTACAGGTGTTGGTTATAGTGTTATCTGGGCTCCATATCAAAGCCTCTGGATTGCTGTGGGTACGGGTACAAATTCCATTGCCACCAGTCCTGATGGTATCAACTGGACGGGTCGTACAGGCACTGGGATATTTTCAACACAAGGACTTGGCATTGCCTCCTTTCAGAATTTAATTGTCGCTGTGGGTCAGGGTGGTAACACGGTAGCCACCAGTGCTGATGGTATTGCATGGACGGGTCGTGGTACAGCAGCTTTCAGTACTGCTGGATATGCAATTGCCTACAGTCCCACTCTTGCTCTCTGGGTTGCTGGAGGTCAGGGTACAAGTACTCTCGCCACAAGTCCCGATGGCATCAACTGGACGCCACGCACAGGAACCTCTGTATTTTCAAGTTTATGTTATCAAATTATCTGGAATGGTTCATATTTCATTGCTACTGGCACAGGCACAAATGTATTGGCAACCAGTGTAAATGGAATTAACTGGACGACCAATGCACCTGCCACAGTGAATATAACATCTTTCCAGAGTGTAGGCTTTCGCCAGCCCACTCTGGTAGCGGGTGGTGCAGGCACGAATACACTCTGCTACAGCCTCGATAACGGAATGAGCTGGATTCCCAACGGTGCTGCAATCTTTACCACAGCCTGCTATGGTGTTGCCTACAACGGCGTTGTCTGGGTCGCGGTTGGCACAGGTACGAACGGTGTCGCCTCTAGCCCTGACGGCATCACGTGGACGGCCCGCGGTGCCTCTGTTATTGGCAACGGATACGGTGTCGTCTGGGCGAACTCTTTGAGCTTATGGATCGCTGTAGGTAATACAACGAACTCTGTTGCCACCAGCCCAGATGGATTTACCTGGACGGGTCGCGGTACCTTCCAGGGCAACTTGTTTGCGGTGGCCTGGAACGGAACCACAGCCTTGGCGCTCGGCACCAGCGGTACCTTCATTAGTACGAACGGCACCACCTGGGGATTCACCCAGAACAGTGTGATGACGAGTATCACAACCTTCGCGCACATCGCGTGGAATGGATATCTGTGGGTGGCAGGCACCGACGGTAGCTTCATCTACAGCAGCCCTGATGCGTACACCTGGACGGCTCGTTTGTCGATTGTCGCTGCCACTCGTGGTCTCTTCTTCAACGGCTCTCGTTTCCTGGCCTTCCAGAATAACGTGGCCTACTCGAGCCCCGATGGTCTGAACTGGACGGCCACCACAGGCTCAACCGCCTTCGGAACCAATCCCACTCGCGTCATCTGGAGTCCTCTTCAGGCCCATTGGTTAGTCTCAGGTATTGATACAGGTAACAATCTTCTTTCCGTTGTTTCGAGCCCTGATACTCTTACCTTCACGGGTCGCATGGGCTATCCGCAGATGTTAACAAACGTCAATTCCTTTGCCTGGTCTCCAACTCTGGGTCTCTGGGTCTGCGTGGGTGGCAGCACAGGTGTGAATATGCTCTCAAGCACGGATGGCACAACCTGGCTTACGCGTGGCAGCGCCCTGTTTGCTTCCCAAGGTAGTGCGGTGGCCTGGAACGGCACACTCTTTGTTGCTGTGGGTGGCAATAGTACAAATTGGATTTACACCAGCACCGATGGAATCAACTGGACCTCACGTACAAACGGTACTTTGGGACTGACAAACGGAACTTCACAATTATTCACTGTGATATTTGCTGCAGGTTCTATCAATTTATGGATTTTAGGAGGAATATTAACGACCACAAGCGCGATTTTGGCAACCAGTCCCGATGGTATCACATGGACGTCTCGTAATACGACGGTGTTGGGTTCCGCAAGTTCACCCGCTGTGCGGGGTCTCAGCTACAACGGTACGGTCATTCTGGCTGGAGGTAACGGCAGCAGCGGCCAATTTGCAACCAGCCCTGATGGTATTACCTGGACGCTCCGCATACAAGCAGCGCTGACGACTGCGTGTTATGGAGTCACCTGGAATGCGAATTTATCGCTCTTTATTGGCGTAGGTTCAGGTACAAACGCGATAGTTACAACTCCCGATGGTGTCACGTATACAGGACGTACAGGAACATCAATCTTCAGTTCAACCGGGAGCCAGGTCGCCACGAATTCCAGTGGTACAAACGCGGGCGTAATCGTCGCAACAGGTTCAGGCACAAATTCGCTGGCCTACAGCTATGACGGCATCAACTGGACGGGTCTGGGAGCAACGATTATCAGCACATCGGCCTATGGAATTGCCTGGAACTCCACGACGGGACAGTGGGTAGCGGGTGGAACGACCACAGCCAACTTGATGGCAACCAGTCCCGATGGCGTGAACTGGACGACACGTACACCCTTTACTACAGCTTGCTACGCCTTAGCCTTCCAAGGACCCAAGGAACGCACATACACGATTTCGAACACGCAGTGGACGGGTCGCACGTCCCAGCAGACATTCCGTATTCTGGGATAGAGTAGATGTCAAGTCTGGCACCGTCTGCCAGTACAACCCGAGGCGCAGGATCCGCCTTACAGGCTGTTCCGAAACATCGTAAGGAACGTATTGTTCGCATTGAAATTAACTCAAATGATCGTGATTTCGCGAACTATCCGAATCCAGCCAATTTTGTCTGGGAATGTTCCTACCCTCTAAAAAATGTGACGAGCATGGTGATCGTGGGAGGAACCGTGCCAATACCGATATATACGATTGATGAGCCTTATAATTCTTTTACCTTCGATACAGGTTCTCAACGTGTCACTCTCACCTTCCCTCCAGGGCTCTATACACCTATTCTCTTTGCTCCCGAGTTCAAGAAGCTCTTGGATCTGGCGGATGGGTCAAATACCTATCTGGTGAAGATCGATCCGATCACACAACGGCTTCTCGTCAAATCCTCAGGCTCCAACATCTTTGGCTTTCTTTTTAAGTCAGGGACCTTTGTCAATGAAAAAAATCCTGGCCTGCAGGCCATTCATAATCCAGCGTATCAGCTTGGGTTTCTCGATGCCGATTATTATTCCGTGGGCGCACAGCTCATCGCACCCAAGGCTGTGAATTTCAATCCCATTCAGCGTATCTATCTTTATATGAATTATGAGAGCACGATTGATTTGCGCTCGATTGTTTTAGCGGGTGGAAAGCCGTCGCCGAGTGCGATCTTCTATTGCACGGATCAGGATTCTCTGGCTTATCTCACGAAATCTCTGAATAAGGATACTTACGAGAATGTGATTACACCAGGTCTCATTGTTCCACGGATAACGACGATCTCCGTACGTCTGCAAGATGAGTTTAGTAATGTCCTCAATACGAATAATCGTCCTCTTAGTTTTTTACTGGAGGTGACGGTGCTGGATTAGCCGTGGCAGCCCACTTTCGGAATCCGTGAGTCTTTTCAACGAAATACGAACTTCCGAGCTTTTCCACGGCCATTTCATGTAACTTGCGTCCCTTCTCGTCAAGAGATGCAAGATACAAGCGCCCTTTTTCACTTATCGGATGTGGGGGCAGCATACTGTGTCTACCGCCACATCCTGTATCAAATTTAACGCCCGCCCTAACAGGATGCTCGAGGCTATGTTTCGAACTCTGGAGACCAAGGGTCGGTCTCTGGCCGACTTCAAAAAGGGTGATCTTATTCGCTCGAAGACTGGATATACCTATACTTTGCAAGAAGATCCTGGCACTCATTTCCAGGCTGATTTCCAGCCCTATCTGTCTCCAGGTGAAATGTTGGCTCTCGGTGTCTTCGAGGGGAAATACTTGAATGACTCCCTTACAGAGTTTCCTGCGGAATGGTTCTTACATGCGGGTGCTCTGGGAAAGTTGCATCCAGAAGGGGCCACGGTGGAGGCGAATTATTTCCAGGTTGCCTCCCGTCTACCTCTCTCAACGTGGCGCACCTCAGGGTGGGTTCCAAACAAGGGCGGTCACGTGGCAGGACAGTATCCTGCTCTCTCGGATCCGTCCTTGAATAAGGACGAGCGTGGCTGGTTTCAATGGTATTGTCGGTATTGGATGGGTCGTCGGATTCCAGCCTTAGATTCGATTCAAATCAAACGTTGGAAGGCCTTTCGTCGTCATGCAGGGGCGGTGAAGGCAAATTGCACGCCAGGAGATCTCACCTGTCGCCCTCGGCAGCGCCAAGCACTATTAAACTGGGCGCATAATCCCTTCATATAGTATATAAAATGGAGCGTGCACTTGTGATGGTCGTTCACTCTGCGATTATTGGTCTTTTTCTGTATCTCGTGATGATCTTTGGACTTTCACAGCCTCCGAGTGTGGCGGAGAATCGGAGTGTTTTGATCGCCGCTGTTGTTTTGATTTATATGATTGTCTTCGGCCATGGACTACCCGTTCAGATTAATAAGATGCTGTGAAAGTCCCTCTTACTTCCGCAGCCCCAGACGATCTGAGACGAACCAAATGAAGGTAAAGAGGATACCACCCCAGAATGTATCAGCCACTGCAAACCGTAGATCATAGTTTACAAGGGTTGCCAGATTCGTAAAATCATAGACTGCGTAAGTACACAGTCCCAGAAGAAAGGCTTCCGTCGGAGACCGCGGCACCGTCGCCAGCCAGGCCAGAGCCAGATAGACAATGGCAGCAGGCAGGACGCGGAGGGTCACATTTGAACCACCCTGAATGCCCCGTACCATGCCACTCACGTAGGGCTGTGTGAGGATGAGCCAGGGCAGATCGGCCACGAAGATCAGAAAGGCGAGACCCAGGATCTGCAACATCTGTTGTAGATGCGTTTTCTTTTTACGATAGAGTATGCGTCAAGTATATAGATGTCTTCCGAGACTGTGCGTTTAGAGGGATTTAATGCCTCTCTCAAGGGCCAACGCATTTGGATAGTGGGTCAAGCCCATACGGTAGGATCTCTGGTTCTCAATCGTTTATCTCAGGTGGAGGAGGATTTTCTGGGTCGTGGTCGTAAGATTCTGTGTATTCAGAATCCTCGTGATATTGCGATGCGTTGGAGCCAGAAGATACCCTGGGATGCCGTCTTTCGTATCCGCGAGACTCAGGATATGCGGTTGGCTGCGACCTATATACAAAATTCCATCAAGCCTCTCCGTGTGATCTGGATAGGCGATGAGCCTCCTCTCACCTTTCTTTCGGTCTGTAGTTCACCTGATATCTGTCTTCTTGGGGCCAGCACGCAGAATCCGAGGATGTCCTGGTCGGCGATTTTCTGGGATTCCAGTTGTCTACAGGCCACGGTCGAGGAGGGTCTTACACCACGTATGGGCTCGGCCTTTGTCTCCTCATTAAAACTCGCCTCTGTTCTTCATGAGCTCAAGGTCTCTTCTGTTGGCTTTGTCTGGTCGTCGATTAATGAGACAGATAAGCGAGGCTGTGTCTATTGGTGTGATTTCGAGGATGCAGGCAAGCACTCGGCACCCACGATTGAGCCGATAGAAGCCATTGAATATCTGAAAGACCTCACTGTATTTCTGGAGAAGCGGTTTTAGTTTGCCTCAGCTTTCGCACAGCAATCTGGTATCCCTTGTGGACTACCTCGCACGGAAGCTCAGCGAGCACGGAATCTATAGTATCGCGTATCTGTGTGCCTTCTCCACCGAGATAATCATCCATCCACATGAGTCCTCCCTCGTCTAAGCGCTTAAAGGAATTCCGTATATCGCGCGCAATATATGCTGGTTCATGGCATCCGTCGATATAGATAAAGTTGTATCTCTCGGTGCCCGCTGCAAAAAATGCATCAGAGGTGAGCTTATGGATGGCAATCTTTTCTTGATTCGCACACAGAGACAGATTCGTGTCAAAGGTCAGTTCTTCTTGTTCGTCTAAGAACTCTTTGTGATCGTTATCTTCTATACGTAAAAAGGGGTCTACACAGGTCAAGGACGACTGCGGATGTGAGAGGAAGATATCAGCAAAGAAGACGCTGGCGGCTCCTTCAAAACAGCCGATCTCCAGCATGTGATTTTCCTGAGTGGGCTCAAGATAGGAGGTGAGAATCTGTCGTAGTTCTGAGTTTGCAAACCAGGTTTTTGTGAAGTGATAGCCTGGCATTTGATGGTGTGTCCCATAAAATCCCTTATAAATAAACGTAATCGATATTTGTAAGATATAGTCTATATCTCGCAAATATGTGTATTTACTTTCGCAAATATGTGTATTTACGCTTGTAAATATCTGTATTTACAGCTTCTTGAAGAGCTTGAACGTGCCCTTCTTCGCCACGTAGCCCGCCTTCTTGAGGCGGTTGATCGCCTTCTTGCCCGCCGCGTGTGCCTTCTTGCTGACGATGCGGCCCGCCTTTGTCTTCATGAGGTCCTTCTTCTTCAGACCACCGGACGTGTGCTTGGCCGTACCGTGGAAGACCTGCGCCTTGGTGCCGACCGTCGCAACAGCCGCGCCACCCATCATCTCCTGGCGACGATTCTTACGAGTGACGTTCGCAGACATTTTATATTATATGCTGAGATTTTTTGCAGTACTACATCTGAAGGCGAGGTGTCTCGCCCGCCTCGATACGTACAATGAGTTCATTCATCTCCTTGGGGGAATAGACACCCGCGAAATGAACGAGCCAGTCTCCCTGTTCCCAGAGAGGCTCTCCACGAAGACCTCGCAGATAAGCATTGAACCGCTTGTGCTGATTCGTAATCTCCGTGTGAGCCAGATCATTCGGTACAGTCTCCAGAAGTTTAATCATGGCGGCGTTCTCCCACCAAATGTGATACAGTAAGTCAGTCTGCTCCCCAACGCGCTTCCAGTAATCACGGATCCAGGGCGTGTTCCGCATGAGAACATTGCCACTATTGATGTGTCCGCAGGAATCAATGCAAATCAGCATATCCTTGTTGGAAGGCAGAAGAGCAAGCATCTGGTCTTCGATCCGCAGCGCCATATTCGTTATGAGAACATCAGCATCTGAGAGCCAGACGAGCGCCCCCTCAGGAAGCTGGGCGAGTTCATGCAGGATAAAGGGAATCTTGGACCACGGAATGGGCCGCTCGCGATCCCAGAACTCCTCACCTCCCTCGACGTAGCGATATCCATGACGTTCCGTGTAGATCCGCTTTGAATCCAGAGCCTTTTTCAGAGATTTCTTGAAGTCAGATCCGATCGCCAGGGTTAGCACTGTAATGGGAGGCTGGGACATTCTGCGTATATTTTGTAATAAGTGTTTAAACTCGTTAAATATCTTCTTCTCATTCTCTTCAAGAATATGACTATGTAAAATAAAATTGATTGCAGTGCCTTAACACAAGTAGTTAACATAAAATGTTTGCGGATCGAGAATTGATATCAGCCAGACGCGAAGATGTATTACAAGCATACAATTCAGCACGGGCATCAAATCGCCGTTCATTCCTTGAAGGTGAAGATAAGGCGACTTCTGAATATGTCTTTCCTAATCAAATAGAAGATGCAAATAATATAGTAGATAAATTTTACAAAAATAAACGCCGTGTTATTAGCATTCAAAAGAAAACAAAGGTTGGAGCAGATGGTTTAATGATTGAAATCGCGAAGATTCTTACTACGCATAATGATGACTCATTTGTTGTAAATCCTGCGAATTTACGGATTCTTACAGGAATGAGTAATGCAGGTTGGGAAAAAGATATGATTGACAAAGCACCAAATTGCTTTAAGGATAAAATCTTTCATCATGGGAAGTTATCACGAGCAGATCTTTTGAATATTCGTAATGGCCTCTTTATTATAGACGAGATTGATGCAGGTGATAAAGAAAGTCAAGTTCTTCACACGACATTAAAGGAAGCAGGTGTTTTGGATGTGAAGCATATGCAGGAGAACAATAATCTATTCCTCTTCATTAGTGCTACAATGATAAAGGAACTTTATGACCTTTACCGATGGGGAGAATTACATGAACTTTATAAGATGACAATTCCATCTTCATATTTCGGTCATAAAGATTTCTTAGATAGGGGTATTGTAAAAGAGTTTTATTCGCTAAGATTCAAAGAAAATGCTGACAAGTGGGTTCAAGAAGATATTATTGATTGTTATGGCAGCGATTTTAGGGTGCATATTGTTCGTTTAAAAAATAATGTTGATGTTATACAAAATGCCTGTATTCGTAAAGGTATTGCATTCAGAAACCATACGTCAACTGATCGCCTTTCACATAATGAAATTAATGAGTTATTCAAGGAACCATTAATTCACCATATTGTACTTGGTGTAAAAGGCTTCTTTCGTAGAGCAAACCTTATTCCTAATCGCTGGAAGCTTAGGATTGGTGCAACTCATGAACTTTACACTAAGACAGTAGATAATAACGTGCAAATTCAAGGTTTAACTGGTCGTATGACAGGATATTGGCGTGAAGACATTGAAGCAGGTCATAAGACAGGTCCTCATAGGACTTCTATAAAGGCAATTGAAGAGTATGAAAAAGCATATCTCGATCCATTTGGAGCAAACTCTTATCAAAGTGCAGGATTCAAGAAAAATAATGGAAAGGTATCAGCAGATCCAACTATGCTGTCATCAAAGAACATTTCAAATCTTGAAGCTCTGGAATTGCCAGTAGTAAATAGTGGAGAATTTGATCGCGGATATCAAATATTTACGAATCAACTGGAAAATGAGGCATTTGCAAAGAAGCTTGGTGCAAAACGCGAATCAGTATACAACATTAATGAGACTGGTTACAAAATGTGTACTACTACTAAAAATGCAAGCGTGCATTCTCTTAGTGATATTATGAAAATTGCAAATTCGCCTACTACAGGAAGTAATTTGGATAAGAAGCTATCTGAGTTAAAAATTGGTGAATATTCTTATAGACGTTATGTATGCTATAGGAATATTGCAGATAAATCTTCTGAATGCTTTGTAACTATTTGGGTTAAGAGACTTAAAGATGCACTTTGACTCTTTACAATTATTCTTTATTTTTAGCAAGAGCAATGGCAAAAAGTTGAAGGCCGCACCAGCCCGCATCTGTTTCACACAAGGTATGCCAAAATTCACATACACAAGAAATGAGACGGGGGACTTTGTCTGTCCTCACTGTGAAAAGGTTGTTGCACGAACCAATGCCTCGACCATGCACTATCACATGAAGAGGCATGAGGGGAATCTTCCTTTCAAGTGTAGGACCTGTGATTATGGTTGTCTGTTTCAGCGAAGCTTAGATCTCCATCGCTTTGCCAAGCATCCCCAGGAGGAGGGTCGACCCACTCTTCAACGGATATCCTGTCCTAGTTGTCCCTTTCAGACGCTCACAAAGGGTAATTGCATTATTCATTTCCTCAGAAAGCATTGTCGCTCAGAAGTTCAAGAAATTCTGGGCGAGAATGAAACCTGTTTGCGTTGCGGTATCGAGTTCCATTCGAACACGGCTTTTCAGTATCATGCGAGCTCCTGTATTCGTATTCGTGATACCGCTCGTAATGAGCTATTGCAGAACTTGCTTACTCAAGCTGCATAAGAATGCTGTAGCTGTCGTATTCTCCGACTGAGTGTTTCTCGTTTTTTTTACAACGATCTTAGTAGACGATGGCACTGCAACTCGGGAGGGTCTACGAATTTGATATGAGGGATGAAGGAGATAATTTTTTTTGGAATGATAGAGGCAGACGATGGGCGCCAGAGATCGAGATAACTCCAGAGTTAGGGGCCTATGTAGGAGAATGGCAAGGATATAGGATGTTTATAACTGAAGTACCTAATGAATCCTCTAACTCATATCTAATGGTGTACGTTGAACCAGATGTTCGAATTAGTGATACAGATTTGGTGACAAATATTCCTATGATCAGCAAGATTATACACTATGTAAATAGTCCTGAGTTTCAACATCCTATTGAAATGGATACTACCGAGACTACACGGCTAATTATCAAAGATGATGTTCTCACGTATGCGAATCGGAACGTAGCTAGGCTTACCAAGAATATTAAGGCCGAGAGAAATAAGCGCAAGACACGTCGCGCGCGCAGCAAGGCAGCTAAAAAGATAGGCAACTGGATGAGCTTTCTGCCGTCTGCAACGGAGTTCGGATTCAGCGGCGGCCCTCTCTACAAGCGCGCTAGGAATCGGTTCGATGCGAAGCGCACGCTGCAGCCTAAGGGAGGCACACGGCGCTCGCGTAAAAATTAAAGCCGCTTCCTCCTGTGTGGCATCGGTGGTTATAACTACTCGTAGTGAGCTACTGCAGAACTTGCTTACTCAAGCTGCATGAGAATGCTGTAGCTGTGGTAGCCGAGGGCCGCGAAGGCCGCTAAGGCCAGAAGCTCATACGCAGGACGCGGTGTCTTTTTTCCAAGATAGCCGATATAGATAATGAGAGGCGCGATGAAGAGAACGTGAATGAGATTCACCCAGATATAGCTGCTGCCTGCCATGTAGCGCACCACTGCCTTATAGGCCTGGTACATCAGAACAAAGGATCCGAGGACCAGCAGAAGCCAGTAGATGCTATCCAGGGTCGCTGCGCGTGAGAGGGCTACATAGAGGAAGAGGGGCACCACAAACAGAATGTGAAAGAGATTGAGGATGAGATGTCCGTTCATTTCTGTAGTAGGTTCAATAAAAGATTTGCATGTTCGAGAGCGCCCTCCATCCATCCTTGTCGGATACTGAAACTTTCACCGCACACATAGATAGAGTGAAAGGGGTTCAGAGCCTTCTTTGACATCTCCGCTGGCTCGTAAGAGCCAGGTAACCAATAAGAAACGCCAGACGTCCAGGGGTGGGGTTTAAAGAAGAGGGGTTTCTTGATCCGTTTCTCAGGAAAGAGCTCGCGCAGATTCTTCATGACCTGGGCCTCCAGAGCCCGTTCTCCTTCCGTATCTAGGATCTTCATATAATGACGCGCATCCTTGCTATCCGTGTAGCTAATCATGGCCGTCTTTTCACCCACAGGCAAGAAATACCGAATGGGCGAGGCGGTGACGACGCGGGTGAGATCATGAAACCACGCCTCTTCGAAGACAGCGTAGATACGAAAGAGAGGCTCCATTTGCACGTGTTTCGCGACCGACCAGGATCGGAAGAGAGGTAGACGACGGAGGGCATCGACTTCCATGGCTAAGATGATCTTCGTCGCCGTTATAGTGCGTCTGGGGCGGGCAGTGCCATCTTTCCAGCTTCCAATTAAGAAGGTCGCAGATCCCTCCGCAACCTCAATCAGTTCATTTTCACGTAAGATAACCCCACCGAGACGGGTAATCTCCTCCGCCATAGCATCCGCTAAAGCACTGAGACCCTCCTTGCAGACGGTATATCCTTCATGTCCCTTCATCTCATGCAGAAACTCACGAAGAGCCATATCTGCCCGCATGACGGTCATTTCGGACACGTAGGGGAAGCGTGTGAGCCAGGCCTGTGTTGCGGTGGCTCCATGAATCTGAATCAGAAGCTCGCGGAGGGTATGATTTCCAAGCACAGACGGGCTCAGCGATAGGAGAGGATGCAAGAGAATTGGTAGGGAGGGTTCAAAATGATTCTCTTCGTAGGGGACCTCACCTGACTCACGATATGTGAGGCCTGAGCCAATAGGCACGGTGTGAAGTCCATATTCTTTGATAAGCCCATGGACCATAGCGTGTTCGGCGGCAATGCGTCCTGCACCGATTTCCCATTGGTACTCACCCTTCTTGTATGTGACCGCACGACCACCGACGCGCTTATACTTTTCAACTAAGCACACACGTAGCGTAGGATTTTTTCGTAGAAGTTCACGAGCTGTATAGAGTCCTGCTAGACCAGCCCCTACAATCAAAAAATCGTAGGCGTTCGTCATCTTATTTAGAGCGTGGAACTATTGTCTGTAACCAGGCGATCAGTTTATCGGTGTCGGATTCCACCAGAGAACCCAGAATATTATGCCGATAAATCACCATAAAGGCAGGAATCTTACGAATATTACAATATCCTGCCGTGTAGTTATTCTGATCGACATCACACTTGTACCAGTGAACGGAGGACGGCACGGAGGCTATGATATCTGTCATGCGGAGACGTCTGCAGGGTCCGCACCATCCTGCCGTAAACCAGATCACACACAGCTCGGGTAGCATATCAGCATCCACTTTTCCGATGAGTCCTTCGAAGGTCTCCTGGTTCAGAAGCAGATCCATTCTGTTAAGAACGGACAGCTGCCAGCGAAAAGCCACCCGCGGCGAGAACAAAGAGGAGTCCCACGGCGAAAAAGTCCTGGGTCTTCTGTTCGGGTGTGGCACCACCTCCTACCATTTTCGCAGCGATATTCGAAAGCCCCGCGGGTAGAGGGGCCTGCTTCATGAGTTCCATGACGGTCGAACCAGCGATGCCTGCCGTGCCTGTGCCTGCGATGGCCGTAACCGCAGTTGCCACCTTTCCAAGAGTTCCTGAAGAGCCTGCAAAGGAGAAGGCGATGATCGTAATTAAGCCTGCAAAGGCAGTAAAGAAGATATTGAGAAAGTTCGTGGCCCCTGCTGTGAGTTCTGTGCCTGCGAAGATCTTTCCTGCGCCTATTCCTCCTATCTCCACGAAGGGAATAGAGAGTCCTGCCTTTCCTATGGCGTCTCCATCAAAGCTTTGCAGGGCATCATAGACGTACCAGGAACCAAAGGAGATGAGATTCACAAAGGCCTTCGCCATGCCTGTGTATTTCGAACCGAGAGCAAAGTGATCTACGCCGATCATGCCTGTCACGGGGAATATAGCCAGAGCTCTGTATAGCCAAACCGGAATCTGGATATCAATGAGATCCATCCTATTTTGTGGAGATGCTTTCGCCAGCCATATATTTCGCAATCTGCTTCTGAAATTCTTTCGGAAAGCATGGCTTCGCAAAGATATTCTCGCAGGTCGAGTCCGTTTCAAGCGCAACCATAGCTATCCGTCCATCTTCTTGAAAATAGAGTTGCACGTTTGTGAGGGCACAGCCCTGTTTCCATGCTGTGACCCAGATCACTGTGAACTCAGCGGATAGTACGTCAGAGTTAACGCGTGAGAGATAAATAGGTGAGGAGTTATCATACCAGCCTGCGCCAGGCAGATAAAAATCTCCACGCTCTCGTGCACGGCAACAGGCCGTCATGAGGGCGTTAATATCCATTTATAAAAACATGACTCCGTTGTTTAGATTGTAAAGAGCAGGCCGCCGAAGCCATTGATAATGCGAAGAACATTATGGTTTGTGGCATAGACCGTGCCTGTCGCATTTCCACGTGCGGGTGTGAGATTTGCCTCAGGAGTGAGGGATAACTGGAGGGTAATCGTATCGACGCGTGAGGCATTCATACTTCCACTGGGCTGCAGATCCTCAGGGCGGAGGGCGAAGCTGTAGAGGTAGAAGAAGTCATCGCTGGGAATCACGGTATGGTGTTGCCAGGGCTGGACGAGACGGAAGTAGCCCGCATCACGCTTTTCAAAGCGGTCTTGTCCGTCGAGCTGGATAAGGGCATCTGCGATCAAGTCTTGGCGGAGACCAATCTCATGGGTCGCGAGACTACTATAATTAAACCACTCGTGATACTGCGCCATGGTGCTGCGCTGGACGACCCAGATAAACTCACGGCAGGGATGATTAAACTCGAGGCGGAGGCTGGCGGAGGCACTGGCACTGGGGATACTCACCTTTGGTGTGTACTGAACCTGTTCGATCAGATACTCGTGCGTGCTGCTAACAAAGCGACGACGCTCTTCTACATCGAGATTTACGAAATCACCAAAGAGCTGCATATTCGTGATCTTCGCGGGCTGAACGGTCGTCGTTTGGCAATTGGCAATGAGCTCGGCACTGTAGAAGAGCTGCTGGAGGGGTTTCAAGGTAATATTAATGCGAACAGGGTGATATTGCAGAGCTAAGAGAGGGAGGTACAGGCCAGGATTCTTATTAAACCAGAAGCGAAGGGGGACGTAGAGCTTGAGAGGTCCATAAAGGGAGGGTGTGGTGTAGGCATCAACCTTTCCAATCATATCGTAAAAACCATTCTTTTGCATAGAGGTTGTCACAAGATTCGACCAGATTTCCAGCCACTCACCTGTTTGGCGATCGATGAGTTGTTCGCCAATTTCCACGCTAATTTCTTCGATGAGTGCGTGTCCGATGGCGTTACAGTAGGAGGCTGGGCTGCCATCAGTATGATACAGGGCAGGCAGAGTAATTTCGAGGATCATGGGTCCCAGCAAATCACCACGACGCGGGACGAGACAGCTCAGACGTTTTCCAAAATCAGGATCACCATCAAAGTACATGGGCTGGGACTCAATAGCAAAATTGGTGTAGCGTCTGTAGACCATTTTGAACCAGGTAATCTGCGGATTGCCTGTGAGAAAGACATCCTGTTTGCCTTGTGCGACGAGTTGAAGCAAACCGCCTCCTGCTGTCATCTACTATCTATCAGGCATGTAAAAAACTACTTCCAAAAGAATACGCTACTTTCATTAGGATGGACCCCTTCGTACCCAGTAATCGATCCTTGGATACAGATCTTATTATTCTCCGGAGTCTATTTGCGATTGACCCACAAACAAATTTGCCGATTTCCTCCTTATATCTTTTGGGAACGGACGGTCTGGGCGGCTTGAACTGGCACGATGTTTTTTATAACATCTCTTCGTATTCCAAACAAATCGGTGCAGGCGTGGGTTATCTGCCTTCGACTATCTATGCAGCCTCCAATGCAACCAACAGGTTTTCATCGATCTTGAATACGGGGTTCAGCTCCTTGTCGGTCATGATTGCTCTGGGTGGTATTCCAGGATCGATCACGGGTCAGCAACTCTATTCGACCACGGCGGGCATAACAACCACGACGAACACTTTAGTGCTTTCGAGTTTTCAGAGCACGACAACGGCATATAATAATGGAGCTACCTCTTTTCAGCCGAATCTTACTTCATCTCTGATTGGCCTTGGAACCTTTGGCTATGTGAGTACTGCGACCTTGGAGGATACGGTCACGAATTTGGGTGATATAGGCTATATAAGCACTCTTACCTTGAATGCAACCTCAAATGCCTTGACAAAGGGTACACAAGATAACCTCACAAGCACGATCAAGGGTCTCACGACCTTCGGATATCCGAGTACCTTGTCTATGCAGAGCACGACAGCAGGCATTTATCGTACCGTACAGAAAAACACAGTTAGTACAATCGATGGCCTGGCGACCTATGGCTATATTAGCTCCTCGGCCTTCCAAAGTTCCATAGATGGTCTTATCCGCACAGTCAATGTGGATCGCGCGGGGAGCCTTATTGTCTACAATGCGAATGTGACGGTCTCGAGTTTGCAGAGCCTTGCTTTCTTGAGTACTTTTTACAACAGCTCGATGACATACAAGGGGGTGAATGGTCTCACTCTGGGTTCCACGAGCACTCGTGATTTACTCTTTTCTACAGCGACGCTGAATTTCCAGGATAATTCGAATTATATTACACCACA
>Ga0136641_1000269_pt1 | contig 22111 bp, 32 predicted proteins | sample EliLak1302023Y_FD_115312 | JGI IMG/M metagenome (GOLD analysis project Ga0136641, IMG submission 115312) | Freshwater microbial communities from Elizabeth Lake, Yosemite National Park, California, USA - 13020-23Y | ecosystem: Environmental > Aquatic > Freshwater > Lake ...
GATGCGTGATCATCTGGCTAAGCGTCGAGTTACCGATTCGGGTTTTGATTTAATGACTCCGACTTGGACGGCCAGTGGTACCTGGGGTATTGAAATGAAACTAGGTGTTCATTGTGCGGCTCTGACTGCAACGGGTTCTACAGCTCCCTACCTACTTCTAGCCCGTTCATCTACGAGTCTCACTCCTCTTCGTATGTCTAATCAACTAGGTCTGGCCGATATGGGCTATCGTGGAGAGCTAATTGCTCGAGTTGATCTGATGCACGGTTCAGATTATTCGGTAAAAGAAGGAACTCGTCTATTCCAGATTGTTCAGCATAATTGGATGCCTTGGGATAATGTAATTCTGGTTGACCGACTAGAAGATCTTCCGGTCGCACCTGATAATCGTGGTTCGGGTGGGTTTGGATCTACGGGTAATTAAGAAAACGGACTTAAAATGGTGAAATGAGTTTTCTTTACAATAAGAATGGATTTCTCTCGTTGTCTCTTTATGGATGAGGAGTCGAAGCTAATGTTGGAAGATGCGTGTCAGGCCGTTACCGTTACAAATATGTGGGATTATATGAAAAAACCATCTACGCCGGGAGAAAACGGGTTTATGTCTTCGTCTGACCCCGAGCTTGTTGAGATCAAGTATAACATGAATTACCTCAAATATACGGGGTTATGTCGTTCTTGGGCCTTGACGAATACATCATATATTGCAAGGTATGGATTTGAAGCCTTTGTCGATCATTGGAATAGAAATATCTAATCGAATGATAAGCATTTACATATTTTTTGTTTATATATAGTACGCCGTCTTAGCTCAGTTGGTAGAGCACCAGCTTTGTAAGCTGTAGGTCTTGGGTTCGATTCCCAAAGGTGGCAAATAAACGAGTTAAACAACTCCTTTATTTGTTACTCCTTTTCGACTAGCTTAGGAGCCTCCTCCGTTACTTCCTCAGTCCCCCCGTGACGCTGTTTCATTGTAGTATGACGCTTCTTTGAAACAATCCGTCCAGCTGCATTCTTTACCAGGTCATCCTTACGAAGACCTCCTGTCGTACGTTCCGCCGATCCATTAAATACCTTACGGCGGCTGCCTACACGCTGAGTCTTATTATTCGGCATTCCTTATTAATTCTTGCCAGTATTTTAATGTGAGTTTTTCCATCTTAAAATTTCCAGAATCTAACACGTTTGCCTTATCTTGCATAGATTCCGCCGTTATCTCTGTCCAATCATCAACGATCCAAACGGGTAGATCATCAAACAGGGGATCTAACCATGAGGTTTTTACGATGGGGTAGCAGCCTAGACACAAGGCTTCCCAGGTTCTATGACAATCAAGACCATTACCTTGAGGAGATAGAACAAACTTATATTTTATCATGTTTGCCCAACACACATCCCGAGTTGTCTTAAAAGGTTCGTAAAACACAAGTTCTTTCGGAACCTTACTGAACGCATCAACTCTATCAACTTTTCCATACCGGGTTGTCATTAAAAATTGAAAGTTTGCATACGCCTTACATTCACGAAACGTAGCTAAACTTTTAAGAGTCAGAAGTTCGCGCTCTTGCAAGATAGGCGCCTTCTTTATTCCCCAACTATGCTTTTGAGGTTGCGACCAAATAAACTTACCTGGTTTCGGAACTAATGAATGATAATCAAGCCCAATAGGAATACGAGTTAACTTTGAGTGAAAGTACGTACAATTTTGGGCAAACCAACGTATTAGTAGCGGATGTAAGAGCAAGACAAAGGACCCTGAAAAATCATCAGGAATTGTCATATCCGAGTTATTGGTTAGTAAGATGAAGGGCTTGGTTAGTTTTGGCAATACCTGATCTACGAATTTATGTAGAGCCTGAGGACAAACGTGAAATATATCACGATCATTTGCATTTAAGTACCATTCTACTTGTAGTTCATCAAAATCGGGAATTGGATGAGGACTTCTTTGGTTTGCACTTTTTAATAAGCCAAATGAACCTACAAAAATACAAGCTAGTTCATCCATCTATAATATGATATTATAATACAAATGAAAATTGTCGATTGTTTCATATTCTATAATGAATTAGATATGTTAAATTTTCGTTTAGAATATTTATACGATACCGTAGATCATTTTGTTTTGGTAGAAATGTACAAAACCCATAGTGGAAACCCGAAGCCGTATTATTTTAATGAAAATAAGAACCGATTCGCAAAATATTTAGATAAGATAGTTCATGTAATGGTTGATACTGATTACATTCCTCTTTTAGAAAGCAAACTAAAGTTTGGTATAAAAAAGTTTAATCTATCAAATAATATTTTACGAGAGCAATATCATAGAAATCAAATACGCACAGGAATCGATAGATTAACCTTAAATGACAACGATATTGTGATTGTAAGTGATTTGGATGAAATTCCAGATAGAAATACATTAAACGAACTTAAAATAAGTGGACTAAATGGTATATATTATCTGAATCAAGATATGTATTATTATAACTTAAACTGTAAGTTGCAACAACCATGGACTCATGCAAAAATAATGCAATACCTTCATTTAAAACATAGCACAAGTATTCAATTACTAAGAGTTCATACGTTTACTCCTTTAAATAAACCAGGAGGATGGCATTTCTCTTATTTTGGAAATGTAGATTTTATCAAGAATAAACTTAAAAATTTTTGTCACGCCGGTGAAAAAGCCATTGAAAACGTAACCCAAGAAAAAATAGTGGAGGCCATCAAGAGTAATTCTGATTTATTTACTTCTTCTAAATTTATAACGATTCCTATTGAAGAAAATACCTATCTACCAGAAAACTATGAAATGCTTAAGTTTTAAGCCAAATATATTTTTTAGGTTTTTCATCTTTCCACGTAGATGGTCGAGGAATCTTATGTACATTTGAAGGCTCAGCCCAATAGCATACTAGATTATGCTTAGCTATTAAATCATTATAATGATGATCAGAACAATTATTAAATGGTAAAAAGTTATCATATAATAATTTCGCCGATCGTTTATTAACTATGTAAAAATTTGCTCCTTTTGAGCTATCCTTTCTATACACAGTTTTTTCATTCATAGGTCCATCGTATGTAAGACCTAAAAAATCGGAATCCCATATAATATCCCAATTATTCGGAACATCTTTAAAATACGAATCTAAGGCCTTAGGTACATTTCCCTTGAACTCTATATTATCCTCCATAATAACGGCAATTTCATGTCCCATTTCAACAATGTCTTTTAAGGCAAGATAGTGTTTGTACGTGCAGGATATTTGTCCCTTAGTAAGAGTTGGATGAATACAAATATTTGGCGGAAGGTATTCGTTCTTATTTGGATGGGTTATCCACTTTAGGTTATTTGATTCAAGACCATTCATAAAAAATTGATTTTCCATGAATGGTCTTCGTGTTTGATCAATTCCGTGTATTAGATAGAAAGGTATCATTCTATTATTTCTTAGGCTTAACTTAAATCTAATGCGATGCCGCTGGAGATGAAGAGGGAGATCCAGAAGGAGACCCAGAAGCCGTAAAGGAAGCCGTTCCAGATACCGTAGTGGAAGGAGTTGCTGAAGGTAGTGCACTATAACTCATCGTATAGGCTGGAGATACGCTGGGTGTTACACTTACCGTCGCAGAAGGACCAGTCGTATGCGTTACAGATGGCGAGGCCGAGAACGTGAAGTAAGAAGAAGGCGTTACCGTTACTGAAGGTGTGCCGCTGGAAATCGCCGTTGATATAGCGGAAGGTGTGGCACTTGGGACCGCTGTTGCCGTAATAGTAACACGAGAAGAAGGCGAAGCAGAGGTTGTTACCGTAGGCGTATAAGAGTATACTGTGTAATTATAGGCAGTCTGGTTAAGGTATGTGGGTGTATTTACCGTATTGTCAGTATGCCGAGTTCCGAGGATTCCACCCGCAATTGCACCCCCTACACCTGCAAGACCTAGAACACCTAGAATCTTTGTCATAAGACTCATACCACCAGAGCCGCCAGACTTAGAAATAGTATTAGATGCTGCCGTGGCTACTGAGGTGGCTATCTGCACAGACTCAGCAAATACCGTCGGAGGAAGAACTACCTTGGCAGCCTGAGCAGCAGCCTGCAGAGATTCTGGTACACGAATACTCGGCCGACGAAGTTCTAGATTAACGCTTGCCCGACGAGACTGTACGTGAACACTAGCCCGGCGGGATTCCGTCTTTACATCAGGTTGAGTAACATTATTATTTAGGGTCTGAGGATCTTCAGACATTTATGCTTTTATACTATTTTCAAGACTTTATATCTAAAAATCCGTTTTAGGTCTAGAGTTTTTTATACACATTTTGAAATCCATGCACAAGTTCTGTAAACCCAGACTCTTTTAAACTGTTTCGTATCTTCCCATAGTTACACTTATTAGGGTAATCTGCTTCGAATATAACGGTATGTAACAGCGAATACAGATGAGGATTTTCATTAAAAAAAGTTTCTAAGTATCCTTCACAATCCGCAACCAAGGTGTTAAATGTAAGACCGTATTTTTCTTCTAAATCTTCAATAGTTAATGAATCTTTCGTTGAGTTAATTACCGGAGTTGAAACTGAAGCATACCCGTAATCTAAGAGCTCAAGCGGCGTTCTAGACACAAAGCCTTTGTGAACAGTTATATTGCAATTATTAAGTCGAATGTTATCATCAAGAGTATTCCATACATTTGAATCAGGTTCAACTGAAACTTGATTTGTCTTTATCTCTAATTTTTTATTGATAATACACGAAACACTTCCATATCTCGCACCTAGTTCTAAGACACAAGCCTTTGGATCAAGGTAATAATTCACCAAACATTGTTCGGGATATTCTGCATCTTTTTGATTGATTTGTACCTTGTAATGATCGTACAAGACTAGATCAGGTGGACTTGGAAAATTCTGTGGTGTAATAAGCTTATTATTCGAATCGTAAAATACTAAGTTCGATGCCCATGAAAAATCATTAACTACGGGAGCTGGACCAACCTTATTTTTTATTGACCATAGAAATGGCATTTGTAATTAAAACATAAACGATATTCCGTTTGGAAACTCATTTATGTTTTTGTTTTTAGGTTTCTTGGATCTAGCTATCCACTTTAGTTGCTGTACGCGAGGCCACCCATGCCGGACATCACGCGGAGCACGTTGTAGTTGAGCGCATACACGCGAACCTGGGCCGTGCGGGCACCCGTGACCGTGTTGAGCGACACCGTAAGCTGAAGCGTCGCCTTGTCGATACGGGAGAAGTTGCACGTGCCGGAAGGCTGGTGCTCCTCGGGGCGGAGAGCGAAGGAGTACACGTTGATGCCCGTGGACGGCGTGCGGCAGTGGTGCTGGTAGGGCTGCACCTTGTCGAAGTAGGAGCCCTCGCGCTCCGTGAAGCGGTCCTGGCCGTTGAGCTGGAGCTTGGCAACCTCCACGGGGTTCTTGCCATCGCAGCGGATGCCCGAGTCGAGGATGACCTTCGCGAGGAGGTAGTTGACGCCCGTCTCGAACTCCGCGACACCCGAGATGTCGTACGTGTCGGCGCCAATGAGGGAGGAGTTCTGGTTCGAGGGGTTCTGGCCAAGCAAGGCCGTGGCCGCCGAGGCAGCGCCGGAAGACTGGACGACCGCGTTCGCCGCCGTGGACTGCTGCGTGAGGAGAGACGTGATGATGCCGTCCGTCGTGAAATCATCAGAGTAGTTGAAGGGCTGGGGGCCGCCAACCGAGGCAACCCAGCCAGGGTTGGAGCAGTCAACAAACGAGTCGCGCTGGACCACCCAGAAGAGCTCCTTCACGGGGTGGTTAAAGTTGAGCTGGAGCTTGTTGGACGAGGACGTGATCGACTCAGCGCCAGTGTACTGCACCTGCTCGATGAGGTACTCGTGGGACTGCTGGGCGAAGCGGCGGCGCTCCTCCGTGTCGAGGTAGATGTAATCCACGTAGAGGGACGCGGCGGCGAGGGACTGGGCCGGGGACGAATACGGGACACCCGTGTTAAGCTCGGCGTACTGGCAGTTCTGCCACGTCTCGAAGTCAACGTTGATGCGCACCTCGTGGTACTGGAGGGCGATGAGGGGAATGGCAAGACCAGGGTTGCGGCAGAACCAGAACTGGAGAGGCACATAGAGCGTCTTCGCGGGCGTGCCCTTGCGAGGAACGCAAGAGATCGTCGTCTCGGAGGCAGAGCACGTCGCATCAAGAGCAATGCCCGTCGCGCGCTTCATGAGCACAAGGTCGTGCGTGTTACCGACGATCGACTCGAGGGCGCGGATCGAGCCAGCCTCCGTCGAGAGCTGCGTCCAGATCTGCATCCAGTCACCGTACTGGCGGTCAATGCGCTGGCCGCCAATCTCAACCTCAACCTGCTTGAGGAGGCGGTGGCCGATGTAGTTGAGCCAGCGGAAGCCCTGCGACGCGCTCGCAGAACCGAACGTGCCCGTCGAGGCCGTTAGGTCAATCTGGGGGAGCACAACCTGCACGTACGTCTTGTACATGAGATCAGCGTTACGGTTGATTACAGCTGTTACACGCTTGTTGAAGTCAGCCTGGCCGTTGAACGTCACCTCAATGGACTCCACGGCGAAGTTCGTGTGGCGCTTGTAAAGGATCTTCCAGAACGTGATCTGGGGGTTACCGGAGATGTAGATGTCCTGAGCACCATACGATACAAGCTGCATTAAACCACCACCCATTTTATGTTTATGCTTCACTGCAAGAAAAAAATTTCATCAAGATAAATGGACCTCTGGTTCTTCCCGACGTCGAACCTTCTGATCAACACTTTTCTGCGTTCAATTATTGTAATTTTAATTATACTTTTTGGTTTCAAATCATCTTGGTATAACGCATATTGGGGTGCAGTGATTCACGACGCTATCTCCCTCATTCTTATTCGAAACCTAGTGTGACTTTAACACAAGATAAATAACTTAAATAAATGGAATTAACCGGTATTATTGTCCTAAGTGTACTGAGTTCCGGAATCTTTCTGTGTATCTCAACTCTAGGATGTTATTACGTTAGACAGACTGGTCCTGCAATTAAGCAGCGAAACTCTGAGTTAAACCTATCTGAGATGGTGGCTCGGGCCGAAGCTGAAGCTGAAGCGGAGGGAGAAGATCCTGAAAACAATTAGGTCTGAAAAACGGATTTTAAAAAGTTAAGGAAGATGAATACTACAATTTCTTTCTAATCAAAGTAAAAAAACTACAAAAATGGCCTCTAAGCCGATCTGCTTCCACTTCCTGAACGGGACGTGCAAGTATGAGAAGTGCTACAAGCAGCACCTTACGCAGACTCAGTTCCGCGAGATGAACAAGTATCTCTCGCCGTGCTTTAGCTTCTGTGCAACTGGTGTTTGCAACGGGCACGGTGATCAGGGATGCCTGTTCGCTAAGAAGCCTGAGGACTACATTGAGGCGTGCAAGAAGCGCGGCAAGGTGGTCGACCAGGCGGTGGTGATGATGCTCGAGCAGGGCGTAGAGAAGGAGAAGATGATCGGCCAGGAGCCGGTCGACGAGCTCAACACGACGAACCAGACGGCTAAGGATGCCGCGCTGGAGAAGGTCGACGAGGAGAGCAAGGATTTCGTCGATGAGCAAGAGAAGTTCTTCGAGGAGGCCGCTGATGAGTACAAGCGGTTCATTGAGGACGTGAGCGAGAAGCTCATGGAGACGCCCAAGCAGGTGTCTAAGGGCGAGCCGATCGTGCCGGGGGCACCGCGCAAGCTGGCGTTTGGTGACTGTGAGTCGCAGACGGTGTAAGACCAGGAGGGTCTAACATAAATTAAAAAAATAAAATACAAAAATAGTTATTGGTCATCTATAAAACCTTTTTACTTTACTCAAATACCATGCGTGGTACGATGTGCATTGCTTCAAGTTCCTGACTCCAAAGCTTAACGGCATAAGGAATTGTTTTCATTTCAAATGAGGTTCTATTCTTACAAGTACCGCAATGATAGATCTTTTCTTTTTCATTTACTACGGCCAAGCTACCACAGGATTTGCAGAACGCAGTTGGGAAAGGATCTGATACATCCATCAAACGTTCTTTTGTGAACATTGAGATACCATGACTTAGCATACAATCCCGTTCCATTTCACCCACACGCAGACCTCCATCGCGAGAACGTCCCTCGCATGGCTGACGCGTCAAGCTCACAATAGGACCACGGGCCCGAGAATGCTTCTTATCAATCACCATGTGCTTGAGTCGCTGATAGAAAGTAGGACCCATAAAGATTTCAGCCTTCATCATCTGACCGGTCTGACCATTATAAAGTAGTTCATTGCCCGTAGAGCTCATACCAAGATCAAGAAGATGTTCGCGAATATCTTTTAGTCTTAGATGCGAATACGGTGTTCCATCACCCAAGGAACCACGCATAGAACACACCTTTCCAAACATGGTTTCCATAAGCTGAGCAATTGTCATTCGTGAAGGTACGGCGTGTGGATTCATGATAAGATCAGGGCGTAGACCATTCTTCGTATACGGCATATCTTCTTCGGGAAGAAGAATTCCACAAGTTCCCTTCTGCCCGTGACGAGAGCTTACCTTATCACCAATCTCAGGGGTACGCTCCGATACAACCCGAACCTTAATGAAGGGATACCCATCGGAGTTCTTATCTTGCCACACTCCATCAACTCGGCAAGTCTCGGAGTTCTTGTGCGTTGTAGATGAATCACGATACGAATACCCATTAGGATCGCTCTTGATAGTGGTCACCTTTCCAATAATAACGTCATTCTCCTGTACTTCAGCATTCAGAAGAGGAACACCATTTTCCTGGACTACATACTTAGATCCAGTCTTGTAGCCACGAGTCGTATCACGATTCGGCTTACTGAATCGTTCTTCCTTACCTGAAGCAATGTTACGATGTTCCTCGTCCTTATAGATCGTATAATACAAACTCTTGAACAACCCACGATTTACGGCACTCTTGTTTAGAATGACCGAATCCTCCTGATTGTAGCCACCATACGCACCAATGGCCACAATGATATTATCACCAGATGGCATCTCGTGTGATTTCAGAACATTCATCATTCGAGTCTCTACAAAGGGTCGCATAGGCGTACATAGAATATACCCATTCTTATCGAGTCGTTTTGCATAATTTCTAGCAAAGATGCCTACTGACTGCTTACCCATTGCCGACTGATAGGTGTTTCGAGGTGATTGGTTGTGATCAGACAAAGGAATACTGGCGGCCATATGACCTAGAATCATAGTAGGATGAATTTCACAGTGAGTATGAGCTGTATTTACATCTTCTGGGGTCATGGCGATACGAATGACCTCTGATTGAAGTGGATCAATGTATTCGACACAGGACGTCATCCAATCATTCCAGCACGTAGGATTCGTAGGAGGAGATAGAATCTTACCATTCTCTACTCGAAACAAAGGACGAGTGAACCGACCACCATCCGTCTCAACCGTAATACTGTTCTCCGAAATATTCCAGGCAATCGAGGTTTGCGGATGAAGACGGAAGGAACGCTTTGATTCTTGTAGCTTAGTGTGTACAGCTACAGGATCAGACGTATATGCAATAATCACGCCATTGAGAATCAGACTTGTGTATACTGAGATGTCCTTCAGGTTATTAATCCAATGAATTTTCGGAAACGTTTCTAGCAGACGAATCACTAGCACTGAGGGTGTATGCTGAGTAATTGACGTAAGTGTTGTGATCGTCTTTACAATACCAACTGAATGACCTTCTGGCGTTTCTACAGGACACACGAAGCCCCAGGATGTGCCGTGAAGCTTACGAGGCGCTAGAAGCTTACCTGATTTTTCAATAGGTGTTTGAATACGACGAAGATGACTAATAGTAGCTGAATATGAGAGACGATTCAGTACCTGCGAAACACCAACCTTCGTGGCATTAGAAAGTGAGGTTGAATTAGAGGTTCCTAGTCCTTGAACTGTGAAATTACCCGTAGCCAGAGCCTGCTTGAGTTTTCCTTCAATGGTTGATACTTTCAGGATCTTGTACAGATTATTAATATTCAGAACATCCAGAGGACGAACCGTATCGCCACGCTTCCAACTATCATTATTGATTTCTTGAACAAACTTGCCTCGAATATCCTTTGATACTTTCTGAAATAGCTGGCGAAACAGATGAGTCAGAAGCGCACCAGTTGTTACAATCCGCTTGTTAGGATACGCATCACGATCATCCACATTCATAATTCCCCGCTCCGTTAGCAGAAGACGCCTGGTCATAGATGCCGTAAGAATACATTTACGAGCCTCAAAGGTCTTCTTATCTGACATATCACCACCAAACTTTACGTGAGGGAGATACTCGGTCTCAAGCAGACCACGTACATAGGCATGCTTATCTTCTAGAGTCGTCGAGTACTGAAGATGCTGGGTGAGATACGTAATAGCATCTTCCCGACTGTAAATCTTCAGATCAGAACATTCCTTGAATGAGGCGGCTAGCATACTCAGGTTCTCTGGTAGAACATCAACGCCCCAAATGAGATCCGCGATTTCTGCATCAGACTCAACACCAAAGGCTCGAAAGATAACCATGAGAGGAATATCTTCGCGAAATCGAGGAACACAGATGGTCAGTGGGTACCCAAGTCCATTGAACTTTGATTGAATGCGGATCTCGAGCTTCTTGGGCGGATTCGTAAACGATTCGTGAATTGACTTGATCTCAATTGAGTAAGTAAACTTAGAGGCGGCCTTCTTGTTGTAAAATACCATCATACGATTATCAGCAACCTTCTCCTGAGACAGAATAGTCCGTTCCGTTCCATGAATGATAAAGTAGCCAAAGGGATCGTACGTACACTCACCCATCTCCTCCTTCGTCATAGGATAATCTTTCATCAAACAAAGTGATGACCCCAGCATGACCGGAATCTTTCCAAAAGAAACTCCTTCAAATACTTTTACATCTTCATCATACCGATCCTGACCATGATGCGTCCGAGCAATAAGACGAACATCACAGAACATTTGAGCCGAATATGTGAAATTACGAATACGAGCTTCTTGAGGAAACATTGGTTTCACTCGACCACTTGCTTCCTGAATACGAGGCTTCATATACGTGATGTTCTCAAACGCGAGACGAAACTCGTACTTGTACTTCTTGGTAATCGGATCTTGATCATTCCAAACAATGATGTTGGGAGTTGACGAAATAATAAGAGGAATCTTATTGCGAACAAAGTCATCGAAAGACTCGATTTGATGTTCAACAAGCTTTGAAATTCCCTGTTTCTCAAAATAAGTTTCAATCGATTCCCAATCCATGGTATATAGTTAAGATGTCTATGGCGTAAATCTAATCTTGATTCGTTTTTAATAGAGATGACCGACAAAAAAGTGACAATCACTAAAATTGGCGAAGTAGAATTTAAGCCGGTTTCTTCAACCCCAACTGCGTCTGCGCCGTCTGCGCCGTCCGCTGGTCAGCGTCAAACCAAGGGTATTCTAAAAACGGCAAAGATTCGCGCTGTTTCTGATCCGGCGAAGTCACCTCCGGTAAAGAAATCCATGAAGAAACACACGATTCGGTTACTGACTAAGAAGGGTACTCGCCAGCATCGCAAGACCTTACGACGTAAGATTTCAACTCTATCTGATTCGAAGGTTAAACAGATTGCGTCAAATTATGGTCTTCTGAAGAATCCTGATACACCGGTTCCGATCCTTCGGCAAATGATAGAAGGCGGAGCTATTGCCGGATTTCTTTCAGTTTATTAAATAACGTGAGATGACACAAGTTTGGGGTCCCTTGGGCTGGATGACCCTTCATTCGATATCAACTATTTATCCTGATAATCCAACTCAGGATGATAAGGCCATCTTAAAGCGATTTATGAAAACATTTGAGGAGACTATCTCGTGTCCGACTTGCAAGGGACACTTTGTTTCTATTTCAAATGTGTATAAATCACGATTTCCTTCTTGGTTAGATAGTCGTAATGAGTTTTTCTTATACATATGTCGAGCACATAATACCGTAAATGCACGACTCGATAAGCCAAGACCTCAAACCTTAGCCGATTCTCTTGAAACCTTTAAAAATAATACGGTTCATACGTCTGCCAGTGTTTTCCGACAGAAGTATATTCAGTATTTAACTCAAAATTGGACGAAGGAATTTTCTGGTGATTCTATGATGATGGTTATACTCGTTAAGGAAATGAAGACTATTAATGATTCATATTGGAATAATCGCGACGATACTCTGGATTCATTCGTGATAACTCAAGAATTTGATGTTCTTACTCCTATTCCGGAAAGTGGAGATCGGACAAAGGTCGGTGGAAATATTCCTAACTTCGCCATGATGCCAAATATTAGAATTGGATTTCAAGGGGGCAGACTGAAGTTAGCTCGTTAGATGGATGCCAGGGTAAGGAAATTCTTGGTTTCATTTCCCAATCATTACGTTTCATCCAAGGATGTCTTGATTCATGGTAAACCTCATCCCTAAACATCTTTAAACGTTTGGCCTCACGCAGAGATGACATTGGCAAGATAAACTGTAGTTGATTTTTAATTGTGTAATTCAATTCTTTTAGTTTAGGGTGACTACTCTCATCATATTGCAAGATATCTGTAATGAGAGGAGCATCAGGATACGGATAGTACCATTCCCAATTATTCGTATATCCATTCATAAAATAGAAAAGCGTCCAATGAAAGGTTTTCCAATATGCATCTACAACTGGTTGCATATTGATAACACCATCTAAGATATGAAGTCCATATCGCCTCGAAAAATTTGAACCGTCTTTTCCCATAATAGCTTTTTCTTCGGGCCGTTTGCGTCTCGAAATAATATCCTTGAAAATAGATATTTCACGTTCTCCAGCATATTCCAAAAACGCGCTTCGACCTTCAAAGGTCAAGAGATCTGGATTACCTGACTCCTTGTAAAATTCAAGGGCTCGTTCGTATCCACCCTCTCGAAGTGAAAAAATTCCTAAATTTGGCATAAAATCATTACCAAAACATATTACTGAAAGAGCAAGATACTGATTAATTTCTAGTGGAATTTCCAGAAGTAACATTTTTAGATCTAAGATCGAGAACTCAGCATCTTTCAAGGAAGGATCATTAAACTCCGAACTTTCACGAAGGAGAACCAAGGAATTTGTAGGCAGTGAATTCTTTAAACAAATAAGAATTAGATCAGCATCTAAGCCGTACACACAGACTCGTTTAGAGGTTGTGTCAATCTTGTTAAATAGCTTATGTTCACCCTCACCTGGTTCAGCTGTCGTACTAATCTTAGCAAAAGGAAACCGCAGTTTTAGTTGATTCTCTAGTTCTCGCATATACGGAGTCCCGGGAGAAATCTGATTACGATCAAAAATACCAATCTCGCTCTTAGGTCTCATACGGCGATACCTCTGCTGAACAATTTTTGCGTAAGGGACTAGACCATCCAAGGCAATAACAATTTCTTGAGCAAAGCATATATTTTGTACAAGGTATTCGAAAGCCTTAATAATTGATTGATAAGGATCCTCATCTTTCAAGTATCGATGAATAAAGCAATTAAAATCCACAGCTAGAATATCTACCTCAATTCTCTTTATTGTTCGAACAATACCGGCATGTGATCTAATCAAACTAGCAAAATAAAAAGGTATTCCCATTAACTTACTAATCTTTTTGTCTTAAAACGCACTAAACAGCACCGTCGCGATACCACCGCTCATCACACTCACGACAAGCGCAGTCAATCACATGACCAGTATGACAGTTGTAGTTCTGTTCCTGCTCCTCAGCCGGAGGAGAGGCGGGCAGCGTGTGCTCTACCTTCTCAAGGCCGGGCATGCGCGGATCAACATTCTCAAACTTGAAAGGAACGCCGTACGGGTAGTAATGTAGCAAGATCTCACGCCAGCCAGCTGGCAGAAACCGACTAGACCCCGTAGAAATTCGGAAGCACTTGCACTTACCATACTTGAACTCGCCGAAGACCTCGGACAGCTTGTACAGCACATCAGAACCGTCAACGACATCACCCATCGTGATACGAATGCCACTGTAGCTTCCTACCGTCTTCTTTGTGTCATAAACATATAGCGAAATCTTAAGGTCACGTGGGTCATTGAACGTTCGTGCAATTCCCATGAGCCGGTTGATAAGGCTATTCTCAGAATCCTTAATGACTGATAAAATAGACTCAACTACCGCATCACTCTGCTCAAAGACCTTATCCTTGAACAGCTGAAAACGCCGGTCATCTGCAACCGTCTGCAGCTCCTTGAACTGAGACTCCGAAAAGGGAAACATTTTTTACATACGTAGTTCCAGTTGATAAAATATCCGTTTTCAAATTAAATGTGGTATTTATGGTTAATTCCTCTACTATTTGCTGCCTTATATGCGTATAATGTTTCATCGACAATTAAGGTTGCGCCTCCTTCCGGCGGATGCTCATCTTGCCCTAACAAACAAAATACATCGTAAATGAATAAATGTCTTCTTGCAGTAATTCGGCCTTTATGGGTGGGCGCAGAATAACTCGGAAGGCGTATACGGCCCACCGTCGCGGCAAGACGATTCGAGTCTTAGCTCGTCGTATTCGTGATCAGGGTGCTCCAGGCAAGTGGGCATCTATGCATGGTCCGGGTATTGGTCCTCTAAAGGAGGGTGAGCTTGGAAAGGTCGGGTATTCTGAGATGAAGTCAAAGACGAGTCGCCATCGCTCTCTTCGTAAGGCCGTCAAGAAGTACGGAGCTCTTTCGACGTTCCGTAAGCTTAATGCAGTAGGAACCTATACGAAGCGTACCTCGAAGGGCAAGAGCAAGCGTTTCATAACCGATCGTAATTGGGTAAAAAAGACTTATATGTAAAATATAAATGGACCTTGTGAGCACTATTCTTTCGGCTCTGCTCTTTGCTCTCTTTGTTCCCGGCGCGTTTTTTACCTTCCCTAAGGGTGGCAGCAAGGCCACGGTGTTTGTGACGCATGCGGTTCTTTTCGCGCTTACGACTCACCTTGTCATGCGCTACTATTGGCACACGCTTCGGGGATACATTGAGATGATGGGTAACTATGGCGAGACGTGCCCTAATGGTTATGTTATGACCGGCGAGGAGGGCTGCGTTGCTATTGGACATGCCACGTATCCCCCCGCTGTTTCGACGATGTCAAAATCAAAAACCGAGTGATAAACAAATGTGGGTTGCTATTCTTCTGAAGGTTGTTCTGTTCATGATTTTAGTTCCTGGTGTGCATTTCAGTATTCCTCCCGGCGCAACTCTTCGTGAACAGGCTCTCATTCACGGTGTAGTGTTTGCAGTAGTTAACTACTATGTTTACTTATACATCCGTCCCATGCTAGAGCGTTTCGAGAATCCTAATACGAAGGTCGATCACCCTTGCCCTCCTGGCTACAAGAAGTGTGGTTCGGGCGATTGTGTCTTAGAAAGTGATGTGCACGGACCCTGTCCGGAAAGTTCTTTTGGATCGGAATAAATAAATGGATAGTTCTATGGATAAGCCTGTTGTCGTCGTTGCCCCTCCCATGATTATTGATGATAAGGAGTCGTCATCGTCTGAGTCGGATGAGGAGAAGCAGGAGGGTGCTCGTCGTCGTCGGACGGCCAAGAAGTCCGCTAAGAAGTCGACCAAGAAGACGAAAAAGACACACAAGAAGCACCACCGTAAGGCTCACAAGCGCACTCGTCGTCACTCTCGTCGTTAAATCATTTCCTTAATCACATAATTTAAAACAATAACATAGATAGCTAACTAGCTTCTGTGTTATCGTTTGTTCATCAAAAATGGATAGCTAGTAACTCACTCTGTAGATAGTAGTAACCATGGCTAACTTTTACGATAAGGACGGAGATTATATCATGGATCTGGGTCAGAATCCTACAGCCGATGATGATTCTGATCAGGAAGAGGAGGAGGAGTAAGTAGTTTTAGCTCTTTCTAGAATTTTTAACGTTTCTTTTAGTTCTTTTAAGGCTCGATCTAAGGATTCTTTCACCAAGAAATTAGATTCAGCTCGGATAAGATGTACTGACATATGTTTTATCTGATGGTTCGCTTGCATAATAAGAGGAATCACACCTGGGGCTTTGTTCATGCCTATGAGTGAGAATATGTTTTTTTCCTTAAAGTCGGCGACGCGAGTTGCGACGCGTCTTCCGACCCTTACCCCGGGACGCTAGCCTCAGATCTTTCTCGAACTTCTCCTGACGAGATCCCGTGCTCGGAGATGACATCGGAGACGGGTTATATGCCTCTACCGGAGAGTACGACTCCGGAGACCCCGGTACAAGCTCGCTCCGCGCTAAGGACGCCGAGGGAGTCTTACGAATAGGCGGTAGAACCGGACGATCCTTATTGGGATTTCCACCGCGACGATGGGTACGACGCGTACCACGACTCGCACGAGCCGTACGACGAGTAGACTTCATTTATGTTATTCACAATAAAAATCAACGCATCCGTGGGGCCTGACGAATAACATAGGTCGTCTTCGTGTTCTCGGGACCAAAGAATTGAGCTACCACCTTATCAACATCATTCACATCAAACGGCTTGCAACTAAACACATCTAGGTAGGCATCGTTCGTTTCCTCGACAAAGTGTCCCGTAATATTGGAGGTCTCAATAAGCTGAACGAGAGTATAACCCTTCTTGTTTCCTGTACCAAACATAACAACCTGAGGATCACCATAGGCAACCATATCAATCTTATGAACTAGATTCTTAGAAAACTTTACAATGTTGTTATACGAACGAATCTTATCAGGAACGCAGTTCGCACAATCAAGCATTAGATGGTAGCCCCAGGATGTCATTATACATAAAAACCAATATATATGAAAATGGATTACAACGCAGTTAAAGACAGACTAATCAAAAATGTTCATGTTGCTTGATAGCTTAAAACGTAAAAAAGATGTACCACTAGAATCTGTAAAAGAAGAAGATGCCCATCACGAAATTCCTGAAGATATTCTCGCACAAATTTCGAAGATGAATCTAAAACCCAATGAGATGGTTATAGTAACACTTACTACTAAGACGGTAACAAAAGAACGTCAGGATCCGATTACTGGGTCTAAAGAACTATTGAGTCGCGATACTATGAATACGCACAAGCTAAGTCTTGTCCGTAAGGGATTCTAATAACCTAAGGCAACGCGTTATTTTTTTCTATGTCTTAGTAAAAATGTGGAAGATGGCTATTTTCGCTGCTCTCCTTTTCTTCGTTCTCACGCCGGGAGTTCTTGTGACGATTCCCGCCGGTGGTTCTCGCACGACGGTTGCGCTTGTTCACGCCGTGGTGTTTGCTCTCGTGTGGAGCCTAACCCACAAGATGGTGCACAAGGCCTTAAGTGGTATGTAGAACCTAACATAACCTAAACCTTTAAAAATCAACCTCGTTCAATAAACATTGTGCGTGGTTGAACAAAAACGAATACCCTCGAATATATTTAAAGAATCGCATGGGAAAGATAGAACGTATCTTAAATGCGTGTCCAAGTGTGGTAAACCGCGTTTCGGCACGGTTACGACGAAGTGTGTTAGAACGTTACAATTACAAGTGTGCAGGTAACGTTCCCGGTATTGAATGTGATTACAACATTATTGATGGGCTTGAAATTGATCATATTCTCCCCAAGGCCATCAAAAGAGTTGATAAACCTTACAGTCTACAAGTACTTTGTTCAAATTGTCATACCTTAAAGACTAAGCGTTATGATATTCCTTTGATTAAAAAGTTTAAGCATGGATGTCTTGGTGTTCGGCATCTTAAGCGCCATCTTCGTAGATTTCTTAGTTGAACATAGTTGAACATAGTAAAAACGAATTTTTGAATACACAGGGTTATTCATAGAAAAATGGGTGACAACTATGTAGTTGTTGTGTTTATTCACAACACCGTAAGCGAATGTCATCGAGTTCCGTATGAAAGTGCATGTGAATTATTTGTAAATCTAGCCTTCAATCGTATTTCGTTTCGAGCCGATCTAGATTGTCGGAGTGATTTCATAACGTATTCTGATGACGTTATAATGGTTCAACTTATTGGATACATCGATGATAAACTTCAGAAAAATATTACTACCTTAATTGACCATCTTAAGAGTCAGAAAGATGATAATATTGATCTTTGAGAAAACGAATATAATTTTTATTTATTTAGATTAGTCGAAAAATGCCGTACACTATTTGCATCGGTCAAATGAAGGAGGATTCAACTATTGTGAGTGTGATGGACGAACTTCATGAAAAAATAACTAACCTGAAAAAGGATGGTTGGATTTGTTTGGGCACGCCTACTTACTTTGATAATTGTATCACTCAACTTATGATTTCTAAGGATTCTACGGAAGAGGATGTTATTATGGTATATATCGATGAGCTATTAAAACACGAAAAGCTTGGAACTAAGATCTTGAAACATCTTTCTTATGTAGAGATGCCAAGTTTGGATCCTCAGGTTTATGTGAACAAGTATAGTCGGGCGTATGCCTAAAACTAATTTTTATTCTTCTTTGTATGAGAGTAGTAAGCAGGATGGGATCTCCCGAGACGGTACGGGAGCCCTTACGTATTCGAATTCCACGTCAGACTTACGATGAAGAAGTCGGAGATGAATATGCTACCTTTGGTGAATTATGTATGTATATTCGGCCATATGAGGCCTGTGGATTATGTAATATTGAAAATGAAAGAATGTGTTCAATGTGCTTTGCGCTCCACTCGAGAAAAATTATAGATGATCCATCCTTATTACACAAATGTTTAGATCATTTTGATCGGTGGTTTCGAACGCTTTTGAAGAGAAAGAAAGAAAAACGGATTTAAACTAACTAATATTTTTAATAAGTACTACGAGTTTTGGGTAAAATGGCTCAGATGATTAAGGTTACCATATATGAGAATGACACTAAGATGCGATGGGCAGATTATTCAGGCCAGGAATGCGCGGCACTGGAAGATTGTATTTATGAACTGTTCGAGCACTATTGCAAGGACAAGCCTATAGAGTTTCGTCTTGATGTCGATGATGACGATTACGAGTTTGGGATTCTCAGCTGTATTGATATGAACGAAAATAAGATGATTCCATTTCCGAATGAGATCTTTGATGCTCTCATTCTGCCTAACAAGATTGCCTTGATTGGTGAACGTATTATCATAAAACCACCTCAGTATGGCCTGTCGCCTTGGAGTAGTATAGTTCAGGTGTTGTTTACGCCTTTGCCGATGTAATACCTAATTTTTTAATGCAGATCAGCATCAGCTGTGCGCCACGTTTTTCCATGTAAGACAAAGGAATGAACTCGGGCCATACCCCAGGCTTGCTGAGAAGCTCCTGGACGATGTCCTGTGCGCCAGGCAGCCATTCCCCGATTATACACGGTTTTTAGGGTTGATATAGGCACACCACTCGCCTTAGAAATTTCCGGTAAGCTTTTAGCTTCGGGATGCTTAGAATGCCACCGAGACGAATACGATGACCGACGTGTTTTCACATTCTGATCAGTCTTGAAGGGACGATACGCTCGAGCCGTTTTCCAGGACATCTTTGATCTCTTTGCGATCTCGGAATGACGTAAAGTCTTGTTCTTGCTAGAAAGACCTCGGTAATACTTCGGAGGCCACAACATTATCTTAAGGAATATAAAATGAATAATAAGACCAAGAGAAAATTCAAGGGTGGACGTTTAATGTCCAAGGCCTATTGCAAGAAGACTCCTTGTAAGAAGATGGGGTTTACGCAAAAAGCTAGTTGCCGGCCTTACAAAAATTGTTATAAGAAGTAAGTGATTTACTATTTTTAGGATTGCATACATGAGCTGGCTATGCCAATCCAAGAAACTCACGTCCGAGCTTTGAACCGACAAACATTAATCCGGTGGCAACCAGTGATATCATCGAATACTGTTGCATGGACTTAAAAAGGAAGATATGTAAAACAACGAGAATTATGACACCAGTCCAAAACATCAATACATAAAAATCCATTTTATTATTTACTACGGAGATTATCCATCAATCGTAGTAAGTTCTATGCATCTTCTTCTCCCAGTGATGACCCCATCTTCCAAGGGCTACTGGGGGAGGAAGATCAAACTTGCGAATGATGAAATTTAAAATCCTGAACAACATTCTGTAATACTATTTACCATATTAAATAAGTAATTCCGTTTTACACAATACTGGTAAAAATTGATTTATATCGTTCGTCTTCTGAAAGCGAGGTTCGATGTTTTAAAAATTGAAAGTATCGTTCGGCTAATTTGTATTCAGCCGGTTTTTTGGACTTTATGGCATTTAGACGAACTTTCATAATCATGCCCACCTGCCAAATACGTTTGTGTGGATACTTTTTTGCTTTATACAATTTCTCTAATTTTTGAATAGTTTGTTCAACATCAGAAACCGTCGTATATTTGATAGGTATTGTATCGTTGGGATCCTTATCGATATAAACATCAAAACTCTTAGAAGGATTTTTGGGATTAAATAAAAAATTCTTTACTGTTTTATTTTTTTCACGCCGTTTCTTTACCTTTCGGGTCTCCATTATACTATATGAATAAGTAAAAACGAATTTCAGTAAGTCTGTATTTTTTGTCTTAAAAAATGGAAAAGCCTACTCATTGGTTTATACGTGTTGGAGATGGTAATAATTTTAAGGCCTCGATTAAACATAAATTATGGGCACTGAAATCTACCGCATCTTACGGAAAGAACTTTCTAAAAGATGCGGAAGCTGGTGACATAATGTGGTTCCTAACGAATTGGAAAGCTGGGAAGAAGCTTGTAGGTATGGCAACCTTTGTGGAATATCGTTCCCGAGAACTTGGTCCTTTAATCGCAGTCTCACGAACAAATGAAGAGCTGGGATGGGAAAATGGTGATTGGGATACCGAAGTACACTTCAGGGACTTATACTTGATTGATAAACTTAATTTAGAACCTAATGCTACTTTTCAATCATCTATCTTAAAAACATCTTCTACAACATGCAAAATAAATTTTGATTTGGAACATGCAAATATTGTACGATATTCACAAACTGAAAAAGTATAAAACGAATTACAAGTATAATAATAATTTTTGTCTTAAAAAATGGAGCAACTTTACGTTCTTCAGTTGGAGAATGGGAAGTATTATGTTGGAAAGTCAAAGGATGCAATGAAGCGGTTTGAAGAACATAAGTCTGGAAGTGGATCTGTATGGACAGGAAAATATAAACCTGTTAGAATGGTTGAAGTGCGTGATTTGAAAGATCATCACGATGAAAACAACGTTACTAAAGACTTGATGAAGAAACATGGAATCAATAATGTTCGCGGTGGTTCATACACACAGGTAAAGCTACCTGCTGATGTGGAATCGGTTCTTCAAAAAGAAATGATGGGAAACGCAGATGTATGTTATAAGTGTAATCTTGCTGGGCATTTTGCAAATCAATGTTCAATTACTGTTCGTGGAACGCACGCATCTTCTAAGAAACAAGAAGAAATTGAGTGGGGCTGTAGTTATTGTGAACGCTCTTTTACTACAGAGTTTGGATGTAATATTCATGAAAAATCATGTAAAAAAGCTCAAGTAGTTATGTACGAATGCGATTATTGTAATAGAACATTTGATACCCAGTATGGATGTATGGTTCACGAACGTTCGTGTAAGAATACTGAAGTTGTATATGAAGCTCCTAAAAAAACAGGAGCGTGTTATCGCTGTGGCCGATCAAGTCACTATGCAAACGATTGTTATGCAAATATTCATAAGAATGGTAATGAACTCTGACATGAAACGTCAGACCAATCTGAAGACGTGAGTTAGTATAAAAACGAATTACAAGTATAATAATTTTTGTTTTAAAATGTCTAAGAATACATTCTGGAGGAATCGTTGGAACAATTTAGACCAGTGGGCATTTTAAACGGGCAGTTAGACATACCTAATTTCTACACTATAAGTATAAAATGGAGCAACACTGGATGATGGTATTACACTCAGTAGTAATTGGAATTATAATATGCGTATTTATGATATTTGGGTTAGGGCAACAAAATGAGGTTGCGGAACGTAGAAGTATTTTA
>Ga0136641_1000270_pt1 | contig 22075 bp, 31 predicted proteins | sample EliLak1302023Y_FD_115312 | JGI IMG/M metagenome (GOLD analysis project Ga0136641, IMG submission 115312) | Freshwater microbial communities from Elizabeth Lake, Yosemite National Park, California, USA - 13020-23Y | ecosystem: Environmental > Aquatic > Freshwater > Lake ...
GCACCTGCACCTGCACCTGCACCTGGGCCGTCTGTGGAGGAGGTCGATTAAACATAGCGTACCTTGAATTCCGCACGAAGATAGACTACATCATTTTTCATGATCGTGAGTTTTTTATACACTCTGGGCGGATCCCATTTCCGTATCACCTCTCGCTCCCACAACATAACATAATCTGAATTAAGCGGCATGATTCCGCAATAAACAATCATGTCATCCATAGAGTGAAAGTTCTGAAATCGACTCTTATGTATATATTTACTCTTGCCATTCCAAATTGCACGAACAAATATGGGGTCTCTTATTTTGTTGACGCTACAGGCCGAACCCATCTAACCTTTACTTACATCCGCGTACGCGCCCAATAATCGCACAGCCAATTCGCTTTCCACTGTGTCCCGTTGTTTCACTATCCTCAAAGCCCCCACGACCATAATCATCGGGATCCTCGTGCACGATGACCGAGCGACCGTAAAGATCTGTGAGAGTCACCCCACTGAGATAATAATTCGTTGAAAACGTCCCCTTATCGCACGAAATATTCCCCAGATCACCTGTGTGACGAGATCCGCGCGTGCCAGGAGGACCACCGTGCTTCGTCACAGGTCCCAGATGAAAATGATCGCAAGCACCCTGGCATCCCTCACCCCGTAAATCGCCTGCACGATGAATATGCAAGCCGTGCTCCCCTGGCGGAAGACGAGTGAAAAAAACAAAAACACGAACGCCCTTCGGTGTCGGTACAAACATGGTCTCGCCCTGTATCGTCGGTAAATCAAATAAGGCCACAGCCATTCTCTACCTAGGTGCGAGACATTCCCTTTAATTCAGACGTCAAACGACAGAGGCTCCGTGTGACCTTATGAATTCTGTTCTTGCACGCATTCGACAGATGCAGATCGAGACGACGGATATCACACTCCCAATACGCCTGACACTGATCTCGCCATCTCTGGATAAGAGGAGCCTGCCAGTAATGCTTCACGACCTCCACTAAGAGTACCTCACTGGGAATACCGATAGCTATATGATATCTATACTCGCTCAGCATGAAATCGATGAGTAAATCTTGACCGACCTCATCGCCCGACCTCAACGCCTGCGACAAAAGGTGGAGTTGAAGAGGAATCTCAAACTGGATCTTGAAGAAGGATAAATCAAAGCCCGTGGAGGCAAAGGATTCCATGATCCAATTCGTGAGACCATGCGCCTTCATTTGCTTATGCACGCTACACAGTTCACTGTAGGTAAGGTATTCGTTTGTAAGAACATTGCGAGGCGGATGAGGATCGAGAAAGAAGTCCTCATTAATCAAGAGACGACGCGTCATATCATGTAAGAGAGAACGCGCCTCAAAGACATAGGTCTTTCCAAGATTCAAACGGTGAATATAGACCGCCTTCTTAATGGGCTCGAGAGTAATGATATCATCCGTATTGACAGCCTCCAGTCGGCGGATACGGAAGGCCAGCACCAGCCGTTTCATCTGAAAACGGATCTGGCGATTCTTCTTCTGCACGGACTCAATCGACTCGATAATGTCAGCATACTCCATTTTTGTGCTATAGGCCGTCATGGCAAAGGTGAGCTGAAAGGAACCCTCAGGATACATGAGCTTGAATTCCTGCACCGCATTCAGCTCGGTCAAAAGGTCGGGAAAGTTTTGATCGAGAGATAGAATCTGAAAGGCGTTGAGAGTGGCTTTCGGAATCAGAAGCCAGGTGCGTATCGGCTTGAGAAAGTCCACGCTCACAAAGGCCTCGGGTACATCTACGAATTTTTTCACTCGTCGCACAGGCCGTGCACTCATCTTGCCTATAGAAAAGACTGGAGTGGCGTCCATTTCTTTACATGCTATAGGTTCAAATTTTCGTCAATTTTACACATTGCCGACGGGCTGGCTTGTAGTATCCGCATGGCACCAGATCGACAGTATACAGAGTATTTTCGTCATCGACCCAATAGGTCTGTTCGTGGTCTCGCACCATCTTGAAGACGCGCAAATCGGTCGTGCTGGTCTGAGAGGCACGCCCCGCATGAGAAGGACAGCCTCGGGTAGCACGACCCAGAAGAATGGGCTGATTACATCGCACCAGAACCTGTGGATTATCGACACATGGCACGTAGGAAGAACACCGCATCGTCGAAATATCCGCCATCTCAGACCCCTCCTCCTCAAAGAGATAGACAGATACCTTTTCCTTTGCCAGATGCTTGAGGAAGGGTACCTCAGGTTCTCTGAGACAGGTGGAAATATCTCGAGCCAGACGCTTCACCTGCGCCTGCAGTGCCCCCTCCAGAGCATCCCAATACATCTTCGGTACAGGGACCGCCGTTGTTGTTGTTGCGGATGTCATCGGTTCGGATTATTTGGATGAATTTGCTACTTCAAATTTATTAGTGGATGGACTCCTGGGGACCTCCTTTCTGGTTTGTCTTACATACTTCGGCGGAGCAATTGGGTAAACCCCATCCGAAGATCATAGAGGTCGACGAACTCAATCGCTGGATCTTACTTCTGAAATCCGTGGAAGGTGCTCTGCCCTGCGCCATGTGTCGCGATCATTATCATAAATGGCTCATCGTGAATCCCTTGACAGTATTTCAGGGACTCCGAGGTACAGCCCTCCGAGAGGCTGCACGTATCTGGATCTGGAAACTCCATGAAGATGTGAATGTGCGTCGCGGAGTGGCATCAGGCCTTACGGTTGAGATGTTGCCAGAACTCTATTCGAATCTCGCCACATATCAAATCAAGATTGAGGAACTTATAAAGGTCCTCCGTGAGAAGGTCCAACAAGGTCTCGTGAAGGCCGAGGCTACCTTCACCTTTCGTAAACATCTGCATTATCTTCGGAAACTGACAGATTCTATCTAAGCGCATTTACGCCTTATATACACACATCATCGGCGGAGGCTCCGTAGCCCCCGCAGGCAACATCTTGGCCGCAATCCCAAAGACATCCGCATTCCGTGCTCCACACAGACTCGCAAAGTAGTACCAGCCCACACCCAAGGGAATCGCCACCGCACCTGCCAGAGCAATACCCAGAGCCGTCTCACACTCCGTTACCAAAAAACGCAGCGCAACGAGAATAAGAGTCACTAAAGTTGTCAGGATAATAGCGGTGAGAGCCTGCTCCTTGCGATGTCTCACCTTCGACTCGACCGCCTTATCTTGAGGGACTTCATTATAGAGGAAGGCCGCATTCGTTATGAGGTACGACACGAAAAACAGAACTTCCGCCATCCAATAACTAGGCGCAACAGACAAGAAACCTGCCTGCTTCGCCGAGGGAACCAGATTGCAAATATCACGGCTGATGACCTTTGTATATGGGCCCAGAGGGAGGAACCCCAGCAAGGTGTTACTGAGAGCCACGGCCGCAGGAACCACCGTGATCTGGCCCAGAAAGAGAATAATCATCCCCACATTACCCAGGCCGAAGCCCACGAAAAAGAAGAAGGCAATCAACATCAGCGGAAGACCCATAAAAGCCATGGCAATCATTTGTCGCACATTTTCGATCAGGCCCCCCATTCTAATTAAGACGGAGAACATACATAGAGTTTCTCACCCGTGACCGCCCGATTTTTCAAAAGAGGTATCGATAACATATTGATACTATCAGGTCCGAGGATGGCGCGATTCTGATAAATTAAAAGAGCACCCAGAGCCAAACCCACAGCGATGCTGAGAATAACCGTGGCAATACCCTCGCATCCGCTATGCAGACGATAGACACCCAGCACAAAGAGGAAGACACAGAGCGCAAAGACACTGATGTAATAGCGTGAAGAATAATCAGGACCCAGAGCCTCCAGCTCCTGCATCTGCGCGTTGAGGCCCATAAACAAATACGTGGCCGCCGTTGACAGGATATACAGAGGAGGACTTATAATCGCATTGGTTACATCGGGAGATCCGAAGAAACTCTGCAAGGTCGCGGATTGAAAGCCTGTCTGACATTTCGCGGTAAAGAGCTGATCGGAAGGTTTCACAAAGGTTATATCCAGCATATTGAGCGTTTTGCGAAAAACATGGAAGCCCGCAATAGCCTCGAGAAGACTGAGGAAAAACACGGCCATGGGAAAGGAGTTCGTAAGTAAGGCCATGAGTCCTGAGATAATGATGACACTGTCGGGCAAAATGCGAAGAATTTCACCTGTCACGGCCAGAGGATATGTTTCAAAAAAGTTCGCAGTCATGCGTCCACCTGTTCTGCCTTAAGAATTGAAACCGAATTCATACAGGCGATGGGTATTCCATCATATTTTAAAACTCTCACACAGTCTGTGAATGGCTGTATCGTAAAGCAACCCTCACAGCCTGCAGCGTATCTCTTACTCGATTTCAATTGCATCATTTATGGCTGTTTGCGAAATATGCCCGCCTACTCGAGTCTCACCCGCGCTGCCTGGGAAGCCAAACTTATCCATGAGGTGTGTGAGGCGGTGACCGTGATCTGGAAGGCTGCGGGTGAACCTGCAAATCTTTTCATCGCCGTCGATGGGGTGGTTCCGATGGCAAAGATCAAACAACAACGGATGCGTCGCTTCAAGTCAGTCTGGATGAGCGCTCAGGAAATTCGATATGGCGTGCGTTCAGCGGATACCGAGGAATGGGATAAGAATGCCATCACACCAGGAACAGCCTTCATGGAGGCTCTTAATCTTCAGCTTATATCTCTGGGTCGCAAACACGGCTGGACTGTCAGTACATCAGCAGAACCGGGGGAAGGGGAGCATAAAGTCATGGCCTTTCTGCGAGGTGGTGGCGTTACAGAAGAGGGAAGTGTTCTCATTTATGGTCTCGATGCAGATCTCATTGTCTTGACGATGTTAACCAGCTCGATGTATCTCAAGTCGGAAAGAAATCCGTGTTATCTGATGCGGGAGAAAACGGAATTTGGGACCTTCCATGGATTCGAGGAAGCGATCTGGCTGTTTTTATCCGAAGCCCACCTCCGTCGAGCTATCTGCGGATCTCAGACAAATAACGACTTCATCGTAAACTACGTGGCCGTTATGAGTATTCTTGGCAATGATTTTCTTCCAACCTCCTTGACGGTGAAGATCCGTGATGGAGGGCACGAGCGCATTTTACGCTTATTACAGGAGTTCTATGAGCGCGGTGAGCGTTTTGTTGTGAATGGCGTGTGTCAGTGGGGAACCTTCCAGCGACTCTGCCAAAGACTTGCTGCGGATGAGGCCAGCTGCTTAGTTGCGGCTGTCACACGAAAGTCACAGATCAAGCATCCTGCGGCACGGACAGAGAACGAAGCAAAGATGATACCCGTGCAGACTCTCCCTCTCACCTGGTTTGCGGAGGAGGAGTTCTATAGCGGGAGTGAGTTGAAGGAAGGCTGGCAGAATATATACGAACGTCATGTTCCTCAGGCAGAGTCTGTCCGTGAATGGAAATATGGTATTCAATGGATTCTGGATTATTATCTGGGAAAGCCTGTGAACCTTTTTTGGTTCTATCCCTGGCATCTGGCACCTCTATGGTGCTGGCTCGCTGCGGATATTAGCTCCGTCGAATCCAGTTGGTGTCTCGATGTAAATGAGAGACCTCTTAAGGAACAGGAACAGCTGGCCTTAGTCTTACCACTGGAATCGTGGTGGCTTATCCGAGATCCGCGGTTACGCCAAGCACCCGTGCGCTATCCGTCCCTCTGGCCGAGCGCCTTTGGATTTTCCTCACTGGGAAAGTGGTGGATGTGGGAATGTGAGGCCGATATACCTATACTCTTGCCCGGATATTTGCGTTCGCTAAGTGCGACCTAAGATTCCCCTCCCTTGTAGAAGAAAGGATGGGGAATAGCATCTCTTTGAAGCAAGCCGAACAAATGTATCCTTCAAGTCATATTCGCATTTATTTGAATATGATGCAAATCCGCGATCCTGTGAAAAAGGCGGAAACCATAGATCTTCTACTCCAAAGTCCCGAGTATGCGGCCAGTGCACGGAAGGCGGGGGTTTATTCAGACTTACTCATCTTTATGCAAAAAGTCCGACGAGGCGAGGAGACATCAACGACTGTGGTGCAAAAGGAGGTGCGTCCGCGGTCCAGTTACGAACAGCTCGCCAAGCCGCGCGCGAAGGAGAAGGCTATCAGTTATTTTCAAAGTTGTCTGGAAGTCCTCGGCCTCGAAGAAGAGGTGGCTTTGACGGAAGAGGCACTCAAGATAGCTTATAAAAAGTCTGCTCTGCGGGCCCACCCTGATAAGGGAGGCGATGAGACAAAGTTCGAGGCCGTCACGCGTGCCTACGCCTATCTCACAGAAATCCTGCATCGGATTCACGGAGGTCGCACCGCCGCCAGTAAAGTCGAGGCGCCTACGATCATTAAGGATTCACGTCACAAGGAATCGGCCGCCTGGCAACAGGTCGAGCCTGTGCGACTCAATCCGAAGAAGTTAGACGTGGACGCCTTCAATAAGATGTTCGAACAAACGCGGATGCCTGATCCTGATGACGACGGATATGGAGATTGGCTGCAGGGACAGGATGCCGCCCAGCAGAAGCAGGATAAGTTCAGTGGAAAGTTCAATCGTGATGTGTTTAACAAGGCCTTTGAGGATGCGAATCGGCAGCAGGGTGAGACGAGGCAGCTCATTACCTCTCCGCAAGCGCTCATGTTAGCACCGACAGCGGGTGTTGAATTAGGTCGTGGACGGCCAGAGAGTTTTACCGCAGCAGCGAATGCTTCGCTCAAGTACACGGATTTAAAGCAGGCCTATACCATGGAAAATACGATCAGCCCCCAGATTGCGAATGTTCGTGTTGATGTGCGCGATATCAAGCAATACACTGCTTCTCGCGAACGTGCTCCCGATCCTTTGAGTCATGAGGAGCAAGAGCATCTGGCAATGGCTGAGCGGACAGCCAACGACCGTGAAAAACAAAGACAGGTTCGTGCGGCACAGGAACACATGCTTGCCACAGATTACTTTGAACGCATGAAGCGCTTGGTAATAACGAACCAGTAAAAAAGACTGCATCTAAAAAGAAGATGAATAAGGGTATTCTCATAACAATAGCTCTTGTCGCTGTGACGGGCATTTTTTTCGCTACCACGGTTGCCTCTACGACAATCGAAGAAAACCCCTTTCAGGATCGTAAACTGCTGCAAAAGGGGATGCAACTTCCTGTGATCTGGCTCTATGTTGACGATAGCATTGTGAATAGTCGGTCATGGCTGGACTTTATGGGACGTAGCACACGGGCCATTAATCTGCCCTTCCTTAATTTGTGCTACACCACGATTGTGAAGAAGAATTCCGATCTGTATCGTGTGGAGGTCATCAGTGGTCTATCTGATTTGGCGGTGCGTCTCGGTGGCTGGGAGGCTCTCCCTGGACCTCTGCAGACTCCTCTTGCTCCTGTAGGCGAGGCCGAACTTAACTGGATTCGTGCCTGTGTCTTGCGTAAGTGGGGTGGACTCTGGCTTCATCCCAGCACGGTAGCTCTGCGTCCCTTTGGGGCTCTGCCTTCCGACAAGGTCGTCTTTTTTGGCACGGACAAGGGTGAGACATATAGCGATGCGAATGGCACACAGGCGCCTGGACTTCATTGCATCTGGTCTCCTCGTCCCGCCCACCCTCTCTTCGTTCAATGGGAGAAGCTTGCACGTGAGCGTATCGTGACACAGGAGGGTGGAAAGCAATTCCGTGGCGATGAGAAGTGGGATGTGCGGCAGCTGGCGATGCCGAAGGAGGTTACCTATCTACCCACGGCGGAACTGTCACGCAAGCCTGATGGGCGTCGTATTGAGCTCGTTGATATCATGGCCTCGGGCTCTATGACCTTTGATCTCACAGCGGATGCAATCTATTTGCCGATACCTCTTCAAGAGCTTCTGCGTAATCGTCAGCTGGGTTGGTTTTTGGCGATGAGCGAGGATCAAATTATTGGCAGCGATCTGACGATCTCCCAATTATTCAAAACCGCCAATTTGTAGAGAGAATGCAACAGGTCTTTTTGATTGGAGATCCTCGTGAATTCTATGCGATGGCATCAACACCTGAGAAGGCGATGAAGCTATGGCGTGACTTACTTGCAGAGCATACTCATAGTAGACTGTTTATCTATGAGTATGATCTTTCGGAGGATGGTCGTCTCTATTCGACCGCGCGTACCTTTCACGAGGCCGAGCCTCTGCTCCCCCTCACTTCAGCGGATAGGGCGGCAATTCGTGAATGGCAAAAGGCGTATTATTATTTTAGTGAATCTTCTGGAGACGATTAGCGTTGCGGAGCGATTTGAATCCTCTGGAGACGTTTAGCCTCAAGAAAAATCCACACGCATCTCGTTCATACTGAGATCCTGTGTCTTCTGTTCTGTAAAAATTTGGTACATGGTGACTTTTTGCATCTTATACATTTTTTCCTGCGTTTTCAAATCATATCCCAAGGGCTCTAGAATATGACGTAAGATCGTAATGAGGCGTGAATTATCCACGGCCGTCAAAAAACGTTTGGCCTTGCAGGGTATATAATAAGGCTCTAAAATCGGAAGCCACTCATCCAAGCTATCGATACACAACTCATCGCGCGTAAACCAACGCCGATCGGATAAACCCTGCAATTTTAAAGAAACCAGAATATCATTCACAAATTCCAGAGGGGGAGGTTTCCTAAATAATTTCTTCGTCGCCATCTCCCTGACCCTACTTGTCAGAAAAAAGTAATCGAAGCATATCTAACGAATGCGTCTTGCCTTGAGCGAAATACATCCAGCCCTTCAGAATTAACTCATGAAGCTCCTGACTTTTCTTCGTCGGTAGCTGACCGATTTGTCGGAGTGTGGAATTCAACTCGTTCAAAAAGTCCTCATAACTAATTCCCGTCTTCCAGATCTTAAAAAATATCTCAATACAGAGTTGCTTCTCATCACGAAGATAGGACTGCAAGAGGTAGACACAGAGGCTGTAACTCGGTGAACCAATGAGATTTAAGATATCCTCCACCAGAATCTCCTTGCCCTGATAATGCAGGCCCAGTAGAATCACCAGACGTTTTAAATCTGTGGGTGTTTGCGTAACACTCAGAATAAAGATAAGAGACTGAGGATGCAGTTGAAGAGAGGTATGACCTGTGATGCTCTTAAAATGAGTAAATAGATCAAAAGGAGAAATCGTCTCCAACTCAATATGCAAACAACGTGAACGAAGAGGTTGAATTAGATCTGAGACATATCGACTGCAGAAAATAAAACGCGTGATATGCTTGTGGGTCTCCATGGGACGGCGCAAGGCCTGTTGACTTATCATAGGTAAAGAGTCCGCATCATCACAAATAATCCATCGATACATACCCTCTTTCTCAGGAGCATGCATGACAAACTCCGCAACACTCTGACGAACACAGTGAATACCACGATCCTGATCCGAGGATAAATGAAGAACCCACTCAGGACCTGGATTCTTAATATTGAATTGCTTGTAATAGGCCTTCAAAAAGGCCGTCATGATTGTAGTCTTCCCTGAACCGTATCCGCCTGTGAAGAACAGATGAGGAGGATCATTAAGGGTTTCATTTAAAATCCGCAGACTTTCATCCTGTCCGATGAGATCTGTCTCCATAGTCAGACTTGGTGTTCTCGGTTTAGACCCAGTAGTGGTCTAAAACAATCTGTGCTTAGCTGTAAAGTAATGAGCCAACCGCGGAATGAAAAAGATCTGTATAAGATGCTGGATATCCCACGTGGAGCCGATAAGGAGGAGATCCGTCGTGCATATAAGAAGATGAGCCTCAAGTTTCATCCTGACAAGGGTGGCTCGGAGGAGGACTTCAAGGCTATTTCCAAGGCCCATGATGTTCTTTCCGACGACCAGAAGCGTCAGATATACGATATGACTGGCAATGCCGACGAGGGTGCGGGACAGCCGAATCCTTTTGGTGGTGGGGGTGGTGGAGGCATGCCCTTCCCCTTCGATATCGGCAGTATCTTTGGTAACATGTTTGGCGGTGGGGGCCCTATGCCTGGTGCGGGTGGTGCGGGTAGTCGTGTGCGTCGGGCCAAGGCTCCTCCAAAGGTCCATGAGATTCCCTTGCGTCTTTCCGATTTTTACGTTGGTCGCACGATTCAATTCAAGTTTGAACGTCAGAAGTTCTGCACGGGATGCACGGGTCTGGGCTGCAGCACTTTTCAGCCCTGCGATCATTGTGGAGGTCGCGGATTTACCGAGCAAGTTATGATGATCGGGCCTGGAATGCAGGCCATGACACGCGGTCCCTGTATGCCCTGCTCGGGCGAGGGTCGCAAGCCAGGCGCACCCTGTAATACATGTAATGGTAGGAAGTTCAGCTCACAGGAAAAGACTCTTAACGTGAAGATCGAGCCAGGAATGCGTGTGGGTCAGACTTTTGTCTTTGAACGTGAGTGCAGTGATAATCCAGATTACATGGAGGCGGGTGACGTACATATTGTCTTGCAGGAGGCGGATGAAAATCTCGAGATCCGTCGTGAGGGCGAGACTCTGCATACGAAACTGAGTTTGTCGTTGATCGACTGTCTGCTGGGTTGCCAACGTAAGGTCATGGGACATCCCGCACATACAGAAGGACTCTTTGTTGACCTGCCTGCAGGACTCATGACGGGCAATATCTTTGTACTCGAAAAGGCGGGTATGCCGACGGGCTCAGGGTTCGGAAATCTATTCTGTCATATCACTGTGACGATCACAGATGCTGAGAAGACAAAATTAAAAAATCATAGCGCTGCACTTCGTTCAATGTTTACAACTGCTTAGGCGCAAAGCTCGACGCGTGCTCGGCAAGCTTCCACTCGGCATTCATGGTGTTGAGCGCCTGCTTCGCCAGAGCACCGTCCAAAAGCATACCCGGGGCCTTCACATCCATGAAGCCCAGTGCACCACCGCCGTACATCATGCGACGCGTCTTACGATCACGACGGTTGCCACGACGAGCACGAGTCTTACGGCGACGGCCACCGAAGGAATTGTTCGCATATGCTGCACCGTTGGCAGCAGCCGCGGCATTCGCATTCGCCACGGCCGCATTCGCAACCGCCACATTCGCCACCGCATTCGCGACAACCGCATTGGTTGCAGCCGCGTTAGCATTAGCCTGAGGCATCATCGGCAAAACAGGCATAGGGGGCAGGCCAGCAGGCAAGGCGGGCATAGGGGGCAGGCCAGCAGGCAGAGCGGGGAGACCCTTAGGCATAGCAGGGAGGCCAGCAGGCATCTTGAAGGGCATCTTCATAGGAAGCTTGAAGCCGCCACCCACACGCACATTCGTCTTACGACGACGACCACCCGCCTGGTCCTTCATTCCACGAATCTCACCGATCGACATATCAATAGGCGAGATACGGGCGCTGGCACGGAGAGCATCATCGAGAACACCCGTATAGCCTACAGGAGCCATTCCGCCGTGCTGGGCCTTGTGGTAACCAAAGAAATCTCCTCCCTGCTTCATGGAGGCCGCAGAAGCAGTCTTCATCGTTACATCAGTCAAATCCGCAGGAGACAGGTGCATACCTCCTCGCATAGTGCGCTTGGCACGACGCGTTACTTTCGTAGGCATTTCTAAATTATACATATAAAATAAATGAACGACGGATGGATGAGACAGATCTCGAATCGGACAGTTTGTGATTTTTATTATATCTTATTCTACCTTCGTGTTGTCCTGGGCTTACTCATCCTAATAGCACTATTTTTCACGTTTAATAAGACGTCAAAAATATCTGCACTTTTTTATATTCTCCCAGTTCTCACACTTACCCTGGTAGATACACTATTTACATTTCTCATCTGTGATCGTGCACTCATTTCTCAGGATTAGCCTTTGAATCCCCAGTTTCTACAACCTCACCCTGATCGACATACGTGCCATCCTTGATAGTTTGTATGTCTTTTAATAAATGCTTTGAAATCGTATTATTTGTCTTTTCTACAACATTTAGTAGAGAGGCCATTATATTTAGCCCTACACCAACCCAGATGAAGATCTTCATATCATACCCTGTAGCAATAGTCGTTGTTAAAATCCCTGCTGATTGAATAAAATGAAATAAGTAAATAAGATGTATATTCCATGAATTTAAACACTTGCGCTTGTTAATAAAAGATTTTAAGTCCTCAAGTTTATTATTTTCCAGAATATTTTGAATTTGAAGAGATACATTCAAAGGTTCTTCACTCATTTATTATAATTTGTTAGATAAAATTAGCGGTTAAGCCAGTCAGCACCACATAATTACCTAATCCTATCCAGCCAGCAGGCCCTGAGGAAACTACACTATAGCTATATCCATCACTCTTAAAAGTTAGACTTGGGGATACAGTAGTAGAATCCGAAGTATCACTTAATTCTTGCAAGGTAGGGACGGGGGGACAATATAGATAAGGTATACTAGTATAATTAGAACCAAAGTGAACGTTAGATCCTAAAAGTCCTATAGTCAATAAAGCACTATTTGTAGGAAACACATTTCTGAAAAAAATGGTAAATTCTGAACCTGGTGCTTTTGATGCAGAAAAATCAGGTTTCACTTGAAATCCCATTAAGCCAAAAAAGGTGGTTGAATTACAAAAATTAGATCCAGGAATAAAATGACCCACATTTTCATACATACGTGTACCACGATTATCAACATCGAAAAGGTCAACAAAATACACATCACCCGTAAAACTATCTTTTGTCCCAGCCTTCTTTAGATCAAGACTATAGTAATTCACATTACTTAATGCGCCTAGAATATTAGATGAATTACTATAAGTTACCGTAGATAAATACGTGGGTATCACTTGAACTGGAGTGCGGATGCTTGGTACTTCGAAAAAGGAACGCTGGGCTGAAGACATCTACTAGGTAAGAGTACTTTAAGCAACCTCCTCTGTATTCCGTAAAACGGCCAACTTCGCTCCACGCTTCTGGATCTTGCCACTCACAATGTAAATCGAGTTCTCCGTAATCACAATATAATCCGTAGAAACCTTGTAAATCTTCTGGATCGTGCTCGTGAACTCATCACGATTCTTATAAAGAACCTTCTCCTTCTCACCCTCTGCAGGAGCCTCATTATCCTCCAACAAAAAAGCCTGCTGGTTGTGAGTCTCAACATAATAGTCAAGCTGAATGGCCTTGTCCTGCGCGATCGCCAACTTAGCAGCCTGAACCAGTGTGGTCGGAGTTGGTAAAATATCCTGTGGTAGGGTCGAGGTCGTAGGGGCGGCCATTCTCAAAGTCTAGCAAGAATCGGGAAGACACAAATGGCTTTTTTACGCATTATACCTTCTCTGGCTTCAAGACCTCCGCCGCGTGACGACGCATAATCATATTCATGTACGCATAGGCCTCATCTAACTGTTGCCGATTTCGTGCCCCCGTAATAATAATACTTCCCGTCTGGAATACACTGATCGTCACCCGCTTACAGGCCCCAATCGACTTCCCATCGCCCTGACCCGAACACGGACGAGGACACTGACAAATCCCCAGAGTCTCTGGAGCCCGAGAGGCCTCCTCATTATAATAATACTTCGTATTGACACCCTGATAAATCGTCGTCTCCAGAGTACTGAAGAGATGATAGCGGTTCGTCAGAAGACGGTGAAGCTCATCACGCTTTACAAGAGTATTCATCTTGTAATCACTATTCAAGAGCTGAATAGCGAACTTTGCCAAACGGAGAGGCTCCGTGGAAATCGGATTTGGAAGTTGCTTAAGATGCTCGATAAGCCACATCACAGACTCACGACTGAACTCCTCGCTCGTAACACCCGTCATCTGAAATCCGCCGTTCTCAAAGAGCTTCATATTCACCTCCTTGAATCCGCCCACCGCATCATCGCGCTTCTTACGAATCACCAGAGTTGATTGATTGAAGAAGGTCTTATCCGAGACCCGTCGCTTTGTCAGAACATCGCGCGTCGCCTGACCGATGACCTGATCCTTGTGCTCCATCTTGAGAATGCCCTCATCTGGATAACCAATCGGAATCAAAAGACTCTTCAACTGATCGAACAGATCCTTGAGCTGAAGAGTGGTTCCCAAATGTCCCGTGGTTACCAAGGTACTAATACGCAGAGGCGTAAAACTGAGTTTTGACGCGTCCATACTTACATAACCTCCAGGCCTAAGGGCGAATCAACTTTTTGCAGTAAATTTTTGTCAACCCAGGAACATAACAACTGCGTGCGAATCTTCGAGGGACACAGACGAAGAAAATCACTATCCGTCATTCGTAAGACTGTGGAAAGGTTCTCCGTTGTTAGATAGCCCAATTCTTGACAGAGCACAAGAAAAAACAGAGCCAGCTCGGGAAAAATCCAGGTTTGCAAGGTCTTCTCAATAAGAGCATTCACCTCCTGTATCGGCTTCGTAAACAAGGTCATCCATATCATCGCACACTCTGAATGTTTTTGCGGATGTAACAGAAAGAAACGAATATCACCGCGACGAAACAGAATATCCAGACCAGAGGTCTGCGTATTCAAGGATACATGAATCTTCTCCAGACGAGCCTTGAACTCATTCGGATGCGGAGCCTCCAACTGGATCGTCAGAAACTTATGCAAGATCGAAAAATGAATCCTGGATATGGAATTACAGAGGAAAATAAGAAGAACCTCTGAGGGAGGAGAATCCAACAGAGGACGAAGAGCAATCTGCGCCTGATCCGTTAGCGTTTCCGCCTCGTCAAAGACAATAATCTTGGGTGGCACATAGGAAAGATTAGGTGCATTCAAGTTAAGAATCGAATGCAGATTGGACCGCACGAACGGAAAGACACGCGAACGAACAGCCTCCAGGCCACGCTCATCACTGCTATTGAGGAACAAGGCACGGCTAAAGAAACTGCCAAAGCCGTTTTTACCATGCATCTGCTCGACCAGAAACCTCGCTGAGGTCGTTTTCCCCGAGCCAGGAGGACCCACAATAATCATATGTGAGAGAGCCTGTTGTGATTTTAACATAAGAGAAAATATTGTTTCAATCCGCTTTGGGAGTACCTCTGACGGCATTCTAGGATATAGACGACCTGTGTTTTAGACCTCCCTTATAAAAGGACCTAAGGTTTGATATGAGTTTCTCTCTCAGTAATGGTAGGAGGTGCTCGTAAACCAAAGAAGTCCGTCAAAGTAGTGGCCGTCGTCACATCCGAAGGCATCGAGGGCTCCTTTGTTCCTGAACCACGCCGCCCCCTCATAGCCCATCTGCAGGTTCATAGCTCTGAGGTGCAATTTACCGATATGCCAATCCAATACGATCCCAAGCCACCCACGCAACCTGAGCCCTATGATGCTCTGGAATCTAATCTCTTCAATTCCAAGTCTGAGCCTCTGGAGGAGACGCAGACGGACATGCCTCTGCCTGAAACACCTGTCTCCGTGGCTCTTGCTCCCACCACGCAGGCGGTACCTCTGGCGGCCTTCGTGCGCTCGGATCTCATGATTCAGTTCCGCGACTGCGTTTCTACCCTGAAGTTGCCTGATTCAACAGAGGTCGCCTGCTTCTGGTGCGCGCATTCCTTCGAAGATATGCCATGTATCATTCCTGAGCGTGAAGATAAGGGTCTGTACCGTGTTTATGGGAATTTCTGCAGCCCTGAGTGTGCGGTGAGCTATCTGCTGAATGAGAGCATGGACCCACACGTCCGCTGGGAGCGCATGGCTCTCCTCAATCGTATCTATGATCGTGCGGGTCGCGAGCGCATCTTTCCTGCACCTGCACGTGAGACACTGAAGCTCTTTGGTGGACCCGTCTCCATTGAGTCCTTCCGTGCCACTCTACGTGAGGGTAAGGTCCGTGTAGATCTGCATATTCCTCCCATGGTAAGTATTCTTGGAAGTATCGACACGAAACCCATTGATTTCTTCGATACTACCATCAAGGCAAATCTCACAGCCCCTGCTGCGGCCACCGCGACCCAGCGTGAGGAGGGACTCCGCCTCAAGCGCTCGAAGCCTCTCAAGGATCCCAATAGTACTCTGGATGCAGTCATGAATATTCAAATGAAGGGGCGGGTAACGACCAAAAATTGATGGCTTTCGCGCCAGGGGGCTATAGCATAACAAAATGTCTGCAGAAGCTACGATCCGTGAGCTCTTTCGTGGTCTGGAGGTAACCATCCACGAGAGGTTGGGTATTATCGAGCAGGTGCTTCACACGGTCGAGAAGCCCAAGGTTCCACTCTATGACAATGAGTTCATCAAGCGGATTGAGAATCTAGAGAAGATCACGCAGATCCAGGGGCATGATTATGACGTTCACAGCCGTGTAAATGCTCTGGAGGAGATCGTACTTGATCTTCAGAACAAGTTTGAGGCCTTTGCGCTTCGTGCTGCAGCTGAGCCCGAGGTTGAGGAGGCCAACGTGGTCGTTGAGGAGGAGGAGATTGTAGAGGTCGTGGAGGAGGAAGAGGAGGGCGAGGAGCTGGAGCTTGAGGCCTTTGACTACCAGAAGATCACCTATGCGCGTGATCCCGATGGCAATGTCTATCAGCCTGATGAAGATGGCGCAGTCGAGGGTGATCCCATTGGAAAGTGGAATGGGAAGAAGATTATCTTCTATAAACATTAGAATGGATATTTGCTATCCTGCGCTAACAACATCCGCCCTATTCTTCACTTTCATTATACTTGATCTGGTTCGTCGCAATTACCGTGCGATGACAGGTCATTTTTTGTTCGGCGTCATAGCAGTCCTCTTGATGCTGTACCTCTGCCAGAGTGGCGCTGATATTCTGGCCTGGGGACTCTTGACAGTGCCTGTGATTTTCTTGCTGCTCGGCGTGATTATTGGTGGCCTGCCCTCCACTGAACCAGTGCCCTCTTCCGGTCCTGTAGTGAAGCCAACGTCAGCGAAGCACTGCTACGCCTGTGGTAGCAAACCCTGTGTCTGCCCCACCCCTAAACCCTCCACTGACAGCGCAGGAGGCTTGCACGACACAAGTGGAAATGTTATCATCCCTCCCCCGCCTTCCGCTCTGCCCGTCGTGACGCCCCACACCACAGCCTCCTGCGGCCCCGAAACAGGCAAGACACAGTGCATCGACACACGCACGCTCGCGAGTGCGTAAAAGCGTCTGCCTATTTTTATACAGAGCAAGAAATGGAAATGCTGCGCGACATACGTTGGGACATGGTTGCCATGCGTGTCTATATGGCCGTGAACTATCTAGCCGCAGGAACGCACAAGCTGGTAACTCGCCTCAGTGAGACTGCCATGCCAAATGTCTGGGTCTTGTTCGAGGGATATAATGCCTTCCTACCTCTCTGGAAAGTCTATGCCAAGGACGCCGCAACAGCACCTATTGCCATGTATTTTGCACCTGAAAACTATGCGATGTATCTCGGCCTAGAGTCCGATGCCAAGAAAAAACTACCCTGGCTTTCCGCCCAGATCAAGTACAAGGACATTACTCTGTACTCCCTCGATGAGTTTGTAGAGAAGATCCGCTATGAGGATATGCTCGTCATGACACCTGCCAGCATTGTGGCCGCATGGTCTGTCACACAGGGAGTAATCTTGAATACGAATTTGGAACTCACGCTGGAGGTCATTGATGATCGTGCCAATCTGCGTCATTTTCCCATATCCTCCACCTCATCTATTTTCATGATGCCGCGCCTTGCAGATATGGCACCATCCAGCGTGGAAGATGTAGATTAATAAATTTGACAGGGTTAAACAAGGTCAGCTAACAATAGACAGATATGGCCGCTGAATTTCACTTAGATAAGCTATTTTCCTCTGGTGAGTGGGCCTTGTATTACCATTCACTTCGGGAAAAGCGATGGACTCTCGATACCTTTCAAAAGATCGCGGTCGTTCGCAATATGCAGGAGTGTCTCACAATCTTCAAGGAGCTGGGAGATAAGATGCGACGTGGCATGTTCTTTTGGATGCGTGAGCCTATCCCTCCTCTCTGGGAGAATTATCAAAACATTCGTGGGGGCTCCTATTCGCTCCGTGGAGGTAGCGATGATGGTCCGAACTTCTTTAAGAAATATACCATGGCGAGCATGCTCGGCATGTGTACCAAGATTACTGAAGATCAAATCGTAGGAATTAGTATCTCACCCAAGATTCTCGGCGTAGGACCGCAACAGAGAATTGGATTTTATGTGATTAAGATTTGGAATCGCGATGCGGATAAATTTAATAAGAATACTGGAATTCACCTGCTGGATAAGGGGCTCACCCTGGAGGATATCCTATATACGCCACATGTTGAGAAAAAGATGTAAAAATTGATTTATATCGCTGAGGAGTAGATATCCGAAATGCTGTCTCGTTTTCAATACTTGTCTGATCTTCATTTAGAATCTTACACGAGTATCATCTTTTCAAAACTAGTTCGACCTGCCGCACCCATCCTCTGCCTGGCAGGAGATATTGGTAACCCTAAACTACCCCTGTACTCACGCTTTCTTGAGTATTGCCAAGATAAGTGGGAACATATCTTTATCGTTGCTGGAAACCATGAAATCCATAACAACGGTGAGGAGGTCGATACCATAGATGAGCGTCTGGCTCGGTGTGAAGAGGTGTGCCAGCAATGGAAGAACGTTCACTTTCTAGAAAAGAAGGGAGTCTATCTTAACGATCACAATATCATGGTGCTCGGAACCACCCTTTGGACGAATATTCCTGCGCCTTTCGCAAAGGAAATCGAGGCCACCTCGCATGATTATCGCAATATCCGTCGTTCAAGCGATCGTGCCCTTATTCGAGCCACTGATGTATCGAGCTGGCATCTCGAATCCCAGAGATGGCTGGCGACGAAGATTTATGAGGCGGAAGAATCATGCAAACATGTGGTCGTCATATCGCACCATATGCCAAGCTGGAGTCTCATTCATCCCAAGTATAGCTACCAAACTCAGCTCAATTATGCCTACGCAGGCAACTGTGATTATCTTATGCAACATCCTGTTCGCGCGTGGATCTACGGACACACACACGATCAAAAAATAAATATTATGCCAGGCGGAACTCTTGCTGCCGTGAATGCCTATGGTTACAATGACACTCAGCGGACTGGATTTGAAAAGAATGCCGTCCTTCGGGTTCCCAGTGGACCCTGGCCGCGTCAGGAAATTCTATCGTAGGCGCTAAGCACCTTGCTTATTTTTCATCGGCGCCAGAACTAACTTAATCTCTCCCAGATTCGCCACCGTATAGCGAAGAATGAGAGGGAAATCATTCTTGAGATAGAGCTCAATAGAGGGACAGAGACTCGTGCACTTCGTGAAAAGAACCAGATGCTTGAGCTGGAAAATGCCTTGCACGATCTCATTGATCGCGTTGTTCGCCTTGTGAACCTTCATATTGCTGCTGTTCTCGCTGATGATCGTCTCCTGCTCCGCAAAATCACCCATGCAACGGAAAATTAGATCCGTGCCTGAGCTCGTGATCTCCACATCGAGCTTCTCACCCAGCGCATTCATATCGCGACAGATCTTCTGCAGATCGATCGAGGGCATTTGAATAATGCTCGTGAAGTTCAGGCTGGGAATCTGCATCTCCTCCACATCCGTGTCGAAAAGCTTGAGGAAGTAGTTTGTCGTCGTCGACTTCTCGGAATTCTCCATTCGAATACCCAGCTTATTGGGATTACTCGCAGGAAGATAAAGAGTGAGTGAATCATTATTTCCCATCGTCTTGATGAGCTTGAAAAGATAAATCATATTGACACCCAACACATGCTTGGCCGGGCAAAAAAAAGTCTCAAAACGGTCGCTATTGAGTCGGAGATACACTAATACCGTATGCGTTTCGTCGACGGCCATGATCTTAATGCCCTGGCTATCAAACTCCAGATTCGCCTCCGTCAGAATCTCCTTTAAAGCCTCAATAAGCGTTCGGAAAGCACCACTCTGAATTGTCTTGATTTCAAACAAATTTCCATTTTGGTTGACCTTCGAAGTTGACATGTCTATAGTGGAATCCGTAACTATCTTTAGGCTTTGCGCGTATTTTTTACCTTGCGGTTAGTGCGTTTGGAACGGCGGGTGTGGCTCTTACGGCTGCCCTTCAGGCGAGCCTGGAAACGGTCAGACTCATTACGAAACAGACGGGCCGCCTGCGCCAAGGCTGGCGCAATCAAAAAAGGACCATTACTTACAACACCGCCCATCAAACTCGGATAGAAACCACCCTTCTTCTTGTATGTCCGACGGCCGCCACGGCTCAGGTATGCAGGCGCCTGATAATACGAAGCACCACCCTTCATTTACCTGGGAATACGAAAATAAGTCACCACCTCCGCCCACAATGTGAGGAATGCCCTCCAGAACAATAACTCTCTTCCGTGAATCCCGCCTCCTCACGACAACAACGACCCGTGTGATGATCCTTGGCCGTGTCGAGACGCTTTCCTGTTGTCGTATCATAATACTGAGTGCAATACTTCTTTCCACATTCCCAACACCAGGACCGTCCACAGCCCTTTCCGAGATGAAAGATACCCGTTGTTTCCAAGCCACAAGCGAAAACATAGGCACAGGCATCGTCCTTCAGACACCAGCGATTACACCACGGACACTGCTTGGCATCCATTCTATCTAAACAAATCCTGATTTTATTCGTAAGATATGGACGAACTTCCGAAGATGATACCCACATACACTCTGAACTCGACACAGGCACTCAACTCACTCGATATCTTAGGGGCGCGCTGTGGAACCGATAAAAGTCCCTTTAATCAACAAGGACACCGCCATCCATACACCCCCTTCTATGCCTCCCTCTTACAGGCACGGCGTCATCTGCCTCTGCGGTTTGCCGAAATCGGCGTTGCAGGAGGAGCCAGTGTACTCATGTGGGGACAATACTTTACTCAGGCAGAAATGTATTTTTATGATCGTGATGAGAATTTCCTAAAACATGCCGCCGATTTTCAACTCCCTCGCACCCACTTTGCCCTTATGGATGTCGAAATTGCAGAGTCCATTCGTGCTGGATTGACTGGCGCGGGAGGTCAGTTCGATGTCATCTTAGATGATAGCTCGCATAATCTCGAACACCAGAAAATTATTATCCCGAATGCGCTCGACCAGCTCAAACCTGGAGGTTTGCTTCTCGTAGAAGATATCTTTCGGAATATCCCCAACGCTGAATATTACCACCTTATTGAACCCTTAATCCCCCAGCTGGGCTTCTTTGCTTTTTATGAAATGGAACACACGAATAAATACTCGCCTGGATGGGATAATGACAAGCTGCTTCTCTTACAAAAGGCATATTAATTATTTTGGTTTACTAGGATGGCTCATTTTACACCCATGACAGATTTGCAAGTATTTAAAGGCCGAGGTTACGACCAGCTTACATTTACTGGTCCTGGCGGACAATTTGATTACTATGTACGCCCAGGAAGCCAAAAACAGGACGCAGGTAGATGGCGTGTACGCATTGCGAATATAGATACTCTTGAATTACACTTTGAATTTAGAGAAAATGATCTGCTTCGCTTGCGACTCATCTCCCTTGAACCCGAAATTCAAGTGATTCACATCTCAGATTATACTGTACCCGAGAGATTGCGTCAACAACTCATCTTGTATTTGAATCCGCCGAATGCAAATATTGTCAAAGTGAAGATTCCCGCGGGTCAACAAGATCAACTTACGTTTGTGGAAATTCCCAATGGTACACTCATGGTAGACTTCTTGCGAGAGCGTGATCGCTATCACCGATATTATACCAAAGAGACATTTGATGTTCTCATTCGGCCCAACATGCGGAATCCATTCACACGTGCCTTCATTGCCCCTGAAGATGTGCGCTTTTATGTTGCCGAACTGGATAGCTCACGCCAACCATATCCCGCTCATGGAAATTTCCAGAACGGTGGTCGTCGCCTTCGTGCCAAGGGGAAAACACGCCGCTTGAAACATAAGATAGCTACGTCTTAAATATCATCGATACATAGATGGCCGTGTTTGAAATTACGGATTTTAAAGTCGCCCCAGGTCCTTTTGGCACAGCAAAAGAACAAATCGCATTTACGGCAATAGGCGCTGACTTAACGTATATGATTAAAAAAGGAAGCCTACATCGCAGATACGACAATATATGGGTTGTTA
>Ga0136641_1000271_pt1 | contig 22028 bp, 21 predicted proteins | sample EliLak1302023Y_FD_115312 | JGI IMG/M metagenome (GOLD analysis project Ga0136641, IMG submission 115312) | Freshwater microbial communities from Elizabeth Lake, Yosemite National Park, California, USA - 13020-23Y | ecosystem: Environmental > Aquatic > Freshwater > Lake ...
GACACCCGCAGGCAGCGATATCCTGCAACGCCATGCCCCCGCCAAACACCGCTCGCTGATTTTCTCAGTCAAACAGGCGGGCGTGCCGTTCGGCGGTATTCTCGCAGGACTCATCCTGCCCTATCTAATCGAAGTGGGCGGTCTGCCCCTGTGCCTGTGGTTTGCCGCCGGTTTTGCCGCGCTCACAGCTTTGCTGATGCAGCCCTATCGCGCCGCGATCGACCATGAACGCGACCGCAGCCAGAGCCTGCATCTGCGGCAATTTCTCAGTCTCGGTAATATCTCCAAACCCATCAACGCCCTGCGCGAGACACCGCAATTGATGCAGGTGGCGATGAGCGGCACCTGTCTGGCCGTCGGGCAGGGTGTATGGATCAGCTTTCTGGTGACCATTCTGGTCAACCAGATGGCGATGAGCCTGACCATGGCCGGTCTTTACTTCTCCATCATGCAGGGCGCCGGCGTGTTCGGCCGCATCCTGCTCGGCTGGGCCTCGGACCGTCTCGGATCAGGCCGCCTGACCCTGCGCCTCGCCATGATCAGTTCGGCACTGACCACGCTGTGCCTGCCCTTCGTCACAACCGAATGGTCTTTATTGAGCATCACCCTTATGTGCATCGTCGCGGGTATTCCCGTGACAAGCTGGAACGGTGTGCAGATTGCCGAAATCGCCCAGCTTGCCCCGCCGCATCAGGTGCGCGAGGCCTCTTCGGGCGCGACACTGGTGCTGTTTGTCGGCTATGTCGCGGGTCCGGCAGGCTTTGCCCTGCTGACCTCGCTGACCGGTTCGATCCCGTTCGGCCTGTATGTCACAAGCCTGATCATCGCCTGCGGCCTGCTGATCCTGCCGGGCAAGAGGCCCGCCGCATAGACGGGCAGCCAAGGCCGCTGCATCCGTCCGGTCTCTTGGATCAAAGCACGGAAATCATGCCGCCATCGACATAGATGACCTGACCATTGACATAATTGGAGGCGGGAGCAGCCAGAAACACCGCCGCGCCGATCAGCTCTTCCGGCATGCCCCAGCGTTTGGCCGGCGTACGGCCCTTGACCCAGGCATCGAACGCGGGATTGTCGATCAGGGCCTGGTTCATGTCGGTGATCATATAGCCCGGCCCGATCGCATTGGCCTGCAACCCGCTGGCCGCCCATTCCGCAGCCATTGCCTTTGTCAGCAATTTGATACCGCCTTTGGACACCGTGTAGGGCGCAACCGTGGCGCGCGCCAGTTCCGAGGTCAGCGAAGCAATATTGATGATCTTGCCATAGCCCCGCGGGATCATCCGCTTGGCCGCCTCGCGACCGATCACAAAGGCACTGGTCAGATTGGTTTCGATCACCGAGCGCCATTCCGGCGTGGTCAGTTCCACCATCGGCTTGCGCAACTGGATGCCGGCATTGTTGACCAGAATATCGACATGGATGCTGGCGACATCAAGCGCGTCGAAGGCTTTGGTAATAGCTACCTCGTCGGTGACATCGAACACGCAGGCCCGCGCCTGATGGCCCTTGGCAGCCAATTCGGACACCGCCTGGTCAACCCGTGCCGCCGTGGTGCCGTTGATGATGACGGCCGCACCCGCATCGGCCAAGCCCTTGGCGATCGCCCGCCCCAAACCGCGCGACGAGCCCGTGACAAGCGCCGTGCGGCCCGTCAAATCGAACAGGGGATTGGTCATGGTGTTTCCTCTCGGTGTTTTTATTCGTTCGTGGTCATGTGTTGTCCGGACGTTCGGGCAGGATCCACCCATTGTCAACACAAGGCGATGCAGAGCCGGGTCACCGCTATCGGCCATCATGCCAATCCTGTTTGGCTTCACAATTGACCTAGACCAAAGCAGCGTTTTTCCAATGGTCCTCAATACAGGGATCAAGCTGCCACAAAGGAGGATCACATGTCAGCCGGAGAACAAGCCTATCTCGTCACCGCCATCGGTTTTTTGCGTTGTTGGCATTGAGTGTCATCTATTTCGACCTGACAACCAACAGCAAGCGGTCGAAATAAACGCCTGTCCCGTTGCCCGCCCGCCGAACCGTTTGGTTCGGAATATGACGCTTGAAGGCCTGACAAAGCTCCGTGATTGTTGGGCTTTTTATATACCACAAGGCCCGATGCTCTGCTCGGGGCAAGCCTGCACTTATTGTTTTGCCTCAAAAAGCCTGTTACGCCTGATCAGGCTGCATCTGCCGATTGCAGCCTGATCGTTTTCTTGTTGCGCAGGGCCTTTGTCATGCAATCGACCCCGGTGATCCTTTTCGACCTTGATGGCACACTGACCGACCCCAAAGCAGGCATCACCCGTTCGGTGCAATATGCGCTGGAAACGATGGGCCAGCCGGTCCCGTCCGAAGATGATCTGGAATGGGTGATCGGCCCGCCTTTGCGCACCAGTTTTCTGACGCTGGTCGGCGAACAATGGGCCGATGAAGGCGTGCGGCTCTACCGCGAGCGCTTCGGCGTCACGGGCCTGTTCGAAAACGAATTGATCGACGGCATCCCGCAACTGCTCTAACAGTTGCAGGCGGATGGCAAACGCATGTTTGTGGCCACCTCCAAGCCCGAGGTTTTTGCGGTCCGCATCATCGAGCATTTCGGATTGAACCGGTTTTTTGAGCGCGTCTACGGTTCGGAACTCGACGGCACTCGTGTCGACAAGCGCGATCTGCTGCCCTACATCCAATCGCAGGAAGGTTTTGCCTCCCATCAGGCGGTCATGATCGGCGACCGCAAACATGATGTGATCGGCGCAAAATCTATCCAGGTGCCGACCATCGGCGTCCGGTGGGGCTATGGTTCGGATGACGAGCTGAAAGCGGCCGGCGTGCATCGCCTGGTCGACCATCCGTCCGAGATTGCCACGCTGACACTCTAACCGGCATTGCGGCCCTGCATTAATAGGTGGACAAAACCCGCTTTTTTGGTGGACGCGGGCCGATTTCTATTCAGAAATATCACAGATAAAATGATCCATGCCACATGGCATCGGGAATGGATATTCGGGGGATATAATGGCCGCACTTGAAGCCTATGGCATGAAACTGATCGCCCATGACCTGCTGGACGGCTGGGGAGGGATCGGCGAAGGCATGTCGATCCAGAAAACCCGTGACGGCCGCCGCATCATGTGGCTGGCGCATGAGGGCCCGCCGAAAAACTTTACCGGCGTCGATGTGACCGATCCGCGCCACCCCAAAGTGGTCGTGCAGACCGAATTGCCGCATATGAAAGTGCGCTCAAACTCGCTCGAAGTCTGCGGCGACATCATGGCTGTGGCCTATCAGACACTCGAGCACGGCTTGCAGCCCGCGGGTTTCGAACTGTTCGATGTCAGCGTTCCCGAACAGCCCCGCTCGATCAGTTTCTTCGATTGTTCCGGCCCGCTGTCACGCGGTGTCCATCAGGTCTGGTTTGTCGACGGCCGCTATGTGCATTTTGCCGGAGGCGCGGCCGATTTCATGCCGCATAACGGGCTGGATGACCAAGCCTATCGCATCGTCGATGTCGGCAATCCGTCCAAGCCGGTCGAAGTGGGCCGCTGGTGGATGCCGGGCACCAGGCAGGGCGACAAGGAAGCCCAGCCGACCCGGCTGCCGATTAATTCGGGGTTCCGTGCCCATAACACCAATGTGTTTCCGCAGCGGCCCGATCGCGCCTATGTCGCCTATCTCGATGGCGGCGGTTTCGTGCTCGACATCAGCGACATGGGCAGCCCCAAGGTGATCTCGAATTTCAACCCGCATCCGCCCTATCCCGGGTTTACCCATACGGTGCTGCCGCTGTTCAGCCGCGACCTGCTGGTGGTGTCGGATGAATGTGTGAAGGACAATGGCGAGGACTGGCCGAAGCTGACCTGGATTCTCGATGCCCGCAACGAGAACAATCTGGTGCCCGTCAGCACCCTGCCGATGCCACCCTTTGAAAAATACGGCCATGCCGGTGGCCGCTATGGCTCGCACAACCTGCACGAAAACCGGCCAGGCGAGACCTCCTTCAGATCGGATACGCTGATTTTCTCGACCTTCTTCAATGCCGGCGTACGTGTCTACGATCTGTCCAATCCGCTGCAGCCCAAAGAAGTGGCGGCCTATGTGCCGGAGGGTCCGAAAGGATCACGCGTGCCCACCATCCAGATCAACGATGTGTTTGTCGATGAGAATGCCATTGTCTATGCCGTCGACCGGCACAGCGGCGGCCTTTACATCCTCGAACTCGATCTGTGACGCGCCAGCGCACCGGCATGACCGTTCCATCACCCGCCACACCGGCCACTGCACCTGTGCCCGTCACGATTTTGACGGGCTTTCTGGGCAGCGGCAAAACCACCGCGCTCAACCACGTCCTGCAAGCCCCAGATATGGCGGATACAGCCGTCATCATCAATGAATTCGGCGAAATTCCGATTGACCATCTGCTGGTCGAGCGGGCGATTGAAAACACCGTGGTGCTGCAGAACGGCTGCATCTGCTGCACGGTCCGCGGCGATCTGGTCGATACACTGCTCGATCTGGTGCGCCGGTCACAGCAGGGCCTGCTGCCGCCCTTCTCGCGGGTGGCGATTGAAACCACGGGTCTGGCCGATCCGACCCCGATCATCCAGACATTGGCCAATGACCGGATGATCGCCCCCCTGTTCACGCTGCACCGGGTGGTGGCGACGCTGGATGCCGTCAACGGCCTGTCCACGCTGGAGGACTATCCCGAAGCCGTCCAGCAGCTGACAGCAGCCGACTGCATCCTGATCACCAAAAGCGACCTGACAGATGCCAACGGCGTCACCGCCATCCGGACAGCCTTGCAGCGCATCAATCCAACCGCGCAAAGCCATCTTGTCATCCAGGGAGCGATCACGACCGACCTGATTTTCGGTTCACCCGACGCCCATAGCCATCAACCGCATGGCGACATCAACCGCTGGCTCGGCGATGCCGCAGTCCACTCCGGTCACGGCCATCACCATAATCACGGGCATGACCACGACCATGCCCATAACGACCCCAACCGCCACAACGCCCATGTGCGGGCCTTTTGCATGCGCACCGCACAACCGATTCCAGCCAAGGCACTCGAGCGCTGGCTCAACTCGCTGTTGTCCCTGCGCAGCAAGGATTTGTTGCGGATCAAGGGCATTGTCCATGTCGCAGGGCGTCCCGGTCCGGTAATCATTCAGGCCGTGCAGCATCTGTTGCACCCACCCACCAGTCTGGCGAATTGGCCCGATGACGATCACGACACGCGGATTGTCTTCATCACCCGCGACATTGCCCCGGCTGCGATCGAAGCCAGTCTCGATCTGTTGAGGCACGCCCCGTCCTAGATACTGAACGCATTGGGCGCGAATGGCCCTAGCGGGATCGGATCGGCCTGCCAGAAGCCCGCTCCCTCTGCCTCGAGAAGCCGGTCGATCAACCGGATGACCGCTGCCGTGCCGCCGGTGCTGTCGAGCTGCAGCACCTCGATGTCCTGCGCCTCCAGCCGGCTGCGTTTTTGCCGTGCCGCTTTGGGTGTCGGCGCGCTGGCTTCGGTCAGGACCGCCATGAAACGTCCCTTGATGCGGAAAGCCATCGCAACCTGCACGAAATCGCTTTCGCCTACCGGTCTGGCAGGACCGAAATCCGGTGCAAACAGATGCGCGCGCGGCAAGGCTGCCGGCGCGGAAAACAGCCAGTCCTGCCAATAATAGAGGCCTGACAGCCGCTGCGCAGCCTCAAGGAGCGCCTGGTTTTGCGACAGCCGCTGTTCGATCTCCTGGAAATAGACGGTCAGAAACAGCCGGCTCGGCCCATCCCACGGCGAGCACAGGGCATGCAGGCTGCGTAAGATCAGATCGGACGTTCTCTCCCCGCTATTGGAACCGGCGAGACCGGCAAAATGATAGCGCAACTGGTGTAGCCGCAGGGTCCCGGGCCCGACAAAAACGAACGGATTGACCGCCGAGAACACCAGACCGCGACCCGAAAACGAGGCCAGCCGGATATCATCCATCTGCCAATGGTCCATCCCATACGGCACGCACTGCAGATCGTTGACCCGCAAATCCATATCCAGTTGTTCCTTCAAGCTCGGCGCAAGCGTTCAATGCGCCCGATTTTCGGGATGCCAGACCAGTAAACGCGCCCGCAACCAATCGAGCGCCCGAATGACAACCATCCCCAACATAGCAATTTCTATAATGCCCGCAAAGACACCGACGGAATCGGCAAACCGTCCCGCCGCGATCATCGCTCCGCCGACACCCGATCCGCCCATCAGCATTTCGGTGACGATGGTGGTGATCATGCCGACCGGCAAGGCGATCTGCAAACCTGTCAGAATGGCGGGAGAGGCCAGCGGCAGAATGATTTCACGCAACAGCTGGCTTTCGCTGGCGCCCAGCGAACGGGCAGACCACAGCGGCCATTTGTCGATATGGCTGGTGCCGGAATAGGTGGCTGTCACAATCGGAAAAAAGCACGAAAACGTGATCATGATCACTTTCGATGTGTCGTAAATATCGAACCACAAGATAAAAATCGGCACGAAGGCGATCTTCGGCATCGGAAAGCCGATGGAAATCAGCGGATCGAAAAACCATTGCACCCCGCGTCGCCGCGCCATCATAATTCCGAGCGGAACGGCCAGCACTGCCGCAATCACAAAACCCGTCACTGCGCGATAGAGCGTCAGTCCGAGATCGACAAACACCACGCCGCTCTGCATATCCGCAAACAGGCGGGCCAGCACATCGCTGGGCGGTGGCAGCAAAAACGGATGCACCCATCCGGCGCGGCTGCTCAGCTCCCACACCGAAACCAGCCCCACCAGCACAAGGGCTTGCAACAGGCGGTCACGGTGACGGATGAGCGAAAGCGGGCTCATGCCTGCTCTTTCCAGCGCAAGCGGTGACTGACAAAACTGCCGAACAGACGATCAGCCACAAAGCCGGTGCCGGCCACCGTGAGGATCACTGCAAACATGGCCGGATAATTGCCGCCATCTCCGAGACTGCCGATCAGAAAACCCAAGCCATCCTTGGCGATCACGAATTCGGAACTCACCATCAGGATGAACGAAAAGGCCAGTGCCGTGCGGCAGCCCGCCAGAATATCGGGCAAAGCAGCAGGCAGAATGATCTCGCGCAGCACCTGCTCCTTGCTGGCACCAAGACTGGTGGCCGACCAGACGATAAAGGGATTGACCCCGCGCGCCCCGTTATAGGCACTGACAATCACCGGCAGCAGACAGCCCAGAAAAATCAGGAAAATTTTGGAGACGTCACCCAGCCCGAACCAGATCATCACCAGCGGAATCAAAGCCGATTTCGGCATCGGATAGAGGATGCGCACCAGGGGATTGATCAGGGTCCGGACCAAGGGACGCGTTGCCATCAAGAGGCCGACCGTCATCCCGACCAGCACCGCCAATCCCAGCCCCGTTGCCGCACGAGACAAAGACCGCCACGCATTGACGACCAGTTCGCCACTTTGCAGCAGATCCAGAAAGGCCGCAGCAATCGCCCCGATGCCCGGCAGCATCTGTTGCGAGACAAGACCGGATCGCCCGACCAGTTCCCACACCGCCAGCATGATCAGCACAGGCAGATAGCGCACACACAGCGCGACGACCGCCAGCAGCGAACCGCGCCCGTCCACCGCCGCAACCGGGCGCATGTCGCCGGCGGCCATCACAGCCCCCCGCGGCTGGCCAGCACCGCCTGTTCGCGCACCAGCCGCCAGATCTGTTCGCCCAGTTCGACAAAACGGCGATCTGTCAGCGTGCTTTCGTCGCGCTCCGGCCCCAAGCCTGTGTCGATCTGGTGCTCGATGCGGCCTGGCCGTGCGCTCATGATCGAAATACGGTCCGCCAGAAACACCGCTTCATGAACATCATGGGTGACGAACACCACGGTTTTGGGACGCCGTTTCCAGATCATCCGCAATTCTTCCTGCATGACCCGCCGCGTCTGCGCATCAAGCGCGCCGAAGGGCTCGTCCATCAACAGAATATCGGGATCGACCGCCAGAGTTCGGGCAATGGCGGCGCGCTGTTGCATGCCGCCCGACAGTTGCGAAGGATAGGCCTGTTCGAAACCGCTCAACTGCACCAGCTTGATATGGGCCTGGGCAATGTCGCGGCATTCGGCCTCCGGCAGGCCTTTTTTCTGCAGGCCGTACATCACGTTTTCGAGCACGGTTTTCCATGGAAACAGGGCAAAATTCTGGAACACGATGCTGCGGTCGGGACCGGGTGCGGTCACTGGACCCTTTTGTGTGCTGATCGAACCGGTCTGTACCGGAATGAACCCGCCGATCAGATAGAGCAGGGTCGATTTGCCGCAACCGGACGGTCCCAGCAAGGCGTGAAATTCATGGTGGTGGATCAGCAGATCTGTCTGTTTCAGTGCCAGAGTGCCCACCGCATTCTGGCCTTGTGCACCACGATAGGCATGGGACACACCTTCGATTTTGATGCCAAAATCTGCTGTCATCCGACGGCCTCTCCCGATCATGCGCCTGAATTGACGGACGGTTATTTTTTGCCTTCAATCCGCCGTTTGGCTTCCTCGATGAAGCTCAGATCGACATATTTCGGCTCGAGCTGGATGATATTGGGCGCCAGATCGACATCCTTGATCACCGTCAGACTGTCCTGCAGCGTGCGGATATTGGGAAACAGGAACGGATCACGATAATAATCCGCCTTGGTGAACATATGGCCGAGCTTGTCGGGTGATTGCTTCATGAAGGTCCCGATAATCTGCAACGCCTCGGTCCGGTTGGCGGGATCGGTAAACCAGCGCATGGCGCGCACATGGTCCTCGAAAAAGTCCATCACTTGCGGCCGGTTCTTGGCTAGAAATTCACCGCGTCCGGCCAGAAACACCAATTGCGAGGGACCCACCGCATCCTTGGCGCGGAACAGAACCTCGTATTTTCCGGTAGCGATCAGCTGGTCGGACATCGGCTGCAGCACCGTGCCCATATCGATTTTGCCTTCATCCAGCATCACCGGAATATTGGGAAACGCCACTTCGAGCACGGTATAGTCGCGTTTGTCGATCAGACCGTATTTCTTGAACATCGCACGGATCGCCGTATCGGACGCCGAACCGATCGCATTGCTGCCGACCCGTTTGCCCTTCATGTCGGCAATGATCTTGATGCCGGAATCCTTACGCACCAGAAAGGTTTCGGAATGCTGGTCGCCCACACCGTCCTGAATGATGTCGGCCAGCACTTTCACATCCTGCCGCGCATTCAGCACGGCCAGATTCAGGGCAAGAGCCGAAAAAGCGGCCATGTCGATTTCACCCGCCGCCATCGCGGTGATTTGCGGCGAACTGCCTCGGAACAGAATCGGCTCCACGGTATAGCTCTTGCCGTAATATTTGAGGATGTCCGGCTTGGCATAGAGAACCGGAATCATATGGCCCGGCATGGTCGACCAGCCGATGCGGATTTTCAGCGGCTCGGCCCGCGCAGTCAGAGGCGACAATGCGGCCAGCACGGCCACCACAACACCCATCACACCCGAAAGCCATGCCCGCATTGCCCTGCTCCCCACCCGGATCCGGTCAGGGCCTGTTGCCGCTGCCAGCCTGTTTTGCTTTAAATTATCACCCGATCATTCCACGCCTTTCACCCGGTGATGTCAACCATCCACAACGAGCAATGGCCCCGAAACGGGGCCATTGTTTGTGCTGTTATACACCTTTCCGAACGGGCTTATTGGCCCCCAAGACCTATTTGCCCCAATGCAGGACCAGCGGATTGACCTCGCGCGCCAGTTCCAGCAATCCGGCCCTGGTCTGGGGATGCAGGGGCTCGAGCGGATGGCGGACGGTTTCGTGTTTGATCACCCCGCCTTCGGCCATCATCGCTTTGGTGGCCCGCAAGCCGCATTGGCGGTTCTCGTAATTGATCAGCGGCAGGATACGGGCATACTGGCTGGCGGCCTCGGTGCGGCGCCCGGCCAGATAATCGATCACCACAGGACGGATCAGATCCGGCAGCAAGGCACTGCACATCGTGCCGGTGGCACCTGCATCCAGATCGGCCATCAGCGTGATGGATTCCTCGCCGTCGAAGGGTCCGAGGATCGAGGCCCCGCCTGCCGCAATCAGTCCGCGCAATTTGGCTGCGGCCTGTGCGGTTTCGATTTTGAAATATTGCACCAGCGGCACTTCCCTGGCGAGCCGCACGAGGAAGGACACCGACAGCGTGACCCCGCTCAATGGGGCGTCCTGCACCATGATCGGCAGGCCGGAGGCCTTCGCAACGGCTGCAAAATGCTCGAGCATGCCATTCTCATCAGCCCGCAAGCCGGTGCCGTGATAGGGAGGCATCAGCATCAGCATTGCCGCACCGGCCTTTTTGGCCTTTGCAGCCCTTTCGCTGGCAATGCGGGTGCTGAAATGGCTGGTGGTGACAATGACCGGTACGCGTCCGGCCACGTGGTCAAGGCACAGATCGGTCAACAGGTCGCGCTCGGCATCGGTGAGCAGAAACTGTTCGGAATAATTGGCCAGAATACAAATCCCGTCCACGCCCTGATCGATCATGCAATCCAGGACGCGCCGCATCCCGTCGAGATCGAGATCGCCGTTTTCGAGAAAAGGTGTCGGGGCAATCGGATAGATGCCGGTATAGACTGATGCGTGCTGCGTGCTCATGATTGTGCTGGTCCGTCCCTTGATGGTTTATTGTGGTCTTGAGGGCGACTGTAAAACAGTTCGCCGCATTTATGAAGCAGTCGAGCCTATGCACTGTCGCGGGACTGCCTTGTGCATTTACCGTTTGTGATGCGACAGCATGATTAGCAGCAATCCGGCCACGGCAAAGGGTATCATCCCGAAATAGGCCTTGATGCCCCAGGCCTGCACCAGCGGTCCGGCCAGCACGGTCACCAATGCAAACATCAGGGCACTGGCGGCAGAAAATAGGCCCTGCACATGGGCGCGCCGCGCCACCGGCGCCAGAGCGGCCACCATCGCCAGCGCACCGAGATGGAACAGGGCGAAACTCAAGGCGTGCAAGGTCTGCAAAATACCGATGCCGATCACATCGGGGGCCAGCCCCATCAGCAGCCAGCGGACAATCGCCGCCGCCCCGCCGATCATCAGATAGCGATAGGCCTTGCCGACGTCGCGACTGCCGCCCAACCGCCAGAACACGACGATCTCCACCACCACGGAACAGGCGGTGAGCACCCCGATCTGCCACGACAATATGCCCTGCTGCACCCACAGGACCGGCCCGAACCCGTTCAGCACGGCGTTGGAAGACCCGACCAGACCGGTGCCGAGCAAAAACAGATAGAGCCGCTTCGGGACCGGTGCTAGGGAACCATCCGGCCCATCCGCTTCAGCCGCAACCGGTTTGAGATGGCGGGCAGGAATGAACATGCCCGTGCGCATCCACAAGGCCACGGCCGTGGTCCCGAAACAGAAGACCGTCATTACCGCCGGAACAACCGCCACATCCAGCCAGGACACCATCAGGCCGGCCAGCAAGGTGACCAGCATGAAGGCAATCGAGCCCCACACCCGCAAACGTCCGTAAACCAGCACGGGATTGTCGCGCAGCGCATCGAGGGTAATCACATCCCCCAACGGGATCGGCGCCAGCATCATGGTGACTGTCAGGGTCACCACCCCGAGCAGGACAGGAAAATCCGGACTGAACGGCATGACCAGCCAGCCGCAACCGGCAAGCCCGCCGACCACCGCCAGCAGATGCCGAGGAGCGATATAGCGGTCGGCCAGGCCGGTGATCCACGGTCCGACAAAAGCCCGCAAAAATATCGGCACGGACAGGATCAGGCCGATCTGCTCGGCCGAAAGCCCGCGGGTGGCCAGCCAGATCGGGAAAAACGGCTGGTGCAAACCCAGCATGGCAAAGCTGGTGGCTGACAGAACCGACAGTTCAAGCACAAGCCGGTTATGGGAAGGGCTCACAAATTTATCCAGACCAGAACACTGCAACGCTCTAATCTGGCGCAACACGTGATTCAGGACAACCTCGCCCCGTTAAGGCTTTGGTAAGCATAAGCAGAAAAACCTCCCCTGTTCTTGTGGCTAGCAAAGGCGGACAGGCCTATAACCGTCAGGATCGGTGGATTGTTCGGAATCAAACCATCGCGCCCGATCGGTGTTTTCAAGGATTTTGATTTGACAAAGCACTCCCACGGCCCAATCCCCCCGCTTACTGGACAGGCCGTTCCTGCCAGCCTGCCGATCAGCAGCCGGAATAGTCTGGGCTGGTTGCGTCCTGCCGCGGTGGTCATGCTGGGCCTGCTGGTCGCCAATTGCGCCTCGAATCCGACCAAGACCGCCTCGGGCAACAAATACGGGGTCAAAGCCAGCCCCAAAGTGATTGCCGATGGCGAGCCGATCCCCAAGGGCGGCGGCTATGACATGGTGGGCAAGCCCTATACCGTGGCCGGCAAGCTCTATGTGCCACGCGAGGACAAGAATTACAGCGCGGTCGGCACCGCCTCATGGTACGGCCCGTCCTTCCATGGCCGAATGACCGCCAATGGCGAAGTGTTCGACCGCGAATCGATTTCCGTTGCACATCCAACCATGCCTTTGCCGAGCTATGTACGCGTGACCAATACGCTCAATGGCCGCTCGATCATCGCCCGCGTCAATGACCGCGGCCCCTATCACGATGACCGTTTGGTCGACGTGTCCGAACAGGTGGCCACCAGCCTGAATTTCAAACATCTGGGCATCGCACGCGTCAAGGTCGACTATATCGGCCGCGCCCCGATGGAGGGGGATGATGACAAGGTCCTGCTCGCGACCCTGCGCACCGACGGCCGTCCCGCCCAATTGAACCGCCACGCGGCGCCTGCCCAGGTCGCCAGCATTGCCCCGTTCGTGCCGCAAGCCCCTGCAGCCGAGCCTCCAAAACCCGCTGCGGCCAATGCGGTCAAAACGGCAACTCCGACCAGTGTGCCTGCACCGGCTTCTGCCGCTGCATCCAAAACCGCACCACAACCGCCGGCCAAAGCAGTGGCTGCCCCCGCTGCCGCCAAGACAGTCGCCAGTGCAGCTGCCAACTCAGTTACCAAAACACAGGCCAATACAGCGGGCAAGCCTGCGGCGGTCGTGGTCAACAAGCCACAAGCCGGCAAGCCTGCCGCCAGCAAGACCGTTGCCGGTAAACCAGAACCGGCAAAAACCGCAGCCAACAAGGCCGTACCAGCCGGCAAGCCGACAGCAACAGCCACCAAAAAGCCGGCGGCCAAGCCGCAAACGGCAGCGGCCACGCCGCAGCGCAAAAATGATCGGGGCTAAGGAACGCGGCTGAAGCCTAGCGGATCCGCTCGTCGAGACGCGCATTCAGACTGTCATGCCACTGTTGCATGACCGGTGACACACCGATCTGTTCAGACAGGACCACCACAGTCTCGAATACGGGCATCAGGCCTTGCGGCAAGAGACCCTGCGTGGCCCGTTCGCTGGCCCAATCCCGCACCAGTCCGGGAAAAGCCAGCCAAGCCACCAGCAAGGCCGGATAGATCACCAGCATCGCCCGCCGGATCGAAGACTGTTGCGACATATTTTCTCTTGGCTGATCCATCGTCATCTCAGAACCGGAAATAGATAAAGGGTGCGGCATTGGTCGGAGCCAGCAGCAACAAACCCAGCAAAGCGACAGCCACCAGCGCGCTTTGCAATGCAACCGGCTTTTGCTCGAAAGCCTGCGCCAATTCCGCCCAGACCTGTTTCGGGACGATCTGCGTCAGGGCGCCGAGGGCCAACAGGATCAGGAGGGTCGTCGACAAGCCGCCCGCGCCAACCGGCGCATGGACCAAAGCCGTCAGAAACTGTCCGGCTGTCTCCAGATCGGGCGAGCGGAACAGGATCCACAACAGGCAGACCGTGTGGAACGTCGTGCACCAGCATGCGGCCTGATAATGGGGGTGGTCGCGCCAGTCACGGGCCGTCTGTGTCCGCGCCCAGCCGTAATGGACCATCAAAACCAGACCATGCAGCCCGCCCCACAGGATGAAGGTGCCGCTGGCGCCATGCCACAACCCGCCCAGAAGCATGGTGACCATCAGATTGCGCACCGTCAGCCAGCGTCCGAGCCGGTTTCCGCCTAGCGGAATATACAGATAGTCGCGCAACCAGTGCGACAAAGTGATGTGCCAGCGGTTCCAGAAATCCTGCACCGACAGCGCACGATAGGGCTGGTCGAAATTTTGTGGGAAACGGTAGCCGAACAGGCTGGCAATACCGATGGCAATATCGGTATAGGCGCTGAAATCGCAATAGATCACCAGCGCATAGCCATAAAAGGCTCCCCAGACTTCCTGCATAGATGCGCGGGAGGGATCAATATAGACCGGATCGACCAAAGCGGTCGCCAGATAATTGGCAATCACCACCTTTTTGAACAGACCGCCGATGATCAGTGCCAGCGATGCCCCAAGCGGGATCGGCATCTGGAGTGGTGACGCAGCCAGTTGCGGCAAGAACTCGCGGGCCCGCACAATCGGACCCGCCACCAGATGCGGGAAGAAGCTGATATAGAGCGTGAGATCCAGCAGGCTGTTGGAAGCCTTGATGGTGTTTTTGTGGACATCGACCAGATAGGAAATTGCGTGGAAGGTGAAAAATGAAATGGCGACCGGCACCGCCACCTCCACCAGATCCAGATCGAGCGGAACGCCGAGCAGATCGGCGAACTGCATTGCCGAGGCAATCAGCAGATCGGCATATTTGAAATAGCCCAGCACGGCCAGCAACACGATGATGCCTGCGCTGGTGATGCTGGCCCGCCGCCGGCGCGCCGTATTGCGGTCGATCCATTGTCCGCAGACCAGCATCAGCACCGCCACCGCCAGCAGCATCACCACGAAACGGGCATCCCAAGCGGCGTAAAACAGCAGGCTGGCCAGAACCAGAAAGGATTTGCGCGCCGTATTGGCCTCGCGCAACAGCCAGGATACAGACCAGACACACCCGAAAAAAACAGCAAATTCAGTGCTTGGGAACAGCATCGTTGCGCTCCCTGATGGTCCGGTCAATCACAGGCATCACAAATGTCACAAAAGCCTCGGCGCTCCGGCGATACCCCTCGCCGGTCAGATGGATATGGTCATCGGCCATCAGGCGCGGCTGATCAAGTGTCCATTGATGTCCTGCACAGCTTTGCGGCATGATCTGCGCCCAGGACCAGATCGGCAGCGACCGGCCTTGGGCCAGCTGATCCTGCGCCTGCCGCACCAGTGCCAGTTTGGGCGGCTCCAGCCAACCACAATCCTGAGTGGCATTGGCCCTGCCCCCGACCGGAGGGGAGATCAGCACCAGCTGCGTCAGCGGCAACAATGTTCTGAACCGGTTGATCTGGCGCGCCAACAGTTGCTGGTAGCGCGGCATGGCCAGATGGTCGTCAAAGCCCTCATTGGTCCCGAAAGCCAGCACCAGCAGGTCGGGCTTGAGCTGCTGCAGGGCCTGATCAAAGCGCACGGTCTCCAGCCGGTCGAGCACCGAAAATGTCGCGCCCGGATAGCCGGTGCTGATCACACTGATCCCCGCCGCCAGTGGCCTGACCAGCACCTGCAACAACACCACCGGTCTGGCGGTGCGGCTGGTCAGCACCAATGAGCGGAAGGCACCGTCACCGCCTGCTTTGGGGTTTAGAGGTATCGTCACGATCCCCTCGACGGGCCGCGCCAGATCGAACTGGCCGACAGACTCACCATCGAGGGCAAGCTCGATCTCGCCGGCCTGCGGTCCGGTCTGGAACACCAGTTCGATGGTCCCGAAGGCCAATGGACGGCGGCGGGTTTGCCACAACAGGGTCTGGTCCGGCGCGCTGGTTTCCGCCAGTGAACCCGACAGCAGATAGCGTGTGTCGGCCGGAGCATTCATGACCGTCCGGTAGGACCAGCCGGGTGAGGCCTGCACGGTGACCGCCCCGCTTCTGATCCCCGGATGGGGTTGGCCCAGCGGCAGGAGCAATCCGTTGCCCTCGCCATAATGCTGCTGCAGCAGGGAGCGGATATGGCCGCTGAACAAATCGGCGGCCACATGACTGTCCCCCAAAATGGCCATGACAAATGGCGTGGCCAGCCCCTTTCGGACGGTTTCAGCTGGTCTGTCCTCTGGCTCCGACAGCACAGAGGAGAGCCAGGCCCCGATCCCTTCCGGATGTTCGTCGATCAGGTTTTTCGTGAGTTTAAGGGCCAGCAGGCTCAACAGCACCAATGCCAGAACAACCGGCCCCCAGCCAAAAGGCAGCGGGTTGCGCGACCTCAAGGGCAGGGCCCCGCCGACGTCCAGCCCTTTTGCTGCAACACAGCCAGAATGGCCGGCAACAGGCTTTGTGTCAGATAGTCATAACCGGCTTGGGTAAAATGCACGCCATCGGATGCGCGCATCTGCGTGAGACTGCCACCGATTCGGTCATAGGATTTGAAAGCCTGCGCCCCCTCGGCCGGATCAAGCGGGCTTGGCAGAAACACGATCGACGGTTTGCCATAGGCCTTGACCACATCGGCCAGCAATCTGTTTTTGGCGAGCGCGTCGTCATTGGCCTTGGCCTCGCGCAGCACCGGCAGGCCCAGAATAACCAGACCCTGGTCAGCTGCCTCAGCGGCATCCATCATCTGGGTCAGACGGCTTTTGTAGAATACCGTCCAGTCCTCGCTGCCATAGGGAATACGGGTGCGGTCGCCGAACCACGCATCCTGACGGTCATTCAAGCCGACCGACAGAACAACCACTTTCGGACTGGCGGTTTTTTGCACGATGGACAGGAAATCACGCACCAGATCGGCCTGGTCCATCCGCACCAGTCCGATCCCGTTTTTGCCGTGCCGCTCGTAGGATATGGCGGAGAGGCAGGCATTTTTGGTGGCCAGACGGATAAAGCCGCCCCACAGGCCGTCACTCATCGAATCGCCAATAAAGGCCAGATGCGGCGGCTCCGGTTGCGCAAGTGCAGGGGAGATCAGGCCGGAGACCGATATCATCACCAAACCCGCCAGCCATGAGGCGTGCCATCGCATCCGTTCCGTCAACCTCATTTGGCCGCACCTGACGTTGCGGCCGGCGCCCCGACCTTTTTCAGGGGCTTTTTCCGTTTCTTTTTCGGGGGGACGGCATGGGAGGCCCCTGCATGGACCGGGGCAGGCTGCACCACCGGCTTGATATGGGCAGCTTCTGCGGCCAATTGCCACATCATGCGATAGCCCGTCATGGTAAAATGGATGCCGTCCTTCGCCCGCACAGCCGGGTCACACAGGGCCGTGGCGCGCATGCCGACATAGGTGATCCCGGTTCTGGCCAGATCGGCACGCAGGGACTCATCCAGTTTCTTGGCACTCTCGTCCCAGGGCTTGAGCACGCAAGGCGGACCGATCCAGTAGATTTTCAAGCGCTGGTCATGTGCGAAAGCCACGAGCCGATCGAGATCCGCCCCGCCTTTGACCAGATTGGACACCGCATCATTGGTGCCGAGACTCAGGAAGACGGTCGAGCCTGCAGGAACGGCACGCAACTGGTCGATGATTTTGGGGCCGCGGATCGCGATGGAAATGGCCGCCACATACGGCAATTGCGAGGCCATGCCGACCCCCATGCCGATGCTGTCACCGGCAACATAGTTTTCGGCACGCACGGCGGCGGGCACGGCCACGCTGACCAGCAAACCAAAAGCACACAGAAGGGCGGGAGCAATACGGGACATGAAATCGGAAAATTTAGAGGGCGGTTCGATCAAATGCGATGATTTCACACCAAGAGCAACAGTTTTCAGCGATTTCAAGCTCAAACATTTGCATCGAGTGACGTAAAGGTGAATCCTTGGTCAACAAGCCGTTTCACTCCGGCGATCACGCCCTTCCCGCTCGAGCGCTGAGGCTGGTTGATATGGGCGATGATCACATCGCCGGCTTTGGCCCGACCGATGCGTGCTGCCACCGCTTGGGCGGGCAGAGTGGCCCCCTCATCCCCATTGAGCGAGAAGCCTGCCACCCGATAGCCCCATGACCCGATCATCGGCAGCAGAGACGGGCTGTAAAGGGCCGTCGCGCCACGAAACCATCTCGGCCTGACACCGGTGGCCTGCTCGATCAATCTGCCGCCTTCAAGCACCTCCTCGCGGGCCGCATCAATTGTACCGACGGTTTTTTGCCCGTAAATAAGCCGCTCTCCCAGCACCATTGCCTGATGGCGCGCTCCGTGATTGCCGAACCGGAACAAGCGGGGATGCGCCATCATCTGCGCCAGAGCTTCCGGATGACGGGCCAGCCAGATGCCCGTGACAAAAATGGTAGCAGGGACCTTCCAGTCAATCAGCGCTTGCAAAAGATGGACGTCAAAACCGCCCGAACAGGCATCCAGTGTCAAAGCGACGGGGGACGGCAATCCCCGATCAACCGGCAATGTCAGAGGGGGCTCAACCGGATGCTCGCCTGCCGCACAGACAGGAGAGGACACGACCATGGCTGTGGCGGCAAAACCCAGCACTGCCCGCCGGTTGATTCCTGAATTTCTTTTGCAACACGGGCAGTCCCGCGCAGCATTGCTCTGGTCCAGCCTGTGATCTTGTCGACCCCATTCTGTGCTCAAGCCCTCTTTGGATTTTAGGATCGTCTTCATGACAAGCTTAGGGGCAAACCCACCTGCGGAAAGGCTGACCGCGACCGTCCATCCATGTTTCGAGCTGGCATTGCGGGCCCGGCTGGACCCAATATTGACCACGCAAGATGATGCGCTGGCGGTCCCAGCCGGGGATCACCGGCTCCGCCCAGTTCGGCTCGGGCTGATAGGACGGAGCAGGGCGGTTGTCATAGGGAGGGCGCGACCGGTTCGGATCGATGATGATGACGGGCTGGCCGTTCTGGCGTTGCTGCTCGATCCAGTCCTCGCGGCGGTGGCGTTCCTCCTGCTCGCGCCGGTAGCGTTCCTCCTCGCGCTGCTGGTCTTGCACGCGCTGTTCGATCTCGCGGCTGCGTTCCTGGATCTGGCGCTGCTGGGTCTGGATGTCCTGATTGAGCTGTCGGCGCGAATCGGGCGTGCTCTGCGCAAAACCGGTTTGCACCCAGGCCAGCATGGCCATGACCAGCAACGAAGAGACCAGCTTATCACGAGCCATCACAAACCCTTTCCTACGCGACACCATTTCAAAGACGACCATACATTCAGGATATTGTCCGTGTCCAAGCCCGTTTGATCAAAAATCGGTGGCAATCCCCTTCACTTCCCAATCACCGTAACGCACGGCTTCGGGGCCCTCGCGGCCATTGATTTCGCGCAACGGGGCAGCGGTTGTGGCTTGCTGGTCATAGGAGCGGCGGCGGGCTTCGGCCTCGGCCAGCGCGCGTTGGGCCGCAGGTGTCAGGATTTTGGGAGCCTGTGCGGAAGTGTCCTGCATAGAAGCGTCCTGTTCGGATCGGTCCGGTGTGGTTGGATCATGGCTCATGCGACACTCCCTCGTAGTGGCAAACGGACCCTTTACGGTCCCGCCAATTCTATCCTTGCCAATATCCGGCTGAAAAGGCGATACACAGATCATACAGATGGTTATTCTGACCGTCCCGTCAAGGACAGACGCATGACAAGCAATTCCGACGCGCCCAAAAAGCCGGTCCGCCGCAATGATCCCAAAGCCCCCGGTCTGGCGGCGCGGCGAGTGGCCTGCCAGGTGTTGTGGGATGTGCTGCACCGGCGGCTGCCGCTCGACGAGACCCTCGACAAAGCCCTGAGCGACGACCGCGTGCCCGAGCGCGACCGCGGCCTGACCCGCGCTCTGGCCACGTCGGCGATCCGGCATCTGGGCACAATCCGCAAGGCAATCAATGAGCGGTTGAGCGACAACAAATTGCCCGCCAAGGTGGCCGAGCTCGAACCTTTGCTGATGATCGGGACGACGCAATTGCTGTTTCTCGATGTGCCCGACCATGCCGCTGTCGACATGATGGTGCGGGCGGCGCGCGACAACCAGCGCACTTTGCCCTATGCCAAACTGGTCAATGCGATTTTGCGCCGGATTTCCCGCGAGAAAGACGAAATCCTGGCCGAAGTGACGCCGTTTCTGGATCTGCCGGACTGGTTAAGCCAGCGCTGGGTGCGCCATTACGGGGCCGAGACAGCCGAACTGATCGCTGCAGCCTGCCGCCAGGAAGCGTCGATCGACCTGACCGTCAAAGCCGATCCGGCCCATTGGGCCACGGAGCTGTCGGCCCATCTCCTGCCCAATGGCAGCCTGCGTCTGGCCGACCGCAGTCCGATCAGCACTCTGCCGGGCTATGCGGAAGGGGCGTGGTGGGTTCAGGATATGGCCGCCAGCCTGCCGGCCCGCCTGCTGGATGCCAAAGCCGGAGAAAAAGTGGCCGATCTGTGCGCGGCACCGGGCGGCAAGACCGCCCAACTGGCGGTCTCGGGCGCGGATGTGCTGGCAGTTGACCGTTCCGCCGCCCGTTTGAAAGTGCTGGAGAGCAATTTCTACCGGCTCGGCCTGACCGCAGCAATCAAGGTGCATGATGCCGCTACGCTTGAAGCCGGACCGTTCGATGCCATTTTGCTGGACGCACCCTGTTCGGCCACCGGCACACTGCGCCGGCATCCCGATGTGGCCTGGACCAAGACCTTCATGGACATCGGCAAATTGGCCGAGCTGCAAAAACGCCTGCTCGACCACGCGCTCGACATGCTGGCCCCCTCCGGCAGGCTGGTCTATTGCACCTGCTCTCTGGAGCCCGAGGAAGGCGAGGCGCAAATCGAAGCCTTGCTCAAGCGCAATCCGCGTGTGGTGCGTTGGGCCTTTACCGGTGACGACGTCCCCGGCCTGTCCCGGGCCTTGACCCCGCAAGGCGATCTACGGATCCTGCCTTTCATGGGGGATTTCGGGCCCGAAACCGCGACAGGAATCGACGGTTTCTTCATCGCCCGTTTACGTTCTGTCGGTTAGGATCAAGACTGGCAGAGCCTGTTTGGCGTGTTCATACGCCCGATCGGCTTCGCTGCTTGTAAATATGAGGATGGCCCCTTGAAGACAACAGCCGAACATCGCGGCTGGAGATACTGGGTTTTTCAAAGTCGTGAACAGGCCCTTACAGTCTGGTTCTGGCTCACGCGTCCTTTTGCCTTTTTGCGCGGTTGGCCCCGTCTGGGCGCGATCAACCGGATTGTGATTGCCCCGCAGGATCTGCGCACCAGCGATCCTACCGCTGCTTCCGATATTTATTCGGGCTATTTTTCCTTTGCGGGCAAAGCGTTAAGCTCTGGGGGCCGCTCGCCTTTCTCCCTCACCGCCGTGCCGATCGGCTGGTCGGAGGAGTTGATGGGCTTTGGCTGGTTAAGGCATTTGCGGGCCGCTGATTCCGCCCTGACCCGCGCCAATGCCCGTGCGCTGATCGACGACTGGATCCTGTTGTGCAAACCGTCCAACGCATTGGCCTGGGAAACCGGCATCACGGCGCGCCGCTTGATTTCCTGGATCAGCCAATCGCCCTTCGTGCTTGAGGGGGCGGATCAGGAATTCTACAAGCGGTTTATCAAAAGCATCCGCAAGCAGAGCGATTATCTGTCGAAATTCATCCATGAGTGCCGCTCGCCGGAACGGCGGCTGCGGGCCTGCATCGCGCTGTGCTATGTCGCCTTGTCGAGCCAGGCCTCGCAGCGCCATCTCAACCGCGTCTCGCGCCAGATGGGACAGGAGCTCAACCGGCAGATTTTGGCCGATGGCGGGCATATCAGCCGCAATCCGGCACTGCTGATCGAATTATTGGCCGATCTGTTGCCCTTGCGGCAGGTCTATGCCTCGCAAAACATTACCCCACCGCAGGCCTTGTTGAACGCCATCGACCGGATCGGCCCGATGCTGCGCCTTTTCCGCCACATGGATGGCAATCTGGCCCTGTTCAACGGCATGGGTGCCACCCCGACCGATCTCGTCGCCACGCTGATCGCCTATCAGGATGCCCTGGCCCATGCGATGGAGAATGCCGAACCGTCCGGCTACCAGCGTCTGCAAAGCGGTCCGCATGTGCTGATCATGGATTGCGGGCCGGTTCCCGAGGTGACCTA